>Ga0265328_10000013_pt1 | contig 156079 bp, 132 predicted proteins | sample 41624metaG_FD_202086 | JGI IMG/M metagenome (GOLD analysis project Ga0265328, IMG submission 202086) | Rhizosphere microbial communities from Carex aquatilis grown in University of Washington, Seatle, WA, United States - 4-16-24 metaG | ecosystem: Host-associated > Plants > Roots >...
GTGCCGCGTGATGGCGGCGTTCGGCCAGGCGGCGCTCGCCGCGCATCGTCCCGGCCACAGCCTGATGCTCGACTACCGCGATCTGCCGGGGGCGCTTTGGGACCGCTTGCCGGCGCATTTCGGCTATGCGCTGAACGAGGAGGTCGGCGCGGCGATGCGCGAGCGGCTGGGGCGCGACGCCAAGGCGCCGTCGGCCGCCTTCGCCGAGGACGGCGCGATCAAGCGCGCGGCCGCCGCGCCTTTCGCCGAACTCGTGGAGTTGATCGTCGGACCGACCTACGCCGCTTTGCAGGCCGCCTCCTCCAACTGACGGCCTGGAGGCCTCCGGGCGCCGCCGTGTGCGCCGCCGCACGGCGCCGCCTTGCGCTCCGCGTTAATCAAGAACGCAGGAGGTCCCATGATGCGTCGTCTCGGTGAATTTCTGTGCGCGCTGGTCGCCTGCATGCTCTTCGACTGGGAGGTCGACGGCTCGCAGCGGCCGGGCGCCGCGCGGCGCGACGCAAAAGCGCGGTCGGGCGGCGAAAGACGCGGGGACATCGATCCGGGCGCGGAGCCGCAATTGAGGCAAGCGCAGTCCGGCGGCCTCGTCTGGGGGCCCGGCCTCGAGTCGCGTTTCCGTCGGCGCCAAGGCGAAACGTCGGGCGGCGACGGAAATTCGCGCAACGGCGCGAAGCGGGTCGCGCAAGCGACGCTGAGCGACAACGCTTGCGGGGCGGGGTAGCCGCGCGCTCGAGGCCGCATCCAGACCGCGCGCCTTTTGGCGCGCAATTGGCTGCCGGCAACGCCTATGGCGCGCTGCGCGAGCGCCGGTCGGCCGCGCATATGTCGCCAAAACCGCTTTCCGCTTCGCGCGAAACCGCGCTAGACTGACCGGATTGGTCCTCCCGTCGGAAGAAGATTTTGCGCGAAATCGCCGAAAGCGCAATCGACCGCATGAGCTCGGGCGGAGCGCCCTCTTGGGGAAGCTTCGCGCTGCGCGCCGAGGCGGCTTTTCGCGCCGCGCTCGGCAGGGAAATCGCGCTGCGGCGCCCGTTTCTGTGGACGCCGGTCGCCGCCGGCGCCGGGGCGCTGCTGTATTTCGGCGCGGATCGCGAACCCTCCTTTCTTGCCGCCCTCGCGCTGTTTCTCGGCGCCGCCACAGCGGCGTTCTTCGCGCGCGCCGATGCGCGGTTGTTTCCGCTGCTCGTCGTCTTCGCCTGCGCCGCGGGCGGCTTTTTTTCGGCCTGCTGGCGCGCCGCGCGGGTCGACGCGCCGGTGCTGTCGCGCATCGGCGTCGGCGAATTGACGGGCTTCGTCGAAGAGGTGGATTTGCGCCGCGACGGCGCGCGCTTTTTGTTGCGGGTCGCGAGCGCGCAGGGTCTGCCGGGCGACGCAGCGCCGGCGCGCGTGCGGCTGACGACGCGCGGCGCGCCGAATTTTCGCGCCGGCGATTTCGTCGCCTTGAAGGCGCGGCTGCTGCCGCCGGCGCACGCCTCGCTTCCCGGCGGCTATGATTTTGCGCGCGACGCTTATTTCCTGAGGCTCGGCGCGGTCGGCAGCGCGCTGGGCCGCATCGAGACGATTCCGGCGCCGGAAGCGCCGCCTCTGGCGCTGCGCCTTTACGCCGGCGTCGACCGTTGGCGCAACGCGCTGGCGTCGCGCGTCTACGAGCGCCTGCAAGGCGACACCGGCGCCGTCGCCGCGGCGATGGTGGCCGGCAAGCGCGATCTCCTGTCCGAGGACGCCAAGGAATTGATCCGCCGCGCCGGCATCTTCCACATCGTGACGATTTCGGGCATTCAAATGAGTCTCGTCGCCGGAATTTTCTTCGTCGGGCTGCGCCGGCTCTTCGCGCTTTCGCGCACGCTGGCGCTGAATTATCCGATCAAGAAATGGGCGGCGGCGCTGGCGATCCTCGGCGCGGTTTTCTACGACGTCGCGACGGGATCGCGGGTCGGCACGGAGCGCGCGCTGGTGATGACGCTGATCATGCTCGTCGCCGTGCTGCTCGACCGGCCGGCGCTGTCGATGCGCAATCTCGCCTTCGCCGTGTTCTTCGTCATCGCCTTCGAGCCTGAAGCCTTGCTCGGCGCGAGCTTTCAGCTGTCCTTCGCGGCGGTGGCGGCGCTGGTCGCCGTCTACGAAGCGCGCATGGACACGCGCGCCGGCTTCGGCGACGAGCCGGGCGCCGCCGACGTATTCTTGGCGGGTAAGCGCAAGGCGCGCCTCGGGATGCGCCCGCCGCGCGCGCCGACACATGGTCCCGGCGCGGCGCTCTTCGCCACATTTTGCGCGACTCTGGCCACCGCCTCCTTCATGGCCAACGACTTTCACGAGCTCAGCCCCTATGTGCTGATCGGCAATCCTTTGACGCTGGCGATCATCGAATTCTTCGCGGTGCCCTGCGCGCTGCTCGGCGCCTTTCTGTTTCCATTCGGCCTCGACGGCTGGGTGTGGTCCTATCTCGGCGTCGGCATCGACATCGTCCTGCGCCTCGCGCGCGTCATCGCCTCGGCGCCCGGCGCCGGCCTGCCGGTGCCGAGCTTCGCGCCTTTCGCCATCTTCTTCCTGGCGCTCGCGCTGCTCTCCGTCGTGCTCTGGCGCAGCGCGATTCTGCGCCTGACGGCGATCCCCTTCGCCTTGATCGGGCTGGCCGGCGCGGCGGCGCATCCCGCCTTCGACATCGCCGTCGCGCCCGCGGGCGACGCGGCGGCGCTGCGCACGGAGAAGGGAACCCTGGCGCTGATCGGCAAGCGGCCGAACGTCTTCGCCGCCGAACAATGGCTGCGCGCCGACGCCGACGCCCGCTCGCCGGCGGCGGCGATGGGCGAGGGCGCCTGCGACGCCTTTGGCTGCGTCGCCGCCGCGCCGGACGGCCGCAAACTGGCGATCGTCGCGCGGCGCGAAGCGCTGGCGGAAGATTGCGCCCGCGCCGACATTGTCATCGCGCCTTTCGAGGCGCCCTTGGGCTGCGCCGCGCCGGTCGTGATCGACCAGCGCAAATTGCGCGAAACCGGCGCGGTGACCCTGCGCTTCACGTCGAACGCGATCCTCTGGGAAACAGCGCGCGCCAAGGGCGAAGACCGCCCCTGGTCGAAGGCGCCGCCGGCGCGTCCCGCGCCCATCTCGCATGCCGCGGGGCCGGCGGGGGAGGCTGAAGCGCCCGACGCCGCGGACGGGGGGTAGGCACGCGCGCGCCAAACGCGGCGCGATGGCGTGTAACCTATCGTTAAAGTAAATCTCGGTTAAACGTTGAAGATAAAATTCGACCATGTCATTCATTGTCGACGCAATTGGTGAGTATTGGATGGGGCGTCCTCATGATTGGGTCAGCGCAAATACGTGGCCGCTTCGTCCTTTGTCTCGTCGCGATCGGCTTCACCCTCGCCGCCGCACCGTCATGGGCGCGCGACGCCATTGGCGTCGCGACGGCGGTTCGTCCCGCCGTGGCGCAGTTGACGGCCACGAGCACGCTCCCGGTTCGCGGCGGCGACGCCGTCACGGCCTATGAAGTGTTGCGGACGGACGCGAGCGGCTCGATCAAAATCGTTTTCGTCGACGGCGCCAGCCTCACCCTCGGCGCGTCGTCCAGCGTCGCGCTGAACAGCTTCGTGCTGGCCGGACAAAAAGTCTTTCAAAAGGCGACCATCCAGCTCGCTCGGGGCTCCTTCGGTTTCACCACCGGCCGTTCCGATCCGCGCGCCTATGAAATCAACACGCCGACCGCGACGATCGAAGCGCGGGGGACGGCCTTCGACGTGGTGGTGACCGACGACCGGACCATCGTCACCGCGAGGTCCGGCGACGCCGAACTCTGCCCGATCAAATACAAGCGCAGGGTCACGAAGAGCGCGCCGCAGGCGCTTCCCGCCGACGCCAAATGCACCCATGTCGCGGCCGGAGGATCGGGCACAATTCTGGGCGACGGCGACCCGGATCCCTCCGCCACGGCGTCGGCCCTCGCCAGCGCCCAGCCCTTGACGCCGCCGCCGTTGCCGCCTCGGCCTTTAGTGCCGCCCTACGATCCCGGAATCCCCAGCATCCCGAATTACGCGAGCAACAATTAGCTTTTTGGACGAACTCGGCGCGGCGCGGCGATTCCCCCGCCGACTTCGTCGCACCAGCTTGCAGCCGAGCCCAAAAGGCAATCTCGGCGCAGGGGTTGCGCGCGACTTCTCCGCCGTTCTTTTCGATCTATCCCCAACTCTTGTCTGTGGAGCGATCCGGCCCGCGTCTGGACGCGGCCGGGCGAATCCTTCAGTTTCGCCAAAGACCGAGGGCGCGGGCGCGTCGAACCCCACCTCCTTGGAAAGCTCGCCGAATCAATCGTTTCCGCCTATAGTCGAACGAGCGATGATTCGAACGTCCTCGCGGACCGCGCTTTTTCGTTGGGGTGGCCGTCATACTGCTTTTGTGCCTCGCCGCGTTCGGAACATGCATATGAAGGTTGGCTCATGCTGAACGCAGCCGAAACTGAAACAGACCGCACGCAACATCCGGTCGACGTGGTGGAGCAACTCGCCGCCAACAACGACTGGTCGTTCGATCGCGAAGACGAAGACGAGATCTCGATCTCCGTCACCGGCCGTTGGGCGGACTATCACGTCGCCTTCACCTGGCTCGCCGACCTCGAAACGCTGCATGTGAGCTGCGCCTTCGATCTGCGCGCGCCGGAGCGGCTGCGCGGCGAAATCGCCGTGCTGATCGCCTCGATCAACGAGCAGCTGTGGGTCGGCCATTTCGACATTTGGCCGAAGGAGGGCGTCGTCATGCACCGCCACGGCCTGATGCTGGTCGGCGGCGCGCAGCCGTCGGGCGAGCAATGCGCCGCGCTGCTGAACAATGCGCTGTCGACCTGCGAGCGCTATTACCAATCCTTCCAATTCGTGCTGTGGGCCGGCAAGGGCGCGAAGGAGGCGCTGGAGGCCGCGACCTTCGAGACCAAGGGCCAGGCATGAGCCCGCCCGCCGATCTTTCCGCGGCGCGGGTCGCCTTCGTCGGCGCCGGGAAGATGGGCGGCGCGTTGCTCTCCGGCCTGTCGGGGGCGGCGCGTCCCAAGAGCCTGCTGGTGATCGAGCCGCATCCGGCGCCTTGTATCGAAGTGCTGTGCCAAGCGCAGGGCTGGACGCTGTCGGCGGCGGCGCCTCAGAAGGGCGATCGCTTCGACGCGGTCGTGCTGGCGATCAAGCCGCAAATGCTGGAGGCGGCCGCGGCTTCCATCGCGCCGCTGCTGGACGAGGCGACGCTCGTCGTCTCGATTCTCGCCGGCAAGCGCATCGCCGATCTTTCCGCGCGCCTTCCCGCCAGGAGCTTCGTGCGCGCCATGCCCAATACACCGGCGTCGATCGGGCGCGGCGTCACCGGCGCTTACGCCAACGACGCGACGACGGCGGAGCAGCGCGCGCTCGCGCACGCTCTGCTGGCGGCGGCGGGCGGCGTCGAATGGGTCGAGCGCGAGGAGCTGATCGACGCGGTGACGGCGGTGTCCGGCTCCGGCCCCGCCTATGTGTTTTATCTTGCCGAATGTCTCGCCGAGGCCGGAGCGGCGGCGGGACTGCCGCCGGACCTCGCGGCGCGCCTCGCCCGCGCCACGGTGAGCGGGGCGGGAGAGTTGCTGCATCTCTCGCAGGAGGTTTCGGCCGCGACCTTGCGCGAAAACGTCACCTCGCCCGGGGGGACGACGGCCGCCGCGCTCGCCGTGCTGATGGCGGAGGACGGGATGCGACCGCTGCTCGAAAAGGCAGTGGCGGCGGCGAAGCGGCGGGCGGGGGAGTTGGCGGGGTGAGCCAGACTTGAAAAATGTTCGAGGTTACCGCGAGTGCGGCTGTTTGCGATGGCCGTGGTTACATGATTGACGCGAAATAAGCTCTGCGCTAGCTTTTTTCTGGAAGTATGCGCGCTGCCGCCGCACACGGCTGGCCGTAAATCCAAGAGCGTGTTGCAGAGCCTCGTTCTCCGACAAAAGGGCCGCTGCTTCCGAGTCGCGAAAGGACCAAGAACAATGCCTCTCGCCCGGCAGTTCGAATCTCTCGTCGAAAAAATTCAGGCGCTCCCTCGCGAGCGGATCGAAGAGATCGAGGACGTTGAGTTCCTGCGGCTGCGCGAGGAGGAGCGCGCTCTGACCAGGGCGGTCGCCGCCGTCAGCGCCGCAGCTTTCGCCGCCGTCTGGGACAATCCCGAAGACGCCGCCTACGATGCCCTTTGACTTCGGGGACATTCTGCTGGTTCCCTTTCCCTTGGACCGTGGTCAAGAAGCGCCCCGCCGTCGTGGCGAGCGGGCGCGGCTATAACGACGCCCGGCCCGACGTGATCCTCATGGCCGTCACCTCGCAATTGCGTCCGACGCGCGGCCGTTTCGACGTGGGAATAGCGCAATGGCGCGCCGCCGGCCTGCTGAAGCCTTCGGCCGTCAAGCCGGTGTTCGCAACCCTCGAACAAGCCCTCGTGCTCCGCCGGCTCGGAGCCCTCGACCGCGCCGACCAAGACGCCCTGCGCATCGCGATCCACGCCATGCTCGGATGACTGCGGCTCAGATTCACGGATTTACGGTGATGGTGCGCTGTTCCGACGATCAGCCCGCCTCCACCACCGTGTCGCGCTTCTCGATGGCGGCGACGATTCCCGGCGGCAACAATGCAAATTATTGCAGCGGCGCGCCCTTGCTCGTATTGCCGATGCGCAGCCAGACGATGGTCGGGCCGATCGTCGCGAGCGCGCGCATGACGACGAAATCGCCGTCCTTCGTGACGAGAATCGCGCCGGAGTCCGCCGCTTGCCGCCAGATCGCGTGATCTGACGCATCCGTCATCCCCAGGTCGGCCACATGCGCGGCTTCATGGCCGGCGTCGGCCAGAAATCGGGACAGGGCCGGAGGCAGTTGCGCGTCGAGGAGAAACCGCATCACTCCGCCGCGCGAACGACCGCGTGATCGGCAATGCGCGCGGCATAAGTCAGCGCGGCGGTGATGTCGGCGTCCTCGAGGTAAGGATAGTCGGCGAGAATCTCGCCGCGGCCGGCGCCGCCCGCGAGCATGTCGAGGATGTCCGTCACGCGCATGCGAAGGACGCGGATGGTCGGGCGCCCGCCGCAGATGTCGGGGTTGGTCGTGATCCGCTGCAATTCGTCCATGATCGCGTTTCCCGGGTCGCGGACGCCGCGCCAGCGTCTTTCGGGCCGACGTAAAAGGGTGACCCCACTCATCGCGAAACGACGGATTGCGAGCTGGACACATAGGACAGCGGACAATTCGGCGGATTGCGTCGACGGCACAATGGCGCATTTTCGCCGCGCCTTGAAGCCGCCGCCTTTCGCCTCGCCAGTCAGGCCTCGGCGTTCCTAGTGAGAGCGTGTGCAAGATCGAAGTGCGAATGGCGCCGCTCGCGCGTGTCGCAAGACTTGGTTTCTTGCGCCTTCCGACCTAAATAGCGCCCATCGCATTCCGGCGCAAAAGCCGAGATTGCCCCGAACTTGGGAGAGGCGCATGAGCGGCCACGACGACGACGCCACCGTAAACAGTTCCCCGCCCAAGCCCGAAAAGCCGGCGAACCCGCGCGAGGCCATCGTCGACGCCCTTCTGCGTCTCGCGGCGAAGCGCGACTTCGGCGCCATCGCCATTTCCGACATTGCGCGCGAGGCGGGCGTGACGCTCGCCGATTTCCGCGACGCCTTTCCGTCGAAGGGCGCCGTGCTCGGCGGTTTTGCGCGCCGCATCGACCGCAAGGCGCTCACCAGCCTTTCCGCCGATCACGACGCCGAGCCGGCGCGCGAGCGGCTTTACCAGGTGCTGGCGAAACGCCTGGAGGCGTTGGAGCCCTATCGCGAGGCGGTGTTTTCCATCGCCGATTGGGCCGCATCCGACCCGCTCTCGGCCTCGACGCTCAACCGCGAACTGGTCAATTCGATGCGCTTCATGCTCGAGGCGGCCGACATCGACAGCGAGGGCCCCGTCGGCGCGATCAAGTTGCAGGGCCTCGCCTTCGCCTGGAATCGCGTGTTGAGCGCCTGGCGGCAGGATCGTCCCGGCGAAACCTCGCACGCATTGGCCGCGCTCGACCGCGAGATTCTGCGCGGCGAAAAATGGATCGACCGGGTCGAAGACATTGCGCGGACGACCGAACCCTTGCGCAACCTTGCGCATCGCCTGTTCGAAGGCTGGACCGGCCGCGCCGCCGCCGCGCGGGACAGCCACGACGCCGACCACGAGCACCCTCACGCGGAGGCGTGAGGCGAGGGCGCCCAGACTTTGCGCGAAATCGACCCTGCCTCCGGGACGCCCGAGGGCGGGCGATCTCTTGACGTCCAGACGTCAATGCTTGTAACTTGGCGGCATGAACTCCCGCGTTGCGCCCGGTCTCATCCGCGATTCCATCGTCGCCTATCTCACGGCCGCGGACAGCGCGTCGATCGCGGAAATTCAGGCGGCCGTGGTCGCGCGTGTGGCCGGAGCGCCGTCATCCTCCATCCGATCTTATCTCAACCTCAACACACCCGAACTTTTCGAGCGCACGGAGCGCGGGCGCTATAGATTGCGTCGTGCGAAGGGCGTCGATTCCGCCTCTTCGCCGGTGACGCACCGCATCGGGAAGGCTTGCCTCGTCGAGGCGAATTGCCTCGACTGGCTGCAAGGCCGCGCGTCGAGTTCGATCCACGCCATCGTCACCGATCCGCCCTACGGTCTGCTCGAATACACGCATGGGGAGCAGGAAAAGCTTCGGGCGGGACGCGGCGGCGTGTGGCGCATTCCGCCGTCTTTCGACGGATGCCGACGCGCGCCCCTGCCGCGCTTCACGGTCTTGAGCGAGGGAGATCTCGCCGCGATGCATGATTTCTTCTTCGAGTTCGGCAAGCTCGCTCTCCGCGTGCTGACCCCCGGCGGCAACGTCCTCGTCGCCAGCAATCCGCTTCTCGTTCACGTCGTCGCGAATGCGATGAGCGCGTCGGGGTTGGAACTGCGGGGTCAGCTGACGCGCCTCGTGATGACGATGCGGGGCGGGGATCGCCCCAAGAACGCGCATGAGGAGTTTTCGGACGTCAGCGTCATGCCGCGCTCGATGTTCGAGCCTTGGCTGATTCTGCGCCGGCCGCTCGACGGCAGGGTCCAGGACAATCTGCGCAAGTGGCGCACGGGCGGATTTCGTCGGCCTTGCGAGGATCGTCCGTTCGGCGACGTCATCAAATCCAGCCCGACGCCGCGCGCGGAGAAGCAGATCGCCGCTCATCCTTCGCTGAAGCCGCAGGCTTTTTTGCGCGAGGTGGTGCGCGCCGCGTTGCCTCTGGGCGAGGGGATCGTGCTCGACCCCTTCGCGGGCTCCGGTTCGACTCTCGCCGCGGCGAACGCCGTGGGATACGAAAGCATTGGCGTCGAGAAGGACGTGCGTTACGTCGCAGTTGCGCGCGCCGCGATCCCGAAGCTCGCGGCCCTAAACGTCAAGGCGATAGATCCAGTTTGATCGCAGCTTCTGGATCCCGGCGCGATCCAGGGTCGCCGTCCGCGTGCCGAGATCCCCCCGCGAATTCTTGCGAAAATCCGTCTCGACGACGTATGCGAGATAGACCTCGCCAAAACGCATGGGCGCCCGCTTCATCGCCGGCTCCGTGACATGGTCCGCTTCGTAGACGAAAACGCACATCCACTGCTCGCGCGCGCCATGCGTGTCCACGGCGCCACCCTTCTTCCGTGTGCTCTTGATCTCGATTCCGTCGACGCCCGAGGCGACGCAATTGTTCGGGTAACGGCCTTGAACCAGCAAATCCGGATGGCCGTTGAAATGCTTGTTCTCGACGAGGACTCGCGCGTGTTTGGCCATCGCCCCGGTCAGCATGTCGGATATCATGCCCGACATCGCGGCCGGTCGCAGCATGTCGTCCAAACGATTTAGACCCCGATTGAGCAAGAGTTCGTTCACATCGAAGAAGAAATCATAGACGTCCTGCATCGCCAGCTGAAAATCGGCCAAGCGCAGCTGAAACGGCAACTTTGCGGCTTTGTTGAAGGCTTCATTGTGCACAGCTTCACGCGCTATGGGCATGACGAAGACTTTCGGTTCGTTCGAAAAAGAGGTCGGTTCCGATCTGTCCGACTCCCCTCACAACGGCAAAGTCACCGTCGCGCGCAGGCCCCCCAGCGGCGCGCGTTCCAGCGTCACGTCGCCGCCGTGTCCGCGGGCGATGTCGCGCGCGATGGCGAGGCCGAGACCGGAATTGCCGTTGTCCTGGTTGCGCGCCTCGTCGAGGCGGTAGAACGGCCGGAAGGCGTCCTCCAGACGATCGATCGGAATGCCCGGGCCGTCGTCGTCGACATGGATCGTCATCGACGCGCCGTCGTTGATCGCCGTGAGGTCGATCCGCTTGCCGTAGCGCTGCGCATTGCCGACGAGATTGGCGAGCAGCCGCCGCACCGCGGCGGGCTTGCCCAACAATGTCGCATTGCCGACGACCGAGACCTGCGCGTCGATGCCCATCTTGCGCGAGTCTTCCTGCAGTTCCTTGAGCACGGCGCTCACGTCGATTTCGGCCGGGACCTCGCCCGCGTCGCCGCGCGCGAAAGCGAGATAGGCCTCGACCATGTTCTCCATCTCGTCGACGTCCTTGCGCAATTCGCCGACGTCGGTCGACTTTTCGAGGAGCGACAGCGACAGCTTGAAGCGCGTGATGATCGTGCGCAGATCGTGCGAAACCCCGTTCAGCATGGTGGTGCGCTGGTCGATCGCCCGTTCGACGCGCCGCTTCATTTCCAGAAAGGCGGCGCCGGCCTGGCGCACTTCGCGCGCGCCGCGCGGTCGGAACGGCGCGTCGCGCCCCTTGCCGAATTCCTCGGCCGCCTTGGCGAGCCGCAGGATCGGGCGGATCTGGTTGCGCAGGAACGACATGGCTATGCCGAGGATCACCACGGAGGCGAGCGTCGTCCAAATGAAGAAGATGTGCGAGTTCGAGGCGTAGGCCTGCGTGCGCGTCGTCACCAGTTCGAGCGTCGCGTCGTCGAGCGCGATGTCGATCGTGACGAAGTGGTCCTTGGAGGTGTCGATCCAATAGGGATATTTCAGGCGGCTGGCCAGTTCGCGGCCCAAGGCGTGATCGAGCAGCGAGAAGAAGGGTTTGGGCGCGGGCTCGGGCAGCGGGCCGGGCGGGCGCACCGTCAGCTGCATGCTGAGGTCGACGCCGGCGATGCGCGTCAGAATCTCGTGGTTCGCGTCCTGCGGGAAGCTGCGGTAGATTTCGACGATGGCCGATGCGTCGCGCGCCACCGAGGCGGACAGGCGATCGGTGATCGCCTCCCAATGGCGCTGCATGTAGACGTAGGCGACCGCCGATTGCAGCAGCACGATCGGCAGAATCAGAATGAGCAGCGCGCGGGCGTACAGCCCCTTGGGCATGCGCTTGTGCAGCCATGCGCCGACTTTGCGCCACCAGCGGCGCGGCGCGTCGATCGCCTCGAAGAGAACCATGCTCATTGTTGCGCTCTATGTTCCGTTGTTTCGGCGCCCGGGGCGTCGAGAATCAGACGATAGCCCTGACCGCGGACCGTTTGAAGAAGATGCGCCGCCGGCTCGATCTTGCGGCGCAGCCGCGCGACCTCGACGTCGACGCTGCGTTCGCTGGCCTCGGCCTCGCCGGCGCGCAACGCCATGGCCCGGCGGGAAATCACCTGGCCGGACGCCAGCGCCGCCAAGAGTTCGCGCTCCCGCGTCGTCAGCCGAATCGCCGCGTCGCCGCGCCGCAGCACGCCGGTGCCGGGATGAAAGCTGAAGCCGCCGAAATTCGCAATGCGCAGTTCGTCGCGCAGGCGCTGCGCGGGACGCGTGCGCCGCAAGATGCTGGCGATGCGCAGCGCCAATTCGCGCGGCTCGAACGGCTTGCCGAGATAGTCGTCGACGCCCGCCTCCAGGCCTTGCAGGCGGCTTTGCAGTTCGGAGCGGGCGGTCAGCATCAATATCGGCGCCTCGGACAAGGGAGCGCCTGACGCGCGCAACCGCGCGGCGAAGCGCATGCCGTCCTCGCCGGGCATCATGACGTCGAGCACGATGAGATCGACCACGAGTTCGGAGAGGCGTGCGCTGGCTTCGGCGGCGTTGGCGGCGGCGCTCACGCGATAGCCTTCGCCGACGAGAAAGCGCGACAGCAGGGCCCGGATCCGCTTGTCGTCGTCGACGACCAATATGTGAGCCGGATCGGCGTTGTCTGCGGCGCGGCTCGACACGTGCTCCTCACTCCGCGGCCGGCGGATTTTCGCTTCGGCGGTCCGGCGTCGCCGCGCCGCCGAAGCCGCGGAGCTATATTGACATATTTCGGACCGATGGCTAGTCCTGCTTCGCCCTCCGCCAGCCGCCGGCCGGCGTCGGGACTTCCCGGAGAATCAAAGATGGCGACGGCGCCTTTCGATCAGCGCGATGGCGTTATTTGGCACAACGGCGCCCTCGTGCCCTGGCGCGACGCGAAGCTGCACGTGCTTTCGCATGGCTTGCATTACGCCTCTTGCGTCTTCGAGGGCGAGCGCGCCTATGGCGGCGCGATCTTCAAGTCGCGCGAACATTCCGAGCGTTTCCGTCGCTCCGCGCAGGTGCTCGACTTCGAAATCCCCTACAGCGTCGAGGAGCTCGACGCCGCCAAGGACGCGGTCGTCAAGGCCAACGGCCTGCAGGACTGCTACGTGCGGCCGGTCGCCTGGCGCGGCAGCGAGATGATGGCGGTCGCCGCGCAAAATTCGACGATCAACACTGCGATCGCGGTGTGGGATTGGCCGAGCATGTTCGACGTCGAAACGAAAATGAAGGGGATTCGTCTCGACATCGCCGAATATCGCCGGCCCGATCCGCAGACGGCGCCCTCGATGGCGAAGGCCGCAGGCCTCTACATGATCTGCACGATCTCCAAACATCGCGCCGAGCGGCGCGGCTATGCCGACGCGCTGATGTGCGACTGGCTCGGGCGCGTCGCCGAATGCACCGGCGCCAACGTCTTCTTCGTCAAGGACGGCGCCCTGCACACGCCGATCGCCGATTGCTTCCTCGACGGCATCACGCGGCGCACGGTCATCGAATTGGCCAAGCGCCGCGGAATCGCCGTGAACGAAAGACGCATCCTGCCCGAGGAGTTGGCGAGTTTTTCGGAATGCTTCATCTGCGGCACCGGCGCCGAGGTGACGCCGGTGGCCGAGGCGGGGCCTTACAGCTTCTCGCCCGGCGCCTTGTCGCGCCAGCTGATCGAGGATTACGCCCGCGAGGTCGCGCCGAAGAAGTGACGGTTCCGATCGCGCCGGGAAAACAGGGCCGCCCATGGGCGGCCCGTCGCGTTCAGTAGCAGTTGCAGTTGTCGCGGACCGCCCGGTAATGCGTCGTCGGCAGATAGATGATGCGCGCCGAGGAGTGGTAGGTCACGACCGGCTCGACGCGCGTCTGCACCACCGGCTGATAGCTGGTCACCGGAACCTGATAGGCGCGCTCGTAATTCACCGCGGGGGCGCAGGTCGGCGCGTCGGAATAGCCGCAAGTCGCCGCGGTGTAGGCGGTCGGCCGTCCCGTGGCGTATTGGTCGTAATAGCCGCCGCCGTATCCCGCATCGCCGTAATAGACGCCGCCGCCGCCGTAGTACCCGCCCCAATATCCGCCGCCGCCATAGCCGTAGCCCTGTTGGCGCGCGTAGCCGTGGTACGCATGGGCCGCGCCATAGGCGGCGCCCGCGCCGCCGGTGAGGCCGACGAAGCCGGCGCCCACATGGCGGCCGCCGACGTTCGGAGCATGATGTCCGGCGCCGGGACCCAAGGCCGCGCCGCCGGTCCAATGACCGCCGCCGCCGCCGTGGCCCCAGGCCAGGGCGTCGCCGGCCGCGAGCGCGCAGAGCAGGGCGGCGCTCGCCGCGGCGGTCGTCCTGAGTTTCGAATTGATACGCATGTGCTGACCCTTTCGTGCCGTTTCGAAACGACTCCTGGCCAAAAGCTCGGGGAATCGCTCAAATGGGGACGCCTCGACGCCTCCTCGGCGGCAAAGGGGCAATGCGGGGGCCGTGGGCGCGGAAAACGCCGCGTCCTTGGCCTCGTTGTTTACTCTTGGTTAAGCTTCCTGGCGGACGGCGCGCGTCAGTTGCCGATGCGGGCCTTGATCGCGTGTTCCGCCAGCGTCTTGCCCAGCGACAGGACGGCCGAGGGCGCGCGATGCGCATCGGCGATCACCGCGTCGAAGGCGGCTTCGATCCAGTCACAATCCGCGTCGCTCAAGGTCAGCGCCGGCAGCAGCTTGATCGTCGGATTGCCGTGGCCCGCGACCTGGGTCAGCACTTTGTGATCCTTGAACAGCGGAATGCAGATCATCTGCCCGAACAGCCCGGAACTCGCGGTCTCCAGCAGATTCCACGCGGCTTTCAGCATCAGCGACTTCGGCGGTCCGAATTCGACGCCGATCATCAGTCCCTTGCCGCGCACGTCGGAGATGAGTTCATAGCCCTGCGCCATCCTGCGGAAGGCGGCGAGCAGCCGTTCGCCCTTCGCCGCGGCGTTTTCGATGACGCGCTCCTGCTTCAGCACGTCGAGAGTCGCGAGGCCGGCCGCCATCGCGAGATCGGTCTTGGAGAAGGTCGAGCCGTGCACGACGGCGCGGTCCATGCGGTCGAACACTTTGTCGAAGATCCATTTGCGCGTCAGCACGACGCCGACCGGCACGTGCCCGCCCGACAGCGCCTTGGCCAGGAGGACCATGTCGGGTTCGACGCCGTAATGGTCGATCGCCAGGAATTTGCCGGTGCGGCCGACGCCGGTCTGGATTTCGTCGGCGACGAAGAGCGTGCCGTATTTGCGGCAGAGCTCCGCGACTTTCGCCAGGTAATCGTCCTTGGGCAGATTGACGCCCTTGCCCTGAATGGGCTCGACGAAGAAGGCCGCTACGTCGCGGCCGCGCAAGGCTTCGTCGAGCGCGGCGAGATCGTCGAAGGGCACCTCGCGCGAGTCGGAGAGCAGCGGTCCGAAGCCCTTCTTGAAGATGGCGTCGCCGTTGATCGACAGCGCGCCATAGGTGAGGCCATGGAAGGAGTGGGCGCAGTGGACGATGGCGGTCCTGCCGGTCGCGTGACGCGCGAATTTGATCGCCGCTTCGACCGCCTCCGCGCCGGAATTGGCGAAGAAGACCTTGTCGAGCCAGGGCGTGTAGTCGAGCAGGCGCTCGGCGAGCACGCCGGCGAGAACCGAGACGTCGAGCTGGACGAGGTTGGGGAGTTCGCCGTTCAGCACCTCGATCAGGGCGTCGCGCACTTTCGGGTGATTGCGTCCGAGCGCGAAAACGCCCCAGCCGCTCAACAGATCGAGATAGCGGTCGCCGGCGCGATCGAAGAGATAGGGCCCGACGCCGCGCGTGAAGCCCACGTCGTAGCCGATCGTCTTCAACACGCGCACCCACATCTCGTTGAGATGCTTGGCGTGCAGCGTATAGCGCTCGCTTTCGCGCTCCCTCGAAAGCTCCACGAGATTCTCGGCGCGATCCTCCCGCGTGGGGAGTGGCTCGAGGGTCGGCGTGACGGTCATATGCGGCTCCGGCGATGTCGGCGCGCGGCGCTTCCCCGCGCCGCCCGGCTGGATTAGGCTTTAGACCAATGCGGTCGGGAAATCGAGAACATTGCGCCGCAGATTGGCGGCGGCGCGCCGTCGAACCTTCGCCCGCGGCGTCTTTCGCGCCAACGTATCCACAACAAAGCAACGTTGGTTAAAATTCCCGAGTTGGACGATGCGCCGTCGATGCTATCCTACGGTTAGTGATTCTCGATGCGGCGGCGGTTCGCGATCGGCGCGCGGCGCCTTCTGGAGCGGGGCGCTACTTCCGCAGGGGCAAGAGGGGTTGGTCAGTTGGGCGCAAAAACCGAATTGCTAGAGGGGCTGAGCAGTCCAGCTGCCACGCAGGACGGCGAGGAGAGCGGTCTGGATCTCATCGAGATCGCCGGCGCGATCAAGTGGTTCGACGTGGCCAAGGGCTATGGCTTCATCGTGCCCGACGACGGCTCCGGCGACGTGTTGTTGCATGTGACGACGCTCCGGCGCTCCGGCTATCAAACCGCGCAGGAAGGCGCCCGCGTCGTCTGCGAAGCGCAGCGGCGCTCCAAGGGCCTGCAGGTCTTCCGCGTGACCGCGATGGACGAATCCACCGCCGTGCATCCCTCGCAGTCCAGCGCCGGCCGGACCCACACGCAGGTCACGCCGGTCGGCGGTTACGAGATCGCCATCGTCAAATGGTTCAATCGCGTGAAGGGCTTTGGCTTCCTGACGCGCGGCGAGGGCACCGAGGACATCTTCCTGCACATGGAGACGGTGCGACGCTTCGGCCTCGCCGAGTTGAAACCCGGGGACAGCGTGCTGGTGCGCTACGGCGACGGGCCCAAGGGGCTCATGGCGGCGGAAGTCCGCACGCTCGAGGCGAAAGGCCCCGTGTCGCATTAATCCGTTACCGTTTCGGATCGAAACGGAAACGGATGAGTTGCCTGGTTCGTCATGCTTTCTTCCCGCGAATCGGTTCTCGCTTCCCCTAAGTCCATCTCGCGCCCATGAGGCTTGCGTCGGCAGGATTTCCCACGCCGAGCCGATCTGACGAGTTCCTGCGCTGGCGCATGATCCGCTCGGGCGGGCCGCGAGCCCTCTCCCGGTCAGAGCAATCCATGCGGCTGCGTCACGACGGCGAAAAATTTTCGCTGAAGATGCGTTCATGGGCGAGGCCGGCGGCCCGCGCCGCCGCGGTCGCCGCTTGGACGAGGGCTGGCGGACCGCACAGGTAAATGTCGGGGCGCTCCAGCGAAGCAGTCAACGCTTGCGACAGCGCCGCGACCGGCGTGCCGGAAAATCCGCTCCAGCGCGGTCCGGCTTTCCATACGCAAATCGTCGCCTGCAATCGCGGAAGCGCCTGGTTCAGCGCGTCGATCGCGTCGAGCGCGAACAATTCCTCCTGCGTGTTCACGCCGAAAAACAAGCGGCAGTCGTGATCGTCGCCGAGCTCGGCCATGCGCCGCAGCATGGACAGCATCGGTGCGACGCCCGTGCCGCCGGCGACGAACCAGCGCGCCGCTGGGCTCGCGTCGTCGAGGGTGAAGCTGCCCTGCGGACCGCGCAGGGCGAGGGCGTCGCCGATCTTGGCCCGATCGGCGAGATAGCTCGAAAACGCGCCCTGCGGGTGCTGGCGAATCAAGAATTCGAGCGTTCCGTCCCAATTCGGCGCATTGGCCAGCGAATAGGCGCGGGTGATCGCGGTTTCTGGGATCGACAGCTCCATGAACTGGCCGGGGAGAAACTCCGCCGCGCTCCCCAGCATCGGGTCGTCGTCGAGACGCAGCAGCAGCCGTTTGGCGCCAGACCCCGCCGCCGAGATTTCGACGATGCGCGCCCGCCGCTGCGGAACGGGCGCGAAGCCGATGGCGCTTTTGTCGAAGGGCGCGCGCAAATCGAGGTCGCCCTGTGCATGGGCTCGGCACAACAAAATGTCGCCGGACGCGCGGTCGACGTCGCTGAGCGCCGCCGTGCTGTAGGAATCGAGGCGAACCTCGCCGCTTGCAAGCGTGACGCGACAGGCGCCGCAGCCGCCTTCGCGACATGCTGACGGCAGGAAGGCGTTTTCACGCGCTGCGGCGTCGAGCAGGCTTTCCCTGGCCTCTGCGTCGAAGGCGATCGCATGGCCGTCGCGCGTGACGAGATTGATCTTGTGCATTGAGGGTTGGGTCCCCTGAGAGCGCGGCGCCCGGACGCGGCGATGCGTCCGGGCGAGTATCGTGCGAGGCGTCAGGCGGCGCGGGCCAGCGAAGCTTCGATGTCGGCCTTGGCGTCGCCGATCGGCTGAATGCCGAATTTTTCGACGAGCACGTCGACCAGCGCCGGCGTCAGAAAGGCCGGCAAGGTCGGGCCGAGCCGAACGTTGCGCACGCCGAGCGCGAGCAGGGTCAGCAGCACGGCGGCGGCCTTCTGCTCGAACCAGGAGACGATCAGCGACAGCGGCAGTTCATTGACGCCGACGCCAAAAGCCTCGGCCAATTTGCTCGCCACGACGATCGCCGAATAGGCGTCGTTGCATTGCCCCATGTCGAGCAGCCGAGGCAGTCCGTCCTCCGCGCCGCCGATCGTCCCGAAATCGTGGCGGTTGAAGCGGTATTTGCCGCAGCCAAGGGTCAGCACCACCGTGTCTTGCGGCGCATGCTCGGCGAAGTCCGTGTAGTAATTGCGTCCCGGCGCCGCGCCGTCGCAGCCGCCGACGAGGAAGAAGTGGCGGATGGCGCCGCTCCTCACCGCATCGATCACCTTGTCGGCGACGCCGAGCACCGCGTCGCGGCCAAAGCCGATGGTGATGCTCTCTTCCGGCGCGTCCGCCGCGAAGCCCGGCAGCGCCTGCGCCGCCTGAACCACCTGCGAGAAATCGCCGTTCTCGATGTGGCGGACGCCCGCCCAACCGACCGGCCCCGCGGTGAAAAGACGCCCGCGATAGCGCGTTTGCGGCTCGATCAGGCAGTTCGACGTCATCACGATCGGGCCGGGGAATTCGGCGAATTCCTTTTGCTGATCCTGCCAGGCGCCGCCGTAATTGCCGGCGAGATGCGGAAAAGCCTTCAGCTTGGGATAGGAATGCGCGGGCAGCACTTCGCCATGCGTGTAGACGTTGATCCCCTTGTCTTTCGTCGCTTCCAGGATCGCGTGCAAATCCTTGAGGTCGTGACCCGAGACGAGGATCGCCTTGCCCTTGACCGGCGTCATGCGCACCTTGGTGGGAACCGGTGTTCCGAAAGCGCCGGTGTTGGCGGCGTCGAGCGCCTCCATGGCCGCGAAATTGGCGTGGCCGAGCGCCAGCGCTTCGTCGAGCAGCGGACCGATTTCCTTCGGGTCGCTGGCGAGAAGATCGAGCGCATGTTCGACCGCCGCATGGATGGCGTCGCGCTCCTCGCCCAGCACTTCCGCGTGATGCGCGTAGGCGCAGACGCCCTTGAGCCCATAGAGAACGAGCGAGCGCAGCCCGACGACGTCCTCGCCGAGGAGGTTCGCATCCTTCTTCACCGCGGCTTCGCCGGCTTGCGCCAGAAGGCCGTTCATGTCCTTGGCCGGCGCGAAGACGGCGGCGCCGGAAAGCGCCTCGGGCGTCTTGCCGGCGGTGCGCGCAGCCTGTTCGTAGAGCGCCTTGGCGCGGTCGCGGATTTGCGCGGCCTGCTGGATGAGTTGCACGAATTTGCCGGCGTCGAAATTGACGTTGGTCAGCGTCGTGAAGAAGGCGTAGAGCACGAAACGATCCGCCGCCGCGTCGGTCGCGCCGAGCGCGCGGGCGCGATGCAGATATTGGCCGATTCCTTCGCAGACGTGCAGCAGAACGTCTTGCAAATCCGCCGTGGCGGCGTCCTTGCCGCACATGCCCTTGCCGCCGCCGCAGCCGTCACCCTCGGTGGAACGAAAAGTCTGCTCGCATTGATAACAGAACATCAGCGTCTCCTTCGGCTCATCGCCGTCGCGACCGGCGCTCCGCCTTCGGCGCGCTCTAATCAGTATCCTAGATACCTATTAATCCGCGTTGCAGTCAAGCGCGCAGCCGCTGCGCGAATTCGACGCAGGGCTCAAAAAGTGGTGTCGAGCACGGGGAGCGCGTCCGGCTTTTCCAGGCAGTCGCTGATCGTGAAACGATCGAGTTCGCGCAGGAATCCGTGCTGGGCCCGCGCCAGCATTCCCTTCAGGCGGCAGCGCGGCAAAAACACACAGTCGCTGCCTTCCGCGCGGAAACATTCGACCAGGGCCTGATCCTTGTCGAGGCTGCGCACCACCTCGCCGATCCGGATGTCGCGCGGATCCCGAGCCAGGCGCACGCCGCCTTGCGCGCCGCGAATCCCCTCGACGTAACCCGCGGCGGCGAGCTCTTGCAGCACCTTCGCCATATGATGACGCGAGACGTTGAAATGATCGGCGATCGCCGTCGCGCTCAACACTTCCGGGCTGCGGTCGGCCAGGAGGATCAGGGCGCGAAGGCCAAAATCGGTGAAGGCGGTAAGTTTCATGGAATGAGTTTATCACAGTATTTCAAATCCTGAAATACGGCCTTGGAACCCGATCGCGCGCCTCCTCTTGCCCGGGTTGAATCTCGCGCGGGCTTTCGTTAGTTTCGCGCGAGGAAATCGAAGCGGCGAGGCGTTCCGCGGCCGATTCCTGCGCGAGGCGAGGGAGCCGAATGCACGCCGCCCAAACTTTTTCCAAACCCTTCCGACTCGTGTTTTTCGCCGCCCTGGCCTTGTCCTTTTGCGGACCAGGGTCCGCCGCGCCCGCCGACGAAACTGGCGATGCGGCGCTCGAGCAGATCGAAATCCTGACCGCCTCGGGCGCGCATGCGTTCAACGTCGAGGTGGCGCGCACGCTGCGTCAGCGCGAGCTCGGGCTGATGTTCCGCCGCTCGATGCCGGAAGATCGCGGCATGCTGTTCTTCTTCGACGCGGAGCGGCCGATCGCCATGTGGATGAAGAACACCTACATTCCGCTCGACATGGTCTTCGTCTCGCGCTCCGGCGTCGTCACCGGCGTCGCGCGGGGCGCCAAGCCGCTGTCCGAAGAGATCATCCCTTCCGGGCGACCCGCCTATGCCGTCGTCGAACTCAACGCCGGCGTCGCCGACGCGATCCAGCTCGCGGTCGGAGACCAAGTGCGGCATCCGGGGTTCAAGCGTTAGGCGCCTCGCCCGCTTCCGCCATCGCCGCGAAGCCGTCGGCGATGTCTTCCCTCAAATCCTCGAGGTCTTCCAACCCCACGGAGAAGCGCAGCGCCGGGCCGCCCGGCGCCCAGCGCGTCGCCGTTCGGGTCTTCGTGCAGTCGAAGGGGATGACGAGGCTCTCGAAACCGCCCCAGGAATAGCCGATCCCGAAAAGCTTCAGCGCGTTCAAAAAGGCGTCGACGGCTCGCTTCGGCGTCGGCTTCAGAATCACCGAAAACAGCCCGGCGGCGCCCGAAAAATCCCGCTGCCACAGCGCGTGGTCGGGATGATCCGGCAAAGCGGGATGCAGGACGCGCAGGACTTCCGGCCGCGTGCGAAACCAGTGCGCCAGATCCAGTCCGGCGCGCTGCTGTTCGCGCATGCGCAGCTCCATCGTGCGCAGCCCCCGCAACGCCAAAAAGGCGTCGTCGCCGCCGGGACACATGGCGAAAGCGTCGTAAGTGGCGCGCAGCCGCCGCGCCCAGCTTCCCTTGGCCGAGACGAGCCCCATCAGAAGATCGGCGTGGCCGGCGAGATATTTCGTGCCGGCTTCGACGTTCAAATCGACGCCGCGCTCGAAAGGCGGAAAGAACAGCGGCGTCGCCCAGGTGTTGTCGAGGATGACGCAAGCGCCGCGCGCCTTGGCGGCCTGCGCGATGGCGGGAACGTCCTGCACCTCCATGCTGAGCGAGCCCGGCGACTCGCACAGCACGGCGCCGGTGTTTTCGCGCATCAGTGCTGCGATGTCGGCGCCAAGGCGCGGATCGTAATATTGCGTCTCGACGCCGAAGCGCTTCAACACGCCATCGCAAAAGATGCGCGTCGGCCCATAGGCGGAGTCGGACACGAGAAGGTGATCGCCGGCCTTGGTCGCGGTCATCAAAGCGATCGCGATCGCGGCGAGGCCCGAGGAGGTCAGCACGGTCGTGTCGGCGCCGCAAAACTCGCTCCAAGCGGCTTCGAGCGCCCGCGTCGTCGGCGTGCCTTTCGTCGCATAGCTGTAAGGCTGGCGGTGGCCGGCGAAATCCTCGGCGCTGGGAAAGAGCACGGTGGAGCCGCGATAGACGGGGGTGTTGACGAAGCCGTTTTGTTCGGCCGGATTTCGGCCCGCATGCGCGAGGCGCGTGCGGCTGCGCAGGCGCCGAGTTGTTTCGTCCCTCTTCTTCGTCATGCGTTCCCCGACGCCTCTGGCAAGTTCCTGCGCGCAACCTAGACCAATCCGGCCGCGAAGCCGAGGTCGAGACGACGAAAGCCCGCCCTGCCCGAGCGCGCCTGGAAAATCAGCGCCTTGCGAGTGCCGCGCCTCAGGGGGCCGGGGCGCGAAAACAGCTTTCGGCGCCCCAGCGCCGGGTGTGGAACGGATTCTGCGCGAGGCGCAGCGACCTTGCGCGCCAAGGCGCGGCGGCGCGAAGAATAAGAGGAATAATGAGTGCGGCCTTGCAAAAGAGGGCGCTCGACTTCATCGCCGCGCAGCCGCACGACCATCTCCGGCTGGCGCCCGAGTGGGGCCAGCGACGGCTCCATCCCCCTCACACATCCAACAATTCCGCCGAAAACGCCGCATTCTCCTGGATGAACGCAAAGCGCGCCTCGGGCTTGTTGCCCATCAGGCGCTCCACGCAATCGGCGGTCTCCTCGCGCTCTTCGCCGGCGATCATGACCTTGAGCAGCGTGCGGCGCTTGGGGTCCATCGTCGTCTCCTTGAGCTGCCTGGCCATCATTTCGCCGAGGCCCTTGAAGCGCGAGACCTCGACCTTGCCCTTGCCGGTCAGCTCCTTCTTGATCAGCTCCTGCATATGCGCGTCGTCGCGTGCGTAGACGGTCTTCGCGCCCTGCGTCAGCTTGTAGAGCGGCGGCACGGCGAGATAGAGGTGGCCTTTCTCGATGAGCTTCGGCATTTGCCGATAGAAGAAGGTGATCAGCAGCGAGGCGATGTGCGCGCCGTCGACGTCGGCGTCGGTCATCACGATCACCTTCTCGTAGCGCAGCTCTTCCTCGCGATAATGCGCGCCGACGCCGCAACCCAAGGCTTGCGTCAGATCGGCGAGCTGCTGGTTGGCGGCGAGCTTGTCTTTCGTCGCCGAGGCGACGTTGAGGATTTTTCCGCGTAGCGGCAGGATCGCCTGATTGACCCGGTCGCGGCCTTCCTTGGCCGAACCGCCGGCGGAATCGCCCTCGACGATGAACAGTTCGGAGCCCACCGCCGTATTGTTCGAGCAATCGACGAGCTTGCCGGGCAGGCGCAATTTGCGCGTCGCGCTTTTCCTCGCCACGTCCTTTTCCGCGCGGCGCCGCAATCTTTCCTCGCAGCGCTGTATCGCGAAGTCGAGCAGCGCGTCGGCCTGGCGCGGCGCGGCGGCGAGCCAATGGTCGAAGGCGTCGCGCACCGCGCCCTCGACGACGCGCTGCGCCTCGGCGCTCATCAGCCGGCTCTTGTTCTGGCCTTGAAACTCCGGCTCGCGAATGCGCACGGAGATCATGCCGGCGGCCTGGCCCATCACGTCGTCGCCGGTGATGTCCTTGGCGCGCCGCGTCTGGCCGGCGCGTTCGGCGTGATCCTTCAGCCCGCGCAGCAGCGCCATGCGGAAGCCCGACTCATGCGTGCCGCCGTCCGGCGTCGGAATGGTGTTGCAATAGGAATGGACGAAGCCGTCGTCGTTCGCAAGCCAGGACACGGCCCATTCGAGCGAGCCATGCCCGCCCTCGCGTTCGATCTTGCCGGCGAAGCTCGCTTCGGTGACGGTGTCCTTGCCCTCGATTTCGCGGGCGAGATAATCCTTGAGGCCGCCGGGAAAGCGCAGCACGGTCTCGGCCGGAACGTTGGAGCCGGCTTCGATCAGCTCCGGCGCGCAGCGCCAGCGGATTTCGACGCCGCTGAAGAGATAGGCCTTGGAGCGCGCCATGCGGAAGAGGCGCGCCGGCTTCCAATGCGCCGCGGGGCCGAAGATTTGCGCATCCGGCTTGAAGCGCAGCTTGGTGCCGCGCTTGTTCTGGATTTTGCCGAGCTTTTGCAGAGGCCCGAGCGGCAGGCCGCGCGAAAACTCCTGGCGGTAGTGCTGCTGGTCGATGGCGACGTCGACTTCGACCTTTTCCGACAGCGCATTGACCACCGAGACGCCGACGCCGTGCAGGCCGCCCGAGGTCTGATAGGCGCCCGAGTCGAATTTGCCGCCGGCGTGCAGCACGGTCATCACGACTTCCAGCGCGGTCTTGCCCGGCATTTTCGGATGCATGCCGACGGGAATGCCGCGGCCGTTGTCGGAGACGGTCAGCCAGCCGTCCAATTCGACGGTGACGGTTATGAAGGTGGCGTGGCCGGCGACGGCCTCGTCCATCGCATTGTCGAGCACTTCGGCGAAGAGATGGTGCATCGCCGCTTCGTCGGTGCCGCCGATGTACATGCCGGGGCGCCGCCGCACCGGCTCCAATCCCTCGAGCACCTCGATGGAATGGGCGTCGTATTCGGCGGGTTCGCCCTTGACGGGCTTGCTGGAGCCGGGCTTCGCGCTCTTGCGCGGGCTTGCTCCAAAAAGATCTTCGCGCTCGGCCATGAGGCGCAGTTTAGCGTGATTCGAGGCGAATTTGCGTGCGCCGCCGAGGCCCGCCGTCTTTGTCCACTTCCTCTTTCGATGCGTATTTTCCGAGAATTTCGTGAGATTGGATTCCGTTTTTTACAAACGCGTTCTAAATTGGGATGATTCGGGCGCAGGCCAGGGAATCGTGTTTTGTTCTCCCGCTAGGCGCTTTTCCAACGAAATGGCGGAGTTGCGTCCTTGCGCCGATGCGCGGCGGGAAGCGTGTGCGAACGGGTTGCGGCGTTTGTCGTGGTTTTTCTTCAACCGACCGTGGAGACCTGCTCGGATGACTTCGAGGCGAGATGCGCTTAGGCCGACGGGCAAGGCCGACGGGCGCCCCGTTTGCGTTTGCGCCGTACCCGCGTCGACGTTCCCCGCGGCGTTTTTCGCCTTCATCCCCTTGTCGGGCGCCAAGGCGCAGAGCGCGCGGCTCTTCGCCGAATTCACGCCCGATCTCGAAGTCTACGGGGTCGCGCTCAGTTTCGGTCTGGCGCTGTTCTCCGCCTTCCTGGCGCTCGCCTATATTTCCGAACGCAAATCCTGGCGGCGGCGCGAAATCGAGCTCGGCGACAAGCTCGAACAGACGCGCGCGCAGCGCGATCGCGCCGAAATTTTCCTTTCCGCCGACCAGCAGGTGTTCGTCGCCTGGGACGGACCCTCCGGCGAACCCGACATAGAGGGGTCGCCGCAACTGCTCGTCGACGCCTCGTCGCCGCGGCGCTTTCTCGCTTTCGGCTCCTGGCTCACGCCCCCCGACGCCGTCGAATTGGAGCGCGGCGTCGAGCGTCTGCGCACGCGCGGCGAATCCTTCCATTTGCCGCTGTTTGGCCTCACCGGCCGGCACTACGACGCCGACGGCCGGGCCGTCGGAGGCCGCGCGGTGCTGCGCTTGCGCGAAGTGTCGGGCGATCGTCTGGAGCTGCTCGGCTTGCGCGAACGCTACGCGGAAGGCTCCGCCTATATCGAAGGATTGCACGGCTTGCTCGACGCCTTGCCGGCGCCCGTCTGGCTGCGCGGCCGCGACGGGCGTCTCTTCTTCGTCAATCAGGCTTACGCCCAGGCCGTCGAGGCCAAGGACCCGGTCGACGCCCTCGCGCGGCAGGTGGAGTTGCTCGACGAAACGGCGCGAGTCGCCACCGCGGAGGCGCGCGCCAAGGGCGCGCCGTGGCGCGAGCAGGTCAACGCCGTGGTCGCCGGGGCGCGGCATCTGCTGGAGGTGATTCAGACGCCCTTCGTGCGCGGCGCCGCCGCCATCGCCTTCGATCGCCAGGAAATCCAGACGATGCGCGCGGATTTCCAAAAGCAGAAGGATTCGCATACGCGCACGCTGGATCAGATGCCGACCGCGGTGGCGATCTTCGACGGGGCGCAGCAGCTGATTTATCGCAACGCCGCTTACGACAAGCTCTGGCGGCTCGACGCGGGCTTTCTCGATCAGCGCCCGACCGACGGCGAGATACTGGACCGCCTGCGTCTCGAGCAGAGGCTGCCGGTCGAGGGCGAATTCCGCAGCTGGAAGGCGCGCATCCTGGAGGCCTATCGTTCGCCCGAGCAAGTGCAGCACGTGTGGCATCTGCCGGACGGCAAGACGACGATCTGCGTCACGATGACGCCCAATCCCAACGGCGGCGTCACTTATCTCTACGACGACATGTCGGAGCGCTACGATCTGGAATCGCGCTTCAACACGCTCTACCGCACGCAGAGCGAGACGCTGCAAAGTCTGCGCGAGGGCGTCGCGGTGTTCGGCGCGGACGGTCGGCTCAAATTCGGCAATCCGGCCTTCGCCTCGCTTTGGCGTCTCGCGCCGGAGTTTCTCGGCGAGAAGCCGCATTTCGAGACGATCGTCGAGCGCTGCCGGCAATTGCATCCCACCGCGGCGACCTGGTCGGATTTGCGTGGCGTCGTGACCGGCCTCCCGGATGCGCGGCTCGGCCTGACGCGGCGTCTGGAACGCAGCGACGGCGCGGTGCTCGATCTCACCGCGCAGCCTTTGCCGGAGGGCGCGAGCCTGTTGACCTTCGTCGACGTGACCGCCGACGTGAACGTCGAGCGCGCGCTCACCGACCGCAACAAGGCGTTGCTCGCCGCCGAGAAATTGCGCAACGACTTCATTCATCACGTCAGTTACGAACTGCGTTCGCCGCTCACCAACATCAACGGCTTCGTGCATCTGCTGGGCGAGGAGTCGACCGGCGAGCTCAACGAGCGCCAACGCGAATATCTCGGCTACATGCGCAAGTCTTCCGACGCCTTGCGCGCCATCGTCGACGACATTCTCGATCTCGCGACGATCGACGAAAACGCGCTGGCGCTGGAAGTCGAGGAGGTCGATGCGCGCGCCGCGATGCGCGCGGCGGTCGAGGGCGTGCAGGACCGCATCGCCGAACATCAGATCGAATTGCGCATCGTCGCGCCGGACGACATCGGAACCTTCCGCGGCGACGCCAAGCGCGTCCGGCAGATCCTGTTCAACCTGCTGTCCAATGCGGTCGGTTTCTCGCGCTCGGGCCAGACCGTCACGCTCGCCGCGATGCGCCGCGACGGCGGCGTCGTGTTCAAGGTCGTCGACAACGGCCGCGGCATCCCGCCGGAAATATTGGAGCGCGTCTTCGATCGTTTCGAGTCGCATACGTCGGGCTCGCGGCATCGCGGCGTGGGTTTGGGTCTCTCGATCGTCAAGGCCTTCATGGATTTGCACGGCGGCAAAATCCTCATCGACTCGGCGGTCGGCGAAGGCACCACCGTCACCTGCATCTTCCCCGGCCCGGCGGAGGCCGCCGCACCGCAAAAAGCGCTCGAACGCCTCGACGCCACGCCGTTGATGAATTCGATCGCCGAAGCCGCCGCCGAAGCGCTGGAGCGCAAGGGCGTGAAATTGCGGCTGCTGCCGGCGAACAGGCCCGCGAGCCTCATGGGCGTGGAAAGCGAGCTGCGCGAGGCGTTCCTCGACTTGATTCTCGCGGGCGCCGACGAAGTGGGGCAGGGGCAGGCGATGAATTTCGCCGGCATCTTGCGCAAGGAAGAAATCGTCTTAAAGCTGAGCTATCGCGGCGGCGGCGGTGCGGCCGAAGGCGAAAGCGCGGCGGCGGCGCGCGCCTTGATCGAAGGAAATGGCGGCAAGATGCAACGTGACGCCCTCGCCGGCGAGGCCGTGACCGTCACTTGCGTCTTTCCGCTGGCGCAGGGCGAGGAAGTGCTCGATCGGGACGACGCGCTATGACGGAAAACCCCGCCGGAAAATCCGCGCCGCGAACGGTTTGGCGCATCGAGGCGGAGAGCGAAGACGCAACCGCCGCTCTCGCCGCCGATCTGGCGGGCCTGCTGAACGTCGGCGATCTGGTGACTCTCGCAGGCGATCTCGGCGCCGGCAAGACCACTTTCGCCCGCGCGCTGATGCGCACGCTGGCCGGCGATCCGGAACTCGAGGCGCCCAGTCCGACCTTCACTCTGGCGCAAAGCTACGACTGCGATTTCGGCAGGATCGTGCACGCCGATCTCTATCGAATCTCGTCGCCGGCGGAACTGGCCGAATTCGGCTTCGACGAGGTGCGGGAGGGCGCGCTGACGCTGGTCGAATGGGCGGAGCGCGCCCCGAAAGCCTTCGAGGGCGACCGTCTCGACGTTCGCCTGAGTTTCTCCGAAGCGGACAAGCGCGACGCGCGGTTGATCACTATTTCCGGATATGGCGGATTCGCCCCGCGTCTGCAGACGTTCAAGGCGCTGCGCGAATTTCTGCTCGGCGCCGGATGGGGCGAGGCGCGGCGTGAGTTCCTGCAGGGCGACGCCTCCTCGCGAGCTTACGAAACTTTGGAAAAGCCGGATGGCGAGCGCGCGATCTTGATGATCTCTCCCGACCGCCCGGACGGGCCGCCGGTGCGCTTCGGCAAGCCCTACAGCGCCATTGCGCGCCTCGCCGAAAACGTGCGGGCCTTCGTCGCGATCGACGAAGCGCTCGCCGCGCAGGGGTTTTCGACGCCCAAGATCCTGGCGCGCGACATCCCCGCCGGCCTGTTGATCGTCGAGGATTTGGGGCGCGAGGGGTTGGTCGAGGACCGCCGGCCCATCCCGGAGCGCTATCAGGAAGCCGTCGACGTCCTCGCGCAATTGCATGCGCGGAAACTGCCCGACGCCGTGCCGCTGGAGGGCGCCGGCGTCTACCGCATTCCGCCTTACGATCTCGACGCGCTGTTGATCGAGGTCGAACTGCTGCTCGACTGGTATGTCGGGCGCTTCGGCAAGGGCCTGGTGGCGTCGGGCGCGCGCGCCACATTCGTCAACATGTGGCGGCGCGTGCTCGCCGATGTCGTGACGCAGACGCCGACCTGGACCCTGCGCGACTATCACTCGCCCAATCTGCTGTGGCTCGGCGCGCGGGAGGGCGCTCGGCGCATCGGGATCATCGACTTCCAGGATTGCGTCATGGGCCATCCCGCCTATGACGTCGCGTCCCTGGCGCAGGACGCGCGCGTGCATGTTTCCGACGAGCTCGAAATGCGGCTCGTCGCGCATTACGCGCGGCGCCGCAAGGAGCTCGATCCCGCCTTCGACATGGCGAGCTTCGCCCGCAATTACGCGGTGCTGGGCGCGCAGCGCGCCACGAAAATCCTGGGGATTTTCGCAAGGCTCGATCAGCGCGACGCCAAGCCCCAATATCTTGCGCATGTGCCGCGGGTGGAGCAATATCTGAGGAAGAGCCTGCGTCATCCGGCGCTCAAGGAAATCGAGGGCTGGTATGCCGCCAATCTCCCCGCAATCTTCGCCGGCGACGCCTGACGGCGCCGCGACGCCGCAGGTCGCGATGGTCTTCGCGGCGGGGCTCGGCACCAGGATGCGCCCGCTGACCGACACGACGCCCAAGCCGCTCGTCGAAGTGGGCGGCAAGGCGCTGATCGACCATACGCTCGACGCGCTCGGCGAGGCGGGCGTCGCGACGGCGATCGTCAACGTGCATCACCTCGCCGATCAGGTGGAAGCCCACGTCGTCGCGCGTCGAATCCCGCGCATCGAAATATCCGACGAGCGCGCGCAATTGCTCGATCAGGGCGGCGGCATCAAGAAGGCGCTGCCGCTCATCGGCGATCGGCCGTTCTTCATCTGCAACACCGACGCCTTTTGGCGCGACGGCGGCGCGCCGCATGTGCGCGCGCTCGCCGCGGCCTGGCGCGCGCAGCGCATGGACGCGCTGCTGTTGCTGGCGCGCACGCAAGGCAGCGTCGGCGTCGACTGGGACGGCGATTTCGAAATGAACGACGAGGGGCGGCTGTCCCAGCCGCCGGGCAAGCGAAGCTACGTCTATTCCGGCATGGGCATATTGTCCGCCGAACTCTTTCGGGGCGTCGAGGACGGCGCGTTCCGGCTCGCGCCCTTCTTCTTCGCCGCGGCGAAACGCGGAAGGTTGTACGGGATCGCCTCGCGCGCGCTCTGGCTGCATGTGGGCTCAATGGCGGCGATCGACGAGGCCGAGCGCGCGATGGGCTTTTGCGCCGCGACGACGTGAGCGCGAGCGACATGGCGCGCAACGTCTTCAGCATCGCGCCGGGCGTCCCCTTCCTCGCGACTTTCGTCGACGCGCTTCTCAACGGCCGCATCGTCGAGGGGCTGTCGCGCGCCAGCGCGCCGCTGGATTTCGCGCGACTGTCGATTTACGTGCCGACGCGCCGCGCCGGCACTGCGCTCGCGGTGGAGTTCGCGCGGGCGCTGAGCGGTTCGGCCGCGTTGCTGCCGCGCATTCTGCCGCTCGGCGCCTTGGAGGAGGCGGAGAGCGCGGCGCTCTTCCTGACCGAGATCGAGACGCCCGACGACGCGCTGGTTCCGGCCATCGACGAGATCGAACGGCGTCTGATGCTGTCGGAGCTCGTGCTGGCTTGGGCGCGCGCGCTCGGCCATGCGGTGATCTCCATCGACGCTTTTGGCGCGGCGACGCTCGACCGCAGCGAGCCGATGCTGGTGGCGCCGACGGCCGCCAATGCGGTCGCTTTGGCCAAAGATCTCGGGGCCTTGATCGACGAATTCGCGATCGAGAACGTCGCGCCGGCCGCCATCGCGAAGCTCGCCGACGACGCTTTCGATCGCTATTGGGCGATCACCCGCGATTTCCTGCGCATCGCGCTGGAAGCCTGGCCGGCCATCCTGGCGGAGCGGGGCGCCATGGATCAGGCGGCGCGCCAAAATTTCCTGATCGAAGCGCAAATCGCCAGGCTGCGCGGCTTGACGGCGGAAGATCCAGTCGTCGCGCTCGGCTCCACCGGCTCGCATCCGACGACCGCAAAGCTCCTCTTTGCCATCGCGCAACGGCCGCGCGGCGCCGTCGTCCTGCCCGGGCTCGATCTCGATCTCGACGATCTCGCCTGGAGCCATGTCGGCGAAGCGACGGGCGCTTTCGGCGAGCCGGCCTTCACCCATCCGCAATCGATGTTGAAGCGCCTGCTGCGCGTGATGCAAATCGACCGCGGCGACGTGAGGGCGTTGGGCGCCGCCCCGCCGGACCTCGCGGCGCGGCGCGTGCTGGTGTCGCAGGCCCTGCGCCCGGCCGACACGACGCAGCATTGGCGCGGTTTTCGCGCTGGCGCGGAAGCGTCTTTCCCCGCGGCTTTGGCGGGGGTGAGCCTGTTGGAAGCGCCCGACGAGCGGCTCGAGGCGCTGACGCTGGCGCTCTTCATGCGGCAGGCCTTGGAGACGCCGGGGCGAACCGCCGCGCTGATCACGCCCGACCGCGTGATCGCGCGCCGCGTCGCCGCCGAATTGGCGCGCTTTGGCGTCGAGGTCGACGACTCCGCCGGCGCGCCCCTGGCGACGAGTCTCGTCGGCGTGCTGGCGCGTCGCCTGGCCTCTCTGGATCAAGGCGCGGCGCCGAGCGTCGAGATCGCCGCGCTGCTGGCGCATCCGCTCGTCACGCTGGGTTTTTCGCGCGAGCGCGCGGCTGAACTCGCCGCGCTCGTCGAAATCGGCGTGTTGCGCGCCGTTCCGGAGAGCTTCGGCGGTTTGAAGGAGCGCGTCGCCGCGGCGCGGCGGCCAACGGAGGATCGTCACGCGCACCCGGCGGCGCGGCGCATCACGGCGGCGCAATGGCGCGACGTCGCCAAATTGACCGAACGACTCGAAGACGCGCTCGGCCCGCTGCGGAGTCTGGCTTACGAGGCGCCGCTGCAAAGGCGCGTCGAGGCGCTGCGCGTCGCGATCGAATGCGTCACGCGCGCGCCGGAAGGCGATGCGGCCGAAGAGTCGCCGGGGCTGGAGGAGTTTCACGCGCTGCTCGACCGGCTCGAAGCTTCGACGTCGACGCTCGCCTTCGACGCGCGCAGCTTCGCCGCCTTCCTTGAATCCCTGCTGTTCGACGTTCCGTTGCGCGGGGCGCGGCGCGCGCATCCGCGCTTGAAGATTCTCGGTCCGCTCGAAGCGCGTCTCATCGACGCCGATCTGGCGCTGCTCGCCGGCCTCGACGAAGGCGTCTGGCCGCCGCAGGCGGAAGCGGGGGCCTTTCTCAACCGCGCCATGCGCGAGCGCCTCGGCCTGTCGCCGCCGGAGCGGCGCATCGGTCAAAGCGCGCATGACGTCGTCATGGCGCTCGGCGCCTGCGAGGTCGTTCTCGCCCGCTGCGCCAAGCGTCAGGGTTCGCCGACCGTCGCCTCGCGTTTCGTCACGCGCCTCGCCGCGCTCGCCGGCGACGCCTTCGCGGCCTGCAAGGCGCGCGGCGACGCGATGCTGGCGATCGCGGCGGCCTTGGACCGCCCCGAGCGCGTCGAGGCCTGCAAGCGCCCGGAGCCGCGGCCACCCGTGGCGCTGCGACCGACGCAGCTCAGCGTGACGCGCATCGAAACCTTGCGCCGCGATCCCTATTCCATCCATGCGGAGCGGATCTTGAAGCTGGCGCCGCTGGAGCCGCTCGGCGCGCCGCTCGGCCCGCGCCAAATCGGCACGGCGATCCACGAAGCGCTGGCGGAATTCGTCGAGTCCCTGGGAAGCGCCGGGCCGACGGAAGAGTCGCATCGGCGCCTCGTGGAGATGGCGCGGGAAAAATTGGGTCCGCTGTTTTCCGATCCCGCGTTCCACGTCTTTCACTGGCCGCGTCTCGCCCTCGGTTTGCAGCATGCGCTGATCTTCGAGGCGGCGCGGCGGCGCGTCGCGCAGGCGATCTTCGTCGAGAAGAAGGGCGAGATGCCCCTGCAGTTGATCGACGGCAGCGTGTTTCGTCTGACCGGCGTCGCCGATCGCATCGAGGTCGACGCTGCGAACCGCGCCTATGTCTTCGATTACAAGACCGGCGCGCCGCCGAGCGATCATCAGGTCTTCGTGGGTTTTTCGCCGCAATTGACCTTGGAGGCCGCGATGATCGAAGCGGGCGCCTTCGCCGACATCGCCCGCGGGACGGAAGTCGCGGGCGCGGCCTATCTGCGCATCAGCGGCGACGGCGACGGCGGCGAACATTGGATCGCGCCAAAGAGCGGCAGTTTTCGCGAACTAGTCGCGGAGCATCGCAAGCAGCTCGTGGAGTTGCTCGGTCAATTCCGCGATCCCTTGCGCAGCTATCCGTCGCGGCCCTTCGTCGCCTTCGCGGGGCAGGGCGGCGATTACGATCATCTGGCGCGCGTCAAGGAATGGTCGCGCGGCGGCGGAGAAGCGGAATGAGCGCGCGCGCAATTCCCGAAACGACGCGCGACGCGCAGAGGCGCGCTTCCGACCCCGAGAGCTCGGCCTGGGTGTCCGCGCATGCCGGCTCCGGCAAGACCTATGTGCTGACGCGGCGCGTCGTGCGTCTGTTGCTGGGCGGCGCGCCGCCGTCGCGCATTCTGTGTTTGACCTATACGAAGGCCGCCGCCGCCAACATGTCGGCGCGAATTTTCGACGTGCTCGCCAATTGGGCCTTGCTGGACGACGCCGCGCTCGACGCCGCCGTCGAGGCGAGCGGCGGCGGGCCGCTCGATCCGGCCAAACGCGAATTGGCGCGCCAGCTCTTCGCCCGCGCCGTCGAGACGCCGGGCGGGCTGAAGATACAAACCATCCACGCTTTCTGCGAAAGGATTTTGCATCGCTTTCCCTTCGAGGCCAATGTGCCGGCGGAATTTCGCATGCTCGACGACATCGAGCGCAAGGCTCTGCTCCAGCAAGCCTATCGCGAGACGCTCGGCGAGGCGATGCGCGACGGGCATCCGCTGCACGACGCCTGCGTCGCCGTCGCGCGGGAAACGAAGAGTTTCGGCTTCGAGTCGCTGATCGAGGAGGCGTTGCGACTGCGCGGCGCGCTCGGCCGCAAGAGTGCGCAAGCGCGAGCGCGCGACATGCGTCGGCGTCTCGCGTTGCGCGAAGGCGACACGCTGGCGTCGATCGAGGCGGCGATGCTCGACGCGGGATTGCCGGCGTCGCTCTGGCCAGGCCTCGCCAAGCGACTGCGCCGCGGCGGCAAGAACGACGCTGCGCTGGCGGATCGCTTCGACGCCGCCTTCGCGCGGGCGCCGGATCGCGCGGCGCTCGACGATTATCTCGCCGTCTTCTTCAAGACGGACGGCGCGCCGCGCGGCTTGAGCACGCAAAAAATCGTCAGCAAGAAACTGTCCGAGAGCGAGGACGGATTGCTCGCGCTCCTCGAGGACGAACGCGACCGCCTGGTCCCGTTGAAGGAGCGGCGCAAGGCGGCGGCGACCTTCGAGCGCTCCTGCGCTTTTGGCGACATCGCCGCCGACGTCGCCGCGCGCTTCGAGCGCGCCAAGAACCGCCGCGGCCTGCTCGACTTCGACGATCTCATCGAGCGCACGCGTCGGCTGTTGCGGCGCTCCAGCCCGTCCTGGGTGCTCTACAAGCTCGATCAGCAAATCGCGCATGTGCTGCTCGACGAGGCGCAGGACACGAGCGCCGCGCAATGGGAAATCTTGCGCACGCTGGCCGAGGAATTCGCCCAAGAGGAAAGGCCGGCGCCGCCGCGCACGCTGTTCGCCGTCGGCGACGAGAAGCAGTCGATCTATTCCTTTCAAGGCGCGGCGCCGGAGAAATTCGACGCGATGCGAAGGAGTTTCGCCAATCGCTTCGCGAATGCGAAACTCCCCTTCGCCGAAGTGCGGCTGCATCTTTCCTTTCGCTCGTCGCGCGCGATCCTCGCTTGCGTCGACCAGGTTTTCGCGCATGGCGACAATCGCCTCGGCCTGTCCTTCGATCCGGCGACGCCGGCGCCCGTCCATTCGGCGCTCAAGCAGGACGCGCCGGGGCTGGTGGAAATCTGGGAGCCGATCGGCGCCGAAAAGGAGGAGCCGCCGCCAGATTGGCGCCTGCCGATGGATTACGTCGCCGAGGGCGATCCCGCCGTCGTACTGGCGCGCAGGGTCGCGCGAAAGATCAAGGGGCTGTTGGCGCCGGAGAGCGGCGAATGGGTGGAAGGCTCGCGCGGGCCGCGGCCGATCGAGGCCGGCGACGTTCTCGTGCTCGTTCGCAAGCGCGACGCCTTTTTCGAGGCGATCATTCGCGCCTTGAAGGAGGAGCACATCGCCGTCGCCGGCGCGGATCGCCTGGATCTCGCCGGCCACATCGCCGTCATGGATCTTTGCGCGCTCGGTCGGGCCGCTCTCTTGCCGCAGGACGATCTCACGCTCGCGACCTTGTTGAAGTCGCCGCTCGTCGGTCTCGACGACGACGACCTCATCGCGCTTGCGCCGGAGCGTGGCGGCGCGCTCGTCGACGCGCTCCAATCTTCGCCGCAAGCGGCGCATCGCGCGGCGGGCGCGCGGTTGGAGGCTTGGCGCGCCAAGGCGCGACAGGCTTCGCCCTTCGAGTTTTTCGCGCAAGCGCTGGGGCTCGGCGGCGGGCGCAAGCGCCTCGTCGCGCGCCTCGGCGCCGAGGCCAACGACGCGATCGACGAGTTTCTCAATCTGGCTTTGGCCTTCGAGCGCGATTCGGCCGGAGGACTCGTCGCCTTTCTCGCCGCCGTCGAAAAGCTCGATCTGTCGATCAAGCGCGACATGGAGGCGGCGGGCGAGGCCGTGCGCGTGATGACCGTGCATGCGGCCAAGGGATTGGAGGCGAAGGTGGTGTTCCTGCCGGACACCTGCGGCGCGCCGTCCGGGCGCTTCGATCCAAAAATCTTCGCGCTGAAGGATGGCCCGGACGATGACGACGAAGAGGCGAGCCTCGTCTGGTCGCCGCGCGCCGAGCACGACGTTCCTCCGGTCGCCGCAGTGCGCGAAGCCCTGCGCGCCGCGGCCCGCGAAGAGCACCACCGATTGCTCTATGTCGCGCTGACGCGCGCCGAGGAGCGTCTTTACGTCGCGGGCTATCATGGCGTGCGCGGACCGGCCGAGGGCTGCTGGCATGAGATGATCTCCGCCGCATTGACGGAAGGCTTCGAGCGGGCGCCCGATCCCTTCGATCCCGCCGCTCACATCTTGCGCAGCCCGTCTCCGCCGGCGCCCATCGCCCTCGAACCTCGAAGCGTCGCCGTGGCGCGCGCCGAGATACCGAGCTATGCGACGACGCCGGCGGCGCCGGAAGCCGTCTTCCTGCCGCCGCTGCGTCCCTCGAGTCCGCTGGCGGGCGCCGACGCCTCGCCGCCGACGCAAGCGGCGGCGCCGACGCGGCAGGGAGCCGAAAGACTGCTGCTGGGCCGGCTAACCCATGCGCTGCTGCAATATTTGCCGCGCTGCGCGCCGGAGCGTCGCCGTGGCGCCGCGCTTGATTTTCTCGAACTGCGCGCGGCGCATCTCGATCCCGAACGACGCGAGAGCGCCGCGCGGGCGGCCTTGCGCGTCGTGGAATCGGACGCGCTGGCGCCGCTGTTCGGCCCGCAATCGGCGGCGGAAGTGGACATCGTCGCCCGCATCGAGACTGCCCGCGGTCCTCGCGAAATCGTCGGACGCATCGATCGACTGGCGGTGACGCAGACGCAAGTTTGGGTCGCCGATTTCAAGACCGGCAAGCCGCAAGAAGAGCCAAGACCCGAGCAACTCCGGCAATTGGCGCTCTATCGCGCCGCCGTCGCCAAGCTCTATCCGGAGAAGCAAGCGCGTTGCGTGCTGGTCTTCACCGAGGACGCCAGCGTCGTGGAGCCCGGCGCCGGGGCGCTGGACGCCGCCTTGGACGCTGTCGAATAGCCGGCTTTCCTTTCGCGCGAATTTCGGCGATGTTCGCTGCGAACCATGGCAGGAGGCGGCGATGAGCGGCATTTACGACATCGAGGCGCGCGGGATCGACGGCGCGCCGCACAAGCTTTCGGAATTTTCCGGCAAGACCCTGCTCGTCGTCAATGTCGCGAGCAAATGCGGATTCACTCCGCAATATGCGGGGCTGGAGGCGCTCTATCGCCAATATGCGCCCCGCGGCCTCGTCGTGCTGGGTTTCCCTTGCGATCAGTTCGGCCATCAGGAGCCGGGAAACGAGGCGGAGATCGCCAAGTTTTGCAGCACGAGTTACGGCGTGAGCTTTCCGCTGTTCGCCAAGATCGAGGTCAATGGCGAGGATACGCATCCGCTCTACAAGCTGCTCAAGGCGAAGGCCCCGGGGCTCCTGGGCTCGCAGGCGGTCAAATGGAATTTCACCAAATTCCTCGTCGACGCCGCGGGCGAGGTGAAAAAGCGCTATGCGCCCAACGACGCGCCGGAGGCGATCGGCAAGGAGTTGGACGCGATCTTGCCGAAGGCGTAGGCGGCGCCGTCAGGCCTAAACGATGCGAGCCTCCAGGCTCGCAATCGGTCCGACGCCCTCAGCCGCCCTTGTTCTTGTCGCGGTCGCCGACGACCGACGGCTTGTCGCCCATGCCGTTCTTGATCTTGTCCAGGATTCTCGGCAAATCCTCGGGCTCGGGATTGAGGTCGCGCGCGTGGTTCCATTGGAACTGCGCCTCGAGCTTGCGGCCGATGCGCCAATAGGCGTCGCCGAGATGGTCGTTGATGACCGGGTCCGACGGCTTCAGATCGATGGCCTTTTCCAATTCGCGCACCGCGTCGTCCCAGCGCCCCAGGCGGTAGTAGGCCCAGCCGAGACTGTCGACGATGTAGCCGTCGCGCGGCTTCAGGTCGACGGCGCGGCGCAACATGCGGAAGGCCTCGTCCAGATTGATCCCCTGATCGACCCAGGAATAGCCGAGATAGTTCAGCACCGAGGGCTGATCGGGAAACAGCTCCAGCGCCTTCTTCAGATCGGCTTCGGCGCTAGGCCAATTCTTGCGCCGCTCATTGGAGATGCCGCGGTAGTAATAGAGCAGCCATTTGCTCTTTTCCGGCGTGCCGGGAATCTCCAGCGCGCGCGTGTAGGTCGCTGCGGCGGCGTCGTAAAGCTTGCGCGAGCGCTGCAAATTGGCGAGCGCGGTCAGCGCGTCGGCGTTGCGCGGATGCGCGTCGACGACCGCTTGCAAATGCTGGTCGGCTTCCTTGTTCTTGCCGATGGTTTCGAGCAGCAGGCCGGCTTGCACGTCGGCGTTGACCCGCAGCGGGCTCGAGTCCGGCACGGTGTCGTAGAGCGCGATGGCCGACTCTTCCTGCTTCAAGCGCTCGTAGATGTCGGCGAGCGTGAAGGTGGTCAGAACGTTGTCGGGCGCGAGAGCCTGCGAGAGGCGCAGATAGATGAGCGAGGGGAGCTCCTCGCCCTGGCGTCCGCCGCCGAGCGAAACCAGCCCGTAGAGGACCTCGCCGGCGCCCTCCTGCGGATTGCGCACCAGCGGTTCGAGCGTCTTGCCGGCGTCGAGCTCGCCGAGCGCGGCAATGACCAGCGGATGCGCCGGGACGGCTTCGTCGAAGGCCTTGTAGAGCCGGCGCGCGCCTTCGTTGTCGCCGTGGTTCGACAGGAAACGCGCATAGGCGTCGATCAGGCGCAGGACCGTGCGATCGGCGCTCATCACCGCCTTGAAGCGGCGGTCGGCCTCGTCCTTGTCGCCGGCCAGATCGGCGATCAGCGCCGCGTGATAGTCGCGCAGCGTCGCGACGCCCTCGCCGTGAATCTTGTCGACGGTCTGGAGCGCGCGCTTCGTCTGCTTTTCGCCGGCGTAGGTCCAGGCGGTCAGCAGGACGTTCTTGATGTCGGTCGGGCGCTCGCCGCCGTCCTTGGCGATGCCCTCGCGCGCCTTGGCGTATTTATGCGCCAGCATCGCCTCGACGGCGCTCGTCAGATTGGCGACGGGATTCTTGCGCTCTTGGGCCAGCACCTTCTCGGCGAGACCGAAGGCGTCCTGCATGTTGCCGTTGGCCAGCGCCGCGACCAGCGCGCGTTCGGCGAGATCGCGATTGCGCGGATCGGCGCGCAGCGCCTCGCGAAAGAAAGTCGAGGCGGCGAAAGTGTCGCGCTCCTCGTTGGCGACGATGGCCGACAGAAAATTGCCCGAGAGGCTCTCGCCGATTTCGAAGGGGCGGGCGACGGTGAGACTCTCGCGCGCTTGCGTCGCGAGGGCCGGGCCGAGCAGGCCGGCGGCGAAGGTCGCGACGCCCGCGAGAACGAAGAATTTGCGGCGCAGGGACGCCGTGGCGTTGAACGAGGAAAGCTGCACGAGAAGGTTCCGATCTAGGCCGAATCGCCGGCGCCTGGCGCATCATATACGCGGCGGCCATGTCCGTTAGCGCGAAATGATGGCGGTTTTGCGCAGCCGCCGCAAGCGGGAAATGCGGACGGGGCAGGGGGCATGGTCGTTCGACGGGGCCCTCGCCAGGAGCCGAGGGGCGCCAGCGCCGGGCTGCCTAAAACTCGCCGTGCAAACGCAAGGCGAAGATGTTGGCCGGTCCGCGGTCCTTGTTGTAGGCGGGATTGTGCACGAATTGATAGTCGCCGGTCAGATGGACGCCGTCGGCGATGCCGTATTTGTAGTAGGTTTCGAAAATATGTTCGCCGGCGTAGGAAAGACCGCCGTCGCCGATCAAGAGGCCCGTTCCGCCCGCGGCGAGAAAATTGGCGCGGCTGTTGGAGATGCCGTTGAGCACGCCGGCGACGCCAATGGCGTCGTTCGGCCGATCCCAGCGCGCCCCCGTCAGGACGAAGCCGCCGGAAAAAGAGCGGTCGATGTCGGTGAAGTCGAAGGATTCATAGCGGCCGTTGTCCATGCTGGCGCGCAGGAAAAATCCCAAATCCTTGGCGATCGGCTGCTCGACGTTGACGCCGCCGCCGAATTTGTTGCGAAACTTGCGTTCCTGCGTGATGTCGGGGGGCGTCCCGGTCAGAAAGGCGGTCTGCATCGTCTCGTCGAATTTGCCCATGTAGCCGAAATTGGCGTAGACGAGCAGCTTGATCTTGCCGGGCTGATCGAACAGCAAATTGTGCCGCGCCTCGATTTCGAACATCGGCGAATACTGCCGGAACAGCACGGGCTCGATGTTTTCGTTGCCTGGGACCAGCGACAATTGAAAATAGCCGGCGCGCGCCGTCCACCAGTCCTGCTTCCATTCCGCCGTCGCGCCATGGGTGAAGCTCCAGGCGTCGCCGGCATAGTCGAGCGCGCCCATGTCGACGACGGACCAGTTCATGAAGCCGTTGCGACCGTCATGCGCATATTTGTTGTCGTCGAATATGTCGACCGGAGAATATTTGCCGACCGTAATGGTGAGGCGGTTCGAATCCCAAGAACCGCCGAGGAGATTCTGCCCGGGGTCGACCGTTTCGCTCGCGCCGCCGAGCCCGATGGTCTGGCGCAGGAGATAGCGTTGGAAACGCAGATAAGGCCGGGCGTGTCCAAGTTTATAGGCTTCCGAGCTGGGATATCCGGCGACGCCAAAGGTGCTGGCGAGGCCGTAGCCTTGATCGATCTCCGGGTTCACATAGGCTTCGCCGCCTTGCCAAAGCCGCACGCCGAAATAGGCGGTGCTCGACACCGTCGCGCGGACCTGGCCGTCCGGCGGCAGGCTGTTCTGGCCGCTGTAGAGCGCGCGCAGCTTCGGATAGCCCTGCGGCAGCACGGTCAGCTGACCATGGAAGCTGTAGGGCTCCGGCGCGGCTTTGTCCTGCGGGGTGGTGGGATTGATCCTGTCGGTTTCGCTGGCGGTCGAGGACACGTCGCCGGCCGTTCTGTTCGCGCTCGGAGCCGCGGCGGCGCTTGCGCCGGCGCTCTTGCCATCGTCCTTGGCGCCGAAATTGTAGATTAGTCCCAACCGAACGACGTGGCTCTCGGTGCGCGCCTTGGACAGAAAATCGAACATGGCGCCATTGTCGAAGAGCTGCGCGCCGAGCGACTGGTCGAGGAACAAATATTCCGCCCGCGCCGACCAATTGTCGCGCAACGCGTATTGGACGCCGCCGCCGACGACGTATTTCATGCGCGACGAGGCCGTGAGGCCGCTGACGAAAGGACCGGCGCCGCCGACGCCCAGCAGGTTCAGGGTCGACGCGCCGCGCCAGCCGCCCGAGGCGACGCCGCCGGTCGCGTAGATCAACGCACGGTCGTTGGCGAGGCCGACGCGACCGCGCAGGCTGGCGAAATAATTGCCGCCGGGATCCGGCGTGAGCGTGTAGAGGGGCGCGCCCATCGCCGCATAGGCGGGCGGCGCCGGGAAGAGTCCGGACGGCGCGCGCCGGCCGTCGAGCAGGTTCAACTCCGTCTCGACGCCATAGACGAAAGGCCCGCGCTGAAAATCATAGCCGAGGTTGGCGCCGAAAGTGACGCCGGCGCGTTCCAGACCGGGCGGATGCAAGTCGTATTGCGGTCCGAGGAGACCGCCGACGGCCTGCAGGGACTCGCTGCGCTGGAGCGGAATCCCGGCCCCCGCCATCACGCCGAGATGCATTCCGCTCCAATTCGCCGCGCCGCCGGAATCTCCCTTGGCCTCCCCCGCGGCGGCGGCGTTGGACAGCAGCAGCGCCGCGGCGAGAAAAAAGCCCCGCGCCAGGCCGTTGGCCGGCCGCGATCCCTCGCGCGAATTCTCCAACTTGCGGGTCGGCGACATTTCAAGCTCTTTTTGCACGGGCTCGGCTTTCGGCGAAGTGCGACGCCGCGAAATTAAAGAGGACCGTCCCCGGTCACAACCCATATCTTCACGAAGATTTCCAATCGTCGCGCGCCGCGCGGCGGCGTGTGTCGACCCATCGGCGAAATCCATCTCGAAATCTATCTCTTGGCCAAAGCCGAAACGGAAATTATCTTCGCGCAGGAGCGGCGGCCAAGAGCGGACGCCGCCCGCGAGCCAAGGAGCAGGACGAATGCCGAAGGGAATGGCGCCGCTCATCGTTCTCGGGGCGATCGGCTTTTTTGTCGGCGCCGCGGTGATCGGATGGGCCTGGGGTTGACGGCGGCCGGTCGGGCGGGCGCGCGAGCGCCGTGAGCCGGGAGGCGTTTCGGGCGAGGCGTGGTCCTCGTCCGGAACGCCCTGCTCGGGACGGGCGGCCAGCCTTCAACGCGGCGCCTGCTCCAGACTTTGGAGCGCCGCCTGAGCCTGAACCCTGGCGAGTTTGGCGCGGCCCATCCTGCCGAGCCTCAACGCCTCCTCCAGACGTTCGACGCTGGCCTCGACGAGGGAGTTCGGGGCTGCTGCCAGAGCGGCCCGCGCGTGCTCGAGCGCCGCCGAGGCCTGATTGACGAGCTCGGCCGCGTCGTTCTGCGACCCCGAAGCAATGGCTGCGCGCGCGTATTCGATCGCCTTGCCGATGTGATTCGACTGCTGCTGGGCCGTCGCGGTTTCGAGCGGAGTCGCCCCGGCCGGGACGGGCGCCAGGGCGAGCGCCGCGCCGAGGGCCGGCGGAAATATCCTCACGTCCATCCTCGTCTCCCACTTCCGGCGTGATCGCTTCTCCGCGAATCACGTCGCGCAAGCGCCGGGATTGACGGAAACCGCGCTTCGCGGAGCCGAAAGGCTCCGTTCGGAAAGAATGGCGCGGCGGACGACGTTGGCAAGCAGCCCAGGCCGAGATGGCGCCGCCACCCCGGCTCGAACGGGGGACAGCAGGGTGGCCAAACCCCAAACTAATTGACAGATAATACAAGGTGACGAATACCTATAATACAAGGTGACGAATACCTACGTTAACGAAGGTTGAGGGAGGAGAGGATGAAAAAGAAAAGCGAGGACAACTCGTCTCCATCCCGCGACTTGATCGACTTTGCCGGCAAACGGCGATTTGCAACGATCCTCGCAGACCCGCCATGGCAATTCATCAATCGGACGGGGAAGGTGGCTCCCGAGCACCGGCGCCTGTCGAGATACGGCACAATGGACCTGCCGAGCATCAAGGAGCTTCCCGTCCAGAAAATCGTAGCTCCAACCTCCCACCTCTACCTCTGGGTTCCGAACGCGCTCCTTCCCGAAGGCCTGGAGGTCATGAAAGCATGGGGTTTCGCCTACAAATCGAACATCGTCTGGCACAAGGTCCGCAAGGACGGCGGATCTGACGGGCGCGGCGTCGGATTCTATTTCCGGAATGTCACGGAGATCGTTCTTTTCGGCGTCCGGGGGAAGAATGCGCGGACGCTCGCCCCTGGTCGGTCGCAGGTCAATTACTTGTCGTCACGCAAGCGCGAGCATTCCCGCAAGCCCGATGAGCAGTATCCGATCATCGAGGCCTGCTCGCCAGGGCCCTACTTGGAGCTTTTCGGCAGGGGGGTGCGACCGAAGTGGGCGACTTGGGGGAATCAGGCCGACGAAGCCTATAGGCCGACCTGGGACACATACAGCCACAACTCGACGACTGACCGGGTAATCGCCGCCGAGTGACCCGTTTGGATGTCGGAATGTCCGTGATAGATTGCGCTGATCAAAGACACCGACCGCCTACATGCGTGGTCGGTTGCGGAAGTTACAAAGTGCAAGGCCCTTGGACCCACCGTGATTTGCGACATCGTCTACTGCGAGGCGTCGGTCGGAATGAACACCCGGCAGGAACTCGACGAAGTTATCGACGCGTGGGGCATAGAGCGTGTCCAGATGCCGGACGACGCCCTGTTCAGGGCCGGACGCGCCTTCCTCCAATATAAGAATGTCAACAAGGGGCAGAAGCCCGGCGTGCTTCCAGACTTCCTTGTCGGAGCTACTGCGGAGGTGCACGGAGCACCTTTGATGACGGATGACGTCGCTCGATTTATGACCTACTTCCCTTCGGTAAGCCTGATTCGTCCTCCTAAGGCTCAAGTGGCTCCAGCAACCCTAGACGCTTGATGTTGTCGGGCTGACCAATTGGTCCACTCGGCGAACCAACGCGAGTTGGCAAGGCTAACTCTATCTATTTCAATATCTTGGCAAGAAGCCCGCGCGAGGCCGGGCAGAGATGGTACCGCCACCCCGGCTCGAACGGGGGACCTCTAGATCCACAATCTAGCGCTCTAACCAACTGAGCTATGGCGGCCCGAAGCGGCGCGTTTCGCGTCTGTCCGGAGGATGGTGGGCGCACCAGGGCTCGAACCTGGGACCCGCTGATTAAGAGTCAGCTGCTCTACCAACTGAGCTATGCGCCCATCCTCGACGAAAAAGCGCCTTCGCGCTCCCTCGCCGGAACGGGGGCGGGATAACAAATGCGCGCGGCCCTGTCCATAGGCTCGGCGGACATAGTTCGCAACCGGTTTGGTTAACGAAGCATTTTGACGCAGCCGCGACGCCGCGCGCCTCAAAGCGCCGATTGCCGCTTCCCTATCGCGAAAAACCGGGTTAGCTGTTTCGTCCAACGATATTGAAGGGGGAAGCCAGGATGCCGCGCAAGAAAGTCGCACTCATCGGCGCTGGTCAAATCGGCGGCACTTTGGCGCATCTCGCCAGTCTCAAGGAACTCGGCGACGTCGTGCTGTTCGACATCGTTTCCGGCGTGCCGCAGGGCAAGGCGCTCGACCTCGCGCAGGCCGGGCCGATTTCCGGCTCCGACTCCAAGGTTTCGGGCGCCGACGACTACGCCGCGATCGCGGGGGCGGACGTGGTCATCGTCACCGCCGGCGTGCCGCGCAAGCCCGGCATGAGCCGCGACGATCTGCTCGCCATAAATCTGAAAGTGACCGCCGCGGTCGGCGCCGGCATCAAGACCCATGCGCCGAACGCCTTCGTCATTTGCGTGACCAATCCGCTCGACGTGATCGTCTGGGCGCTGCAAAAATTCTCGGGCCTGCCGACGAACCGCGTCGTCGGCATGGCCGGCGTGCTCGACACCGCCCGCTTCCGGCATTTCCTGGCCGAGGAGCTGAACGTCTCGGTGCGGGACGTCTCCGCCTTCGTGCTCGGCGGCCATGGCGACGACATGGTCCCGTCGATCCGCTATTCCAGCGTCGCCGGCGTGCCTTTGCCGGACCTGATCAAAATGGGCTGGACGACGCAAGAGCGCATCGACGCGATCGTCGAGCGCACGCGCAAGGGCGGCGGCGAAATCGTCGCGCTGCTGAAGACCGGATCGGCCTTTTATGCGCCGGCCACGGCGGCGATCGAAATGGCCGAGAGCTTTTTGAAGGACAAGCGCCGCGTCATGCCCTGCGCCGCGCATCTCTCGGGTCAATACGGCGTCGACAGTCTCTATGTCGGGGTGCCGGTGGTGATCGGCGGCGACGGCGTCGAGCGCGTGCTGGAGATCGACCTCGACGCGGCGGAGCGCGCGATGTTCGACAAATCCGTCGCCGCGGTGCGCTCGCTGATCGAGGCGGCGCAGAGGATCGAGCCGGCGCTGGCGTAGTCGCTCCCGTCGCCGAGGCCGCCGGAAGCAGAAAGATGCGAGCCTGAAGGCTCGCAAGCCCGCGCGGGGTTTGCGTGTGAATGAGCGATACGTGTTTCCGCTGCGCTACGACGAGGCGGAGATGGAAGCGGCCGCGAACGCCTTCGTGCTGCGCGCTTTGTTCAAGGAGAACCCCGCGCGCACCTTGGCGCCGCTGGCGCTGATCGGGCTCAGTATCGCCATGCTCGGCCTCGCGGGCGAAACGCAAATCGCCGCGCTTCTGCTCGTTCTCGCGCTCTTCGTCCTTTGCGTCTTCGTCTCGGCCGGCTGGCGCATGCATCGCCGCGAGATGCGGGAAAAGCTCGCCGTGGCGCAGGGCAAATTCTGCTTCGCCCGGCTATACGACGAAGGGATAGTGATCGAGGCCGGCGGACCGGCGCCGATGCTGGAATGGAAATCCGTGAAGGCCGTCTGGCCGGCCGGCAAAGCGCTGCTGCTGATTCTGGAGTCGAATCGTTTCGTCGCTTTGCCCATCGCCCGCGCGCCAAAGGAGACGCTGGCGTTCTTGCAGGCGCGGGTCGCGGGCTGAAGCGCCCCGCCGCGGCGTCTCGCCTTCTTGACGCCTCGCGCTTTCTTGTGTCCATAAGCGGGCGGTTCGCGGCGACGAATGGGCCTAGAGGGAGCGACTTAGGGATGAACATCCACGAATATCAAGCCAAAGCCATTTTGCGCGAATTCGGCGCGCCCGTCGCCGCCGGAGTTCCGGTTCTGAAGGCCGAGGACGCCGCCGCCGCGGCGAAGCAGCTCCCCGGCCCGGTTTATGTCGTCAAGGCGCAGATCCACGCGGGCGGGCGCGGCAAGGGCAGCTTCAAGGAGGCCGCCGCCGGCGAAAAGGGCGGCGTGCGTCTGGCCAAATCCATCGAGGAGGCCGAGACCTTCGCCAAGCAGATGCTCGGCAACACGCTGGTCACCGTGCAGACCGGCGAGGCCGGCAAGCAGGTCAACCGCCTCTACATCGAGGACGGCGCCGCGATCGACAAGGAATTCTACCTCTCGCTGCTGATCGACCGCGCCACCTCGCGCATCTCCTTCGTCGTTTCGACCGAAGGCGGCATGAGCATCGAGGACGTGGCGCATGAGACGCCGGAAAAGATCGTGACCTTCGCGGTCGATCCCGCCACCGGCGTCATGCCGCATCACGGCCGCCACGTCGCCGACGCGCTGAAGCTCACGGGCGATCTTGCCAAGCAGGCGGCCAAGCTGACCGAGCAGCTCTATACGGCCTTCGTCGAGAAGGACATGGAGATGCTGGAGATCAACCCGCTGATCGTGACGAAGGACGGCAAGCTGCGCTGCCTCGACGCAAAGTGCTCCTTCGACGACAACGCCCTCTACCGCCACCCGGAAGTCGTCGCGCTGCGCGACACGACCGAGGAGGACGAGAAGGAGATCGAAGCCTCGAAATATGAGCTGGCCTATATCGCCCTCGACGGCGACATCGGCTGCATGGTCAACGGCGCCGGCCTGGCCATGGCGACGATGGACATCATCAAGCTCTACGGGGCCTTCCCCGCCAACTTCCTCGACGTGGGCGGCGGCGCGACCAAGGAGAAGGTGACGGCGGCCTTCAAGATCATCACCGCCGACCCCAAGGTGAAGGGCATCCTGGTCAACATCTTCGGCGGCATCATGAAATGCGACGTGATCGCCGAAGGCGTGATCGCTGCGGTGAAGGAAGTCGGCCTGCACATGCCGCTGGTGGTGCGGTTGGAAGGCACCAACGTCGAGTTGGGCAAGAAGATCATCGACGGGTCCGGGCTGGACGTGATCGCGGCGGACGATCTGGACGACGCGGCGCAGAAGATCGTCGCGGCGGTGAAGGGGCGGGGGTAAAAGCCCCGTCAACCGCCTCTCCCCAACGTCATGGCCGGGCTTGCCCCGGCCATCCACGCCGCGCCTTTGAGGCGAGCGCGGGGGCTCTCTAGCTCACTTCAAACACTCCAACTCGCGTTGATCTGGGCCGCACTCCCCTCCTTCGGCCAGGGCAACTCCAGCAGAAATGTCAAACTTACCGCACCAAGGCTGACAACCATTCTCAGACTGGTAGCGACAGCCGCAGCACGGAAGCTCGATCAGAGCGTCATCACTTCCGAGATTTTTTGCCTCCACTCCTTTGGACGCATGGACCTGGTTGTGGCAGGAGCGGCACAAGGCAACGAGTTCGAATAAGAATTCGTTGTAGATGTGCTCGTAAGTGAGATGGTGGACTTCTGTCGCAGTTTGCTCACGACAACCTTCGCAGATCCCGTTCGCTCTTTCGAAAACTTTTCGCCGCTTCTCCATCCACTTTGGCGAATAACGATAAGCATCATATTCTTTCTGATGCGAGGCCTCGCGTCGCTGCTGTAAAGCAAGATGTTTTCTCAAAATTGCATCGTAGTCGGCTCTCTTTGCCGCATCGAATTTGAGTGCGAGGGATTCATCGAACGGGGGAGGATCGACTTTGATAGCATCCCTTTTGATTGCATTCCCATCACTACTTCCGCACCTCAGGCACTGGCGCCTGATTTGCTTCACGCCACCGCGGAACAGACGGAGGCGAACTTGGGTATCAGGGTGTTCGCAATCGAAGTCGTCGTCATGCTTTTTCAAATCAGCCTTTAATTCCTTGGTTGGAAAAATGTGGCGCACTTCGCTGGTTATCTCGTCCCTGATTTGCATAGCTCTACACTCCTCAGCGGGAGAACCAAATCATTTGCGTAGGAGGACCGCCGCAAAGAGCACAGATGTGCCATTGAATGCATGGCGGAGCGTTGCGCCAGAGGAATTCGAAGTCAAGGACGGCCTCCGGTTTCCGCCGCAGGCGGTGCGCGCTGCGCGCGCATCCTCGAGTTCGAATTCATCTGGCGCATGATCGCTTCCATGCACTCGATGACATGGCGTCGCCGGACGCGGCGGCGGCGCTTTTCTCGTGGACTCCACACATCCTCTCGCCGCGCTCACGCCGCCTCTCCCCGAAACCGCTCGATCTTCCCCGCCTCGGCCCCAACCGCCACCCGCGCCGATTCCAAATCGTAACGGCTTTGCAGGTTCATCCAAAACTCCCCGTCGTCCCGAAAAACGCCGCCAAACGCACGGCCGTGTCGCCGCTGAGCCGATCTCTTCGCGCGACAGCCGCTCGATGCGCGTGCGTGGGACGCCGCAAGACGAGCGACCGCATAGGGCCTCAAACCCAGCGGGAGAGGAACTCTTCGCAGGGAGAACCTCGCCGGAGTGCATCGGAGGCAGCTTTATGAGCGTCATGTTGGTCCTCCGTTTCCCTGTGTTTCCAGCTGATCTACTCGGCTGGGCGCGAATCCCTCCCCCAAAACAACAGCGTTGATGCGGCGCCGCAGGCACAACGCTCGGAGCGCGCGCGAAACCAAGGCGTTGCGGGGAGCCGCGGCAGCCCTTGCATGTTGGCCCGGCTTCGCCGGGCCACCTTCTCCCGCACGCGGGAGAAGGGACGCGCGCATGCTTTTTCTGTTTCCGTAATAAATTGATATAAAACAAGAATCTTGCGGCGCGCCCTCCTTCTCCCGCTTGCGGGAGAAGGTGGCCCTCGCGTCAGCGAGGGTCGCATGAGGGCTGCCGCAGTTTCCAACCACGAAACTCGTGTGACTCCATACAGGGGAGGGATTCGCGTCCAGCTTAAGCGATCATGCGGAAACCGTATCGCGCCTCGGCTTTCTGCTTTTGGCCGGCCAATTTTTTCCCGCGATCTCGCCAAGACCGGCCCACCCGCATAAAGACTTGCACATATCTTTATTGCACCAAGCCCCGCTTCGCGGTATAGACCCCCGCAGGGCGGCGGCAGCCGCGATCCCGAGGGAGCACTATGACCACGCATTTCAACGACTACGTCGTCGCCGACATTTCGCTGGCGGATTGGGGCCGCAAGGAGCTGACCATCGCCGAGACCGAAATGCCCGGTCTGATGGCGACCCGAGCCGAATACGGCCCGACGCAGCCGCTGAAGGGCGCGCGCGTCGCCGGATCGCTGCACATGACCATTCAGACCGGCGTGCTGATCGAGACGCTGAAGGCGCTGGGCGCCGACGTGCGCTGGGCCAGCTGCAACATTTATTCGACGCAGGACCACGCCGCCGCGGCCATCGCCGCCTCCGGCACGCCGGTCTTCGCGATCAAGGGCGAGAGCCTCGAGGATTATTGGGACTACACGCACCGCATCTTCGAATGGGGCGACGGCGGCTCGCCGAACATGATCCTCGACGACGGCGGCGACGCGACGCTCTTGGTCCATCTCGGCCTGCGCGCCGAGCAGGGCGACACCGCCTTCCTCGACAAGGCGACGAACGAGGAAGAGGAAGTTCTCTTCGCCTCGATCAAGAAGCGCCTCAAGGCCAATCCGGGCTTTTACGGCCGCAACGCCGTCGCCATAAAGGGCGTCACCGAGGAGACGACCACCGGCGTGCATCGCCTCTACAACATGCACAAGGAGGGCAAGCTCCTCTGGCCGGCGATCAACGTCAATGATTCGGTGACCAAGTCGAAGTTCGACAATCTCTATGGCTGCCGTGAGTCGCTGGTCGACGGCGTGCGCCGCGCCACCGACGTGATGATGGCCGGCAAGGTCGCCTGCGTCGCGGGCTTCGGCGACGTGGGCAAAGGCTCGGCCGCCAGCTTGCGCAACGCCGGCTGCCGCGTGATCGTCACCGAGATCGATCCGATCTGCGCCTTGCAGGCGGCGATGGAAGGCTATGAAGTCACGACGATGGAAGAGGCGGCTTCTCGCGCCGACATCTTCTGCACGGCGACGGGCAACGTCGACGTCATCACGATCGACCACATGCGCGTCATGAAGGACCGCGCCATCGTCTGCAACATCGGGCATTTCGACTCGGAGATTCAGGTCGCGGGCCTCAAGAATCTGAAGTGGCACAACGTCAAGCCGCAGGTCGACGAGATCGAATTCGCCGACGGCAAGCGCATCATCCTGCTCGCCGAAGGCCGGCTGGTGAATCTGGGCTGCGCGACGGGCCATCCGTCCTTCGTGATGTCGGCGAGCTTCACCAATCAGACGCTGGCGCAGATCGAGCTGTGGACGAAGCAGAGCCAATATCCGACGGGCGTCTACACGCTGCCCAAGCGCCTCGACGAAAAGGTCGCGGCGCTGCATCTCGACAAGATCGGCGTGAAGTTGACGAAATTGACCGAGCAGCAGGCGGCCTATCTCAGCCTGCCGGCGAACGGGCCGTTCAAGCCCGAGCATTATCGGTATTGATCAGAGTTTGGCCTCGCTCCCTGCTGGGAGCGAGGCTTCCCGCGCGACCGCGACGAAGCGTCAATCGAAATGCTTCGTCCCGTAGTCGAGCCGCGTCCGGTTGCCGCCATTCAATCGCAAGTGACGATCGTGCATGCGGTTCCGTAGTCGGCGTTACACCGCCCCAAGGCGAGACCTTTCGCTTCCGGAATATTCTGGGCGCGTCCTCGCGAACTTCCGATGCCGTTGTTCTGCTTGGCGACGCAGGTGTGCATGGACGGTTCTCCACCGGAAGAATTACCTCCTCCGCCAACGATCCCGCAATTTACTATTCGACAATTTTCGTGCGATCGTCCATTGCAGTTGCCCATCGCTAGCCCCTCGGCTTCGTCCCTATTTTGGGCTTTACCGTTGGAAGAGATTTCCCCATCGGCTGACCTCGCCACGCACTTCCATTCATCCGCGCGCGCTATTTGCGTGCAGGCCACGGTTATCATCGCCGCGGCGAGAGCCATTTTGAGATAGTCTTTGGTGTGCATAATCGTCCCCCAGCCAAATATGCCGCAATACCAAAATAACGTAGCGAAAAAATTTGGAAAGGGGCGCTGCGAACAGGGCAATCGGGTGAACGGTCTCATTTCACAACGCTCATGCCCTGGAGCGCCGCAAGGCGCGTCATAAAAGCTGGAGCAAGGGTGAAATCTGGCGGCGTTCGGAGAGCCGCATCCTTCGGGACGCCCGCTTTCGCAAGCTCCTCGGGAAGAGGGAATTGGAACGATGGCTTCACCCCATCGCCCCGGCGCTGCGAACGACCTAGATCGCAATCCCCACGGCCGGGCGGACCTCCCGCGGCTTCGCCGCCGCACACGCAATCGCAAACGCATATTCCAGCGCCACGTCCTCCAGCGCCTCGAAGCGCCCCGAGGCTCCCGCATGGCCAGCGCCCATCTGCGTGTGCAGCAGGATCGGCCCGCCGCCCGTCATCGTGGCCCGCAGCCTCTGCACCCATTTCAGCGGTTCCCAATAGGTGACGCGCGGATCGGTGAGGCCGGCGACCGCGAGGATCGGCGGATAGTCTTGCGCCGTCACGTTGTCGTAGGGCGAATAGCTCGCGAGCCGCGCGAAGGCCGCTTCGTCCGCAATGGGATTGCCCCATTCCAGCCATTCGGGCGGGGTCAGCGGCAGTTCGTCGCGCAGCATGGTGTTCAGCACGTCGACGAAGGGCACCGCGGCGACGATTCCCGCGAAGAGTTTTGGGGCCATGTTGGCGACGGCGCCCATCAGCATGCCGCCGGCCGAAGCGCCTTGCGCGACGATGGCGCCCTCGCGCGTATAGCCCGCGTCGATCAGCGCGCGGGCGCAGGCGAGAAAATCGTCAAAACTGTTGGTCTTGTGTTCGAGCTTGCCGCTTTCGTACCAGCGCCAGCCCTTGTCCGTCCCGCCGCGCACATGGGCGAGGGCGTAGACCATGCCGCGATCGACCAGCGACAGCGCATTGGCGTCGAAGCCGGCCGAGAGCGAGTCGCCATAGGCGCCATAGCCGTAGAGCAGCAGCGGCGCGCCGGCGCCGGGCGAAAACTCCTTGCGATGCAGCAGCGTGATCGGCACGCTTTCGCCATCCGCGCTCTTCGCCTCGATGCGGCGCGCGACGTAATCGGCGGGATCGTGCCCGCTGGGAATCTCCTCGCGCTTCACCAGCACGCGCTCGCGCGTCGCCATGTCGTAATCGTAGGTCTCGGACGGCGTCGTCGGCGAGCTGTAGGCGAAGCGCAGAATCATCGTGTCGAACTCCAGCCCCGGCAGGAGTTCGAGCGCATAGGCTTCTTCCGCGAATGAAATGGCGTGTTCGGCGCCGCTCGAAATCTCGCGCAGGACGATGCGGGGCAGAGCGTTCTCGCGCTCGATCCAGACGAGATGGCCCGCAAAGAGCGTGAAGTCGACGAGGGTGCGTCCGCGCCGGTGCGGGACGACGACGCGCCAGTCGGCGCGCGACGTCGAGGCGAGCGGCGCCCTGAGGATGGCGAAATCCTCGGCGCCGTCGGCATTGGCGTGAATGTAGAGAGCGTCGCCGTGCGGCTCCACGTCGTAGCGCAGGCCCGCCTCGCGCGGCGCAACGCAGCGTGGCGGCGCATCGGCGTCGGCGAGATCGACGAGATGGCATTCGGCGGCGTCGTGACCATGCACGCAGACGATGGCCCAGCGGCCGTCGCGGCTCTCGCTCAAGGAGACGAACCAGGCCGGATCGGGCTCCTCGACGACGATCGCGTCTTCGCTTTGCGGCCGGCCGACGACATGCCGAAACACTTGCGCCGTGCGGTGATTCTCGTCGACATGCACGTAATAGAAACTCTTGGCGTCGCGGCTCCAGACGATCGAGCCGTCGGTCTCGACGACGACGTCCGCGCGATCGACGCCGTCGCTCGCGGCGCGCGTGCGGATCGCATAGAGTTCCGAGCCCTTGTCGTCGACGCTCCAGGCGAGCTCGGCATGATCGCGCGAATGCGCGGCGTCGCCGATGTCGAAGAATTCCTGGTCCTCCGCCAGCGCCTCGCCGTCGAGCAGAATCTCCTCGGGCCCGCCGTCGCGCGGCTTGCGGCAATAAAGCGGATGTTCGCCGCCATGGCGAAAGCGCGCGTAATAGAGGAACGGGCCGTCTTGCTCCGGCGGTTCGCTGTCGTCTTCCTTGATGCGGCCGCGCATCTCGGCGATCAGCGCCTTGCGCAGGCCCGCGAGCGGCGCGAGCACGGCGTCGCAATGGGCGTTTTCGGCCTTCAGCAGCTTGGCGATGTCCTTGGGCAGGGCGTCGCCGTCGCGCAGCACCTCGCGCCAGTTCTCCGCCGCGAGCCAGGCATAGGGGTCTTCCATCTCGCGCCCATGCAGGCTGCGGCGCGTCGCGCGGCGTTCCGCGACCGGCGGCGGCGCGCTCGGCGCGGCGAAACGCGCCTCTGGGTGGTCTCGGCGGCTCATCGCGCGTCTCTCCGTCACTTCCTGCTGGCGGACGCGACAGGCGGCGCGCTCAGGCTTGCTTCCTGGGGATTTCGGCGAGGCGCTTCACCGCTTCCAGCACGATGGGATCCAGCCCTTCGCCGCCATGCTCGACATGCGCGATGATGCCGGCGCGCATGCGCGGATCCCAGAACTTATGCAAATGCTCGACGATGCCCGCGGCGCGGTCCGGCGTGTTCTGCGAGCCGAAAAACTTGCCAATCTGATTGGCCATTCTGACCAACGTATCGACCGTACTATGCGACGACATGGGCGGGCGCCTGTTCCACGATGCGTTCGGGGTGGGTGAAGACTTCGAAGTCTCGCCCTCGCATTACCGCGACGAGCGTCATGCCGCAAGCTTCCGCGGTGCGGACGGCGAGCGCCGTCGGGGCGGAAATCGCCGCGATGATCGGCGCGCCGATGCGCGCGGTCTTCTGGACGAGTTCGACGGAAACCCGGCTGGTCATCAGCACGACGCCGTTCTGGCCGGAAACGCGCTGGCGGACCAGGGCGCCGGCGAGCTTGTCGAGCGCATTGTGGCGCCCCACGTCCTCGCGCAGGATGAGGCCATTGGTCGCGGGGCTCCAAAAGGCCGCGCCATGCACGGCGCGCGTTTCGCGGTTCAGACTTTGCGCTGCGGGCAGCCGGTCCATCGCGGCTATGAGGTCGCCCGCCAGGATGCGAAAGGCGCTCGCGACCTTGGGCGGCTCGCGCGTCGCCTGTTCGAGGCTTTCGATGCCGCAGAGGCCGCAGCCGGTCGGCCCGGCCATCGAGCGCTTGCGCGCCGAATATTGCGACTGAACCAGATCCGGCAGCCAGCTGCGCAGCTCGACGCCAAAGTCGCTGGCGACGATCTCGACCTCGATCGGGCCGGCGCCCGCCTCGATCAATCCTTCCGTCAGCGCGAAGCCGGCGGCGAAGTCCTCGAGATCCGCCGGCGTCGCCATCATCACGGCATGCGTCGAGCCGCCATAGGTGAAGGCGATCGGCGTCTCTTCCGGGATCGCGCGCGAGCCCGGCGCCAGTTCGTCGTGGCGCCGCGCGAGGCAGGACGCCCTGACGACCGGCGCGGGAACGCAATCGCTCATTCCGCCGCGTCGATCCTCGTCTCGATCCGGCGGCTGGCCTCGGAGAGCTCCCGATATTTCTCCTGCCATTCGGACGGGCCGTTGGTCAAAGAAATCTGCACCGCCGTCACCTTATATTCCGGGCAATTGGTCGCCCAGTCGGAATTGTCGGTGGTGATCACGTTGGCCTGGCTCTGCGGATGGTGGAAGGTCGTATAGACGACGCCCGTCGGGATGCGGTCGCTGATCTTGGCGCGCAGCGAGGCTTCGCCGACGCGGCTGTGCACACGCACCCAGTCGCCGTCCTTCACGCCGCGCAGCTCCGCGTCGTGCGGATGGATTTCCAGCACGTCTTCCGGATGCCAGCTGCTGTTTTCGGTGCGCCGCGTCTGCGCGCCGACGTTGTATTGCGACAGGATGCGCCCCGTCGTCAGCAGCAGCGGGAAGCGCGGACCGGTCTTCTCGTCCGTCGGCACATATTCGGTGATGACGAACTTGCCCTTGCCGCGCGCGAAGGTGTCGATGTGCATGATCGGCACGCCGTGCGGATTTTCCTCGTTGCAGGGCCATTGAACCGAGCCGTCCTCTTCGAGACGTTTGAAGGATACGCCCGCGAAGCTCGGGGTCAGCCGGGCGATCTCGTCCATGATCTCGCTCGGATGCGTGTAGGTCCAGTTCAATCCCATGGCGTTGGCGATGAGCTGGGTGATCTCCCAGTCGCCATAGCCGTTCTTCGGGCTCATCACCTTGCGCACCAGCTGGATGCGGCGCTCGGCGTTGGTGAAGGTGCCGTCCTTTTCGAGGAAGGTCGCGCCCGGCAGGAAGACATGCGCGTAATTCGCCGTCTCGACCAGGAACAGATCCTGCACGACGACCAGCTCCATCGCGGCGAGGCCGGCCGAGACGTGCTTGGTGTCGGGGTCGGATTGCAAAATATCCTCGCCCTGCACGTAGAGGCCCTTGAAGGTTCCTTCCACCGCCGCGTCGAACATGTTGGGGATGCGCAGGCCCGGCTCCGGATCGAGCTTCACGCCCCATTCGGCTTCGAACTCCTCGCGCACGGCGTCGTTCGAGATGTGGCGGTATCCCGGCAGCTCATGCGGGAAGGAGCCCATGTCGCAGGAGCCCTGCACGTTGTTCTGGCCGCGCAGCGGGTTCACGCCGACGCCGCGCCGGCCGAGATTGCCGGTCGCCATCGCGAGGTTGGCGATGCCCATGACCGTCGTCGAGCCCTGGCTGTGCTCGGTGACGCCGAGCCCGTAATAGATCGCGCCATTGCCGCCGGTCGCGTAGAGACGCGCCGCGGCGCGAAGATCGGCCGCCGGAACGCCGGTGTATTGCTCGGTGGCTTCCGGGCTGTTGCGCTCTTCGGAGACGAAGGCCGCCCAATCCCGATACTCGTCCCCATCGCAGCGGGTGCGGACGAATTCCTCGTTGACGAGGCCTTCCTTGACGATCACATGCGCCAGCGCCGTGACGACGGCGACATTGGTGCCGGGCTTGAGCGGCAGATGATAGGCCGCTTCGATATGCGGCGAGCGCACGAGGTCGATGCGGCGCGGATCGACGACGATCAGCTTGGCTCCTTCGCGCAGGCGCTTCTTCATGCGCGAGGCGAAGACCGGATGCGCGTCGGTCGGATTGGCCCCGATCACGACGATGACGTCGGCCTCGTCGACCGAGTCGAAATCCTGCGTGCCGGCCGAGGTGCCGAAGGCCTGGTTGAGGCCGTAGCCCGTCGGCGAATGGCACACCCTTGCGCAAGTGTCGGTGTTGTTGTTGCCGAAGCCGGCGCGCGTCAGCTTCTGGACGAGATAGCTCTCTTCGTTGGTGCAGCGCGACGAGGTGATGACGCCGACCGAGTCCTTGCCGTATTTGGCCTGGATTTCCTTGAAGCGCCGCGCCGTGAAGGCGATGGCTTCTTCCCAGGACACGACGCGCCAGGGCTCGTGGATCGAGTCGCGGATCATCGGATCGAGCACGCGGTCCTGATGATGCGCATAGCCATAGGCGAAGCGGCCCTTGACGCAGCTGTGGCCGTGATTGGCCTTGCCGTCCTTCCAGGGCGTCATGCGCACGACTTCCTCGCCGCGCATTTCGGCCTTGAAGGTGCAGCCGACGCCGCAATAGGCGCAGGTCGTCACCGCCGAATGCTCGGGCTGACCAATCGCGATCAGCGATTTCTCGGACAGCGTCGCGGTCGGGCAGGCCTGCACGCAGGCGCCGCAGGAGACGCATTCCGATTCCATGAAGGCTTCCGACATGCCGGGCGAGACGCGGCTGTCGAAGCCGCGACCGGAAATCGTCAAGGCGAAAGTGCCCTGGACTTCCTCGCAGGCGCGAACGCAGCGGTTGCAGACGATGCACTTCGACGGATCGTAGGTGAAATAGGGGTTCGATTCGTCCTTCGGCAGCCAATTGAAATTGGCCGAGCCGCCGTTGCGGGCGAAGACGTGGTTGGCGCCGTCGTAACCATAGCGCACGTCGCGCAGGCCGACCGCGCCGGCCATGTCCTGCAGCTCGCAATCGCCGTTGGCCGCGCAGGTCAGACAGTCGAGCGGGTGGTCGGAGATGTAGAGCTCCATCACGCCGCGGCGGATCGCCTTCAGGCGCGAAGTCTGCGTATGAACCGCGATGCCCGGCGCGACCGGCGTCGTGCAGGAGGCCGGCGTGCCGCCGCGACCGTCGATCTCAACGAGACACAGACGGCAGGAGCCGAAGGCCTTGATGTTGTCGCTGGCGCAGAGCTTGGGAATTTCGGTCCCCATCTCCATCGCCGCCCGCATGATCGAAGTGCCTTCCGGCACGGTCACGCTTTCGCCGTCGATGGTCAGCGTCACCATTTTCTGAGACGACGAAGCCGGCGTCCCGTAATCGATGTCCTTGACGAGGCTCATGGTTTGGCTCCTCACTCCGCGGCGGCGGGCATGGACTTCTTGCGGAAGTCCTCGGGGAAATGACGCAATGCGCTCAGCACCGGGTAGGGCGCGAATCCGCCCAGGGCGCAGAGCGATCCTAGTTTCATAGTATTGCACAAATCTTCGACGAGCGCGATGTTGGCCTCGACGTTTTCGCCGGCCTTGATCTTGTCTATGGTCTCGACGCCGCGCGTCGACCCGATGCGGCAGGGGGTGCATTTGCCGCAGCTCTCGATCGCGCAGAACTCCATGCCGAAACGCGCCATCTGCAGCATATCGGCTGTGTCGTCGAACACGACAAGCCCGCCGTGGCCGATCAATGCGTCGCGCTTGGCGAAGGCTTCGTAATCGAAGACGAGGTCGAAGTCCTTGACCGGCACATAGGCGCCGAGCGGGCCGCCGCATTGCACGGCGCGCACCGGCCGCCCCGTCAGCGTGCCGCCGCCGATGTCGTTGACGATCTCGCCCAGAGTCAGGCCGAAGTCGACCTCGCACAGCCCGCCATGCTTGACGTTGCCGGCGATCTGCAGCGGCATGGTGCCGCGCGAGCGGCCGACGCCGCAATCGGCGTAATGCTGCGCGCCGAGTTCGAAGATCATCGGGATCGTCGCGATCGACAGCACGTTGTTGACGACCGTCGGCTTGTCGAAGAGCCCGGCGATGGCCGGGAAGGGCGGTTTTGCGCGCACGATGCCGCGCTTGCCCTCAAGGCTTTCGAGCAGCGAGGTCTCCTCGCCGCAGACATAGGCGCCGGCGCCGATGCGCAACTCGACGTCGAAGGCGAACTCCGAGCCGCGCACCTTGGGGCCGAGCCAGCCGGCGGCCCGCGCGCGTTCGATCGCCTTGCCGAAGACCTGCGCCGTCTGCGGATATTCCGAGCGCAAATAGATGTAGCCCTTGGAGGCGCCGACGGCATAACCGCAGATCGTCATGCCTTCGATCAGCGCGAAGGGGTCGCCTTCCATAATCATGCGGTCGGCGAAGGTGCCGCTGTCGCCTTCGTCGGCGTTGACGACGACGTAGCGTTGCGTGGCCGGCGTGTCGGCGACGGTCTTCCATTTGATTCCGGTGGGAAAACCCGCGCCGCCGCGGCCGCGCAGGCCGGACTTGGTCACTTCGGCGACGCATTCGGCCGGGCTCATCGAGAAAGCCCGGGCGAGGCCCTTGCCGCCGTCATGCGCTTCGTAATCGGCGAGGCACAGCGGATCGGTGATCCCGCAGCGCTTGAAGGTGATGCGATTCTGCCGCTTCCAATAAGGATGCTCTTCGACGAGGCCGATGCGGGAGGCATGCGCGCCGCCCTGCAACAGGCCGGCGTCGATCAGCGCCGGCACGTCCTTGGCCGCGACGTTGCCGTAGCCGATTCGGCCCTCGGGCGTCTCGACCTCGACGAGGGGCTCCAGCCAAAGGAGCCCGCGCGAGCCGTTGCGGACGATTTGCACGTCGAGGCCGCGTGCGGCGGCCTCCTTGGCGAAAGCGGCGGCGACCTTGTCGGCGCCCATGGCCTTGGCGGCCATGTCCAGCGAAACGAAAATCTTGGTCATTGGCTCTTCGCCTCCGCGACGATTTCGTCGAGTTTCCCCGCGTCGACGCAGCCGATCGGTTCGCCGTCGTAGAGCGCCGCCGGGCTGTGCGCGCACAGGCCGAGGCAATAGACCGCCTCCACGGTCAGCGCGCCGTCGGGCGAAGTGTGGTGCCAGTCGAGCTTGTGGCGCTCCAAGAACTCCTTGGCCAGCTTCTCGGATCCGAGGGACTGGCAGGATTCCGCCCGGCAAAGCTTCAGCACGTGGCGGCCGGCGGGCTCGCGCCGGAAGTCGTGATAAAAGCTCACGACGCCGTGCATTTCCGCGCGGGAGACGTTGAGCGAGGCCGCCAATTGCGGAACCGCCGCCTCGGGCACGTAGCCAAATTCATGCTGTAGCGCGTGAAGTATCGGCATCGCCGGCCCTTCGAGGCCAAGATGCGCGTCGATGATCTCCTGCGCGCGCGCGGAGTCCCAGGCTGCGGATCCAGACATTTCTTCCCTTTGTCCCACCCTCGGCGGTTTTTTAGATTCCGCCTTTTGAAGCGTTTGGAAAGAACTTGCCGGAAATCCACCCCGCGATCAATAGGCGGGCTTCGTAGCGTCATAGGCCGCGCCTATGAAGCGGGCGGCGGATCAATTCGCCAGCGCGCCGCTCTCCGCCAATTTCTTGGCCTGGGCGACCAGCGCGGCGACGAGCGGAATGGCCGGCTCGCGCTGCGGCACGACGAGGCCGATCTCATGGACGACTTCCGGGTCGTCGATCGGGATCGAGCGCACCGGCGCCTCGACGCCCAGGGTCGCCGCCAATTTTTCCGGCAGCACCGTCGCCCAGCGGCCGGCGCGGACATGGTCGTAGAGCAGGATCACCGAGTTGGACTCCAGAACGGGCGCCGGCGCGCCGCCGTTCTGGCGCATCAGTCCGTCGACGATGCGGCGGTTCTGCATCTCCGGCGTCAGCAGGCAGAGCGGCGCCGTCGCGACATCGGCCCAGGTCACGCGCTCGCGGTCGCCCAGCGGGTTGGCGCGCGTCGTCAGCAGGCGATAGCGCTCCTGGCACAGCGGCACGGCGCGCACCCGCCCGAGCGGCTCGTTGTCGAGATAGGTGATGCCTGCGTCGATCTCGAGATTGTCGAGCATGGAGAGAATCTCGACGGACGACGCCGAGAGAACCTTGAACCGAACGCCGGGATGCTTGGCGAGGAAAGGCGTCGTGAGCGCGGCGACGATGCCGAGCGCCGTCGGAATGACCGCGAGACGCAGCTGACCCGACAATCCCTCCCGCAGCGCGCGCACTTCCTGGCGCATCGAGCGCGTGTCGGCGACGATCCGCTTCGCCCAGACGAGCACGTGCTCGCCCTCGTTGGTGAGGCCGTGAAAGCGCGACGAGCGATTGACCAGCAATGCGCCGAGCATATCCTCCAATTGTTTGATGCCGGCGGAAAGCGTGGGCTGAGTCACGCCGCAGACGTCCGCCGCGCGCGAAAAGCTCTGCTCCTTGGCGAGCGCGATGAAGAATTCGAGTTTGTCTATCACTTGATGCCGCGATCCCGGAACTGGCCGCCTCCGCGCCGCCAGACTAGCATGATCGGCGCCCTCCGGTCCTGCGAGTCGATGCGGTAACAGGAGAAGAAAAAAGCGATGCAAAGACTTGGAAATCGTCATAAGATCGCCTGCCGTCCTGCTTTTCGGCGCGCTTTTCGAGGGGATTTTCCCGGCGCGCCCGAATTGCGCCGGATTTGCCCGATTTGTTGCGCCAGGAGAATTTCGACGACACGAAAAAAGACGCGGCGCGACGGCGAGAGGGGCGATGGAATGATGGGTGCGGGTGCAGCGGCGATTCGTCGCGTGGCGACGGCGGCGGCCTTGGGGATGGCCTCGTCGGCGATGGCGACGCCTTCGATCGTGGTCGACGCAGCGTCCGGTCAAATCCTCGAACAGGATCAAGCCACGACGGTCTGGTATCCAGCCTCGGTGACGAAGCTGATGACCGTCTATGTCGCGCTCGACGCCGTCCGGCACAACCGCATCACGCTCGACACGCCCATGGTCGTCTCGGCGCGGGCGACGCACATGGCGCCCTCCAAGATGGGCTTTCGCGTCGGCCAGGAAGTGACTCTGCGCAACGCGCTGGTCATGCTGATGGTCAAATCCGCCAACGACATAGCGGTCACGATCGCGGAAGGGGTCGCGGGCTCGGTCGAGGCTTTCGCCGGCGAGATGAACCAGGCTTCCGCGACGATCGGCATGCGCGAATCCTATTGGGTCAATCCCAACGGGCTGCCCGACGACCGGCAGGTCACCTCGGCGCGCGACCTTGCGCTGCTGGCGCGCGCGCTGCTGACGGAGTTCCCCGACTCCGCCAATCTCTACAACATCGGAGCGATGCAGATCGGCCGCAAGCTCGTGCCGACGCACAACGGTCTGCTCGGCCGTTATCCCGGCGCCGACGGCATGAAGACCGGCTTCACCTGTCCGGCCGGCTATAATCTGGTCGCCTCGGCGACGCATGGCGGGCAAAAGCTGATCGCGGTGGTGCTCGGGGCGCCGACCCCTGGGGCGCGCACAGCCAAGACGGCCGCGCTGCTCGACCGGGCTTTCCAGAACCCCGCGCAGCAGGGCGCGGCGGCGTCGCTGCCGAGCCCAGGCGTCGGCGCGGCGCCCGACATGCGCGAGCAGGTTTGTCATAATCGCGCCAAGGCGCAAGAGGAATTCATGGCCGAGGTCGAGGACCTCTCCATCCCGATTTCCCAAGACGCATCCGGGCAGCTGCAATCGGTCAGCTCCAAGCAGATCGCCAATCTGCCGCGCCCGCAATTCACGCCGGTGCCGGTCTACGCCGGCAGGGCGCCGGGCTATGTCGGTCCCATCGCGCGGCCCCGCGCCCCGGGCGTGGCGATCGGCGCCGATACGCCCGTTGCGGCCTACACGGAGGCGCCGCCCGCCGTCGAAGCCTCGCCGGCGCTCGCCGCCGCGGCCCACGCCAAACCCACGCGCTGGGCCGGCAAAGCCGCCAAGGCGAAGCCGGAGGCGCGTCACGCCGCCGCCAAAGCAGCGAAGCCGGCCGCGAAAGCCGCGGCGGGAAAGTCGAAGGTCAAGGTCGCCGCGCTCGACGCCGGCAAGAAGGCGCATAAGCAGCCCGTCGCCAAAGGCAAGGCCGCGCCCAAACACGCCGAGAAGCCGAAGGCCAAGGGTCACGCCAAGTCGGCCGCCGCCGCCGAACAATGAGCGGCGCCGAACGCCCCGCCGGGGGATTTTCCCAGCGCCGCCCGCCGCCGCCCCTTCCGCTGACGGTGCTGACGGGATTTCTCGGCGCCGGCAAGACCAGCCTGCTCAACAAGCTGCTGGCCGCGCCGGAACTCGCCGACACGCTCGTCCTGATCAACGAATTCGGCGACGTCGGGCTCGATCATCTCTTCGTCGAGAAGATCGACGGCGACATGATCGTCATGAGTTCCGGCTGCGTCTGCTGCACGATCCGCGGCGACCTCGTCCAGGCGCTCGAGGATTTGCTCAAGAAACGCGACAACGGCCGCATCACGCCGTTTCGCCGCGTCGTGCTGGAGACGACGGGGCTCGCCGATCCCGCGCCGATTCTGCACGCGATCATGTATCACCCCTATCTGATGCTGCGGTACCGGCTCGACGGCGTCGTGACGCTGGTCGACGCGGTCAACGGCGCGTCGACGCTGGATGCGCATGAGGAGGCGGTGAAGCAGGCCGCCGTCGCCGACCGGCTGGTCGTCACCAAGACCGACATCCCCGAGGGCGCGGCGCGCCAGGACGAGCTGACGGCGCGCCTGCGGGCGCTCAATCCCGGCGCGCGGATTTTGAACGGGCGCGAGGCGACGCCGGCCGCCGTGCTGGACTGCGGGCTCTACGACGCCGAGGGCAAAATCCCGCGTCTCGACGCCTGGCTCAATGCGCAAGGCGTGACGGCGGCGCAGGAGCACGGCCACCACGCGCACAGCCACGACGCCAATCGCCACGACGCGCACATAAAGGCGTTTTGCCTCGTCGGCGACACGCCGCTGGCGCCCGCCGCCTTCGACATGTTTCTCGATCTGTTGCGCCAGGCGCATGGCCCCCGGCTCTTGCGCGTCAAGGGTGTCGTGGCGCTTTCCGACGATCCGCAGCGGCCGGTCGTCATCCACGGCGTGCAGCACGTGTTCCACCCGCCGCACCGTCTCGCCGCCTGGCCCGACGCCGACCACCGCACGCGCATCGTCTTCATCGTCAAGGATTTGGAAGAGCGCTTCGTCGCCGGCCTCTACAAGGCCTTTACGGGGGAGCCGACGCTCGATGCGCCGGATGTCGCGGCGTTGACGGAAAACCCGCTCGCGCCTAAGGCTGGCGGATTGCTGGGGTAGGGCGGCCCGCCCGCCCGGCGCGACGCCGCTCGCACTCGGAGGCAGAACCCATATGCGCCACTCGCTCTGGATCGCATTGCCGCTCGTCCTGTCGCTGAGCGCGACCGCCGCCGCTCAGGGAACCCCGGAGCAGCAAGCGGCCTGCAAGGGCGACGCCTTCCGGCTGTGCGACGATTACATTCCCGACGTAGCCGCGGTCGAACAATGCCTGCGCGCCCACATGGCCGAACTCAGCCGCGCCTGCCGCGCCGAATTCGGCGGCGGGAAGCGTCGTCGCGCGAAGTGACGCGCGCGGACCCGTTGCTCGGGTGGCGGAAGGTTTGGGAGGGCGTCACGCGAACTCATGAGCCGGCCATGCAGCCGCAAGACGTTGCGGGAGCCGCGTCATCGCTGGGGATTTCCTCAGTTGGCGGCATGTCGCCGCAATGCCGGCTTGCGGAAAGCCGCGCGGTCCAACATTGTGGGCGCGGCGAGTCTCCGCCAACCGACGTTCCATCGAAGTGACCGCGAAAAATCTTTCCGCTTCCATCTCCAGCTTTGGAGCCGCCTGCAAGGTCAAGCTCGCCAACCGGGCGGCCGTCGGCGCGCCCGAGGATCAATTGCGCGCGCCTCTGGAGGGGCTCTTCAAGGACCTCGCGACGCTGGTCGGAATGCCGGACGCGGCGATGGCCATGGACGGCGAAACCACGCTGGGCGCCCTCGCGACCCGGCCGGATTACGCCGTCACGGTTCGAGACGCGCTGGTCGGCTTCGTCGAGGTGAAGGCGCCGGGCAAGGGCGCGGACCCGCGCCGCTTTACCGACGACCACGACAAGAAGCAGTGGGCGAAGCTCAAATCCTTGCCGAATCTGCTCTATACGGACGGCAATTGCTTCAGCCTGTGGCGCAATGGCCAAATCGTCGACAGAATCGTCCTGCTGGAAGGCGACGTGCTGACCGCCGGCGCAAAACTCGCTGCGCCCGCCACGCTGCTGCCGCTCATCGGCGATTTCCTCAACTGGAGTCCGATCCCGCCGCGCACGGTCAAACAGCTCGCCGACACCTCGGCGCGTCTGTGCCGGCTGCTGCGCGACGAAGTGACGGAAGAGTTGGAGCGCGGCAATCCTGGGCTCACCTCACTCGCGCAGGAATGGCGCGGGCTGCTGTTCCCGCAGGCCTCGGACGCCGAATTCGCCGACGGCTATGCGCAGGCCGTGACCTTTGGGTTGCTCGTCGCCCGCGCGCGAGACATCGCGTTGAAAGGCGGTATCGACAGAGCGGCGCTGGAGCTGCGCAAGTCGAATTCGCTGATCGCGACCGCGCTGCGCCTGCTGACCGACAGTCCAGAGGTTCGACAGGCGCTCGACAGTGCATTGGCGACCCTCGCGCGCGTGCTCGACGCCGTCGAATGGTCGGCGCTCACCAAGGGCGACGTCGACGCCTGGCTGTATTTTTACGAGGACTTCCTCGAAGTCTACGACAATGCGCTGAGGAAGCGCACCGGCTCCTACTACACGCCGCCCGAGGTCGTCACCGCCATGGTTCGGCTCGTCGACGAGGCGCTGCGCGACCCGGCGCTTTTCGGCCTGCCGCAGGGATTGGCGTCGCGCGAGGTGACGTTGGCCGATCCCGCCGTCGGCACCGGCGCCTATCTGCTCGGGGCGCTGCGCTGCATCGCCGACACGGTGGAAAAGGATTTTGGCCCCGGCGCCGTGCCCGGCGCGATCGCCGCCGTCGCCGAGCGGCTCATCGGCTTCGAGATGCAGTTCGGCCCCTTCGCCGTGGCGCAATTGCGGCTGATGGCCGAGATGCGGACGCTGATGAACGGCGAAGGCGGGAAGGGCAAGAAAAAGGCGGAGGAGCGCGACGCGCCGCCGCTGCGCCTCTTCGTCACCGACACGCTGGGCGATCCTTACGCGACGCAGACCCAGTTCTCGTCGCTGACGCAACCCATCGGCGAGTCGCGCAAACAAGCGAATGCGATCAAGCGCGGCGAGAGGATCACCGTGGTGATTGGCAATCCGCCCTATAAGGAGAAGGCGAAGGGCCGCGGCGGCTGGATCGAGGCGGGCAGCAAGGGGCGGCCATCGGCGATGGATCTGTGGTCCCCGCCACGCGAATGGGGCGTCGGCGCGCACGCCAAACACCTGAAGAACCTTTATGTTTATTTCTGGCGCTGGGCGACGTGGAAGGTTTTCGGTTCGGGCCACGCCGCCACGACCGGCGAGCCGGAAACAGACCGGGCGGGCGTCGTCTGCTTCATCACGGTCGCGGGGTTTCTCAACGGGCCCGGCTTTCAAAAAATGCGCGATGATCTGCGTCGCGACGGCTCCGATATTTGGGTGATCGACTGTTCGCCCGAAGGCCATCAGCCGGACGTGCCGACCCGCATTTTTCAAGGCGTGCAGCAGCCGGTGTGCATCGTGCTGGCGCTTCGCCCGCCGGGGAAAGACAGAACGAAGCCGGCGCGGCTGCATTTTCGCGCCTTGCCGGCGGGGCGGCGAGAGCAGAAATTCTTGGCCTTGGCGGACGTTTCGCTGTCGGAGGATGGTTGGACGGATGGGCCGAGCGGATGGCGTGAGCCGTTCCTAGCCGGGAGGAGCGACCTTTGGTCGTCATTTCTTCCATTTCGGGAGATATTCACCTTTAGCACGTCTGGAGTGCTGGGAGGGAGAACCTGGATAATTGCCCCAGACAGCGCAACGCTTCACGCTCGATGGGGTCAACTGGTTTCGGAGACGGACGCTGCACGGAAGGAAATACTTTTCCATCCCACTCTCCGCCTCGGAAAACCGGCGGATCGTCACACGAAAAAGCTCGTCTCCGACGCTTTGACAGGCCACGAAAAACGCTTGCTGACGGTCGCGATGGACCGCGGGCGAGTTGTTCGGCCCGTTCGCTATGCTTGGAGGAGCTTTGACAGGCAATGGATTATCCCTGATAATCGGTTGATACTTTCCGCGCGCCCTCCGCTGTGGAAAGGTTTTTCAATGGATCAAGTTTATATTACCGCGCTTGATGCAAGCTCTCCGACATCAGGCCCGGCGTTGTCTTTTACAAGTCTGATTCCCGATCAAGACCACTACAAAGGCTCGTTCGGCGGTCGCGTCTTCCCGCTCTGGTGCGACCGTGTCGAACGTCAAGCCGGATCTGACGGCGCGGCTTTTCGCCGCTTACGGCTTCACCGTTGAACCGGAGGACGTCATGGCCTATCTCGCGGCCGTGCTGGCGCATCCCGCCTTCACCGCTCGGTTTCAGGCCGATCTCGTCCGGCCGGGCCTGCGCGTGCCGATCACCGCCGAGGCGGCGCTGTTCGCCGAGGCGGCGCGGCTCGGGCGCGAGGTGGTCTGGCTCCATTGTTATGGCGAGCGCTTCGCCGACCCCAAGGAGGGCCGCCCGTCCGGGCCGCCGCGCCTGCCCAAGGGCGAGGCCCCGACGATCCCGAGGAGCGGCGGCGTTCCCGGCGCGCCGGAGCCTCTGCCCGAGGCGATGGACTACGATCCGGCCAAGCGGCGTCTGCATATCGGCGCGGGCTTCATCGACAACGTCCCGCCGGCGGTCTGGGCCTATGAAGTCTCCGGCAAGAACGTGCTGCGCCAGTGGTTCAGCTATCGCAAGCGCGACCGCTCGCGGCCGGTCATCGGCGACCGCCGCCCGCCGTCGCCGCTCGACAAGATCCAGCCGGAGCATTGGCTGGACGAATATACGGCCGACCTGATGAATTTGCTGCACGTGCTGGGGCGCCTGACGAAACTCGAGCCGCAACAAGCCGATCTGCTGGAGCGCATCTGCGCCGGTCCCCTCGTCCCCTTCGCCGAACCCGAAGCTTCGGACGACGCCGACGAAGCGCCGGCGCATTCTGCTGTGGATGCGCCGCGCGGACCGCTTCAACGGCCCCCGCGAAAGCGCTAATCTGCGCGCATGACCAAGCACTCCCATTCTTCCCCCGATCAGGGCGACCTGTTCGCCAGCCTCCCGCCGCCGGCCTACAAGCCGCCGACGGTGGACGTCGCCAAGATTCGCCGCGATCTGCAGGCGATGCTCGCGGATTTGCGCGGTTCGGAGGAAGGCTCGCCCTGGCCCTACGAGAAGCTGCGCTACAACCGGGTCGTCTTCCCGCAAATGGCGAATTGGCTCCCCACCGAGGAGCGCGATCAGATTCGCCTCGACTTCAGGGCCGAACTGAAGCGTCTCGATCTGGAGGCGTGAAATAGCGGGACTCGTTGCGTTACGAACCCACTCGAAACGCATGGGCCAGAGCTTGGCCAGGTCGCGCAAAGGTCGACGTCGATCGGCAAAAAATGCTTGCGATTTTTAAGACTTAGTTCATCCTTTGCCGCGTGGCGACACAGTATGCGGTCCCGTTCTAGGTCCCGTCCCTGCCAAGGCGCTGATTTGGGAGTGGAACATGAGAAAGCAATTATCCGTAGCTGCTGCGGCGCTTCTGGTTGCGCCCTGGTCGATCGAGGCAAGAGCCGGGACTGTGGCCCTGACCAATCAGGCGCAATTCCAGGCCAACGTCTCCAGCGGGGTCGTCGGCGGTTTCGCGGGCGTTCCGACGCCCAACCCGGACCCTTACCTCGGCGGGGGGTCCTACGGCGGCTACAATCCCTTGAGCGGCTATGCGGCGTTGCAGGGCGTGTCTTTCAACACGCCGAATCTCGGCGGCGTCGTCAACGTCAACACGGGCGGCTATTACGGCGCGAATGATTTCACCGTTCCTTACGCGGTCAACTCCGTCTATCAGCCGGGAAGCGGCCCGGACGTCGTCAGCATCGTCCTGCCCGCTCCCGTGACGGCCTTCGCCCTGGGCTTCAACACGTTGTTCGCATCGACGACCGCGACCTTTACGCTCTCGAATGGATTTACGACGAGCGTCGCCAATACGGCGACGATCGGGAGCTACGACTTCCTCGGCTTTCTCTCGACGACGCCGTTCCAAACGGTCACGCTCAGCGTGCCGAGCCAGCAATCCTGGGTCATACCGGGATATGGCTACGGCGTCGCGACCGGCGTGCCGGAGCCCGCGACCTGGGCGCTGATGTTGACGGGGTTCGGCGGCTTGGGGTTTTGCGCGCGTCGTCGGCGCGCCGCCGGGCAGGGCGCGGCGATCTCGGGGTAGTCCGAGCGCGCGTCGAAGTCAGCAGAAAGTCGAGGTCGCCGAGAGGCGGCCTTTTTTCTCGAATTCATCCACGCGGAGCCCTGCCGGCGCTCCTCTCCCCGCAAAATCCTCCCTCACGGCCCCGCTCCCCAGTCGCATTCCGCGCCGAGGGGCGCTATAGACCCGCCATGACAGAAGAGGCCGCCCCCGAAAAGAAACGCCGACTGGCGACGCTTGCGCCGCTCCGCCGGATCCTCCCCTATGCGCTGCGCTATTCGCTGCGCATTCTGATGGCGCTGGTCGCGCTGTCGGTCGCCGCCGGCGCGACGCTGACCTTGCCGGTCGCCGTGCGCGACATGATCGACCACGGTTTTTCGCAGGACAGCGCCGGCGGGGTCAACGCCGGCTTCGGCGCGCTGATCGGCGTCGTCACCGTGCTCGCTCTGGCTTCCGCCTCGCGCTATTACCTCGTGACGACGCTCGGCGAGCGGGTCGTCGCGGATTTGCGCGCCGATCTCTTCCGCCATCTCTCCAAGCTCGACGCCACCTTCTACGACACCGCCAAGACCGGCGAATTGCTGTCGCGCCTGACCGGCGACACGACGCAATTGAAGTCCGCCTTTGGCTCGTCGGCCTCGGTCGCCCTGCGCAACCTCTTCATGTTCGTCGGCGCGATCGTCATGATGGTGGTGACGAGCCTGAAACTTTCCGGCGTCGCTCTGGCCGCGATCCCGTTGATCGTGCTGCCGCTGATCGCCTCGGGCCGCGCCGTGCGCACCCGCTCGCGGCTGGCGCAGGACGCGCTGGCGAAGGCCTCCGCCTTCGCGGCGGAAAATCTCTCGGCCATGCGCACGATGCAGGCCTGCGGCGCGGAGCCCCATGTCGTCGAGCGCTTCAAGCGCGCCGCCGACGGCGCCTATGACACGGCGCGCGATGCGACGCGGCTGCGCGCCTATCTGACCGCAGGCGCGATCTTCCTCGTCTTCTCCAGCGTCGTCGCCGTGCTGTGGCTCGGCGCGCAGGACGTGCTGGCCGGCAAGATGAGTTCCGGCCTCTTGTCGCAATTCGTGCTCTACGCCGTGCTCGGGGCGAGTTCGCTCGGCGAACTCTCGCAGGTCTGGAGCGAGGCTTCCGCCGCGGCCGGCGCGGCCGGGCGCATCGGCGAAATATTGAACGTCGTCCCGAAGATCGCCGCGCCCGCGAAGCCCAAGAAGCTGAAGGAGCCGGTCGCCGGCCGCATCGTCTTCGACGAAGTGAGTTTTGCTTACGCCGGCGCCGGCGGCGCCAAGGCCATCGACGATTTGAGCCTGACGATCGAGCCGGGCGAGCGCGTCGCGCTGGTCGGGCCGTCCGGGGCCGGCAAAACCACGATATTCCAGCTGTTGCTGCGCTTTTACGACGTGGATTCCGGCGGCATCGCGCTGGACGGCGTCGATCTGCGCGAACTCGATCCCGCGGCGCTGCGCCGCGCCATTGCGCTCGCGCCGCAAGAACCGGTGATCTTCGGGACCAGCATCGCGCAAAACATCGCCTATGGGCGCGAGGACACGCCGCGCCGCGAAATCGAGGCGGCGGCGCGGCGCGCCCAGGCGCATGAGTTCATCGAGGCGCTGCCGAACGGCTACGACACCGAAATCGGCGAACGCGGCGTGACGCTGTCGGGCGGCCAGCGCCAGCGCCTCGCCATAGCGAGGGCGATCCTCGCCGACGCCCCGGTGCTGCTGCTCGACGAAGCGACGTCGGCGCTCGACGCCGAAAGCGAAAAGCTCGTGCAGGCGGCGCTGGAGGACGTGATGGAGGGCCGGACGAGCCTCGTCATCGCGCATCGCCTGGCGACTGTGCTCGAGGCCGATCGCATCCTCGTGCTGGACGACGGGCGCATCGTCGAACAGGGCGCGCACGAGGAACTCGTCGCGGCCAACGGGCTTTACGCGCGGCTGGCGCGCTTGCAATTCAGCGCGTGATCGTTCAACGCCATTTCCCCAACGTCGTTAGGAGCAGATGCGATGGCCGGCAAATTCGCTTCCTCTTTCAGTGAAGCGCTCACCTTCGACGACGTGCTGCTGGCGCCGGGGCATTCTCTCGTGGCGCCGTCGGGCGTCGACGTGACGACGCGGCTGACGCGCGACATCGAACTGCATCTGCCGATCATTTCCGCCGCGATGGACACGGTGACCGAGGCGCGACTCGCCATCGCCCTGGCGCAGGCCGGCGGCATCGGCGTCATTCACCAGAACCTCTCCGCCGCCGATCAGGCGGCCGAGGTGCGCAAGGTCAAGCGTTACGAGAGCGGCATGGTGGTCGACCCGATCACCATCCATCCCGACGAAACGCTCAAAGACGCGCTGTCGCTGATGGCGCGCAACGGCATCTCCGGCTTTCCCGTGGTCGAGCGCGGCGTCGGCGCCAAGAAGGGCAAGCTCGTCGGCATATTGACCAACCGCGACGTGCGCTTCGCGCAAGACCAGCGCCAGCCCATCGCCGAGCTGATGACCAAAGACCTGATCACCGTGCGCGAGGGCGTCGGCCAGGACGAGGCGCAGCGCCTGCTGCATCAGCACCGCATTGAAAAACTGCTCGTCGTCGACGAGGATTTTTGCTGCGTCGGCCTCGTCACCGTGAAGGACATCGAGAAAGCCACGCAGCACCCCAACGCCTGCAAGGACGCGGAAGGCCGCCTACGCGTCGCCGCCGCGACGACGGTCGGAGATCACGGCTTTGAACGCGCGTTGCATCTGATCGAAGCTGGGGTGGACTGTCTGGTGATCGACACGGCGCATGGCCATTCGCAGGCCGTGCTCGATCAGGTGGCGCGGGTGAAGAAGGCCAGCAACAAGATTTCGATCGTCGCCGGCAACGTCGCCACCGGCGACGGCGCCAAGGCGCTGATCGACGCGGGGGCCGACGCGATCAAGGTCGGCATCGGCCCCGGCTCCATCTGCACGACGCGCATCGTCGCCGGCGTCGGCGTGCCGCAACTCACCGCCGTGATGGACGCGGCGGAAGCGGCGCACAAGGCCGACATTCCGGTGATCGCCGACGGCGGCGTCAAATATTCGGGCGATCTCGCCAAGGCCATCGCCGCCGGCGCCAATGTCGTGATGATCGGTTCGCTGCTCGCCGGCACGGAGGAGTCGCCCGGCGAGGTGTTCTTGTATCAAGGCCGTTCGTTCAAGGCCTATCGCGGCATGGGCTCGGTCGGGGCGATGGCGTCGGGCTCGGCGACGCGCTATTTCCAGGGCGACGTGAAGGATCAGCTGAAACTCGTGCCGGAGGGCGTCGAAGGCCAGGTGCCCTATCGCGGTCCCGTGGCGCCGATCCTCTATCAGCTGGCCGGCGGCCTGCGCGCGGCGATGGGCTATGTCGGCGCGGCGACGATCCGCGAATTTCAGGAAAAGGCCAAATTCGTCCGCATCACCAACGCGGGCCTGCGCGAGAGCCATGTGCACGACGTGACGATTACGCGCGAGAGCCCGAATTATCCGACGGGAGGGTAGGGGGCGGGCGAGAGCCGTTTGCTGGACTCGGATCGCGCAATTTACAAATCGTATAGGATACGCGGCGCCGCCGGCCGTCGTTTGCGGGAGCGGCGCGTGCGGCGTATGATGCCTCCCACCGGAGAGCGACGGCTATGAAACCATATATCGTCATCGTTCACAAAGACGCAGGCAGCGCCTACGGCTTGACCTTCCCCGACGCGCCGGGATGTTTTTCGGCTGCGGACGAAGCCGACGACATTTTCGCCATGGCGCGCGAAGCGCTCGACCTTTGGGCGGAAGGCATGCGCGACGACGGTGTGGGCATCGCCGAGCCGCGGGATTTCGAAGCCCTCCGCGCCGATCCGCAGTGGCGGGAGAGCTTTGGCGACGCCGCCTTCGTCATCGCCGTGTCGCCGCCGTGGGCCGAGCGTTCGCAAGCCGCCGAGTGATCAGTCGATTTCCCAGCCGGCGCTTCGGTAAATGTCGCGGGCCGTTTTGAGCGGAATGTCCTTTTTCGGGTGGGCGACCGTGACGCGTCCATTTTTGGTTGGATGTTTGAATTGATGGTGAGAACCCCTCATGCGAACCACCGCCCACCCCTCTTTTTTGAGGCGTTGGATGATCAGGCGGGTGTCGGTGAGCATGGCCGTTCTCCCTGCGGATGCGCTGCAAGCCGGTCTCGGTCTCCGTGGGACGGCTCTTGGAGTTCCTGAGCATTCTCGGGCAGGACGTCGAAGTGACGGGGAAACCGGCGGCGCGCGACAGACCGGTCGTACGACCGTCGTCTTCGCGCCACGCGTCGCGTGAAGGTTCGACTTGAGCGAGAGTTGTTGGTGCGGTGCGAAGGGCTTCTGGGGCGAGGGGCGGGGGCGAGCGCAAGCCTGGGTTGGCGGCTCGGGATGCGGTTAGGTGGTGGTGGACGTTGCGAAACGGCCATTGCTGGCGATCGTCGCGCGGCGTGAGACGACACGATGCAGCGCGCGTGAGGCATGGTGGGAATCTCAATTGTCGAGAATCTCAATGCCGACAGCCTTCACTTGGCGGCGGCGGCGGGGGTCGCCTATAATAAACCACAAAATGCGGTCATTCGCAGAGCCGTGCGCGCCCCATGGGCGGGGTCCGCCAGAGGCGGCGACGAACCAGGCGTGCGGTCATGCGCCCGCTCGGGCGGGGCTCCGCCGCTGGGGCTCCAAGGCCTGGACGGAAAGCGCAACAGGGATCTTCTCGATGCGGATGCTCTTCAGGTTTCTCGGCTTTCTGTTCGCGACCGGCACGATCGTCTTCATGATCGGCGCGGTCGCCGTCGCCGGGCTGGTTTACGTCTATCAGCAGGATCTGCCCGACACGGCGCAACTGCGCAATTACGAGCCGCCGGTCACGACGCGCATCCACGCCGGCGACGGATCGATCCTGGCCGAATATTCGCACGAGCGGCGCCTGTTCCTGCCGAGCTCGGCGATCCCGCCGCTGGTCAAGCAGGCCTTCATTTCGGCGGAAGACAAGAATTTCTACACGCACAACGGCATCGATCCGGAAGGCATGTTGCGCGCGGTGGCGGTCCTCGTGCAGGGCGGCAAGCACGTGCAGGGCGCCTCGACCATCACCCAGCAGGTGGCGAAGAACTTTCTCGTCGGCAACGAGCGCTCGATGGAGCGCAAGATTCGCGAAGCTCTCGTCTCTTTCCGCATCGAGGCGGCCTATTCCAAGGAGCGCATCCTCGAACTCTATCTCAACGAGATCTTCCTCGGCCTCGGCAATTACGGGGTCGCGGCGGCGGCGCTGAACTATTTCAACAAGTCGGTCGGCGAACTGACCATCGCCGAGACCGCCTATCTCGCCGCGCTGCCCAAGGGTCCGAACAATTACCACCCCTTCCTGCATCGCGAAAAGGCGATCGAGCGCCGCAACTACGTGATCGACCGCATGGTGATCGACGGCGCGATCTCGGCGGAGGACGGCGCCAAGGCCAAGGCCGAACCGCTCAACGTCAATCCGCGCCTCTTGTCGCCCAACACCTATGTCGCCGGCTATTTCGCCGAGGAAGTGCGGCGCAAGCTGCTGGAGCTCTACGGCGAGAAGAAACTCTACGAGGGCGGCCTCTCGGTGCGCGCCACGCTCGATCCGAAGATGCAGGCGCTGACCCGCAAGGTTCTCACCGACGGTCTGGTGCGCTTCGACGAGGCGCACGGCTATCGCGGCGCGATGAACCACATCGACATTTCGCGCGATTGGGGCGTCGCCTTGGCGGCCATTCCGTCGCTCGGCGACGTGAAGCCCTGGCGTCTCGCCGTCGTGCTCGACGCCAGCGACGCGCAAGCGCGCATCGGCCTGCAGCCCGGGCGCGAAAAATCCGGCGAGGTGGCGCGCGAGCGCGAAACCGGCGTCCTGCCGCTCGAAGGCGTGCGCTGGACCGGGCGCGGCGTTCGCGGCGCCGTGACGCCGGGAGACGTGGTCTATGTCGAGCCCTTGGCCGGCCGCAACGGCCAATATCGCCTGCGCCAAATCCCGGAAATTTCCGGCGCGATGGTGGCGATGGATCCCTATACCGGGCGCGTCCTGTCGATGGTCGGCGGCTTCTCCTACGATCAGTCCGAGTTCAACCGGGCGACGCAGGCGCTGCGCCAGCCGGGCTCGTCGTTCAAACCCTTCGTCTACGCCGCGGCGCTGAACGAGGGCTATACGCCCGGCTCGCAAATCCTGGACGAGCCGATCTCGATCGCGCAGCCCGACGGCTCGGTGTGGAGCCCCGAAAATTTCGAAGGCGAGGGCGGCACGGGTTCGCATCCGCTGCGCTACGGCGTCGAGCACTCGAAGAATCTGATGACCGTGCGCCTCGCCAAGGATCTCGGCATGCCGCTCGTCGCCGAATATGCGCGACGCTTCGGGATTTACGACGATCTCGCGCCCTATCTCTCGATGTCGCTCGGCGCCGGCGAGACGACGATGATGCGCATGGTCACCGCCTATTCGATGTTGGCCAACGGCGGCAAGCGCATCAAGGAGACGCTGATCGACCGCATCCAGGACCGCTGGGGCCACACGGTCTATCGTCACGACGATCGCGAATGTCTCGGCTGCGACGCGCCGAAATGGGACAATCAGTCGGAGCCCAAGCTCGTCGACAAGCGCGACGAACCGGTCATCGATCAGATCACCGCCTATCAGATCACCTCGATCATGGAGGGCGTCATTCAGCGCGGCACCGGCGTGTCCATCAAGGCCGTCGGCAAGCATCTCGCCGGCAAGACCGGCACGACCAACGAGGCCAAGGACCTCTGGTTCGTCGGCTATTCGCCGGATCTTTGCGTCGGCGTCTTTCTCGGCTACGACCGTCCGCGCTCGATGGGCGACCACGCGCAGGCGGCGCTCTACGCCGCGCCGATCTTCCGCGACTTCATGATGGTCGAACTGAAAGACAAGCCGGACACGCCCTTCCGCGTGCCCCCGGGCGTCAAGCTGATCTCCGTCGACCCGCGCAGCGGCATGCGCTCGAACGGCGCGGGCGCGATTTTGGAGCCCTACCGGCCCGGCACGGCGCCGCCGGACGGTTACGCCAGCGGCGGTGGCGGCGGCGGCAAGAGCGCGCCCACCGACATCGACCAGAAGGTCCCGGGCGGGCTCTATTAGCGGCCCGACCGCCTGAATTCGCGGGAGTCCAATTGCGCGCCTGGAGGGGCCCGCGGTCCAGAGCCGCCCGTGGACCGCGAGCCTCCAGGCTTGCGCTCGAAGGGCGCGGCGCTGGCGGAACTCCGGGGAATTTGCGCCCAAATCCGCCAAGCCTCTACTCAATCTCGCGCCACGCTGCTATTTGTGGGCCAACTTGCCGTCAGGGAGCAGCCGCGATGAAGTGGGAAGATTTTCAGACCTCGCAAAACGTCGAAGACCGTCGCGGCAACGATCAATACGCCGACGCGGGCGGCGGCGGGCGCGTCGGGGCCGGCCATCTCGGCCTCGGCACCGTGGTGATTCTCGGCCTGATCGGCTACATGACCGGCATCAATCCGGCCGTGCTGATCGGCGGGGCCGAGATGCTCAACAACATGCGCGGCGGCGGTCAGGCCGTCGAAGAGCGCCGCGAGACGCCGCGTCAGGCCGGCGCGCCTTCCGATCAGCTCGGAACCTTCGTCGCCAAGATCCTCGGCGAAAACGAGGAGGTATGGGGCCAGGTCCTGCCGGCGCAAAAGAACATCGCCTTCAAGCCGCCGCGCCTCGTGATGTTCGACGGCGAGACGCAATCGGCCTGTGGCGCGGCGCAATCGGCGATGGGGCCGTTCTACTGTCCGCTCGACCAGAAGATCTATCTCGACACCTCCTTCTTCCGCGACATGAAATCCCGCTTCGGCGGCGGCGGCGACTTCGCTTACGCCTATGTGATTTCGCACGAGATGGGGCATCACATCGAAAACCAGCTCGGCATTCTGCCGCAGGTGCATCGCGCGCAGCAGGCGGCGAGCAGCCGCGCCGAGGCCAATTCGCTGTCGGTGCGCATCGAGCTGATGGCCGACTGCCTCGCTGGCGTCTGGGCCGCGAACGGCAACGCCAAGCGTCAGTTCCTCGAAGCGGGCGATTTGGAAAAGGCCATCGCCACCGCGCAGGCGATCGGCGACGACCGCCTGCAGCACGCGTCGCGCGGCGTCGTCGTGCCCGACTCCTTCACGCATGGCTCGTCGGCGCAGCGCGTCGAATGGCTGCAGAAGGGCTTGCAGTCCGGGCAGATCGACACCTGCAACACTTTTGGACGATAGTTCCATCGCGCCGAGAAGCGTCTTTGGCGCGTAAGGCGCGTCGTCCGCGCGCGAAGCGAAGCAATCGGAGCCGCCCCGACGACGGAACGCCTTACCTTCCTCCGTAGGTTGGCGTTTGGTCGATTGGGCGGCGCTTGAGCGCCGATTCCGGCCTCCGCCGCAGTTTCAAAGGGTCCGGCGGGCGACCGCCGCGAGGTCGGCGGCTTTCAGCCGCCGCGCCAGCAGCGCGATCTCCGCGCTGTCGGCCGCGACGATCGTCTCCTTGCGCGCCAGCAAGCCGACCGGCCGGGCGAGACTGGGATTGAGGCGCGTCAGCAGCGTGTCCGGCGCCGCCCTCAACACGCGCGGGCGTTTCAGCCCGCCGAAGCTCGCCGCGTCGCGCGCCTCCTCGAAGAAGCCGCGATCGAGCGCGAAGCCCGCCGCCAGCAAGAAGACGTCCGCCAGCCGCGCCGTCTCCAGCGCGCGCCGCAGCCCGTCGCGCGGCGAATCGTCGGCGAAGACGTGACAGCCGGCTTCGTCGGCGATGTCCTCGAGATCGACGTGCCTTGGTCCGAGCAGGCTGGCGTCGGCGATCACGCCGACGACGCAGCCCTCGACCAGCGACGCGAGGCTGCGCGCGACGCGCTCTCGCAGCAAGGCGGTGTTTGCAGCCGCGCCGGAAGCGTCGTGGCACAGGAGGAGCAGCGAGATCATGGAGAATTCCAAATTGACGGGCCTGACCGACGAGACATACGAAATCTCGGGCCAAAGCGCCAAGCCGTAAAGTCGGCGACGATTTCGCTAAGGCGCCCATTGCGGCGGAGGCGCGCTTTTGCGACCATCGCCGGCATGACCTCGGGCGCGCTCCCCAACGAAATTCTCACCACCGCCGAAATGGCGCGGGCCGACCGCCTCGCCATCGCCAGCGGCGTTCCGAGCATGCGGCTGATGGAGAACGCCGCGGCGGCGCTCGCCGACACGGTGTCGCGCATGCTGCAAAAGAGCAGCGGCCGGCGCGTGCTCGTGCTGTGCGGGCCGGGCAACAACGGCGGCGACGGCTATGTCGCGGCGCGGCTGTTGCGCGCGTCGCGGATGAAGGTGCGGGTCGGCGCGCTGACGCCGCGCGAAAATCTGCGCGGCGACGCGCTGGCCGCCGCCACCGCCTGGGACGGCCCGGTCGAGCCGGCGGAAACCAGCGCGCTGCGCGGCGCCGACATCGTCATCGACGCGCTGTTCGGCGGCGGCCTGTCGCGCGACATCGAGGGCGACGCCGCAGTGCTGATCCGCCGGCTCAACCATTGGCGGCGCGAAAACGGCACGCGCGTCGTCGCCGTCGACATGCCGTCCGGCATCGACGGATCGACCGGCGCGGTGCGCGGCGTCGCCGTCGAGGCGGATCAGACGGTGACCTTCTTTCGTCTGAAGATCGGCCATCTGCTGCTGCCGGGCCGGCTGCATTGCGGCAAGACCATCTGCGCGCACATCGGCATACGCTCCAACGTGCTGGACGAAATCGCGCCGAAGACCTTTTTGAACGCCCCGGGCGCCTGGCTGCATGAGTTGCGCCCGCCGCGCGTCGACGGACATAAATATTCGCGCGGCCATGCGGTGGTGCTCTCCGGCGGCGCGTCCTTCACCGGCGCGGCGCGCATCGCCGCGCAGGCGGCGCTTCGGGCCGGGGCGGGACTGGTCACTCTGGCGAGCCCGCGGGACGCCTTGGCCGTCAACGCCCCGGCGCTGACCAGCGTCATGCTGCGCGAGGCCGAGGGTCCAGAAGGACTCGTCGCTCTGCTTGCGGACGTGCGCAAGAACGTCGTGGCGATGGGGCCGGGGCTCGGCGTCGGCCCCGGAACGCAAGCGCTCGTCGAGGCGGCGCTGACGACTGCTGGAGATGCGCGCGCCCCGCGCCGTTTCGTGTTCGACGCCGACGCGCTGACGAGTTTTTCAGGCGACCCGGAGCGGCTGTGGCGCGTCCTTCGCGCCGCGCCCGGCCGCGTCGTGCTGACCCCGCACGCCGGGGAGTTTCAGCGCCTCTTCGGCGACGTGGGGGCCGTGTCGAAGCTCGAACGCGCCCGGGAGGCGGCGCGGCGCGCCGGCGCGATCGTGCTGTTCAAGGGCCCCGACACGGTGGTCGCCGCGCCGGACGGACGCGCGACGATCCTCGCCGAGGCGTCGCCCTGGCTGGCGACGGCCGGCTCCGGCGACAGCCTGACCGGCATCGTCGCCGGTCTGCTGGCGCAAGGCGTGGAGCCGCTCGCCGCCGCCTCCTGCGCCGCTTGGATGCATGCGCGCGCGGCGGCGCACTTCGGCCCCGGCCTCGTCGCCGACGACATTGCGGCGACGTTGCCCCAGGTGTGGCGGGAGCTCGTCGCCGCCGCGGGCTAGAGCGGCGTCACCAGCCGCGGCGCCAACCCCAGGGGCGCGGTCCCCAATAGGGATGCGGCCTCCAATAGGGGCGGGGTCCCCAATAGTCGGGACGCCACCAGCAGCGGTAGGGTCCGCACACCCAGCGCGCCTGCTCCACCTGCGCGCCAGCCGCGGCGGCGGCGCCGACGCCGGGATCGACGGACGGCATGGCTTGGGCGGCCTCCGCCAATAAGGCGAAGCCGCCGACGCCGACGCCGGCCGCGACAAGCAATTTCGCGAGCGTTGTTTTCATGGTCTTGCTCCTCGTCGAGCTGTGGGTCGTTGACGAATGTGAGGATGGACCGGGGCGTTTGAACCGGGGATGAAAGGCGAGTTCATCCGCCGTTCATGCGCTTTCGCGGACCGCCGCTTTTCGGATCTTCGAGGTTGCAGAGGGGGCCGACCGCCCACGCTGCGCGATCGCACGCGGAGCTAGCCGTCGCACAGCGAAAGCCCCCGCGTCCAAAGTGACCAGCATGGGCCGCACCGAGCGTTTACCTTGGATTACGGGGGGCGCGCGAAGGGTTAAAAAGTCATTGACGCGCCCGTGCCGGGACCTTAAGGTTGCGAGGGAGTAAGCTTCGAGCGATGCGGCGTAAGGCCTTGTACAATTCTATCCTCGGAGCTTCGGATCGGCGCGTTCCAAGTGGGCGCGCCTCTGAATTGGGGGGCTTCCCTGAGCAAGTGCGGGAAAGCCGGCGTTTCTTGGAGGGGTTTATGAAACATGCACTTAAGTTTGGCGCGCTCATGTTGCTCGCCGCCGTGGCCACTTCGCCGGCGCGCGCGGTGACGGTCGTGGGCAACGCGGGAGCGGTGAGCGGCGCCGACGTGAACGGAACGACTATCCCGTTCAGCACAGCGCTACAGGGGAATACGAACGGAAGTTTCGCGACCTACGTCGAGTTTCAAGTGACCGGAGCGCTTCCGTTCACCTTGAATGTGACGGAAAGCGCGACGCTTTCCGGCAACTACAAGAATTTAGCCGGCTCCATACAGCTGTTCCAGGCAGCGGGGCCCTTCTCGGGGAATGCTGCTCCGACGGGCGTGTCTCTGGGCGCGGCCTCGCCGCTCTCGACGATTTTCGTTCCTGGGCCGCATTCGACGGTCCTCACGGCGGTGGAGTTTGGCGTAGGTTCGGCCTCGCCGCTCAACCACGGCTATTACTTCGCGGAGATCAGCGGAACCGGAGCCAAGACGCCGGCGGGAGTGCTCGCCTTCACGTCTCTGAGCGGCGCGATCACCGCCTCGGCGGTTCCCGAGCCGTCGACCTGGGCGCTGATGCTGCTGGGCTTCTCCGGCGTCGCCTTCCTCGGTGCGCGCCGCCGCCAAGCCGTCGCCGCCTGAGCCGCAAAGTATCGCTTTTTCGAAAGGCCCCGCTTCTGCGGGGCCTTTTTGCGTGTGTGCCGAGCATGTCGGGAGCTTGGGGGCGAAAGTCCTCGGCCCAGGCTGATGACGGCGAAGGGCCAACCGGACGCAAGAGCGTCGCAGCGAAGCGAGGCTCGAGCGAAAGTCCTCAACCAACGCAAGAAGTCTCCCGGAGGTCACGAGACCCCTCATTTTTCGGGCGACTGAATTTCGCGCTGGGGCCGACGGCAGGGTTTGTCGGCGAATCGATTTCGGGAATGGCGGGACTATGCGGACGGCGGCGCAAGGTGCGGCTTGACGGCTTCGTCGATCCTGTCAAACTTCGCTGCGCATGAGGAATTAGCGCTTCGCGGAAGCCATCGATCATGGCATTTGGGGGCAGGGGGCATGGGATTTTCCAGAATCGTCCGATGTCTGGCGAAAAGCCTCTTTCCCTTCATCCTCGCATTGGCGATTTTTCCGGGCGCGGCGACCGCCGCCCCGGGCGACGGGTCGACGCTGCCCTTCGCGCCGGCCGCTTCGGCGAGTGTGGCCAAGCCGAGATTGCAGGACTCGACGATGCGTCGCCGGGTGGAGAAAAACCATCTGCCCGAGGACGCGCCCAATATTCTGATCGTTCTGCTCGACGACGTGGGTTTCGGCCTTCCCGACACTTATGGCGGGCCGATCCATACGCCGAGCCTGTCGCGCATCGCCAATGAGGGGATCAGCTACAACACTTTTCACACGACCTCGATCTGTTCGCCGACGCGGGCGTCCTTGCTCACCGGACGCAACCACCAGCGCGTCGGCTCCGGAACCATCGCCGAACGCGCCGTCGACTGGGACGGTTACACTGGCGTCATTCCGAGATCGTCGGCGACGCTGGCGAAAGTGCTGGGAGAATATGGCTACAAGACCGCCGCCTTCGGCAAATGGCACAATACGCCGGCGACGGAGACGACGGCGATGGGGCCGTTCACGCGCTGGCCGACCGGCCCGGCCGTCGGCTTCGATTATTTCTACGGCTTTCTGGCCGGCGAGACCTCGCAATGGGAGCCGCGCCTCGTCGAGAATTTCAACGTGGTCGAGCCGCCGCACGACCCCAAATATCATTTGAGCGAGGACATGGCCGAGAAGGCCATCGCCTGGATGAAGCGGCACAGGGCCTTCTCGCCCGACAAGCCGTTCTTCATCTATTGGGCGCCGGGCGCCGCGCACGGCCCGCACCACATTTTTAGGGAATGGGCCGACAAATACAAAGGGCGATTCGACGACGGCTGGGACGAACTGCGCGAGCGGGTGTTCAAACGCCAGAAGGAGTTGGGCTGGATTCCCGCCGACGCCAAACTCACGCCGCGGGCCGAGAGCATGGCGGCTTGGGACAGTATCCCCGAAGCGCAACGCCCGTTCCAGCGGCGGCTGATGGAAGTCTTCGCCGGCTTCACCGAACATGTCGACGCGCAAGTCGGCAAGCTGCTCGGCGGCCTCGACGAACTCGGCGTCAAAGACAACACGATCGTCTTCTACATCTGGGGCGACAATGGTTCGAGCGCCGAAGGCCAGCAAGGCACGATCAGCGAACTCTTGGCGCAGAACGGCATTCCCAGCACGGTCGAGCAGCACATCGAGGCGCTGGGTCGCCTCGGCGGCCTCGACGCGCTCGGCGGGCCGAAGGTCGACAACATGTATCACGCCGGCTGGGCCTGGGCCGGCGACACGCCGTTCCAATATACGAAGCTGATCGCCTCGCATTTCGGCGGCACGCGCAATCCGCTGGCCGTTTCCTGGCCGGCGCGGATCAAACCGGACAAGACGCCGCGCTCGCAGTTCCACCACGTCAACGACATCGCGCCGACGATTTACGACATTCTGGGAATCAAGCCGCCCAAAATCGTCGACGGCTTCGCGCAAGATCCGTTCGACGGCGTCAGCATGGCCTACACCTTCGACGACGCCCATGCGGCGCCGCGCAAGCACGTTCAATATTTCGACAACAACGGCAGCCGGGGAATCTATCGCGACGGCTGGTACGCTTGCACTTTCGGGCCGCTGGTCCCCTGGGACACGGCGGGCTCCGCGAAGACGCTGAAGGACTGGGACTCGGCGAAGGACGTCTGGGAACTCTACGATATCACCAAAGACTTCTCGCAATCCGAGAATCTGGCGCAGAAGGAGCCGCGGCGCCTGGCGCAGATGAAAGCGCTGTTTCTCGAGGAGGCGGGGAAGAACAAAGTCTTCCCGATCGGCGCCGGCATCTGGCTGCGCCTGCATCCCGAGGACCGCATCGCGACGCCCTATCGGCGCTGGCGTTTCGACGGGGCGACGACGCGCATGCCGGAATTCGCCGCGCCGGGCCTGGGACGCGAGAGCAACCGCGTCGTCGTCGACGCCGAATTCGGCGCCAATGCGTCGGGCGTTCTCTATGCGCTCGGCGGCGCGAGCGGCGGCCTGACGCTCTACATGGACGATGGCCGACTCGTCTATGAATACAACATGATGATCATCGAGCGCTATGTCGGCCGGTCGAAAGACCGATTGTCCGCCGGCAAGCATCGCATCGACGTCGACACCACCATCGCCAGGCCGGGCGGACCCGCGGCCGTCGTGCTCAAGGTCGACGGCGTCGAGGTTGGACAAGTCGAGGTGAAACGCACGGTCGCCGGGGCCTTCACCGCCAGCGAGACGCTGGACGTAGGCGTCGATCTCGGCTCGCCCGTCTCTCTCGATTATTTCGACCGCCGCCCCTTCGCCTTCACCGGCAAGATCGACAGCGTCACGGTCGAACTGAAATAGCCCCCGCGCCCCGAATGGAGTTTTAGGATGGAATCGAACATATGGCGCGCCGGTTTGGTGATCGCGATGATTGGCGCCTTCTTCGCCGCTCCCGTTCGCGCGGAAGACTCCTCCGCAAAGCCGGCGGCGGCCAAAAAGCCCAACATCGTCTTCATCATGGCCGACGATCTCGGCAACGCCGATCTCGGCTATCGCGGCGGCCAGATCGCGACGCCGAACATCGACCAGCTGGCGCAGGGCGGCGTGCGGCTCGAGTCCTTCTATGGCCAGCAGGTATGCACGCCGTCGCGCGCGGCGCTGATGACCGGGCGCTATCCCATGCGTTACGGGCTTCAGACGCTGGTGATCTTCCCGGCCCACACTTACGGCCTGCCGACGGACGAGCGCACGCTGCCGCAAGCCCTCAAGGAGGCCGGCTACAAGACGCTGATGACCGGCAAATGGCATCTCGGTCATGCGGACAGGAAATTCTGGCCGCAGAACCGCGGCTTCGATCATTTCTACGGCAACGTGATGGGCGAGGTGGAATATTTCACCCATGAGCGCGGCGGCGTCATCGACTGGCAGCGCAACGGGACGTTCCTCAGCGAGAAGGGCTACTACACCAAGCTCATCGGAGACGAGGCGATAAAACTCATCGACCAGCAGGATGGCAAGACGCCCTTCTTCCTCTACTTCGCCTCGCTTGCGCCGCATGCGCCCTATCAGGCGCCGCAGTCCTACGTCGACCGCTACAAAGCGGTCGCGGACGAGCAGCGGCGCACTTATGCGGGAATGATCACGGCGCTCGACGATCAGGTCGGGCGCATCGTCGCCGAACTCGACAAGAAGGGGCTGCGCGACGATACGATCATTCTTTTTGCCAGCGACAATGGCGGCGCGACCAGCGGCCTCTTCGCGCAGGGCGCGAAGAGCAACGCCGAGCGCAAGGGCGAGGAGGGCGGCATTGCGCAGGACGCCAAGGCGCCGGCCTCCAATGCGCCTTTCCGCGGCGGCAAGGGCGGGATTTACGAGGGCGGCGTGCGCGTCCCGGCCTTCGTGAACTGGCCGGGCAAACTCAAACCGCGTGTCGTGGACGCGCCGCTGCACATGGTCGACGTCATGCCGACGCTGCTGGCGCTGTCCGGCGCGAAGGGCAGCCCCGAACATCCCTTCGACGGCAAGGACATGTGGAAGACGCTCAGTGAGGGCGCGCCCAGTCCCACCGAAGACGTGCTGATCGACGCCGAGGCGTTTCGCGGCGCCATCCGCAAGGGCGACTGGAAGCTCGTCAAGATCGCGCTTCTACCCGGCAAGACGGAGCTGTTCAACCTCGTCCGCGACCCCGGCGAAACGACCAACGTCGCGGAACAAAACCCAGAAGTCGCGCGCGACCTCGAAGCGCGCCTTCTCGCTTACGCGGGGCAGCAGAAGCCGAGCCTGTGGATCAAGGCGCAGCCGGCCTTCGTCGGCGAACAGGGCAAGACGGTGTTCGACCCGGATTTCGACATCGACGACAGTGGCCTGCCGCATGAGAGGGCGGCGCTGCCGAAGCGGTGAGGGCGCGGGGGAAGGGGGCGAAGGGGAACCGCGGCGGCCCTCATCCGACCCGGCTTCGCCGGGCCACCTTCTCCCGCAAGCGGGAGAAGGGACGCGCCCGTGCTCTTTCTGTTTCCGTAACATAGTGATATTAAACAAGAATCTTGCGCCGCGCCCTCCTTCTCCCGCTTGCGGGAGAAGGTGGCCCTCGCGTCAGCGAGGGTCGGATGAGGGACGCCGCGACTTCCAACCACGAAACGTCATATGGCCAGACTCTAAACATACGCGGCTGGCCGGTCAAAGTGGGACGTTTCCACCACCGCGTGCGGGCGCCTGAGGCGCCGCGTCAGACACGAATGGCTTCTTTCTCGATGAACGGTCGCAACTCCTCTCGCAGCGCCTTCTCCGTCACGAGGTCTACGGGGCGCTCGAGCAGGTCTTCCAGAAAGAACTGGACGCCGAAAAATACCGTCTCCCAGCTCGCCCTAAATCCCCGCCGCCGCCAACATATGCACCAGCGCCTCCGGAAAAATCATCTCGCGCGACGCCGCGATCTCCTCCTTGCTCCACCATTTGCAACCCTGCACATAGCCGCGCTCCGCCTCCGTCAACGCCGCCAGATCCGGCGTGAACGCTTCGCAGCGCGCCAGAAAATAGCGCTCGGCGCCCTGCACCCAGCCGCCCTCCAGCAGCATTGGGAATTCGCGCGCGGCGATCGGCGCGCCGAGGTTTTCGAGGCGCAGGCCGGTTTCCTCCGCAATCTCGCGCACGGCGCAGTCCTCAAAAGACTCGCCAGGCTCCAGCGCGCCGCCCGGCTGTCCCCAAAAATGCGCAAAACCCTGGGCGGCCACGTCCGGCAGGATTTGGCTGGCGAATTTCAGCAGCAGCGTTTCGCCCTTGGGATTGACCAGCAGCACGCGCGAGGCCTCGCGGCGCGGCAGCTCCTTTCCCTCATAGGGCGCGACGATCGGCGGGCGCAGCTCGGCGCAGGCCCAGTGCTTCAGCGACCAGTCGCCGTCCTCATACACGAACCAGTTGGGCGCGGCGTTGAGCGCCGGGAAGGCGCGGGTTTCGTCCAGCTTCTTGCCGGTGGCCATGCGCCAGGCGATGTCGAGCACGCCGGCGTGGACGACGACCAGCAGCGTCTCGCCGGGATGGGCGGCGGCGATCTTCGTCAGGCCGGAGCGGATGCGCGCGGCGAAACGCATCAGGGTCTCGCCGCCGGGCGCGGCATAGTCGGCGCGGCGCGACAGATAGTGCCGGTATTCCTCGGGATAGCGGGCGGCGACTTCGTCGTGGCTGAGGCCGTGCCAGAGCCCGTCGTGCTTTTCGCGCAATTCTGGCCGTTGCAGCAACGGCAGGCCGCGTCTTGCCGCATGCGGCGCGGCGGTCGCCAGCGCGCGCGAAAGATCGCTCGAATATATTTGGTCGAAACGCTCGCCGGCGAGTTCGCGGTCCAGCGCCTCGGCCTGCATGCGGCCCTTGTAATTCAGAGCGATGTCGAGCTGACCCTGAAAGCGCCGTTCCAAATTCCAATTCGTCTCGCCATGGCGGGCGAGACAGAGCAGCGTTTTCGTCATGAGCCGGTCCGGGGAGGGGCGGGCGGTCCCGCCTTTTGGCCAAGCCTATCGACCGATTTGCCGCCCCGGGCAAGCTCAAATTGCCCGGAAAGCGTCAGCCGAGCCGTCAAGGCGCTGTTTTTGAGAGCCATTCTTTGAGCGCCGGATCGTCCAAGGCGCCGGATGCGGTGACCGCCTCGCCTTTCGCGTCGACGAACGCCGTGTAAGGCAATTCGCCGCGCCAGCTGGGATCGACCTCGAAATACAGGCGCTCGGCGAAATCGTCGGCGAAAGCATAATGCGTCCCCCCGCCAAGACCGGCCTTCTCCAGCCGCGCCTCTGCGCGTGCGCGGTCCGCGGCCGGGTCGACGTTGACGAAAACGATGTCGAGGCCGGGTTTGCGCCGGGCGAGCTTCGCCCATTCCGGCAGTTCGGCGATACAGGGCGGGCAGGCTACCGACCAGAAATGCAGGGCGAAAGGGCGGCCCGCATGCGCCTTGCGCAATTGCTTGAAAGCCCCGGGCTCGTATGGCTTGAAGTCGAGCGCCTCCGCGGAGGCGGCGCCGAGCGCCAGCACGGCGAGCAGCGTCGCGGCGAAGCGTGGGACGAAGCCATGCATCCCGGTCACTTTCCCGCTAGCGCCGCCGGGGTCCCAACCCGCGCCGCCTTGGCGGCGGCGGGGCGCGGCAGCGGCGTCAGCCGGTAGCCGTGCTCGCGCGACAGCCAGGAGAGATAGGCCACGCCCTTGCGCGCCAGCAGCAGCGGATGGTCGGAAGGCTGCGTCGTCGCCCCGACGACGCTCGGCGCGCTCCAGCTCTTGCCGCCGTCGGCCGACCCTTGCGCCAGGATGCTGGTCGTCGTTCCGTCGAACTCCTTCCAGACTCGGTGCAGCGTTTTCCCCACCGCGGCGATCGCCGCATGCCCGGGCGCGTGCGCCTCGTCGCCGAAGGGCGCCGGCGGCGTAAAACTCTTGCCGCCGTCGATGCTGCTTGCGTAGAACAGGCCCTTGCGCGCCTTGCCGTTGGTGAACCAGGCGACGTGCCAGGCGCCGGCGCCGTCGATCGCGAGGGACGGGCCGTGATGCGGGCATCCGGTCGCCCATTCGTCCCGGCTGACGCGCCCGCCTTCGAGCGTCGCGCCGTCCGCGGAAAGCTTCGCCACGTAAGCATCGCGCAAATTGTTTTCGAACACCTGGCGCCAGGCGAAGACCGGCAGGCCGTCGCGGCCCAGGGCGGCCGAAACCCGGCAGCATTCGCAGGAATGCTCCATCAGGATCTTTTTGCCGGCGAAATTCTTGCCGCCGTCGTCCGACCAGCCCACGGCGACGCCGCTGCCGGCGAAGTCCTGCCCGGCCTTCTTGGCCTCGGCGGCGTCGCGCTTGTCGAGCCAGGCGGCGTAGAGCCGGCCTTTCGGCGAGACGAGGAAAACGTCGAAGCGTTGGCCGTTCCCGTCGACGAGCGGCTGCGGCGACGAAAAACTCTTGCCGCCGTCGGTCGAGCGCACCAGCGAGATCGTTCCGTCGTAGCTCTTTTCCGGCCGCGCCGTATAGCTGACGAGCAGCGCGCCGTCCGGCAGCGCGACGATCTTGGGGCGCGCCTCGCCATTGGCGTCGACGACGCCGCCGGTCGCGGTCGCGGCGACGACGGCCGGTCCAAAAGTCTTGCCTTCGTCCTTGGACGGGGCGGCATAGACCTTGTCGCCGACCGAATAAGCGAGCCACAACGTCCCGTCTCGGGCGAAGGCGGGCTCGGCGGTCGCTGCGCATTGGGGCGCGGGCTCGGAGCAGGCTGGCGGGGCGGCGGCGCCCATGTGGCCCATGTGGCCGCCCGTAGCGGGTGAAGCTTCCTCCGCCCGCGCGGGGCCGAGCATCAGCGCGAGCAGCGCAATCGCCAAGGCCTTCATTCTGGACTCCTTTCCGGCGTCGAGCCGCCGGCCCTTCAGTGGAATTTGAACGTCTGGCCAATGTCCATGCCGCCACCGGGCGCGGGCGGGGCCTTCACGGCGGCGAGCAGCTTCTTCACCGCCTCGGCGTGTGCGGGGCTCGTCGATTTGTCGATCGCAACCTTGTCCACTTTGCCGCTCGCGTCAACGTGAAAGCTGGCGGTGACCTCGCCCTCGCCGAGTTCCGTTTCGTCCAAGCCGCCGACGCGCGCGATCTCGGCGTAGAGCGCGGAGAGGAACTTGCTTTCCGACAGTACGGGCGCGGCTGGCGACGCCGCGAGGGCGGGTTTGGGAGCCTCGACACTTGGGGCGGGGGGCGTCGTCGCCGGTTCCGCTCGCGCTGCGCCGCAAGCGGTCGCGAATGCGGCCAGCAGGATCGGGCTCGCCGCCCGACTCCGCCGCGCTCCGGCGCTGCGTTCGGCCATGAGGGTCATTGGCTCGGTTCCTTTTCAAAAATCTTGGATCGAGGATCGCGCCAAGCGCGGCGCTCGGCTCGAAGTTTCACGGGAAGAGCAGATTTTGGCCTTTGCCATGGAACCTCACGGACTGTCGCGCGCGAAACGGACCGCCGGGCGGCGACGGGAAGTAGGCGTTGACCACAGCCTCGCGCAGGATGGCGGTGTGCTCCCGCGTGTCGCCCCGGCAGCTCGAGACGTGCGCCCGGCCATCCCGGTCGATCTGGAAGTCGCAGCTCGCCGAGCAGATCGGCACGTCGACCGTTCCGAACACATAGGCCGATTCTCGAGCGATGGGACAGCGCAGGGGGCGATTGGCGAAAGGATTGAAGACGGGCATGCGCGCGCGGATGATTTGCGCCACGAGCCTCGCATAAGCGCTGCGCGCTTGCTCGTCGTCGGCTTGCGCGGGGGCGGCAGCCCATGCAGTGACGAAGGCGAGGAAGAGGGCGACAGTCGTGGCGACGAGCCTTGGAAAGCCGAGCCTTGGAAACATGCGGGGGAACTCCTTTTCGCTTCAACATAGGCAGCTTCAACATACGCAAATGAAGATTTTCGCGGCGCTGGCGGGGATCAGCCGCCGAACGACGGCGCCTTGCGCGAACGAGGATGGCGCATCCTCGTCGCGACGCCGCAGGCCGATCGGCGTCTGCGCGGGCCTCGACGTTCTCTCACGGTCGGCGATCGAGGCGCTCTCCCGCGCCTGGGCGCGGGAGAGGAATGCTTTAGTGGAAGCGGACGGATTGCGCAGCGAAGAATCCGCCGCCGGGCGGCGGCGGCGCATGCGTCGACGAAATCGCGTGACGCAACAGCGCAGCGTGCGCGCCCGTGCTGCCGGAACAGGAAACGCCGACCATCGCGCCGCCGCCCGAAACATGGAAGCTGCAGGAGGCGGAGCCGGGTCCGAGCGACGACGAACTCGGCACGTGGCGATGGATCGCCGCCGCCAGCATCGCCGCATAGCCGGCCCGGGTCAGGCCGCCCGTCGCGCGGCCGCCGGCCATGCCGAGCCTGTGCCGCTCCCGAGCTTCCTGACGATGCTGCTGCTGCGCCGATTCCTGCCGCTTTTCGACGCGCTTCTTTTTCTGCTCGACCACTTCCTTCTTCGCCGGCAGGGGCGGCGCGTCCGGATGCATGATCAGCGGCGGCGGAAGCGCCATCTCGGGCTCTTCGATCTCTTGCGGCGGCGGCGTGTCGTCCATCGCTTCCACCGCATCCTGTTCGAAATCGTCGCCCTCGGGGATTAGATCCATGCTGACCGAATCGAGCGGGACGATCTTTTCGATCGCGGCATTCATGAAGAAGAACGCCACGCCGAGATGCGCGAGCACGACGGCGGCGGTCGTCGCCGGCCCGAGCCATTTCGGCCGGACCCGCGGATAGCGGTCGCCGGGCTCCGGCGCGCGGGCCGGCGCCGGGGCGTAGGAGGGGAGGGCGAAATCGGTCATTTGCCGGCCCCTCTGGCCGCCGGCGCGGGAGCGGGAGCAGGAGCAGGAGCCGCCGCTGGTGTGGCGGCAGGCCCCGCCGCCGGGGCGGAAGCGCCCGACGCCCCGCCCGTTTTCGCGCGCGAATTCGTCATGATCGCGATGTGGGTGATGCCGTTGGTGGCCAGCTTGTCCATGACGGCGACCACCTCGCCGTAGACGGCCTCGGTGTCGCCGCGCACATGCACGACGCGGGTGAGGTCGTCGCCCATCATCGCGTGGATGCCGTCGATCAGCGCGTCCGGCGTGACCTCGTCGGTTCCGAGCGTAATCTTGCCTTCCTTGCCGACGGTGACGACGATCGGGTCCTTCTGGTTGAGCGGCATCGCCGCTTTGGCTTGCGGCAGATTGACCTTGACGCCCTTGGCGAGCAGCGGCGCCGTGATCATGAAGATGATCAGCAGCACCAGCATCACGTCGACGAGCGGCGTGACGTTGATGTCGGCGAGCGGCTGATAGAGGTCGTTCTGGCCGTTCTTCATGCGGGTCGGGAGGGCCATTACGCGGCCTCCCTCTTCTGCGCCGTCGACGCGCCGCGGCCGGTGACGTAGGACAGAGCTTCGTCCTCGATGTAATGGGCGACCTGCTGGCCGACCTTGGCGAAGGACGCGCCGATGCGGTTGTAGCCGACGGCGGCGGGAATGGCGGCGGCGAGACCATAGGCGGTGGCGGCCAGAGCCTCGGCGATGCCCGGCGCGACGACGGCGAGGCTGGTGTCTTGCGACTGCGCGATGCCGGCGAAGCTGGTCATGATGCCCCAGACCGTGCCGAAGAGGCCGATGAAGGGCGCCGTCGAGGAGATGACGGCCAGATTGGGCAGGCCGCCTTCTTCGCGCGACAGGAATTCGCGCGCCGTGCGGCTCATCATTTCGGCGATGCGCTCACGGCGCTCGCCGATCGTTTCGCCCGGCACGTCGAGCGCCGCCGCCTCGCGGCCCGCCGCCTGCACGGGTCCGAGCACGCCCACCTCGCCGCCGGCGCGGGCGGAGGCCGCCGCCTTGCCGATCTTGATCGACGAGAAGGCGCCGAGCGCGATCAGGACCCAGGTGTAGATCGACGCCGCGACGAGCACCAGCATGACCGCCTTGCCGACGGGGCCGGCGTTGGCGAACATCGCCATCGGAGAAAGCGAAGTATATTCCATTGTTTCATCTCTTGTTCGTTGGCCAGTGCGCCGCCGCCGCAGGGCGCGTGCGAAAGGCTGAGGGCGTCGATCTTGCACGCCCGGCCGCGCTTTCGCGGTTTTCGGGCGTCCGGAATTTTTCTTTTGGGAGAGAGTGCGCGCTTAGGCGGCGGGCGGCGCGCGCGCGCCGTTGGCGGCGGCGAGGGGCGCGGGTTCTGCGGCGCGCTCGACGACGGCGAAATAGACGATTCGCGCGGCCACGGCGCGCAAGGGGCGCGCAAAAGCCGCATCGCGCTGCGGCAGCACGGCCGCGCCGCCGAGATGCGCCGCGAGGCAGCAATCCGGACAGCCCGCCATGTTCCGATGCGAGCCGGAATGTGTCGGCTTGGCGTGATCGGCGATCTGTTGGGCGGCGGCGTGGTGCGGACAGGCGACGGCGGCGTTTGTCGCGGCGTCGAGTGGCGCATGCGCCATGGACAGGCCGGGCGCGAGCAGGCCGAGCGTCAGCGCAAAGACCGCGCTCAAGGCTAAAAACGCTCGACTACCCGCACGCATAGGGGCCCCCTGTGACATAAATGTCTCTTAACGGAAATTTTAACTTTTGACAATGCGCAGGGGCTTGGAAATGCGAGACGTAGCGGCAATAGTCACGTTTCGACACGACAAGAAGGTTAACGAAACCTAGAGTCGGAAATGGGAACGTGATGCGTCGTCGTCTGGCATTGTTGCTCTTGAGCATCGCTCTGTTCGCGCAGATCGGCGCGCCCCTCGCGGGCGTCGCCGCGCGCGCGGCGGAGCATGTCGGCATGTCGGCCGCCTTCTGCGATATTTTGCGCAGCGGGCACACTTCCGCCGATCCCAACAGCGCACCGGCCAGCCAGCACGAACATGCGAGCGGCTGCGCGCAATGTCCGGCCGCGCAAGGGGCGGCGCCGCTCACACCGACGATCGCGACGATCGCCGAGCGCATTCCCGCTTACGTTTTTCGTCCCCCGGCCCGTGAGGCCTCGGCGCATGTCTTCGCCAAAGTATTGAACCAGGGCGCGCCGCCGCGCGCGCCGCCTTCCCGCGCCTGATCGCGAAACCTCCAGCAACTTCGTCGTCAGTCCGCACTCGGTCCTCAAACCGAGACCAGTGACGCGCCGCGCCTCGAGCGCCGGCGCGGGGGAAGGAATTTGTCCAATGCAACGTCAACATCTGCTGCGCGGCGTCTCCGCCGGCGCAATTGCCGTTCTGTGTCTCTTTGCGGCCGAAGCGCCGTCCGCGTCGGCGCAAACCGCGCTGCCCTCCATCGACGTCGGCGCGCATCGCGTCAGAACCGCGAGCAAGGCGAAACACGACCGCCCGGCGCCGCGGACGATCGCCCGCGTCGTGGCGCCGCCGGCGCCGGCGCCAGCCCCCGTCGCGCCGCCCGCGCCGTCGATCTGGTCGCCGACGCTGGCCAACGGCAAGCCCGCCTTCGTCGAAAAATTCCAGCTGCCCAACACCGTGGCCAGCGTGACGCGCCGGGACATCGAGGAGAAGGTCAACATCATCGACACGGAAGACGCGGTGAAATACATGCCGAGCCTCTTCGTGCGCAAACGCAACGACGGCGACACCCAGCCGGTGCTGCAAACCCGCACCTGGGGCTTAAACTCCTCGGCCCGCAGCCTCGTCTACGCCGACGACCTTCTGCTGACGGCCTTGATCGGCAACGACAACAGCATCGGCGCGCCGCGCTGGGGCCTCGTCGCGCCGGAGGAGATCGAGCGCATCGACTTCCTTTACGGTCCGTTCTCGGCGCAATATTCCGGCAACGCCCTCGGCGGCGTGTTGCAAATCACGACGCGCATGCCGGAGAAACTGGAGATTACGGCGAAGGAGACCGCTTCGATCCAGGACTTTTCGCTCTACGGCACGTCGAAAACCTTCTTCGCCAATGAGACGGCCTTCACGATCGGCGACAAGATCAACGACTTCTCCTGGCTCGTCACCGGCAACTGGCTGCATGGCTCCGACCAACCGCTGACTTTCGTCCAGGCGGCTTCGGGCAATCTGGCGCCGAACACCGTCGCCCCGGCGCAGCTTTACGGCTTCCCCGGCGGCTATTTCACGACGACGAAATTCGGCGTGCCGGCGACCACCATCGGCTCGGCCGGCAATCTCGCCAACGATCAGGTCAACGGCAAACTCAAGCTCGCCTATGACATCACGCCGACGATTCGCGCGACCTACCAGCTCGGCTTCTGGTCCAACGACGGCACGTCGACGCCGGGCAATTATCTCGTCGGCGGCTCGACGCCTTTCTTCGGCACGACGACCAGCACGGCGGCTTCGCTCTACGGCGCCGGCGGCATCGGCAGCACGCTGACGAGCTGGGGCTCCGCCTATTACCGCGTCCAGGAGAAGCAGCTGGTCAATTCGGGCGCGGTGAAGTCGAACACCAAGGGGTTGTGGGATTTCGAGATTTCCGCCTCGAATTTCGACTATCTGCAGTCCGATCAGGTCTCGCCCTACAGCGGCGCCGTGCCCTACGGCGGCTATACGCAAACCGGCAAGGTCGCCGTCTATACCGGCACCTATTGGACGCTGCTCGACGCCAAGGGCATCGTCCGTCCTTTCGGCTACGACGGGCCGCATGAGGTGAGCTTCGGCCTGCACGGCGACCGCTTCCATCTCAACAATCCGACCTGGCTGACCAGCAATTGGACCGCGGGACCGGCGGCGTCCTACGGCGTCGTCTCCTCGATCGGCGACGGCACGACGCAGACGCAGGCGCTCTGGGCGCAGGACGCCTGGAAGATCAGCAAGGAATATAAGCTCACGCTCGGCGTCCGCGGCGAACATTGGCAAGCGTCCGACGGCTACAATCAGCTGTTGCCCGGGCTCAACGCGACGGAAACCGCGCTCAGCGGCAAGCTCATTCCCACGAGCCTTCTGCCGATCTTCCAGCCGGTGCTGTTTCATACGCGCTTCTCGCCGAAGGGCTCGTTCCAATGGACTCCCGACGATCTATGGACCGTCACGGCCAACATCGGTCTCGCCAACCGCTTTCCGACCGCGAAGGAACTCTATAACCAGAGCTCTCTGACCGGCGCCGCGGTGCAGGTCAATCCGAACCCGAATTTGCGTCCGGAAGTGGCTCTCAGCAAGGAGCTCGCGGTCGAGCGCAAGGTCGGCGTCGACGGTTCGGTGCGGGTGTCGCTGTTCGACGAGGAGGTGCGGGACGCGATCATTTCGCAAAATCTGGTCACGACGGTCGGCTCGATCGTCACGACCACCTCCGCCAACATCAACGTCGACCGCATCCGCAACACCGGCGCCGAAGTGGCGTGGAAGAAGGACGACGTCGTCTTCAAGGGTTTGGAATACGACGGCAGCGTGACCTATGTGAATTCGCGGGTCATTTCGGACAGCAATTGGGCGCCCACGGGCGGCCTGAACCTCGACCAGAGCATCCTGCATGTCGACGGCAAGAACCTGCCCTATGTGCCGAAGTGGCGCTGGACGACGGGTTTCACCTATCATCCCGACGAGCATTGGTCGTTCAGCGTCAATGCGCGCTGGCAGGATCGCATGTGGTCGACGCTGTCCAACAACGACACGGCGCATGGCGTCTATGGCGCCTTCGACCGCTGGTTCGTCGTCGACACCAAGATCCGCTACAAGCTCAACGAACGTTTCAGCTTCAGCTTCGGCGTCGACAACCTAAACAACTACAAATACTTCCTGTTCCACCCGTTCCCGCAGCGGACTTTCGTGCTGTCGGCGAAATACGAGTTCGGAACGAGCGGAAAGAACGAGCGCGGCATCTTCTTCACCGGCAACGAAGGGTTCCTGCCGGCGCAGTGGGGGCAACCCGCGGACAACGGTTGGGCGAGAGACTTCAAGCTGTTCTGATCGGCTGAGGGGAAACGTCGAAAGGTGGCCCAGATCCTTGCTGGGCCACCTGTTTCCGTTGGGTTTTCGTTGCGTCCGCGTGGCTTCGGCATGGCGAAAAGCGCCTCGAGACATCGCCCAGCCGCGCTCGGCTCGAGTATTGGCGGTGTGGCATAAATGCAACTGTCAACGAGAGTCCAGCTTGTTTGTAATGTTTCTTAAGCATTCTTCTTTTGTTGCTGGAAGAATTCCAGTCTATACTGCTTGCTCATCGACAATGGCTTGATCGAGAGATACTCGTATTAGGAACGAGTTGCTCCGGTATTTCGAGCGGGACTCGCTACGGAGGTCGCCATGGTCACTGGTCTGCAATTTTCCGCAATGCGGCAGGACCGTCTCGCGCGGACCTATAAAGCACGGGCGCTGCTCGGCGTCGGGTTGTGCGCGCTTTCCATGATGGCTTCGCGGACGGCCTTCGCGCAGCAGGCGCTCCCCGACATCGTCGTCGGCCGGTCGAAGCCGCATCGGGTCGCCGCGAACCACCCCGCGCCGCGGGCCGCCCCCGCCCCGCATCGCGTGGTCGCGCAGCGTTCCGTCCCGCCGACGCGAACCGCCGCGACGCCCGCGCCCGCGATGAATCCCGGCCCCACGCCCTTCCTGGCGCCTGGCCAACAGCTCGGACGCGGCCCGACCGGCGTCGTGGGCTATGTGGCGAGCGGCACTTCGACCGCGACCAAGACCAACACGCCCATCCTCGACATTCCCCAGTCGGTCACGATCGTCACCCAGCAGCAGCTGAAGGATCGAGACAGCGTGACATTGGAGCAGGCGCTCGACTTCGTCCCCGGCGTCACCGTGGCGGGCGGCGAAGGCAACAGCGACGAGGTGGTGATCCGCGGCCAGTCGACGACTGCCGACTTCTACAAGGATGGCGTGCGCGACGACGCCGAATACATTCGCGATCTTTACAACATTCAGGCGGTCGAAGTGCTGAAGGGTCCGAGCGCGCTGACTTTCGGGCGCGGCGGCGCCGGCGGCATCGTCAACCGCGTCACCAAGAAGGCGGATGGCGAAACGATCCGCGATCTGGAAACGAGCTTCGGAAGCTTCGGCCGCAAGCGGGTCACGCTCGACCTCGGTCAGGCGGTCTTCGATCAATTCGCCGTGCGTCTCAACGGGCTCTATGAGCAGTCTTACGGCTATCGCAACTACTTCGGCCTCGAACGCTACGGGATCAGCCCCACGGCGACATGGAAGCCGGACGAAAGCACCAACGTCACACTGACCTACGAGCATTTTCGCGACCGCCGCACCGCAGACCGCGGCATCAACTCGCTTGGACTTTCTTCTTTCGTCGACGGACTGCCGGGGAGCGTGGCCAGCATGTTCCCCGGTTATCCCGCGCCGGTTCCGAATTGGGCCTTTTACGGCGACGCCAATCCGAGCGCGGCGCAGACCAACTACTCGAAGGTCGACGTGAACACGGTCGATCTCGCGGCGGAGCACAAGACGGATTTCGGCCTGGAGATCCGCAACCACGTCAGCTTCGGCAATTACGAGAAGCGCTATCAGAACACCTTCACGGGCGAACCCATTCAGTTTTATGAAGGCGCGATCAACGGCATCGGCGGCTACGCGCATCACACGCCGCGTCAGAACATCATCGATCAGACCGACTTCGTCTACAAATATCAGATGACGCCGGAAGTGGCGCACACTCTGGCCTTCGGGACCGAATTCGGTCATCAGAAGTCGAAGAGCGAACGCGACTTCGCCTGCTTCAACTTCGACTGCGCAACGACCGAGGTCGATACCTATTTCGCCGCGCCGACCATCTACAACCCAATCAATTTCGGCAACCTCGCCGAGCGACGGCGCACGGACCTGCTGACCGCCTCGGCCTATGTTCAGGACCAGATCGCCATCACCAAATATTTGGACGTGATCGCCGGCGTGCGCTACGACCGTTTCGACCTGAAGTTCACCGGCTCCGATTATCCGACGCTCGGGAGCGCGGGAGGCGACGGCGATCAGGACGAAGCCTCGGGCTCGGTCGACGCCTATATCCGGCGGGTCGACACCGGATGGTCGCCGCGGGCCGGACTCGTCGTCAAGCCGACGGAAAAACTGTCGTTTTACGGCGCGTATTCGCGCTCCTTCCTTCCTGCGTCGGGCGATCAGTTCGTGCTGCTGACGCCAGATCTCGCGGCGCTCGCGCCGCAAGGCGTCGAAAGCTACGAGATCGGCTTCAAGAACGAACTCATGCCGCGGCTGTTCTTCACCGGCGCGCTGTATCTCATGAATCGGTCCAATCTGCCGGCGGCGGTAAGCTCGATCAGTTCGGTCGCGGTCAATACGCGCACGAGGGGCGGAGAACTGGGCCTCGTCGGACAAGTCACCGACAAATGGCAGGTTTCCATGGGCTACGGCCACCAGATTTCTCTCGTCACCGCCTCGAACGGCGCTCCGGATGAGAGCGACCCTATGGCGACCTTCGTCGGCAAGAAGGCGCCCAACGTTCCGCTCGACACCTTTTCTTTCTGGAACAAATACGACGTCTCGTCTCTCGTCGATGCGGGACCGGGCGTGCTGGGGGTTGGCTTGGGGGTCGTCTACAAAGCCAAATTCTATCCGGAACTCGACAATGCGGTGATCGTCCCCGGCTACGCGCGGGTCGATGGAGCGCTCTTCCTGAAACTCACCGAGAAAATCAGCGCGCGGCTGAACGTCGAAAACATCGCCGGAGCCCACTATTACGCGTCGGCGAGCGGCAACAACAACATCATGCCCGGCGCGCCCCGCTCGGCCTTCGTGACGCTGACGGCGAAGTTTTGAGAATCTAGCCGCCGTTTGGTTCGGACGCAGCTCCCGCTTAGAGGGGACGCGCACCGCCCCGAGGCGTCCGCGTCCCGAGCGGCGCAGGGCGCCGCAGGCGGGGGCTCCGTCACCGGGCCTCGAGCAGCGCCGCCGGCTTCGCCCGTTCGATTTGCGCCACGCCGGCGCGCACCGCGTCCTGCACTTTCTCGAAAGCCCGCACCTCGATCTGCCGCACGCGCTCGCGCGACACGCCGAATTCGTCGGACAGCTGTTCGAGCGTGATGGGGTCCTCGGCGAGGCGGCGCGCTTCGAAGATGCGGCGCTCGCGCGGGTTGAGCACGTCGAGCGCCTGGACGAGCGCGCTCCGGCGGTTGTCCGACTCTTCGCGGTCGGCGAGCAGAAACTCCTGGTCGGCGGCGTCGTCGACGAGCCAATCCTGCCACTCGCCTTCGCCTTCCTCGCGCAAGGGCGCGTTGAGCGAGGCGTCGCCGCTCATGCGGCGGTTCATGTCGATCACGTCCTGCTGGGGAACGCCGAGTTTCGTCGCGATCGCCGCGACGTTCTCCGGCTTCATGTCGCCTTCCTCATAGGCGGAAATGCGGCTCTTGGCCTTGCGAAGGTTGAAGAACAGCTTCTTCTGGTTGGCGGTCGTGCCGATCTTCACCAGCGACCAGGAGCGCAGGATGTATTCCTGGATCGAGGCCCGGATCCACCACAGCGCATAGGTCGCCAGACGAAAGCCGCGCTCCGGCTCGAAGCGCTTGACCGCCTGCATCAGGCCGACGTTGCCCTCGGAGACGATCTCGCCGATCGGCAGTCCATAGCCGCGATAGCCCATGGCGACGCGCGCCACGAGTCGTAGATGCGAGGTGACGAGTTTGTGCGCCGCCTGAGGATCCTCATGCTCGCGCCAGCGTTTGGCGAGCATGTATTCCTCTTGCGGCTCCAGCATCGGAAACTTGCGAATTTCGGACAGATAACGCGCCAAACCGCTCTCTTGCGCGAGCACGGGCATAGCGTTAGCCATTTTCTCCTCCTAATGGGCCCCCGTGAGGCGGACCCGGGCGACGATCGCTGCGCGCCGAACGTCTCGGCGACAATATGGGATGCGACCGCGGCTCATGAAAGGGGAGATTACGCCCAAGGGCGCAAAAAGGCGAAGTTAAGCTTTGGCAAACTCGTCCGCGCCGCGCTCCTCGCATGAGAAGCTTCAAATCTTTCAAACCCATGCCGTGACGCTGGCGCGCCGCTCCGGTTCAGTTGCGGCGCTCGTCGGACGACGGCGGATGAAGGAAGTTTAATCCCCGCCGGCGCTACGGAAAGCGCGGGAAGCCCGGCAATTGCACGCCATAGAGGACGAGGACGAAGCCGCCGGCGAAACCGCCGACGAACAGCAGTGCGAAGCTCAAGAATTTCATCGCGGCGCCGAGCCGCTCCAGCTTGGTCGGCGGTTGCTCCAGGCTGACTCGATTGCGAATCGGCTTTTCCACGCGGCGGCCGGAGCTGGCGCGCATCGTCTTCCGAAGTTCGACGTTCAATTGTCCCATGGCGCAAAGTTCTTTTGGGACCAGCCGGAGCGGCGGGCCACCTGCGACATTTAGCCCGGCAAATGATAACAAAACGCCAATCGAGGCTTGAGTTTAAGCATATATATTCACTTCGGGCCGCCCACGCGGCGCGCAATGCACGATTTTCGTAGCAATGGCCGCTTCTTAGTCGGCGATGGCGCGGCGTCATTTTTGCGCCCGGCTCCCGAGAGCGGCGCCTGTCCGCAGCTCCAGCGCGCGAGGTCTGTATAATTTGACGAAGTCTTGTAACGAAGTCTTTGTCTCTACCTTAAGGTTCCGGACTATTTGGCGCTGTCCGGAAACACTTGCTGGAATCCGCCCCGCGCGCGCCGGCGGATTTTCGCGAGGGCCGGAGCGCGCGCTGGCGACCTTTGCGACGCGGTCGAGGGCGCGAGCCCCCGAGCGCCTCTTCCCTCCCCGCCGTCTTCCCCCCGATCTCGCCTTCAAAGCCCGTAAATCGTCCCGAACTGCGGATCGCTCGCCGCGACCTGCCTGGCGAGGTCGACGATGACCTTGGCCTGTTTCCAGGTCGCGTCGTCCTGCATGCGGCCGTCGATCATCACCGCGCCGGCGCCGTCGGGCATCGCCTCCAGCACGCGCTTGGCGAAGGTCACCTCGGCCGGGTCGGGCGAAAACACCTTTTTGGCGATGGCGATCTGCGAGGGGTGCAGCGACCAGGCGCCGGCGCAGCCGAGCAGGAAGGCGTTGCGAAACTGCGCCTCGCAGGCGGCGGAATCGGAGAAGTCGCCGAAGGGGCCGTAGAAGGCCTTGATGCCGGCCGCGGCGCAGGCGTCGACCATCTTGGCGATGGTGTAGTGCCAAAGGTCCTGCTGATAGGCGGGGCGGGGCGCGCCGGCCTCGCCCACGTCGGCGAGCACGCGGTAATCCGGGTGGCCGCCGCCGACTCGCGTGGTCTTCATCGCGCGCGACGCCGCGAGATCGGCCGGGCCGAGGCTGATCCCATGCATGCGCGGCGAACAACTGGCGATGGCGTCGACGTTTTTCACGCCCTCGGCCGTCTCCAGAATGGCGTGGATGAGAATGGGCTTCTTGACGCCGTTGCGGGCTTCGAGCTGCGCCAGCAGCTGGTCGAGATAGGCGACGTCCCAGGGGCCTTCGACCTTGGGCAGCATCACGACGTCGAGCTTGTCGCCTATGCTGCCGACGATCTCGATCATGTCGTCGAGCGCCCAGGGCGAGTTCAGCGCGTTCATGCGCGTCCAAAGGCCCGTGGCGCCGAAATCGGTCGACTTGGCCATCTCGATGAAGCCCTTGCGCGCCGCCTCCTTGGCGTCGGAGGGGATCGCGTCCTCGAGATTGCCCAGCACCACGTCGACCTGCTTGGCGATCTCCGGAACCTTGGCGCGCATCTTCTCGAGATGTGGGGGAACGAAATGGATCATCCGCTCGACCTTGACGGGGAGTTCGCGCAGCGGGGCGGGGGCGCCGATGGCGAGGGGACGGTAGAATTGATTGGGAAGTTTCATGGGAGGGCTCCGCTGTTGGCGCGGGCCTAGCAAAGGCGGGAGAGCGACGCAAGGAGCCCGTCAAAATCCCAACTCGCCGTGCGAGCCCAAGCGTACGAGTTCGAGGCTGTCTTCGTCGGGCTTGCGATAGATGAGAAGCAGGTCGGGACGAAGGTGACAATCGCGATGGTCTTTCCATTCGCCCGTGAGTTGGTGGTCGACGCAACGTGGCGGCAGCGGTGCGTCTTACGCGAGAAGACTGACGAGCTCCAACAGGAGTTGGTCGAGCTTCTTGCCCAAAGTTCCGGATTTTTCGCGCTTGTAGTCGCGTTTGAATTTATGGGTGTATTTAATCGTCCGCATCGAGGCTCGCGAAGAGTTCCTCCGGGCTCGCGACCGTCACGACCTCACCACGCCGCGCGGCCTGCATCGCCGCGACGGTCTCGTCGTTCGGCTGCAGAGGCTCGAAGGGCAGCGTCTTTTCCCTGGCGATGCGCAGCATCATCATGCGAAAGGCGTCGGAGACGGTGAGGCCGAACGACGCCAGCACGTCCGCGGCCTCGTTCCGGAGCTTTTCGTCAATGCGGGCTTCGACGGTCGTCATGGGCATGGGATGATCCTCTCGCGCCTAAAGTAGCAGAGCGTCCCATGCCTTTCCAGCTTGAAGCCTGGATCGATCGAGGCCCATGGGCGGCCCGTCTCGCCGACGTTTTCGCGGCGGGTCGTCCGGCCCTGAGGGAGCCGCCATCGCCACACGCCCGTCACCCAACCGTCATCCAGTCGAACTCCTTTGGATCGACGATGACCTTGTCGGATTTGCTCGACTCCGGCGCGCCCCATTTGAACGCTTCGCGTTCGAAATAGTCGTATTCCCAGCTGTCGAACAGCAGCACGCGCGTCGGCGTGACGGCGCGCGCCACGGTGAAATGGCTGTCGCGGCCCTCGAAGCCGAAGACGAAGACGCCTTTCTCCTTCGTCTTGAACCGCGCCGCCATGGCTGCGTCCGGGGTTTCGCCGGGCTTGCGCTCGGCGCCGCAAGGGGTGCGCCGGAAGTCGATCCTAAAAGTCTTTTTCGCGGCCTCGGCGACGAAGGCGTGGACGTCCTTGATTTCCGGCTCGTCGCCGCCCTCGCGCACATGCTCGATGTTTATGACTTCTTTCAGCAGACCGTCGAAGACTTGGGCCAGGAATTTTTCCTTCGCCCGCGGAAACAGAAATTGCAACGCGTTCAGCACGGCGTAGACGCCGCAGAGTCCGTCGAGGTCTCCCTGGCGCAGCGGCGCGTAGGCGTAGTCGTCGGGCGTGTTGCGCTGGGGCATGGGGCAATTCCTCGGCAAAGCGTGGTCCGGCGTCAGCGGGCGAGCGGGAAAAATCGGTTGAACGACTCGATTGCGACGAGAATCGCGGCGACGAGCGAGCCGAGCTTGAGCACGAGACGGGTCTCAATCGCCCCGAGCTTGGCGTCCATCGCCCCGAACTTTGCGTCGACGGCCTCTATTTTTGCCGAAAGCCGCGCTTCGAGCAGGGCGAGGTCCGCCTTCGTCGCAAGCTCCTGGCTCGTCGCTTCCGCGAAAGCTTCGGCGGTGGCCTCGGCCTGTTTGGCGGAGACGCCAGCGGCTTCCAGCCGCTTGGTGAATTTCGGCGTGTCGAAGGCAACCAAAGCCATCGCCTTTTTCCCGTTGCTTTACGATAGCATGATTTCGGAGGTCGGTCATGTTCGGCGGCTCGACGGATCGGCGACGCAACGGCCGCTCGCGCCTCACCGCTCGCCGGCGTTCACGCAATTGCGCGCCGGGCAGATCGCTGCGGGCGGCGTGCGGCATTGCTGGGTGTAAGTGGAGCCCGGCGGCGTCGTTACGATGCGGGTCTCGCCGGGCTGCAGCGCGAAGCCCGCCCAGGCCGCAGTGGGTTCCGCGCCGTAGCAGATCACGTAAAAGCTTTGCTCCGGGCAATCGCCGCGCAATTCGATTTCTCCGCCCGCGCAAGCTGGCGCCGGCGCGTAATCGACGATGGGCGGCGCGATCGCGACGCCGGAGCCGCGCCCTTCGCGCAGGCGCCGCTCGCCGTCCCAACGTTCCCGCGCTTCGTGCTCGCGCTGTTCGCGTTCTTGCCGCTCACGCGACGCGCGCTCATCCCCCTCGCGGGTCTCTAGCTCGCGCCGCTGGCGCAGCGCCTCCTCCTGGCGGGCGCGCGCCTCGAGATCCTGCCGCGCGCGCGTCTCCTGCTCGCGCTGCAGCCGCGTCGCTTCCTCCTGGCGGGCGCGCATGTCGAACTCCTGTTTCGCGCGCATTTCATGCTCGCGCTGCTGACGCAGGGCTTCCTCCTGGCGCGCGCGAAATTCGAACTCCTGCTTCAGTCGGGACTCCTGCGCCTGCCGCGCACGCGCCTGCTCGGCTTCCTTTTCGCGCATGAGGCGCTCGAGCCGCTCCGCGTCGGCGTTGGGGCGCTGGGGAGTCGTCTGAGCATGGCCCGCGGCTGCGAGCAGCAGAAGCGCTGCGGCGCAGAGGGAAATTCGAAAAGGAGACATGGTTCGAAAAGGAGACGTTGCGGGGAACATGGGTCGATCTCTCGAAGATGCGATGGGATATATTCGCGCGAACTAGCGTCGCGGGGAAAGTCTCCGGGCCAAGGACCGGGAGCGTCAATTCCGCCGCCCGCCAATCTTCGCCGGTATTTCTGAACGGGGCCTGAATGTCCCGCCGAGGCGCGCGGCGTCGAGGCCGATCGCGCGGGAGAAGCGGCCTGTTTGGCGGGGCGGAAAACTCTTCTAAAAGCATCGCCGCAACGACGTTCCGTCTCCAAGCCGCCACCAGGTCTCTCGCATGCCCCCGCCCAAAATCCTCGTCGCCACGTTCGGCTCGCTCGGCGATCTGCATCCCTTTGTCGCTCTCGGCCAAAGCCTGCGCGACGAGGGGTTTCGCGTCGTCCTGGCGACCTCTGCCGATCACCGCGATCTCGTCTTGCGCGAGGGGCTCGAATTTTTCGAAATTCGGCCGGACGTCGCCGAGATCTCGAGAAAACTCGGGACCGACATGGGCGGGATCGCCCACGCCATGAGCCGCGACGACGGCTTTCTCTTCCAAAAGGTGATCTTTCCACATCTGCGCGTCGCCTACGAGCAATTTGCTCGGGCCAGCGAGGGCGCCTCGATGATCGTCGCGCACAGCATCGCCTTTTCCGCGCATGCGGTCGCCGAAAAGCGCGGGCTGCCGCTCGCCGTCGTGGTGCTCTCGCCGGCGCTGCTCTATTCCGACCACGATCCGCCGGCGTCGCCGCCCTTCTTCGCTGCGCCGAAAAGCGTCCTGGCGCGCGCCTACAACCGCCTCGCGCGGCGGGCTTTCGCCGAAATCGTCTGGCTTTGGGCGGCGCCCCTGCGGCGCTTTCGCCGCGAGTTGGGCCTGCCGCGGCGCGGCGGCTTCGATTTTTTCGCGGGCGCTGCGCCTTGGGCCGCGACGCTGGCGCTGTGCTCGCCCTTGCTCGCTCCGCCGCAGCCCGATCACGCGACGGACACGCTCGTCGCCGGCCACAGCTTCTTCGACCGCAATTTTTCGACCGATCCGGCGCGTCTGGCGGCGCTCGAGGCGTTTCTGGACGCGGGCGCGGCGCCCATCGTCTTTTCGCTCGGCAGCTTCGTCGTGCACGACGGCCGCGCCTATTACCAGGCGGCGACGGCGGCGGCGCGAAAACTCGGCGCGCGGGCGGTGCTGCTGGTCGAGGAGAAGGACCTGGCCGAACTGCAAGCCCTTGCGCCCGAATATGTCTTCGTCGCCGCCTATGCGCCGCACTCTCAGCTGTTTCCTCGCGCGAAAATCGTCGTGCATCACGGCGGGATCGGCACCTGCGGACAGGCGCTGCGCGCCGGGCGCCCGCAGCTCGTGACGCCCTTTCTCGGCGATCAGCCCGACAACGCCGCGCGTCTCGCGAGGCTCGGCGTCGCGCGGGTCTTGCCGGGGCGCAAGGCGAGCGCTGAAGGTTTCGTGCGCGAGCTTGCGGCGCTGTCGGCCGATCCGCGCTACGCCGCGCGTGCGAAAGAGCTTGCGCCGATGGTCGCCCAGGAGGACGGCGCCGCCGTCGCCGCGCGCTGGATCGCCGACTATTTGAGGCGGCGGGCGTGCGAGGCTTGATCGGACCCGCACGTGTCAAGTGGTTAGCCCGCCTCGCTCTCCCGATCGAGCAAAGCGCGCTTGCGTTCGACGCCCCAGCGATATCCGGAAAGGGCGCCGTCGTTGCGCAGTACGCGGTGACACGGGATGGCGAGGGCGACCGGGTTGCTCGCGCAGGCGCCGGCCACCGCCCGCACCGATTTCGGCGCACCGATATTTCGGGCGATCTCCGTATAGCTCGCGGTTCGTCCTGAGGGAATCTCGCGCAGCGCTCGCCAGACGCGCTGTTGAAAAGCCGTGCCGCGAATGTCGAGCGGCAGGTCGAGGCCCCGCGCCGGCGTCTCGACGAAAGCGACGACCCGCGCCGCCAGAGCCTCGTAATCCCGATCGGCGCCAATCAGCGTCGCCTTGGCGAAACGCTCCTGCAGCGTGCGGAGCAGGGCGTCCGGATCGTCGCCGAGCATGATCGACACCACGCCCGTTGCGCTGGAGGCGACGAGGATCGCGCCGAGGCTGGATTGTCCGATGGCGAAGCGGAGCTCCTCGCGGACGCCGCCATCGCCATGGCGTCTCGGCGTCATACCGAGCGTCTTCGCCGCCTTTTCGCAAGAGCGCAGGCCGGAATTAAAGTCGGCGGCACAAATCGCCTTCATCACGGACCCTCCCTCGAGCAGTTCTCGCCGCAACCGTTCGGCGCGCGACGCGTTGGCCTAGTCCTTCGCAGTGAGGCCCGTCCGTGCTCTGAATGGGCGGTGGAGACGACGCGGGCTGAGGCCGTTGGGCTCGGCCAAATTCGGAGAGGTTGGAGATTCGTTCAACGGCCGAAAATCCCCTGTCGTCGTTCCGTTTGAACGAGCCCCTGGCCGCGCCGCTGGCCCGGGCGGCCTTCGCCCTTGTAAGGGGCCTCAAAGATTTTTGCGAGCGCAGCCTCACGCGCCGCGCCCTCGGCTCCGGATGGGAATTTCGCGAAAGGCGCGAGGCTACGCCTGCCGAGCGCTCCGTCTCGAAGGGTGCGCGCGGCGGCTGGCTCCGAGACCGCGGACGGAAGCTCCGTTTCTCGTCTTCGAGCGCACGAAGGGCCGACGGGAGATCTCCGCCGCGTCGGGTGGCTTCGAGCGGGCGAGGCCGAACTGGCCGGCGCCTTGCAAGCAGGCAAGACGGGAGCCGGAGAGGCGGGGGACTGACAAGCGCCCGCCGCGTCCCTATATTCCTTCCCAACATTCCCCCAGATTCGGCGTTTCGCCGAGGAAGGCGAACAGCTTGATGCCCGTTTCCTCCCCGCAACTCACGCCCGGCGCCAGCGCCTCCGCGGCCGGCGGCGCTTCGCCCGTCAGCCATGCGACGCTCGCAAACGGCATGCAGATCGTCACCATTCCCGACCGCCGCACGCCGGTCGTCACCCATATGGTCTGGTACAAGAACGGCTCGGCCGACGATCCCATCGGCAAGTCGGGCATTGCGCATTTTCTCGAACATTTGATGTTCAAGGGCACGAAGCTGCATCCGCAAGGCGCCTTCTCCAACATGGTCTCGGAACTCGGCGGGCAGGAGAACGCCTTCACCGGCTACGACTACACCGCCTATTTCCAGCGCATCGGCAAGGAGCATCTTCGCACGCTGATGCGTTTCGAAGCCGATCGCATGACCAATCTCCAGCTCACCGACGAGATCGTCTATCCCGAGCGCGAAGTGGTCTTGGAAGAGCGCCGCATGCGCGTCGACAACGATCCCGGGGCGCAGCTCGACGAGGCGCTGCAAGCCTCGCTGTTCGCGCATCATCCTTATGGCACGCCGATCATCGGCTGGAACCACGAGATCGAAGCGCTGTCGCGCGAGGACGCGCTCGACTATTATCGCCGCTTCTACACGCCGGAGAACGCCATTCTAATCGTCGCCGGCGACGTGGAGGCGGAAGAGGTGCGCGCTCTGGCCGAGGAGACCTACGGCAAGATCGCCGCGCGCGCCGAGCCGCCGCTGCGCAGCCGCCCGCAGGAGCCGCCGTCGCGCGCCGAGCGGCTGGTGACGTTGACCGACGAAAAGGTCGAGCAGCCCGCGCATGAGCGCATCTTCGTCGTGCCGTCCTATCGCACGGCGGCGCCCGGCGAGGCGGAGGCGCTGGAGCTGCTCGCGCACATTCTCGGCGGCGGGCCCGCCAGCGCTTTGTACGAAAGCCTGGTCGGCGAGGAGAAGCTCGCGGTTTCGGTCGGCGCCTATTACATGGGCTCCGCGCTCGACGACACGCGCTTTTACGTGTTCGCGACGCCGGCGGAGGACGTCGATCTGCCGAGGCTCGACGCGGCGCTGGACAAGGCGCTCGCCGACTTCCAGTCGCGCGAGCTTCCCGAGGCGGATTTGCGCCGCGCCAAGACGCGGCTCGTCGCCGACGCGATCTATGCGCGGGACAATCAAGTGTCCCTGGCGCGCTGGTATGGCGAGGCTCTGGCGACGGGGCTCGGCGTCGCCGACGTGCAGGAGTGGTCGGACCGCATCGACGCGGTGCAAGGGTCCGCCATTCAGGACGCCGCGCGCAAATGGCTCGAGAAGAAGCGTTCCGTCACCGGATTTTTGCTGCCGAAGGAAACCGCCGCTTGATCGGTTTTCTCGCGCTCGATGGATTGGATTTGCCAGTATGACTGCTCACAACACGCTGCCGCGCCCGGCCTCGCGCGCCGAAAACGTCCAACGCGTGGTCACGCCGGCCGGCGTCGAAGCTTGGCTCGTCGAAAGCCACGCCGTGCCGCTCGTCGCGCTCGAATTCGCCGTCGACGGCGGTTCGTCGCAAGACCCCGCCGGCAAGGAAGGGCTGGCGACTCTGATGGGCGGCCTGCTCGACGAGGGCGCCGGACCCTACGACTCGCGCGCCTTCCACCGCGAGGTCGAAGATCTTGCTGTGCACGTCGGTTTCGGCGCCGACCGCGATCAGCTCTCGGGCCACTTCCAGACCTTGACGCGCAACCTCGACGCCGGTTTCGAACTGCTGGGCCTCGCGCTGAATGCGCCGCGTTTCGACGCGGACGACGTGGCGCGCGTGCGCGGGCAGATCGCCGCCGGCATCAAGCGCGACGCCAACGATCCGGATGCGATGGCGGCCAAGGCCTTTCGGCAATTGGCCTTTCCAGGCCACGTCTACGGCCGCGCGACGCGCGGCGAACTCGAGACGATCGAAGGCCTGGAGCGCGCCGATTGTCAGGCGCTGCACGCCAAGCTCCTGTCGCGCAAGAGCCTGAAGGTCGCCGTGGTCGGGGCGATCGACGCGGCGACCTTATCGAAGAAGCTCGACGCGCTGTTCGGCGGCTGGCCGCTCGAATCGCGGCTCGAGGCGGTCCCCGAGATCGAGATGGCCAACGTCGGCCGGCGCGAAATCGTCGAACTCGACGTGCCGCAATCGAGCTTTCGCTTCGGGCGCGGCGGGATCGGCCGGCGCGACCCGGATTATTTCGCGGCGGTCGTCGTCAACCACATCCTTGGCGGCGGAGCCTTCACCTCGCGCTTTTTCAACGAAGTGCGGGAGAAGCGCGGCCTCGCCTATTCCGTCTATTCGCAGTTGCACGATTTTCGCCATTGCGCCGCGCTGTTCGGCGGCGCCGCGACGAAGAACGAGCGCGCCGGCGAGACGCTGGAGGTCGTCGAGGCGCAATGCCGCCTGCTCGGCGCGGAAGGGCCGAGCGCCGACGAACTCGACAAGGCGAAGAAATATCTCACCGGCTCCTATGCGCTGCGCTTCGACACCTCGACGAAGATCGCCAGCCAGCTCGTGCGCCTGCAACTCGACGGCGAAGAGCCGAGCTATCTCGACGAGCGCAACGCCAAGATCGACGCGGTGACGCTCGAGCATGCTCGAGCCGCGGGCAAGCGCCTGCTCGGCGACGGCAGACTGCTCGTCTCCGTCGTCGGCAAGCCCGAGGGGATCGCCTGAGGGCGAAAGGGCTCCCATTGGGAGCCCTTTGATCGGCGTCAGCCGCCGGCTGGTTTGGCGGCGCCGGGATCGACCCATTTGACCGGCGGCGGCGGGGGCGGGACTTGCGCCGGCGCGCTCGATCCGACCACCGGCGGCGCGGAAGCCGCGGGCGGCGGCGGATTGCTCGCCGCGGCGGGGGGCGCCGCGGGCTTTGGCGCGCCTTGCGGCGGGACTATGGCGCGATGGCTGGAGCCGGTCGGCGGACGGGGCTCTTCGCGCGCCGGGACCGCGGCGCTCCTTTGCGGCGGGTGCTTTGCGGCGGCTGGCGGCGGAGTCTCGTCGCGCAAATGAGCGCTGCGCGGCTCAGGCGGCTCGGCCGCGGGTCTTGCGACGGGTCTTTGCGGCGTCCGCGGCTCGGCTCTCTCCCAACGGGGCTCCGGCTCCGGCGCGGCGCGGCCATAGGGCGCGGGCGCCGGATCGTACCGCGCGGCCGGCGGCGGGCCGTCGTCTCTCGGCCGTCGCGCCGGGCGCTGGCGCGGACCATCGGGCCAGATTTCGTCCGGGCCCATCTCCGGCCGGGCGGCCTGCCGCGTCATGCGATGCGCGTCGAGGATCGCGCCGTCGTAAGGGTCGATGACGAAGCGCAGCGTGCGGCCGTCCGCGTCGATCCCCGTCGCGACGATGTCCTCGCCCTGAAAGTCGAGCCGGCCGAGAAGCCGGTAGCCTTGCTCGGCGAGGAGCTCGGCGATGGCGCGGCGCGAGGCGTAAGGCGCGCCGCCGCGCGCTTGCGGCGGCGGTCCTCCGCCCCAGCCGTCGGCGCGTCCGTCATAGGCGCCGTACCCGCCGTATCCGCCATAAGGCGGGTGGTAATAGGCCTGCGCAAGGGCCGCGCCCGGCGCAACGACGGCGCCGGCCAGCGCAGCGAGCGCCGCGCCGAGAAGAAGTTTGCGAGCGCCAGAACCGAAACTCATTCGCCATGCTCCTCAAATCGCTCTCCGCCCAGACCGCAAGCTCGCGCGGCAATGGGGCGGGCTTTGGGCGAAAGCGGCGCGGCCGCGCGGCGGCGCACGGAGTTTCTTGTCTCGCAGGTGCAAATCTGGCAAGAATGCGACAGGCGGGCGACCCCTCCGGCGCCCGCCTCTCGAGAAACCCCTCGTCGAAAGGCTTGGAGCCCGCTCGTCCCTCGGCGTCCCGACGAAGGGCTCCAAGGCGCGGGCGCGGCGCGGCGCGCGGGGTTTCGCGAAGCGCCAGTTCGAATTGCAAGAAGCGAAGGAAGCTCACATGCCGCGCAACGCCATCTCCCAGGACGCTCTTTCGCGCGCGGCTTTGGCGGTCGACGGCCCGCTCGGCCGCGACCCGCTGCTGCCCAAGGCGCAAGGCCTCTACGATCCGGGCAAGGAGCACGACTCCTGCGGCGTCGGCTTCGTGGCGAAGCTCGACAATGTGGCGAGTCACGAGATCGTCGAGATGGGCTTGCAGATCCTGCTCAACCTCGACCATCGCGGCGCCGTCGGCGCCGACCCCAAGCTCGGCGACGGCTGCGGCATTCTCCTGCAAATCCCGCATGGCTTCTTCGCCGAGGAGATGGCGAAGCTCGGCGTGGCGCTGCCGGCGCCGCACGATTACGCCATCGGCCAATTCTTCCTGCCGCGCGACGGCGAGATGCGCGAAAAGGCCCGCGCCATCGTCGAAGCGGCGATGAAGACGGAAGGGCTCGCGATTCTGGGCTGGCGCGAGACGCCGGTCGATTCCTCCGATCTCGGCGACGCCGTGCGCGCCGTCGAGCCGCATCATGCGCAGCTCTTCGTCGGGCGCGGCGCTCTGGCGACGGACGAAGCCGATTTCGAGCGCCGGCTGTACCTCGGGCGCAAGGCCGCCTCGAACGAGATTTACGCGCTCGGGCCCGTGGGCCGCGAGTTCTACTCCGTCTCCGTCTCGACGCGCACGATCGTCTACAAGGGCATGGTGCTGGTCTCGCAGCTCGGCAGCTATTTCCGCGATCTGCAAGACGCGCGTTTCGTCTCGGCGCTGGCGCTGGTGCATCAGCGTTTCGCCACCAACACTTTTCCGTCCTGGCGCCTCGCGCATCCCTATCGTTTCGTCGCGCACAACGGCGAGATCAACACGCTGCGCGGCAATCTCAACTGGATGGCGGCGCGCCAGGCCTCGGTCGCCTCGCCTTTGTTCGGCGCCGACATCGGCAAGCTGTGGCCGATCTCCTACGACGGCCAGTCGGACACGGCCTGCTTCGACAACGCCCTCGAATTCCTGCTGCGCGGCGGCTATTCGATGGCGCACGCCGTGATGATGCTGATCCCCGAGGCTTGGTCGGGCAATCCCTTGATGGACGCCGAGCGCAAGGCGTTTTACGAATATCACGCGGCGCTGATGGAGCCCTGGGACGGGCCGGCGGCGATGGCCTTCACCGACGGACGCCAGATCGGCGCGACGCTCGACCGCAACGGGCTGCGTCCCGCGCGCTATCTCGTCACCGACGACGGCCTCGTCGTGATGGCCTCCGAGATGGGCGTGCTGCCGATCCCGCAGGAAAAGATCGTCACGAAGTGGCGCCTGCAACCCGGCAAGATGCTGCTGGTCGATCTGGAGAAGGGCCGCATCGTCTCCGACGACGAAATCAAGGCGGAGCTGACCCGCTCGCATCCCTATCGCGAATGGCTGGCGCGCACGCAGATCCAATTGGAAGACTTGAAGCCGGTCGTCTCGAGCATGGGCCCGCGCGACGACGTGCCGCTGCTCGACCGCCAGCAGGCCTTCGGCTACACCCAGGAAGACCTGGACCTGCTCATCAATCCGATGGCGCTGACGGGCCAGGAAGCCATCGGCTCCATGGGCACGGACACGCCGATCTCGCCGCTCTCCGAAAAGGAGAAGCTGCTCTACACTTATTTCAAGCAGAACTTCGCGCAGGTGACCAATCCGCCGATCGACCCGATCCGCGAGGAATTGGTGATGAGCCTCGTCTCCTTCATCGGCCCGCGCCCCAACATATTGGACCATGAAGGCTCGGCGAAGAAGAAGCGCCTCGAAGTGCGCCAGCCGATCCTCACTTCGGCGGATCTGGAAAAGATCCGCGCCATCGGCTCCTTCGAGGACAGTTTCGACACCAAGACGCTCGACATCACCTATGATGCGCAAAAGGGCGCCGCGGGGCTGGAAGGCGCGCTGACGCGTCTGTGCAACCGCGCCGAGGAAGCCGTTTCGGGACGCTACAACATCGTCGTGCTGTCGGACCGCCGCGTTGGTCCCGACCGCGCGCCGATCCCGGCGCTGCTGGCGACGGCGGCCGTGCATCATCACCTGATCCGCAAGGGTCTGCGGACCTCGGTCGGCCTCGTCGTCGAGACGGGCGAAGCGCGCGAAGTGCATCACTTCGCTTGCCTCGCGGGCTATGGCGCGGAGGCGATCAATCCCTATCTCGTCTTCGAGACGATCGCCGCCGAGGCCGCGCAACTGCCGGCCGGCGTCGACGCCGAAACGGCGATCAAGCGCTACATCAAGGCGGTCGACAAGGGATTGCTCAAGGTCATGTCCAAAATGGGCATTTCGACCTATCAGTCCTATTGCGGCGCGCAGATCTTCGATGCGGTGGGGCTCGCCCAAAACTTCGTCGACCAATATTTCACCGGCACGACCACGCGCGTCGAAGGCGTCGGCCTCGACGAGATCGCGCGGGAGACCGTGCGCCGCCACGCCAAGGCCTTCGGCGACGCGCCGATCTATCGCGACGCGCTCGATGTCGGCGGCGACTACGCCTATCGCATCCGCGGCGAGGCGCACAGCTGGACGCCGCAGACGATCTCGCTGCTGCAGCACGCGGTGCGCGGCAATGCGCGCGAGCAATATCGCGCCTTCGCCGAAATCCTCAATGCGCAGGGCGAGAACCTCCTGAACTTGCGCGGGCTGTTCCGCATCAAGGGCGCCGAGGAAGACGGCCGCAAGCCCGTGCCGCTGGAAGAGGTCGAATCCGCCAAGGACATCGTCAAGCGTTTCGCGACGGGCGCCATGTCCTTCGGCTCGATCTCGCGCGAGGCGCATACGACGCTCGCCATTGCGATGAACAAGATCGGCGGCAAGTCGAACACCGGCGAAGGCGGCGAGGAGCCGGACCGTTTCAAGCCCGAGCCCAACGGCGACAGCCGGCGCAGCGCGATCAAGCAGGTCGCCTCGGGGCGCTTCGGCGTGACGACGGAATATCTCGTCAACGCCGACATGATCCAGATCAAGATGGCGCAGGGCGCGAAGCCCGGCGAAGGCGGACAATTGCCGGGCGACAAGGTCGATGCGGTGATCGCCAAGGTGCGCCATTCGACGCCGGGCGTCGGCCTGATTTCGCCGCCGCCGCATCACGACATCTATTCGATCGAGGATTTGGCGCAGCTGATCTTCGATCTGAAGAACGCCAATCCGAAAGCCGACGTGTCGGTGAAGCTCGTCTCGGAAGTCGGCGTCGGCACGGTCGCCGCCGGCGTGTCGAAGGGCAGGGCGGATCACGTGACGATCTCCGGCTTCGAGGGCGGCACCGGCGCTTCGCCGCTCACCTCGATCAAGCACGCCGGCAGCCCGTGGGAGATCGGGCTCGCCGAAACGCATCAGACGCTGGTCTTGAACAATCTGCGCGCGCGCATCGCCGTGCAGGTCGACGGCGGCCTGCGCACCGGGCGCGACGTGATCGTCGGCGCGCTGCTCGGCGCCGACGAATTCGGCTTCGCCACGGCGCCCTTGATCGCCGCCGGCTGCATCATGATGCGCAAGTGCCATCTCAACACTTGTCCCGTCGGCGTCGCGACGCAGGATCCCGTGCTGCGCAAGCGTTTCGTCGGCCAGCCGGAACACGTCATCAATTATTTCTTCTTCGTCGCCGAGGAGGTGCGCGAGCTGATGGCGGCGATGGGGTATCGCAGCTTCGACGAACTCATCGGCCAGACGCAAATGCTCGACAAGAGCCAGGCGCTGGCGCATTGGAAGGCCAAGGGCCTCGACTTTGGCAAGCTTTTCCACAAGCCGCCGGGCGAGGGCGAGGCGATCCGCCACAGCAAAAAGCAGGATCACGGCCTCGACAAGGTGCTCGACAATTCGCTGATCGCCCGCGCCAGAGCCGCGATCGACCGCGGCGCCAAGGTGACGATCGAAACGCCGATCCGCAACACCGACCGCACGACCGGCGCGATGCTGTCGGGAGAAATCGCCAAGATCTACGGCCATGCGGGCCTGCCCGACGACACGATCGACATTCGCGTCTTCGGCACGGCGGGGCAGAGCTTCGGCGCCTTTCTGGCGCGCGGCGTGACGCTGCGGCTCGAAGGCGAGGCCAACGACTATGTCGGCAAGGGGCTGTCGGGCGGCAAGATCGTCGTGTTTCCGCCGCCGGCGGCCGCGCGGATCGACGCGTCGAAGTCGATCATCGTCGGCAACACCGTGCTGTACGGCGCCATCGCGGGAGAGTGCTATTTCCGCGGCGTCGCGGGCGAGCGCTTCGCCGTGCGCAACTCGGGCGCCCTCGCAGTGGTGGAGGGCGTCGGCGATCACGGCTGCGAATATATGACCGGCGGCGTCGTCGTCGTGCTCGGCGAGACGGGGCGCAATTTCGCCGCCGGCATGTCGGGCGGCATCGCCTATGTGCTCGACGAGGACGGCAGGTTCGAGGAGCGCTGCAATCTGTCGATGGTCGAACTGGAGCCGGTCAGCGAGGAGGAGACCGCGATGAGCGAGACCTTCCACCAGTCCGGCGATCTGGAGACGCATGGCCGCGTCGACGTGATGGGCGACATGACGCGCTTCGACGCCGAGCGCCTGCGCCAGCTCGTCGCCAATCACGCGCGCTACACCGGCTCGACGCGCGCGCGAGAGATTTTGGAGAATTGGGAGACGATGCGCGGCAAGTTCCGCAAGATCATGCCGGTCGAATACCGCCGGGCGCTGACCGAACTGATGGCCCGGGGCAAACCGCGGCATTTGAAGGCGGCGGGGGAGTGATCCCCCGCGCCATATCCCTGCGGCTTTGGAGCGTGTTTTTGCGTAAAGGGTATTGGGTCGAGGCGTTGCAATGCGAAAGAAGAAATATCGGGTGTTCGTATCGCATTCCGGTGATGACGCTTGGGTGGCCGCGCAATTGGCGCGATGCGTCGAGGACTGCGGAGCCTTGGCTTTTCTGGATCGGCGCGACATCGCCGCCGGCGACAAGTTTCATAAGCGCATACGTGACGAAATCCGCAAATGTGACGAGCTTCTGGCTCTGTTCACGCCTTGGTCGCGGCGGCGGGCGTGGGTTCGCCACGAAATCGGCATGGCGGACGCGCTGGAAAAACGGATCGTGTGCGTATTCTGCAAGGTGAGCGTCGCCGATTTCGAACCGGAGGACGATGGCCTCGCGTCGTTAAGCGAACTCAACATCATTGACCTCAACAATTTCGGCGCCTATCTTCAAGCTTTGAAGGAGAGAGTGAAGTGAACAGCCTTAGCACCTTCATCTCCCATGTCAGCGAAGATTCGGCGCTCGCCGAACAAATTCGGCGTGCGCTCGAAAAGCGCGGACGCCACGCTTTCAACCCAAAGACCGACATTCGCGCCGGGGAGAACTGGCGGCACGCCATTCGGACGGCGATTGGAAACGCCGACAATGTTTTGGTCATCATTTCGTCGGGCCACGCCGCCGCCAACAGTTGGATGGGTTACGAAGTCGGCGCGGCCGAGGCTTTGGGCAAACCGGTTTTGACTCTGGCCTCCGACCGCCTCTCACTCAGCGACCTTCCCGAGGATTTGATTTCAAGGCAAATCGTTCATTTCGATCCGCAAGCGCCGGAGCGCGGGGTAAGCGAAGTCCTCGATCGCTTGGCGCCGGCGAAGCCGCCCTCGCCGCGATAGGCGCCGTGCTGCGCATCCTTGGCGATCGATGCTAGGGAAATTGTCAGAAGGTGTTGCTTATCCTGTTTCTAGCGACACGAAATCAACCAGAACCTTCGTGTCGAAGAAAAGGTCACCGTCGGGTATTGGCTTCGTCGCGGTCGAATTTGAAGTCGGTAGGGAACCTGTCTTCAATCTTCCCTGACGCCAAGCTCCGCCACCAACTCCGCGGGAAGGCGTAGCGCGAGGCTGTCGCCCCATCTGGTGACGCGCATCGAAACTGCTCCCGTTGACTTCCAATCCACTCAATTCTAAGCCCGTTTTTGTCGGGTTCAAACCGTTTTTGCGTGCAAAGAAGCCGCCTGCGGTCGCAATGTCGTTCATTTCAAGAACTTCGCAATTTGCGCTCCAGCGAGGCGGCGGAGGCCTGAGTTTGCGTGCATTACCTACGAGGCCGGCGCGGCCGAAGCCTTGGGCAAGCCGATCCTGACATTGGCGTCGGACCGCCTTCCGCCGAGCGAGTCGCCGGAAGACATCGTCTCCGGGCCGATCGTGTCTTTCGATCCTCAAAGTCCCGACCGCGCGATCGAGGAAGTCGTCGGGCGGCTTGCCCAAGGGCGCTTCGCCTCTCGCACGATCTTCCCGGTGTCGAGCGAACCCATCGATCGTCGCGGTCGTCGGCGGCCGATCTTCGATCGGGCCCTCTCGACAAGGCCTGGGAAGTCATGGCAAAGCCAAATCGAATCCGGTAAAAACCCGCCGACAATCACCATTGCCAAAATGTGAAATCCTAAACGTCAAATGGATATGGATAATTTGACGTTTGCCATATCTTGAGGATTTTTCCTTAGAAAACGGGCAGTGTCAGTCGTGTCCGACGCAGGCCCAGAGTGCGGCCGCCCGTCCTTCGAGTAAGGTTCGCCGTGAAATCGAGGCCAATCCTATCGGCGACGATCGCTTGCGCGGTGAGCCTCGCGACATGCGCGGGTTCGGCGCGCGCCTTCGACTTCTTCGGTCTGTTCGGGGGCGAGGAGCAGGCGACGCCGAACGCCGACAGCGTCGCTTACGAAGTGAAATTCACCGGCCTCGACGACGCCGCCGGCGTCGCGCAGAACCTCAAGGACGCTTCCAACGCCTGGAAGCTGCGCTTGCAATCGCCCTCCTCGGGCGTCGGCCTCGCGCGGCGCGTCGTCGCGGATTTCCCGCGCCTCACGCAAGCGCTCTGGGCCAACGGCTATTACGATGCGGAACTGCGCGTGCGCGTCGCCGAGGTCGAAGTCTTCCCCGACGGCAAGGGCGCCGATGCGGCGGGGATCGCCGCCGAGCGCCACAAGGGCCAATCGCTCGCGCCGGTGGTCTTCGAGGTTGCGCTCGGCCCGCAGTTTCATCTGCGCAACGTCGAGGTGATCGACGCGCGCACCCATGCGCCGATCGACCGCACGCCGTTTTCGCGCCGCGCCTTTCTCTTCGACGAGAACGAACCGGCGGGCGCCTCCGCGCTCATGGCGCGGCAGAGCGCCTGGGTCGACGAATTGCGGGCGAAATCCCATCCGCTCGCCAAGATCGTCGACACGCGCACCGTCGTGCGTCACGAAGAAGGCGTCGTCGACGTGACGGTGACGCTCGATCCCGGCCCCGTCGGGACGATCGGCGACGTGCGCGTCGAGGCGCCGCCGGACATTCCGGAAGAAGTCATCCGTTCCTTCATCTATCTCGAAAGGACGGAAGACTACACTCCGAAGCGCCTCGCCGACGCGCGCAAATCCGTCTCGCAGATCGAGGCGGTGGGCGGCGTCAAGGTCGAGGATGCGCAGGACCATCTCGATCCGGACGGCACGATGCCGATCGCCGTCACGGCGACGGAGCGCAAGCAGCACGCGCTCGGCGTCAATGCGAGCTACGCCAATACGGACGGGCCGGCGCTGCGCGCCTATTGGCTCGATCGCAATCTGTTCGGCGGCGCCGAGCGGCTGCGCTTCGATCTCGAAGGCGGCCTCGCGGCGACCGGCGGCGCGACCGCTTCGCCGAAATTTTCGTCGCTGCATCTGGACGATCTCGTCGGGCGCGCCGCCGCGAGTTTCGTCAAGCCGGCGCTGTGGGGCACGCGCAACGATCTCTTGCTCGACGCCGCCGCGGTGCGCGAGCGCACGGTCTATTACGAGGCGAGTTACCTCAACGCCACCGCCGCGATCCGCCACCGCTTTTCGGAGACGGCCTCGGTGCAGGCGGGCGTCGAGGTCGAGGCCGGCCACACCTACGACGTTTGGGGCGGTCACGATTATTCGCTGCTCGGCTTTCCGCTGTCGGCGACTTACGACAGCACCGACAATGCGCTGGCGCCGACGAAAGGCGTGCGCGCGCTGGCGCGGGTCACGCCTTATGTGAACGCGCTGCCGCACGGCGTCGGCATGGTGCAGTCGAAGGGTCAGCTCTCCGCCTATCACGCGCTGGATGAGGACGCCTGGTACATTCTCGCGGCGCGCGTCGCGGTCGGCTCCATCGTCGGCGAGAACATCGAGGACATTCCCGCCAGCCATCGCTTTTTCGCCGGCGGCGGCGGCTCGGTGCGCGGCTATCTCTACCGCTCGCTCGCGCCCGACAATGGCTTCGGCTTTCCGACGGGCGGACGCAGCCTGTTCGAGACCTCGGCGGAAGCGCGCATCAAGCTGACCCCGACCATCGGCATCGTGCCCTTCCTCGACGCCGGCACGGCCTTCGCCGCGCCCTATCCCGACTTCAAGACGACGCTGCGCGCCTCGGCGGGTCTGGGCTTTCGCTACTACACGGGCATCGGCCCCATTCGCGTCGACTTCGCGACGCCGCTCAATCCGCGTCCCGGCGACGGCAAATTCGCGATCTTCATCGGCATAGGAGAATCGTTTTGAACAAGCGGCGCGCCTCCTGGTCGAAAATCCTCCTTTCCGTCACGGTCGTCGTCGGCGTCGCGTTGGGCGGCGCCGTGCATCATCTGCACAGCCCCACCGGCGCGACGGCGCTGGCGCGCTACGTGTCGGGCGCCGCGACCTCGCCCGACATGAAGATCGAGATCGCCTCGATCGACGACGTTTTGTCGTCGCATCCCGCGCTGCGCGATCTGACCGTCGCGGATCGCGACGGCGTCTGGCTGAAGATCGACCGCGTGACGATGCAATGGTCGCGCCTTGCTCTCCTCGCGTTGCGCCTCGACGTGGAAAGCGTCGAGGTCGGCGAAATCAACTTGTTGCGCCGCCCTTTGCCGGCGCGCGAAGCCGCCGCGCCGCCGCCGGCGAAATCCGGCGGTTCTCCTTTCGCCAATCTTCCGATCCGCGTGCGGCTGGGCGAACTGACGCTCGCGAAGATCGATCTCGGCGAGCCGGTGCTGGGCGTCGCGGCGCGCTTCGCAGTAAAGGGCGCCGCCGATTTGGGGCTCGATCGCAACGGGTCCAGTCTTCGCGTCGCTGCGGACCGCACGGACGCGCCGGGGTCCGTCGTGATCGACGGGCGCTTCGATCCCAGCGGCAACCGGCTGGATCTCAAAATCGCCGCCTCGGAGCCGGAGGGCGGCGTCATCGCCCGCCTCGCGCAGCTTCCCGGCCTGCCGCCGGTCGACATTGCGCTGGACGGCGCCGGCCCGCTGGACGGCTTCGAAGCGAAACTCGCCGCCAAGGCGGGCGAGGCCATCGGCGCCGAAGGCTTGCTGCGCATCAGCCGCGAGGGCGCGGACCGAAAACTGCTGCTGACACTGGAGTCGAAACTCGCCGCGCTGCTGCCCAAGGACTTGGCGGCGCTGTTCGCCGAGACGACGAAGCTCGACGGCGCGGCGCGACTCGGCGCGGACGGCGCCGCGACCCTGGACCGTCTGTCGCTGCAAGCCTCCGCCTTCGCGCTCGACGCCACGGGCGGACTCGCCGCCAATGGCGACCTTTCCGGACAGGCGCGCCTGCACGGACTGCCGCCGACCGCCGACGCGCTCTTCGGCGCGAAGTCGCTCGACGGCGAGGCGCTCGTCTCCGGCAGCCTCGCCAGGCCCGACGCGACGCTGCGCTTCCTCGTCGAGGACGCGGTGGGGCCGATGGGCCGGCTCGGCCACGTCGATCTTACCGCCAAGGCCGTCGCCGACGGCGATCTCGCCAAGCCGCAAACGCGCCTCGACGTTTTGGTGAAGGGCGCCGCATTCGGTCTTGCGCTGTCCGACGCCGGCCTCGCCGAGGCCATTGGCGATGGCGGCAAGCTGACGCTTCAAGCGCGCGTCGCGCCGACTGGAGACGCCGACGTCGAAACCGCGAAGATCGAAGTCGCGGCGGGCGAGGCGAGTTTTTCCGGCAAGGCCGGTCCCGCCGCGCTGGACGGCAAGTCGCGCGTCGCGATACGCGATTTGCAGCGGCTGGCGCGGCTGGCCGGGCGCAGCCTGCGCGGCGCGCTGAATTTCTCGGCAGAGCTTTCCGGCGCGCCGGCGCAAGGCGTCGTCGAAGCCAAACTACTCGGCGGCGTCGATGGCCCGAGCGCCGGCGTCGAGGCGTTCGACGGCTTGCTCGGCCAAAGACTGTCGCTTGGCGGCAAGGTCGCGACGCTGCCGGGCGGCGGCTTCGCCATCGACAAATTGGAGGCCAAGGGCGATCATCTGCGACTGCTGGTCGACGGCCGTGCGACGCAAGACGCGGCCGATGTGACCGCCACCCTGGCGCTGCCCGACTTGAAGCGCGCGGACGCGCGCCTCGGCGGGCGCGGCGACGTCGAAGCCAAGCTCTCCGGTTCGCTCGCCAAGCCCGACGCGACGTTTTCCGCGAACATCCTCGGCGCCAGCGTCAACGGGCGCTCCGTTCCCAAACTCGGGCTGACCGGCGCGGCGCAAGACCTGACCGGCGCGCTCGTCGCGCAACTCCGACTCGACGGAGTCGTCGACGGCAAGAAGGCCGTCGGCCGGGTCGATGCGGCGCGCGCCGGCACCGGATGGAAGATCGACGACCTGGATGTCGCGATCGGTCGCGCCAGCGTGAAAGGCAATGTGGCGCTCGCCGCCTCGGGCGTCGCCAGCGGGCGGGTCGTCGTGTCGGCGCCCGATCTCGACGATTTCTCGGCGCTGGCGCTGCAATCGCTGGCCGGGCGGCTCAACGCCGACGTGACGCTGGAGGAGGCGGGCGGCGGCCAGAACGTCGCGCTTGCCGCTGAGGCGAGCGGGATCAAGGCGCAAGGCGCGCAGATCGACAAGGCCAGCGCGAAATTTTCCGCGCGCGATCTCCTGCGCCGGCCGATGTTCGACGGCGATCTTTCGGTCGACGGCGCGCATGTCGGCGCCGAGACCATTTCCAAACTGCGCGTCTCGGCGCGCCCGGCCGGCGCCGGCGCCGCCGCGCTCGATCTTTCCGTCGACGCGCGCGGCTACGCTCTGCTCGGCCGCGCGACGCTGACTCACGGCGAGCGCATGCGGCTCGACATTGCGCAATTCTCGGCGCGGCGCGGTGACAAGCAGATCGCTCTGGCGTCGCCCGCCGCCGTCTCGTTCTACCGCGGCGTCGTGGACATAAAAGGCCTCGCGCTGGCCTTGGGCTCCGGTCGGCTCGAACTCGACGGCAGCGTCGGCGAGCGCCTCGATCTCACCGCGCGGGCGCGGGCCGTGCCGTTGTCCGTCGCGGCGTTGGCCGATCCCAGCCTGACGCTGGAGGGAACGCTCGACGCCGAGGCGCGCGTCACCGGGACGAAGAGCGCGCCGGCCGGCGATTGGAAGGTGAAACTCGCCAAGGCGATGGCGCCGCAACTGCGCGCCAACGGCCTGCCGGCCGTCGACGCCTCCGCCTCGGGCCGGCTCGCCGGTCAGCGCACGACGCTCGACGCCGACATTGCGCTGGGCGCCGCCAGCAAATTGAAGATCACCGGCTCGGCGCCGCTCGGGGCAGGGGCCTTGGAGCTGGCGATCAAGGGCGTCATCGACGCGGCGCTCGCCAATACGATGCTCGCCGCCAACGGCCAGACGGCGGCGGGCAAGGCCAACGTCGATCTGCGCATCTCGGGAGCGGCGAACAATCCGCAGATCGGCGGCGCCGTCGCCCTTGCCGACGGCGCCTTCAACGATCCGCTCAACGGTTTCGCGCTGAGCAAGATAAGCGGGCGCATCGAGGGGCGCGGCCGCGATCTGAACATCGCCGCGCTGACCGCCCAGACGAAGAACGGCGGCCAACTGGCGATCACCGGCCATGTGACGGTCAATCCGGAGGCCGGCATGCCCGGCTCCATCCACATCGGCGCGCAAAAGGCGCAGCTCGCCAATTCCGACGTGGTCTCCTCGATCGGCGATCTCGACATCACGATCGCCGGGCCCTTGCTCAAGGCCCCAAAAGTCTCGGGGCGCGTGACGCTGGGCTCGATGGACGTGAGCGTGCCGGACCGAATGCCGGCCAATCTGAAACCGCTGCCGGGCGGCGTCCACATCGACGCCAAGGGGTTCGCCGCGCAAATGCTCGCGCTGGAGAAGAAGGCCAAGGCGCAGGCCGCGAAACATTCGAGCTTCGACGCGGGGCTCGATCTGGCGATTTCGGCGCCCAACCGCATCTTCGTGCGCGGCCGCGGCATAGACGCCGAATTCGGCGGCGACCTGAAGGTCGTCGGCACGGTGCAAAAACCCAACGTCATCGGCGGTTTCGATCTGCGCCGCGGCAAGCTGCAACTGTTGACGCAGCGCATCGACATCACGCGCGGCAAGCTGACCTTCATCGGCGGCTTCATGCCGGAGCTGGACTTCACCGCCTCGACGACGGCCGGCGACGTGACGGCGACGATCGGCATACAGGGTCCGGCGTCGCTGCCCGGCTTCGCCTTCAGCTCGACGCCGGAACTGCCGCAGGACGAAGTCCTGTCGCGCCTCTTGTTCGCCAAGGCCTCCGGTTCGCTGACGCCCTTCCAGGCCGTGCAGCTGGCGACGGCGCTGGCGCAATTCTCGGGCGCCGCGACCGGCGTCGACGCCTTCGAGAAGATGCGCAAGGCGCTCGGCGTCGACTCGCTCGACCTCGACGCCGGCGGCACGGGCGGCCCGTCGATCGGCGCCTCGCGCTACATCATGGAGGGCGTCAACGTCGGGGTGAAGACGGGCGCCAAACCCGAACAGAGCGCCGTCAGCGTCGGCGTCGATCTGATGAAGGGCGTGCGCGCCCAGGGCGAGACGCGCATGGACGGCAAGACCTCGGTCGGCGTCGGCATGGAGTGGGAGTATTGACCACTTAATTTGCGTTCTTGCCTTTGCGACGCGGACGGCAAAGCTTCCTTAACCGGCGCGTTGCAGCCTCCGCGCATGATTTTGCGGAGGGAGTCGTTCGGCGACGCGGCCACGACGATGGTCGGTAAGACGCGAGATTTCACGAAAACCCGGATCGTTCCGCCCGGCCCGCGACAGCTGCATGGAACGCCGGATCGGCGGTCCCATTGACCTTGGCGGACGCATGAAGTTCAATCTTTCGAAGTGGATTTACTTCGGCCTCGTCTTCTCCGCGGCCGCCCTCCGGGTTTTGGCCGCAGCCCTCGATGCGTCTTCCCCTGCCGCGCCGGGCGAACGCAGCGTGCTCGCCGCGGAGGCGGAGGATCGCGGCGCCCCCGCGCAAGAGGCGCAGGGCGATTCCGAGCAGGCGGCCCGCGTCCCCGCGCCGGCGAAATCGGAAGCCTTGAAGGCGGCCTGCGCCTGGCGGGAACACATCCGGCGCGACGACGAGATCGAACCGCGCGCCCCCGAAGGCTATATGCGCAAATACTGGCCGAACGGCATGCCGCGCTCCGAAGAGCCTCTGGTGAGCGGCCGGTTCCACGGGATCGGGCACTACACTTTCGCCAATGGCGCCGTCTATGGCGACATCCCCTGGCGCCACGGGCAAAAGCACGGCGTCTTCACGCTCTATCGCGAAGACGGCTCGAAGGAGCAGACGCTGTCCTATCGCGACGGCGTCCCCTACGGCCTCGACGAATGGTTCGCGCCCGACGGGCGGCGCACCAAAGCCTGGGTCTATCTCGACGAGAAGCATTTCGTGCCGCCGGAGCAGTGCGAGGGGTGAAAGGCGGGTTGCAAAATGCGGCCGCGTCACTCGCCTCAGGGAGAAAAGTCGTGCAATTCCTATAAAAACCTGCTGAAGCGTTTCGAGCCGCCGACGATCGACGACCCTTTTTTCGGCCGGCTCATTTACATACGAATCTCGAACGGTCGGGGCTCTTACTGGGAGGCGAAGCGTTGGTTCTCGCCATGTGGCCGTGATCCTATATTCGTTCCAACTCGAGGGATTGGAAGTTTCTCCGGAAGTCTCGATCGACACATGACCCTCCCCTCTGCGCCAATACGAGACGCGCTTTCCCCAAGCCGGGTAACGGCTCCGCAAGCCTAATGCGGGATAAACCATGATGTAACCGCTTGCGACGGCTCCCCCGTGTCCTCTGGGGTGGGCTTCTAGAGTCCGCAGGCGTCGTGTGGCGTCAAAGTGGGCAGAGCGCATGCGTCGTAGGTCGAGTGCGGGTTGGGCGGCCGGCGTCATCGCGCCCTGGTGTCTCAGCGTAGGGGTCCTCGTGTCTTTCACGGCTTCCGCGGGTCAGAACGGCTCCGGCGGCTGGAGCAAAGCTCCCTTGGCGGCGCGTCTCGGCGGGTCGATCGAGGGAGCTTCGCTCCCCTTGGCGCTGGAGGGCGGATCCATCGAGGGGCGATCGCAGGCCCTGATCCAATTCGCGCGGCTCGACGACGGCGGGCCTTACAACATCCACCAGCCCTCCGACGAAAACGAACCGCACATCGAATTGAAGCCCAATGCGGCGGCGTTTCCGGAAATCGATCGGTCCCACAAGAGCGATCCCTTGGTGTCGCTGCGGCCGAGCATCGAGGGCCGCCGCAACGGCGAAACCCGCAAGGTCGAATTGCGCGCGCCGCAGGGCGCCGCGCAGAGCCCCATCGCCCAAACGACCGCGGCGGCGGTTTCTCCCGGTCAGACGGGCTCGGCGGCGACCCCGGCCGCGCCGGCCCCGGAGGCGGCGAACGAGCGCGTTCTGCACGGCGCGACGCCGCAAACTTCGCGCGCCGTCGCGCTCGGCTCCTCGACGCCGGCGCAGCCCGACTCCTTGCCGATCGAAGTCGGCTCCTTCCCCCAGGCGACCCTCGCGTTGCAGACTGCGCCGGCGGGCGCCGCCGGGCGCCCCGATTACGCGTCGATGATCGAGCCGGAGAAAATGGACGCCGAGAAACGCTGCCTCGCCGAGGCGGTCTATTTCGAGGCGCGCAGCGAACCGGTGGAAGGCCAGGCGGCGGTCGCGCAGGTCGTGCTGAACCGCGTATCGAGCGGGCTCTATCCCGCCAACATCTGCGGCGTCGTCTATCAGAACCGCCACCACTACAAGCGCTGCCAGTTCTCCTTCGCCTGCGAAGGCAAGTCGCTGCGCATCACCGAGCGCGAGTCCTGGGCGAGCGCGGTGCGCGTCGCGGACGAGGTTCTCGCCGGCCGCACCTATGTCTCGCAGGTCGGCCGCTCGACGCATTACCACGCGGCCTATGTGAAGCCGCGCTGGGCGCGCCGCCTGACCAAGATGGACGTGATCGGCCGGCATATTTTTTACAAGCTGAAGCCGGGGCAGACGTGAGGGCGGCTCACCGCCCGCCGCGAAACCCCGTTGCCAGCACGTAAAGCTCGGCCGAATCCGCCCGGCTCGCGGCCGGCTTCAAGTGGCGCACGATGGCGAAATCCCGCTTGAGCCGCGCCAGCAACTGCCCCTCCGTGCCGCCTTGCAGCACTTTGGCGACGAAGAAGCCGCCCGGCGAAAGAACCTCGCAAGCGAAATCGGCGGCGAGGTCGGCCAGCGCGACGATTTTCAAATGGTCGGTCGCCCGGTGCCCCGTGGCGTTGGCGGCCATGTCCGACATCACCGCGTCGGCCGGCCCGCCGAGCATCGCCTTGATGAACTCCGGCGCGTCGTCGTCGTTGAAGTCCTTGACCGCGAATTGCACGCCGTCGACCGGCTCCATTTCGAGCAGATCGACGGCGACGACTTTGCCGACGCCCTCAGCGGCCTTGACCCGCTTGGCCGCCACCTGCGACCAGCCGCCCGGCGCCGCGCCGAGATCGACGATGCGCTGTCCGACCTTCAGCAGATGGCTTTTTTCGTCCATCTCCAGCAGCTTATAGGCCGCGCGCGAGCGATAACCCTCGCGCTTGGCGCGCTGCACGTAAGGGTCGTTGAGCTGGCGCTGCAGCCACAGCGTCGAGGCGAGCGACCGCTTGCGCGCCGTCTTCACGCGCACCTTCAGGGACCGGCCGCCGGCGCGTCCGTCGTCGCCCTTGGTCACGCCAGCACCTCCTCGCGCGGCGCGAACATCCCGTCTTCCGCCGGCGTCATCTCGAGATGGCGCCTGTGGAAGGCTTTCAGCGTGGCGCGATGGCCGATGGAGACGATCGTCGTGCCGGGGAGGCGCTCCGCCAGCATCGCGTAGATTTCCGCTTCCAGTCTTTCGTCGAGCGCCGAAGTGGCTTCGTCGAGGAACAGCCAGTCGGGCTTGACCAGCAGGGCTCTCGCGATGGCGACGCGCTGCTGCTCGCCGCCGGAGAGGCGCTGGCCCCAATTGCTTTCTTCGTCGAGCCGGTCCTTGAACCCCGCGAGCTTCGCGTCGATCAGCGCCGCGTCGATCTCCGAGGCGGAATATTCGCCGCTCGCCCTGGGATAGTTCAGCGCGGCGCGCAGCGAGCCCAAGGGAATGTAGGGCCTTTGCGGCAGCAGCATCAGGCTCGCGCCTTTCGGCGTTTCGATGCGCCCCTCGCAATGCGGCCAGATGCCGGCGACGGCGCGGAACAAGGTCGATTTGCCGGAGCCGGAAGGGCCGGTGAGCAGCACGGATTCGCCTTTGGCGAAGTCGATTCCCTTGGCCGCGACGATCGGTCTGCCGTTCGGCAACAGCAGGCGCGCGTCGATCGACAGGCGATCGGAGGTCGCGCGCAGCGCATCCGCCCCGGCGAGGGCGGCGCCGGCGCGGTCCACGGCGGCGTCGAAGGATTCGAGCCGGTCGAGCACGGCCCGGAAGTCCGCCAGGAAAGTGTAATAGGAGACGAAGAAACCCAGCGCCTCGTCCACGACCATGAAGGCGTCGGCGGCCTGGCGCAGCACGCCGAGCTTGATCTTTCCCGACAGCACGAAGGGCGCGACCAGCACGAAGGGAAAGATCGGCGAAAACTGCCCGTAAATCCCGGTGAACCAGGTCAGCTTCTTGCGCCGGTCGACGATGGCGAGGAAATTGTCGTAGATCGCGCCAAAGCGCTGCTTGAGACCGCCGCGCTCCGCGCCTTCGCCGCAGAGCAGCGCGATCTGCTCGCCGTATTCGCGCAGCCGCGCCAGGGAAAAGCGGAAGTCGGCCTCGCGCCGCTGGCGCTCGAAATTCAGCTGGGTCAGCGGCCGGCCGATCAGATGGGTGATCAGCGTGCCGGCGATTTCGTAGATCAGCGCGATCCAGAACAACAGGCCCGGAATGGCGAAACTGCCGCCGAAGAAGGTCAGTTCGCTGGAGATTTGCCACAGCACGATGGCGTAGGAAACCAGCGAACTCAAGGAGGCGATGAGCCTCGTCGAGAAGGAATAGACGCCATAACCCTGATTGCCGCCGTCTATGAAGTAATTCACGTCCTCGGCGATGCGCTGGTCGGGGTTGTCGGCCATGCCGCCCTCGAGCGCGATGACGTAATGGCGATGACCGCCGAGCCAGCGGTCGATGTAATGCTGCGTCAGCCAGCGCCGCCAGCGGATGATCAGATAGGACTGCATCACATAGTCGAGCACGGCGACGACGACATGCGCGAAGGCCCAAGGGATGAATCCCCACAGCAGCTTGGCCCAGAACACCGGGGCGTTCAGGTCTTGCAGCGCGCTGTAATAGTCGCGGCGGATGAAGCTCAGCCGCAGCGAAATGCCGACGAGAGTCTGGCTGAACAGAACGAGCGCGACGATCATCGCGGCGGCGACCAGCGGCTCGCGCGCCCGGAAGGCGGGGAGGGGCCACAGGCGGTACTCGCCCGGCGTGTCGCTGTCGAAATAAAGATCGGCGATGCGCATGATCTGGCGAACGACCGGGATTTGGAAGACGGCGAACGCCAGAATCGAAAAGCCGGCGACGGTGATCGCCAGAGTCGCGGGCAGCGCATATTCCTCGTAGTCTTTCGGCCAGTACCCCTCGACCTCGGCGACGATGGCCACGCCGAACAGCACGGTTTCGACCGAGAACAAACCGACGAATATTTTCAGGAAGGTCGAGATGTGCTCGGACCGCCAGGTCGTATAGGCGCAAAGCCCGGCGGTCGCCGCGAGCAGCAAGATCTCCGTGTCGCCCTTGTGCGCCCCCGCCGCGGCGGCGCAAAGCGCGAACACGGCGAGCGCGACAGCCAAAATCCGCATCATGATCCTCTTTCGCGATCGAGTCCGGGGGCGCGCCCCCAAGCCCACGCCTCTAGCGCGGCTTAGCGGTCAAGCAAAGCGGCAATGTGGCGAGGGGTCTCGCGCCGGCGCGCGGTTCGCTGCGCAAAAAGCGCCGGGCGGAAATCTATTCCTGCTCCTCGGGAGCGATCTCGCCGTTGATGACCGCGACGAGGACCGGAGAGGCCTTGAAGGTCAGCACCCGGCGCGGCGTGATCGGCGCCTCGACCCCGGTCTTGGGATTGCGTCCGATGCGCGCGCGTTTGCTGCGCACGTTGAACGTCCCGAAGGAGCGCAGCTTCACCTGCTCGCCGCGCAGCAGCGCGTCGCTGATCTCGTCGAAGGCCGCGTCGAGGATGCGGCGCGCCTCCGCGCGAGACAGCCCTGGGCAACAGGCGTAGACGGCCTCGCGCAAGGCCGCGCGGGTCAGAGCGTTTCCCGACGGCTTAGCCTTCGTCACGATTCACCCGCGACGCCAGCATCGTCATCAACAAAAAGCGTGAAACCACCATTTCGCACGACAACCCCCGCCACCACGCGTTTCGCCTGTGAATATCGCGCGGCCACACATCGTGAAACGCCGCGCAAACCCCCCGAAATCACTCTATTAACATATCGAAAAAATGCAAGCGTCGTCGCGAGTTGCGCCGGAATTGAACTCGAGGCGGCGCCCCGGCGCGAAAAATCGTTGCGCAATTGTATGTTAAGCCGATCCGCAGCGCCTAGAGTTTCACCTTGTGCTTGGCGACCGGGATCATCGAGCGGATTTTTCGGATGCGCTCCACGTCGATGTGGGTGGAGACGAGGCCGGGACCTTCCGAAGCCTTGGCGACGACATGGCCCCAAGGGTCGGCGATCAGCGAATTGCCGTAGGTGAAACGCGTCTCGTGCCCCGCCCGATGCGCCCCCGTTTGCGCCGGCGCGCAGAGATAGGCCTGCACTTCGATCGCGCGGGCGCGGCACAGAACCTCCCAATGGTCTTTGCCGGTGACGAGCGTGAAGGCCGAGGGCAAAGCGATCATGTCGGCGCCCCTCTCGGCGAGGGCCTGGAAGAGATAGGGGAAGCGCAGATCGTAGCAGATCGCGCAGCCCACGGTGATCCCTTCGAAATCATAGGTGACGACGTCGGTCCCCGGCTTGAAGGCGGCGCTTTCGTGATATTTCGCCCCGTCGGGCGCCGTGATGTCGAACATGTGGATCTTGCGGTAGCGCGCGACTTCCTCGCCCTTGCGGTTGAAGGCGACGCTGGTGTTGTGAATGCGATCGTCGCCGGGGATTTTTTCCAGGATCGAGCCGGCGTGAATGAACACGCCGTGCTGGCGCGCCAGGGATTGGCAGAGTTCGTAAGCCGGACCGCCGGGCAAATCTTCCGCCGCCGCGATCTTTTCGGGACGCGTGCCGCCGATGAAGTCGAAACATTCCGGCAAACAAATCCAATCGGGACGCTCCTGCTCGATCGCCTGCTCGATCAGCGCTTTGGCGCTGGCGAGATTGGCGGCCTTGTCGCTGATGGAATTCATCTGAACCAGAGTGATTTTCATACCGTGCGCCATTCCTGGTTGGTTCTCGAGGGTTTTCTGACGCCATCATACAAGACCCGCGTCCGGCGTCCAGACTCCAGCTCCCGGTAAGGTTGAAAAGACAGCGGCTTGTGCGACGCACGCGTTCGCCGGGGCGCGCCCGGTCTTCCTCAGCCCTCGTCTTCGGCGCGCCGAAGGGCCTGCGCCGCGGCCCAAAGGGCGAGGGCGGCCCAGGCCAGTATGGTGATCGAGCCGCCGATCGGCGCGGCGTAGGGGAACAGTTTTCCCGGTCCCAGCGCGCGCGACGCCAGGTCGGCGGCAAAGAGCGTAACGCCGACTTGAAGCGCTCCGCAGATCGGAAACAGCAGTCGGCCGGGGTTCGCGAGCGAGCGGCCCAAGGCGGCGAGCCCGATCGCCGCGGCGGCGTGCAGCATCAGGAATTGGCTCGCCGTCGCCAGCAAGGGGCCGCCGTCGGCGTGGGCCGCGGCCGCCGCGAGCATGTCGCCGGCGCAGCCTTGCAGCGCGGCGATCGCGAGAATGACGAATGGGGCTTTGCGCAAGACGTTCTCCTGGACGGGCCCTGCGTCAATAGGCGTTCTCCGACTTGAGGAGCGCGAAGGGCGTGAGCGCCAATATATAGACGTCGCGCAGCAGCGACCAGTTTTCGATGTAGACGAGATCGTGTTCGACGCGCTTTTGAATTTTTTCCGGCGTGTCGGTTTCGCCGCGCCAGCCGTTGATCTGCGCCCAGCCGGTGATGCCGGGCTTGACGCGGTGGCGCGCGAAATAGCCGTCGACGACATCGTCGTAGAGCCGTTCGGCGGCCCGCGCATGCGGCGCGTGCGGACGCGGGCCGACGAGCGAGAGATCGCCCTTGAACACGACGTTGAAGAGCTGCGGCAACTCGTCGAGCGAGGTCTTGCGGATGATGCGGCCGACCCGCGTGACCCGCGGATCGCCGCGCGTCACCAGGATTCTCGCTTGCGGGTCCAGGCGCTCGACGTACATCGAGCGGAATTTGTAGATTTCGATCTTCTCGTTGTTGAAGCCGTAGCGCGTCTGCCGAAACAGCGCCGGACCGCGCGAGTCGAGTTTGACGAGAAGCGCGATGAGCCCCATCAGCGGCGACAGCGCCAGCAGGAGCAGCGCGCCGACGACGCGATCGAAGACCGATTTCGCGAAGACGTCCCAATCGGCGATCGGCTTGTCGAAGAGATCGATGACCGGAACGTCGCCGAGATAGGAGTAGGAGCGCGGACGAAACCGCAATTTGTTGGAATAGGCGGCGAGGCGGATGTCGATCGGCAGGACCCAGAGTTTGCGCAGCATGCCGAGCAGGCGTTCCTCGGCGGCGATCGGCAGCGTGAAGACGACGAGATCGAGGCGTGTGTGGCGCGCGAATTCGACGAGTTCGTCAACCGTTCCGAGTTTCGGGAAGCCGGCCACGACATCGGGCGAGCGCTGCTCGCCGCGATCGTCGAAAATCCCGAGGATTCGCAACTCGCCGTCGCTCTGCGCGGACAGCGCCCGCAGCACCGGTTCGGCCGCCGGTCCGCCGCCGACGATCACGGTGCGGCGATCGAGTTTGCCCTCGCGCGCGAGTCCGCGCACGAAGGCGGCGAGAGCGAAGCGCTCGCTCATCAGCAGCGCGAGTCCGCCCAAATACCAGCTGGCGAGCCAGACGCGCGAAAAGAACAGATCGAGTTTCAAGAAGAAGGCGAGCGCCAGCGCGGCGGCGAGAACCAGCGTCCAGGCCCCGAAAATCCGCATTCCCTGGACGACGGGCGCGCGAAAGGCGCCGACCGTGTAGAGCGAAAAGGCCTGCAAGACGAGGATCGTCAGCAGCGACATGCCGGGGATCACGATGAAATAGCCGATGTCGTGCCCATAGACCGGGGCGACATGCACCTCGTGCACGGCGAAGCCGAGGGCGCAGAGCATCGAAAATTCGATCGCGCGCACGACGCCGGCGAGCACGATCGGCGAATAGGCCTTGCTCGGCGCGCCGTTGACGGCGATCTCGGCGAGCGAGGTTCCGGAGGCGCCGCCGCCGCCGGGCCCGCCGGTCGGCGCATGATTCACCGCGACGGCGCACATCGGCGTCTCTCCTGTCGATGCGGCGCGACGGCGTCGACGGTCGATCGCTGCGCCTGGATTAGAAGATTCTCTCGCGGACGGTGATCGTGTCGCCCGGCCGGATGAGCGTGTCGAGAGGAACGCGTCCGGTGACGGCTTCCCCCGAGAGGACGCGCGTCAGATCGACTCCGCCCTGATAGCCGCGCGGCGAGAAGCCGCCGGCGATGGCGACCGCCGTGCGCGCCGTCATCCCGTCCACATAGGGGAATTGCCCGCCGCTCTGCACTTCGCCCAGCACGAAGAAGGGGCGGAACGCCTCCACTTCGACCGAGACGCGCGGATCGCGCACGAAGCCGTTGCGCAGACGCGCGGCGATTTCCTGTTCCACCGCGACCGGATCGCGGCCGAAAACCGGGACCGAGCCGATCAAGGGCATCGAAATGCGCCCCGAGCCGTCCACCGAATAAGTGTTGGAGAGCGAATCCTGCCCGAAGACGATCACCCGCACCCGATCGCCCGCGGCGAGGGGATAGGTGTTCGACGGCTGCGCAGCCTCCAGCTCCGGCCGATATTCGCCGGGGAGCGCGCATCCCGAGAGTAGGGCCATCGTCATGAGGCATGGCAGCAGCGCTTTACGGTTCGACATCGTGGGTCCGAAGCTCGTTACGAATGTATTACGCTCAGGGCGCTCCGATGGGATTTTTAGGGCCTCGTGGTTAATAAAGCTTCACCGGAAAAGCCGGCTTTCGCGCGGCGCGACGATTAACCTCGCCGCAACCATAAGCCGATATTTCTCGGCGGTGGCGATGGAGTAGCGCGATGCGTGTCAGTGACGAGAGCGACCGGAGCGATCTGGACATTTCGCGCATCATGCGCGCTCTGGCGGCGAAGCGTTGGCTCATCCTCGGTCCGACGCTCCTGGCCTTCGTCGTCTCGCTCGTCGCCGTCAATCTGATCAAGTCGCGCTATGCCGCCGACGCGCGCGTGCTCCTCGAAAATCAGGAGAATTTTCTTCCGCACGCCGAGAAGAACGAGGTGAAGAGCGAGGCGCCGCTGCTCGACGCCGAAGCGGTGCAGAGCCAAATCCAGCTCATCACCTCGCGCGATCTCGCCCGCCGCGTCATCAGGACGCTCGAACTGAAGGGCGACGAGGAGTTCGATCCGCTCGCCAAGGGTCTGGGCCTGTGGAACCGGGCGCTGATCATGTTCGGCCTGATGCGCGACCCGACCAAGGTCAGTCCGGAAGATCGCATGCTCGACAGTTTCGCCGATCGTCTGGCCGTGATCTCGCCGAGCAAGACGCGCGTCATTTCGATCGAATTCTCCTCGCAAAATCCCGATCTCGCGGCGCGCGGCGCCAACACGATCGCCGACGTCTATCTCGATTTCCAGCGCGAGGCGAAGCGCGAGAACGCCCGCAACGCCGCCAAGAGCCTCGCGGCGCTCGTCGCCGATCTGCGCGCCCGCGTCGGCGAGGCCGAGGCGCAGGCCGAGGATTTCCGCACCAAATCCGGCCTCTTGATCGGCTCGAACAACACGACGATCACCGCGCAGCATTTGAGCGACCTCAACACGCAATTGTCGCTGTCGCGCTCCACCCAGGCGGATGCGCAGGCGAAGGCCAATCTGCTCAGGGAAATGTTGCAGCAGCATCGCCTCGGCGACATTCCCGACGTCGCCAACAACGAAGTCATGCGCCGGCTCATCGAGCAGCGCGTCACCTTGCGCTCGCAACTGGCGCTCGAATCGCGCACGCTTCTGCCCGGTCATCCGCGCATCAAGGAGCTGCAGGCGCAGCTCGACAATCTCGAACAGCAGACGCGGGTCGTGGCCGATCGGGTGGTGCGCACGCTGGAGAACGACGCGCGCATCGCCGGCGCGCGCGTCGACAATCTTTCCCGCGCGCTCGACGCGCAAAAGAAGGTCGTCGGCGCCACCGAAGTCGACGACGTGAAGCTGCGCGAGTTGGAGCGAACCGCGCGCCTCTACAAGGAACAGCTCGAAATCGCCACGGCGAAATATCAACAGGCGCTGTCGCGCGAAGACGCCGAGGCCAATCCGGCCGACGCGCGCATCGTCCAGCGCGCGCTGGCGCCGCAGCTGCCGACCTATCCCAAGAAAATCCCGATCGTCGGCTTCGCCACTTTCGCGGCGCTCGCGCTTTCCGTCGGCGCATTGCTCGCCCGGGAGATGTTGACCTCGCCGCGCGAGGCGGCGTCCGTACGACCGCGTCCCGCGGCGAGGCCCGTCGATGTCGGCGAGAACTCGGATCCCGCGCCGGAGCGGGACGCCGACTCCTTCGGCCGCGCCGAACTGGGCTCGAGGCCCGCCGCGGCGGCGGATCTGGAGCCTCTCGCGGTCGCGGCCTTCGACGCGGGCGAGGAAGCGGAAGAGGCGCCTTTCGGGCAGGCGCTCGCGCATGACGAAGTCCATGCGCTGGACGAGCCGCATGGGCGCAAGCCGGAGTCGACGGTCGTCGTGGTCGACGGCGTCGACGCGGCGCGGCTGTCGGCCCCGAGCGTCAAAGTGCTGATGGCCTGCGGCGGCTCGAGCCCCGAAGCGGTTTCGACCGTATTGGCGCTGGCGCGGGCGCTGGCGCAGCGCGGGCGCGCGGTTCTGGTCGCGACGGACGCCAGCGAAACGGCCTATGAGGATCTGGTGCCGCATGGCGCCGAGCGTCCGAAGGGCCTGCGCGATCTCTTGACCGGCGCGGCCGATTTCGGCGAAGTGATCCAGCGCGAGCCCGGCTCGCGCCTGCATGTGATCGCGCCCGGCGTCGACGACGAGGCGCCGCGCTTCGACGTCTCCGTCATCGTCGAAGCCTTGGCGCGGACCTACGACTTCGTGGTCTTCGCAACCTCGGCGGCGATGAACGCGCTGACCCTCGCGCCGCTGTTCGACAAAATCCTGCTGCGCGCCGCCGACGCCTCCACCGACGATCTGCTGCGGGCGCTGTCCGACGCCTGCGACGACGTGAGCGTGATCCAGGACGCCGGCGTGGAGCCCGCCGCGGTTTAGCCGCGCGCGGCTTCTCGTTGGGCGTGCGGCGCCGCGGTCGCCGCGATCCGGTTAACGCCGGTTAACGCTTTGTGCGCCGACGCACAGACGTTGCCGGCAAAACGCCTAAACTGTTCTCCATCAACAAGAGGAGGACGGGTCATGAAAAAGTTCAGCCAATCGCAGCCTCTCCCCAAGGCGGGCCGGGTAGCCGCTATCGGCCTCGCTTTGGCGCTGGCTTTCGTGTCGACCCTTGCGACCGCCCATGCGGAGACGCGGGTTTTTGGATGCGACTTCGTCAAGCGTCACAGCCAGACCGAGGCCTTGGCAGCGCTTTCCTATGCGCGCCAAACGGTCGGATCGGCGCAAGCCAGCAGTCTCTATGGCGCCTATGTCGGCCTGAAGAGCGATTGTCAGTCGAATCCGGGGGCCAAGCGCGTCGTGAATCTGTCGCCGGCCGTCGTCGCCGTCATAGCGGGGGACTGACGCGGTCGGCAATTCGCCCTCCGCTCGAAGGGACTCCTTCGGGCGACCAGGAGTCGGCAAGACTGGACGCGAGAGCGCGTCAACCCTTGCGCAGCGCGCTCGATCGAACAGGTCGAAACGCCGACCCGGGGCGGCTCAAAAGCAGTGGTTGGCCTTCAACTCATAGACCCAGGCGGGGCACCCATCGTGCTGCCTTCTCATGCAGTCGGCATAATTCCTTTGGATCGTCAGGCATAGCGCGGCTTTGGGATCGACGGGCGCGACGCGCTCGCCCCTGTCTCGGTCCTCGCGCTCCTCGCGACGGCGGAATTCCTCGCGCTCTTCGTGCCGGCGGTGTTCTTCGCGCCACTCGGGGCTGAGACGCCTCAGCCGCTCGCAGGCTTCCTCATCGCCGCCATCGCAATTGATGCGCAGATCGCGCACGATGTGCTTTATGCGCTCGCAGGCCTCCTCATTGCCCCTGTCGCACTCGACGCCCAGTTCGCGCATTCCTTCCCCGCGGCGCTCGCGCCAATCCTCTTGCGCCCGCGCCGTTGGAGCCGAAAGGGCGAAAGCGATGAACGCCACGGCGAAGGCGGTTTTATTCATAGGGCGGCTCCTGCTTCGATTCGCGTCGCAAACGCGACGATCCCGTCATTGGGCGGCAAGCCGGGCGAATTGATGACTTCGCAAATGGGAATTTTGGCGAAGCGCGCGCGGGAAAGCGGCGAGCGCGCGACGGTTGGCGTTCGGGGGCGTTTGCAAGTCGTTTCCGATGCCGCGGTCGCCGCCGGCGCGACGACGACGACCTGTTTGGCTTTCGCATCGTCGACCGCGCAACGACGTGGCCGCGCGCAAAAAACCCTCCAATCGTCGCGCGAAGTGAAAGAAAGCTTGCAACGCCAGGGGCCGACGGCGATGGCGGACGCTCGTAACGCGCTGATGGAGGGCCTGCAGCTGCAATTTGCATTGCATTGCAGATTCGTGGAATCGCTCATTATGAAACGCGGGTAAACGACCGTAGGTTTTTAGCTATCACGTCGATGTCTGTGATCCGTGCTGAAATAACCTCGTATGTGGGCAGCTTCCCATTCAAAAGCGTAATATAGCAAGAGACATATTGCTCACGATTCAGGGGCTTTATAAAAAGCGTTAATTCATTTTGAAATGAAGACGGCCCCACGATGCCCCCAATGAAGTGAGAGTAAGTCTTCGCTTTACCAAATATAATTTTAGGTAATAGTAGCTCTAAACCTATCGAGCCACACGCCGCCACGGTTATACCGTGAGCAATTTTCGCAAGCTGTAAATTAAATGCGTCCCAATCGAAAAAATGGGTTATCTGCCATTGCCCTGCGTCCATCTGCTTACCAAAGCGCTCTAGTTCTTCTCTATTTACCTTGAAAAGTATTTTCATTTCAGGATTGCTGTCGCTTGGGAGATGCCCAACAACAATCCCATGAGGAGGCATTTCCACGGTGTAATACATGGTCGGAAGGTCGTCTATCGCTACCGGAAATGTCTGGCTTGTCATTCCATCATCAACGCAGACATTCCAGTGGGTTGGGCGCTTCTTTCGCCGATGTCTCTTACCTTTTATTCCCAACTTAAGCCGCAAGGGCCAATACATATTGCGAGCGAAGCGTTGCTCAAATTTCGTCGTAATAGAGGCACAGGTGGCACAGCTTGCCTCAGGCATTTCGAGGAGGCCGCCAAGGGACTCCGGTATAATATGCTCCGTCGTCAAATCGGTTTTCGCCCCGCAATAGATACAGGAACCATGCGGCGGAAAAATGCGACGTGGGTTCTCGCGGTCAATGGTGGCCATGCTTAAATCACCACTCTTTCCACCTCGTCGAGCGTGACCTCCTCGGCGCGGCGATCATAGAGCTGCGTCGTGCGGGTGCTGGCATGGTTCGCCATCTGCGCGGCGCGTTCAAGCGTGCCGCCATTCTTCAGGTAAGCCGTGACGCCGGTAGCGCGAAACGTGTGGTTGCCGACATGCATGGTGATGCCGCCGGATTTGGCGCGGCGCTGAATCATCGCGTAGGCGTTGGCTTGGGGCAGGGGGTTGCCGGTGAGCTGGCCGGTCGCGCGACTGTAGGTCTGGAACAGAAACGCCTTCGGCTCCTGCGCCAGCCCAGCGCCGTCGATATAGGCGTGAAGATAGGCCTCTAAATTGTGATGGCAGGGCATGGCGTGCGGCTTGCCGCCCTTCTCGTGCAAGCGAACCCATAGGCGGCGGTTCTGCGCATACACGTCCTCGACGCGCATGCCGATCGCCGCGCCGATGCGCGCGAAGGAATAGACCATCAAGCCGATGAGCGCGCGGTCGCGTAAGCCGATGACGGTCGTGGTGTCGATGGCGTCGATGAGCTGCCGCGCTTCCTGCGGATCGAGCACGGGCGTCTTGCCGCGCCGCACGATGTGGCGCGGCCCACGCACGGCGCTCGCGGGATTGGTCGGCATGATCTGGCCGACGACGAGCCAATCGAACAAGTGACGCAGGGCCGCCAGGCGCAGCTTCGCGGTCGGGGCGGATCGCGCCTTGGCGAGCTGCTCGATATAGGCGGCGACATGAACGCTCTCGATCGCCGTCAGCTGCGTGACGCCGCGCGTCTCCAGCCAAACGAAGAATTCGACGGCGGCGCGCGCGTAAGCGCGGCGCGTGTGCGGGTTGCGGATGTTGGCGGTGAAGAATTCGAAGAAGCGATAGGAGGCGCGCTCGCCGCTCGCGGCGACGAGGGCAGGGGCGCGGTCGGCGATGATGGGAACGAGTTGGCTCATCGAGGGCGCGCTCCTTTATGCCTCATGCATGAGGGCATGCCGTTGCGCCTTCCGCAGAAACCCGATCTTCTCGGCCGCGGCTCCGTCAGCAAGCTCACGCGCCTTGCGCTGTTTCATTGGGTTCCCACGGGTTGATGAGGGTGAGGCCGAAGCCTTCGAAGCCGCCAACGTCGCGGGTGACGACGCCGGCTTTACGCGCGCGGGCAATCGCCGCGATGATCAGATCGGCCACCTCTATCGGTCGACCGCTCTGCCGGCGCGCCGCGAAGAGTTGCGCATAGAAAACCACCGCCTCGCCGTCGAAAGGCAGAATGCGTCCATCAAAATCATGCGTGAAGATGGCGGTCGCCATGGTTTCGAGTTCGGCGCGTCGGCGGCCTTGTGGAAGGATCGCAAGGCCGGCCAGAATTTCAGCGTGGGAAATGGCGGTCGTGAACAGCGATCGGAGCGGCTGATTGCGCATCCATGATGCGACGGCCGCTGAAGGCGTGGGCTTCATAACCTCTGAAAGCACATTGGTGTCGAGAATATGGATCATTCGAAGGTCGGGGGATCGCGAACCAGCTGGCGCGGCGGGAGCTCCAACTCGACGCCGCCGAGAGGTTCGACGCGCGCGCGAATGCGATCATAGAGATTGAGTTCCGGCGGCTGCGCCGACAGTTTGAGAGCGTCTTGAAGAATCCGGCGCGCCTCCGCCTCCATCGAACGGCCGTGCTCGGCCGCCTGCACGCGCAGCCGGTCCTTCGTCGCGGGATTGAGATTGCGAATGGTGAGACTGGCCATGATGGAGTCGCCGATGAACATACCCGTATTGTATGCAATGCTTTCATTGATGTCAATGACTATTCACGTGTAAATTGCGTGGATTTACTTCGTCGAGATATGTGATAGAAAACATATACATAACAGCCCTTGCAAGCGGGCAGTCGATTCATGTAGAATACATATGAACCGAATAGCATCATGCAACACGAGACAACGCCTCCCATGCCAGCGCCTTTCACAGTTCGTCTCGACGAGTCGACGTTGACCGCGCTCGACCATCTCGCCGAAAAAACCGAGCGGTCCCGCAACTGGCTCGTGAGCCGCGCCGTCGAGGATTTTGTCGCCCTCAACGCGTGGCAACTCGGCAAGATCGAAGCTGGACTCGCCGCCGCCGATCGCGGCGACTTCGCCAGCGATGACGATGTGGCGCGCCTGCGGAAGAAATTCGCTCCCAAAACATGAGAGTGCGTTGGACGACTCCGGCGCTGCGCGATCTCGAAGCCGTCGGCGATCATATCGAGCGGGACAATTCCGCCACCGTCGCGGCGCGCATCGTGACCGCCATTCTCGATCAAGCCGACAATCTGGCGAAATTCCCGCATATCGGGCGCGCGGGGCGCGTTCCCGACACGCGCGAGCTGGTCGTGGTCGATACGCCCTTCATCGCGCCTTACCGCGTGCGTGACGCGGACGTTGAGATTCTCGCCGTCTTTCACGGCGCGCGCCAATGGCCGGAAAAATTCGACTGACGGCTGCGCCTTTCGCACGGCGGGTTTCGCACCTAACTTCTGCACGAATTTCCACCCTGAAAATCAACGGGCTGCGTTTTGTGTGAAAGTCCTGAGTTCTGCACCTCGCCATCCGCCAGCCGCAATGACTGCATCGGGTCGTCGGCTGTCCGACGGCAAGCGACTGCGCCGTTTCATGTCTCTTGAACCAAGCGTTGGATTTTGCCCCAAATCTCGAGGGCGATCGACCGACGACCGCCCCTGTCGACAGCCCGAGAAGGCGGATTCATCAATCAACCGCGGTTCGTTCAGCCGCGCGGCGCCAGTCCGCCGCGGCGCAGACGTTCGATCGGCCGCGCCAGCCAGGGCCGGCGCTTGATCTCGCGCTTGGCGCGCGTCGCGGCGCCATAGAGCGGCGCCGCGATCGCCCCGGCGGCGCTCACCGGAAACACCGCGTCGAAAAGTTCGATTTTCTCGTCGCAAACCGCGTCCTTATAGGCGGCTTCGCCAATGCCGAGATCGAACTCCAGAAAGCCGCGCGAAGCGAGATTGTCCAAGAGCGCGTGCAGCAGCACCTCGCCCGGACTGAAGCGCGCCACCTCCTTGTCCGATTCGAAGGAATTGGCGAGGACCGAAAAGCGCCCGGCGTGGGCGAGGCCGACATAGGTCGCGACGACCCGCGCGTCGATGCCGAGCGCGTGGACTTCGAGAACGCCCTCCTCGGCGATCCGGGCGAGAAAATCGCCCATGGCCTCCTGCGCGAAGGGATTGGTCTTGCCCAGATGAGCGAGGCGCACCGCTTTCTGCGAAAAGAGCGCACGCACGATCTGCGATTTTCGGGCGCCTTCCGCCGCATGTTCGAAGGCGAGGTCGCCCATTTGCTGGAGCTTGCGTCTTTGGTAACGCAGTTTCTTGCGCGTGCCGGAGGAGAAGCGCTCCTCCATCGGCGCCAGTATGCCGCGAAGCGACGCGCCATAGGCGGCGCTCGGGCTGCGCTCGGCGCCCTGCGGCACGAGAGGATTGTCTTCGCCGTCGAAGCGCCGCGGCTGGTTCTTCAGCAAGAAGAGGTCCGGCGGTTGCTGCATGCGCGCCGCCGCCGCGCGCAGGCAGGCGGCGAAGTCGATGTCGAGGCCGGGCCGGATCAGCGGCAGGTTGAGGTTGCTCTCGCGACCGCAAATATATTCGGCGACGCGAAGCCCGAATTTCGACCGGCGCGTCGCGAAGGGAAACAGCGCATAGGGCGTCCCGCGCGCGTCGCGCAGCACGACGATGGCCGGCGCCAGCCCTTGCGCCGCGCCGATCGTCGCCGCCCAAAGCCTCGCGTAATCGTAGTTTTGATAGGGGCTGGCGGCGGTTTCGGCCAGCAGGGTGCGCCAGTCGTCGCGCGCGTCCTCGACACGGGCGAAAACTTCCAGGGAGAGCGGCGCGAGAGCGCGCGCTCCTTGCGTCGTAACCATGCCGTCCACAAAACCTCCAGGCCCCTCGAATTGACCGCCATTGGCAAGGAAAGGTCAAGGAGAACCCTGCACAATGGCTAAGGAAACCAGCGGCGGCGAGGCTTCATGCGCGCCGAAAAGGGCGGGAAACGCGGAAGAGCGATGTCGACATGGCGTAGGACGATCATCGGCGCCGGCATGCGGCTGTTCCGCGTCAGCGGCGCGCATCGGCTGGCGGAGCCTTTTACCCAGGGCCTCGGCGCGATACTGATGTTGCATCGCGTGACGCCCGACGCGCCGCGCGTCTACGATCCCAACCGCGGCCTGGAAATCTCGACCGGCTTTCTCGACGCCTTGCTGGGGCATTTGCGCCGCGGCGGGCGCCGCATTCTCTCCATCGACGCGGCGCTGGCGGAATTGCGCGCGCCCCGTCGCGACGCCGCGCCTTTCGTCGTGCTGACCTTCGACGACGGCTACGAGGACCTCGTCCACCATGCGCTTCCGGTGCTGGAGCGCCACGCCGCGCCCTTCACCGCTTATGTGACTTCCGGCTACGCGGAAGGGTCGGCGCGCCTGTGGTGGGTCGAACTCGAGGAGGCGATCCGCCGGCTGGACCAGGTCGAAATCCTGGTGGACGGCGCGCCCTTCAGCGCGCCTGCGGCCACGCAAGCGCAAAAGGCCAAGGCATTCGAGTCGATTTATTGGCGTTTGCGCGGCGCGTCGGAAGAAGAACTCTTGCGCGTCACGCTCCTGCTTTGTGAAAAGGCCGGAATCGCTCCGTTCGAGCTGACGCGGGATCTGTGCCTGGATTGGGACGGCCTGGCGCGGCTGGCGCGCTGCGAACTCGCGACAATCGGCGCGCATTCCGTCACCCATCCGCGTCTCGCCAAGCTGGACGCCGCCGCCGCGCGGCGCGAGATGGCGCAATCGCGCGAGGCCATCTTCGCGCGGCTCGGCGTCGAGGCCCGGCATTTCTGCTATCCGGTGGGCGATCCGACCTCGGCCGGCCCGAGGGAATTCGCTTTGGCGCGCGAACTGGGCTTTGCGAGCGCCGTGACGACGCGCCCCGGCGTTGTCTTCGCGGAGCATCGCGATCATCTCTGCGCTTTGCCGCGCCTCTCGATCAACGGCCATCACCAGAGCCTCGCCGCCGTCGACATATTGCTCGGCGGCGTCCCCTTCGCGCTCGTCAATCGCGGGCGTAAAGTGCGGGCGGCCTGACCACGACGGAGCAGCAAGATTTCCTTCGATCCCTTCGAACCGCACATCAGCCTGCTCGAACGGGGCCAGCCGCGCGGCGTGGCGTTCGGCCTCGTCGGCGCGTGCCTCGCGCTGTTTTTCGCGACGCTCGCGCCGTTCCTCTACCTTTGGGCGCGCGCGCCAAAAGAGCTGGCGATCCTGCGCCTCGACAAGGCGCAGGCGCTGCGATTGACGCAGCTGCACAAATTCCCGCTGATCGAGGCGGCGATGGAAAGCGGTCGCGCGACGCTCGAGCATGTGCTGACCTTGCAGACGCAGATCGCGGTCTTCGCCTTCGGCCTGATCGGCGTCTATTACCTCTGGCGCGGCTACGCCAATCCCAGGCCGCGCGGCTGGTCGCATTTCTTCTGGCTCACGGGCGTGGCCCTGTTCTTTTTCGCGCCGACGGCGGCGCCGCGTCTCACCCCGCAGCGCATCGACTTCGGCGTCGAGGCGATCTTCTCCGCGCCGCGCGCCGAGCGGCGCGAGCCTTACGCGCTCAAGCCGCTTTCCGATCCGGCCGCGGCGATTCAGCCCTCGGCGGCGCTGTTCGCCCGCGCGCTGTTCGCCTCGGCCTTCGCGGCCTTCCTCGCGCTGTCCTGTCACGACGCAGCCTATCGTTTGCGCGAGGCGCTCGTCGAATTCGGACTGATCGTCGAGGAGCCGGGGCGACGCGAGCCGCAAGACGGCGGCCCCGGTGCGTCGGCGGGCAGGGGCGGCGCAAGGGCCGGCGCCGATGCGCAAGGCCGGGAGCACGCCGCGGAGGCCGACGGCGGCTTCGGCCAGCGCGGCCGCGGCCGGGTGCGCCGTCCACGGGACGATCCGCGTGCGCGCGCCTATGCGCTCCTCGGCCTCGCCGAAGGCGCCGGAAAGGCCGAGATCGAGCGCGCCTACAGAGCCAAGATGAAACGCGCCCATCCCGATCACGGCGGCTCCGTCGAATTGGCCGCGGCGCTCAACCAGGCGCGCGATGCGCTGCTTCCCCACGTTTGAGCTGGGGATATTGCGCGGCGCGGCGCTTCGCCCCATCTATGCCCCGTGATTTGCGCGGAAAAAGCCGAACTAAGTCGCCGACCGGAGCCCGACATGACCCCTCTCGCCACGGCGATATGCGCCGCCATCGCCGCTTCTTCGTTGCTCGGCTTTTATCTGCGCCGCCGCCAGATCGCCCATGTGCGCGGCCTGCGCGACGCGCCGCCGCGCGATTTCGCCGCCAGCGTCACGCAGGAGGAGCACAGCCGCGCCGCCGACTATACGATCGCCAGCACGAAAATCGCCGGGTTCAAGGCGCTGTTCGACGGCGCGGTCGCGCTGCTCTGGCTGCTGGCGCTGCTCGCGCCGCTGTATGCGCTCGTCTCGCGCTTCACCGATCCGGGTCTGGCGCGCAGCGTCGCCGTGGTGTTGCTTTTCGCCACCGTCTCGGAACTCTTGGATTTGCCCTTCGCCTTTTGGAAGACCTTTCGGCTCGACGCGAGCTTCGACATGAACCGGCAGACTCCGATCGGTTTTTTTACCGATTGGCTGAAATCGGCATTGCTGCAGCTTGCCATCGGAACGCCCTTGCTGCTTGGAATGTTCGCGGCCTTTCGCGCCTTTCCCGAGCGCTGGTGGCTGATCGCCTTCGCCGGCTTCATGATTTTCTTCGTCGGGATGACGGCGCTCTATCCGAGCCTCATCGCGCCGCTGTTCAACAAATTCACGCCGCTTCCCAACGACGCGCTGCGCCAGCGCTTGGAAGCTCTGTTGCAAAGATGCGGTTTTGCGGCGCAAGGACTGTTCGTCATGGACGCCTCGCGCCGTTCGGCGCGCGGCAACGCCTATTTCACCGGTTTCGGCAAGACCAAGCGGATCGTGCTGTTCGACACGCTGATCGCCAAGCACACGCCGGAGGAAATCGAATCCATCCTCGCGCATGAGCTCGGGCATTTCAAATTCGGTCACGTGCGGCAGATGATGGGGCTGTTCGCGCTGCTGGCTTTCGCCGGTTTCGCCGTTCTTTATTGGGCTATGGGCGCGAACGGACTTGCGCCGGCCTTCGGTCTTCCCTTCGATCCGGGAGTCGCTTTCGTGGTGGTGCTCGTCGCGCAAGAGCCGATCGTTCACCTGCTCTCGCCGCTGCTCGCCTGGCGCTCGCGCCGCGCCGAATTCGAGGCGGACGACTTCGCCAAGGCGATGGTCGGCGAGGCGCCGATGATCTCCGCCCTGACGCGGCTGACGCGCGACAATCTCGCGACGCTGACGCCCGATTGGCTCTACACGCTGTTCTATTATTCGCACCCGCCCGTGCCCGTGCGCGTCGCGCATTTGCGCGGCGCGGCGTGAGGGGGCGCGAGACGCGCGGCGTTACGCCGTCCGCTGCAACACGGCCACGAAAAACCCGTCCGTTTCCGAGGTCAGCGGCGAGAAGCGCAGGCCGACGCCCTGCCGGGAGGCGAAGCGCTGCAACTCCGGCAGCCCGGCGCGCGACGCGGTTTCTTGCGCGCTGAGCGCGACGAATTCCGGCCGCGCCGCGACGAAGGCTTCGATCTGCTCTTCGTTCTCTTCGACGAGCAGCGAGCAGGTGACGTAAGCGATGCGGCCCGCGGGTTTCACGAAACGTACCGCTTGCTCGAGCAGCGCGCGCTGCTCCTTTTGCCTCTGCTCCAAGGCGCCGGGCGCGAGGCGCCATTTGGCGTCGGGGTGGCGGCGCCAAGTGCCGGTGCCGGTGCAGGGCGCGTCGATCAGCACGAGGTCGCAGCGCCCTTCGAGATCGGCGAGCACGTCGGCCTTGCCGCGCGGCGCACGCACTTGCACGTTTCGTGCGCCGGCGCGCTCCAGCCGCGCGAAGATCGGCGTCAGGCGCCGCCCGTCCTCGTCGAAGGCGTAAATCTGGCCGCGATTGTGGGTCTGCGCCGCGAGCGCCAGCGTCTTGCCGCCGCCGCCGGCGCAAAGATCGAGAATCTGTTCGCCGGGCTCGGCGGCGCAGAGCAGGGCCGCGAGTTGCGAGCCTTCGTCCTGCGTCTCGACGAGGCCCTTGACATAGGCCGGCTCCGCCGAAAGCGCCGGACCGCGCCCGTCGGCGCCGGGCAGAATGCGCAGGCCGAGCGGCGAATGCGAGGTCGGCCGCGGCGAGAGATGCGCGAGTTTTTTGAGCGCGTCCTCGCGCGTGGTCTTCAGGATGTTGACGCGCAGATCGATGGGCGCCCGCGCCGCTAATGCCGCGCCTTCCGCCGCCGCGGCCTCGCCCAGCGCCGCCTCGAGTTTCTCGAAGAGCCACTCCGGAAGATCGCCGCGCACATGCGCCGGCGCGTCCGCGAGCGTGGAGGACTCGAGACGCTCGCGCTCTTCATGCGTCAGCGGCGCGGAGCCGTGACCTTCGCCGGTGAAGAGCGCGGAGATCGCAGCCGCATCCATGCCGCGCGCCTCGCGCAAGGCGCCGATCAGGATCGCCCGCGGCGTTTCCTCGCCCATGACGTAAGCGGCGGAGGCGCGCTTGCGCAGCGCGTCATAGACGAGCGAGGCGATGGCCACGCGATCCTTGGAGCCGGCGAAACGATGTTTGAGGCCCCACTCCTTCAACACGTCCTGCGCCGGACGGCGCCATTCGACGAGCGTTTGCAAAATCTCGATGGCGGCGGAAACATGCGCGGCGGGAGTCATACGGACTTTCGATGCGAGGGGAGGGGGCGAAGGTTCCTCCCATGCTGGGGCGGGGATTGCAACGGCGTGGGAGGAAGGGTGGGGCGGTTCGAACTTCCGTTTGACCCGAAGCCGCCCTCCCATTGGCCCAGGCCAAGTTGCAAAATGGAGCATCAGTTCCGCACCGGAGTTTTGCACGAAAAATGCTCTGATTTTTCAAGGACCTGGATTTGGAACGAAACTGTTGAGATTTGCACGCGCGTATCCAGTGACTGTTCTCTTCGTCGGGCTTCGAGCCATTCGGGCTAAATCTCGATCTCCAGCGATGCATCGCGCAGCCAATCGAAATAGGCCATGTTAGTGATCCTGGCGCCATCGATGTAGCGCGGATCGTGCCGACGCCAATATTCCAGCACTCGGCGTGTCTCGCTCATCATGGAGGCTCCGGCTAGGCACGCAGGGCGATCACCAATATGGCCGTCATGCCTAGGCGGATCGCCGAAGTGAAGCGCCTTATTATGGATCGCCTCGGCGATCGTTTGCCTTTGGAAACTCACAGCCGAAAAGGCCACCCGAAATCGGCGTTGGCACTCCTGGCAGGTAATCTCGGCAAGAGCGATTTCGCCGATGTGAATGCTAGCAGACCGGCCAGGCTCAAAGGTGCAATAGCGCGGTACGGTGTGCTCGTCATACCAGATCGGCGGCGTGCTGATGCGGGAGATGATATCATCGTAGCTCGCGTGCATGAGGCCTCCTTGCTTCCGCGTGCGCGGCGCATCGTATTGCGCGCCGCAGAGAGATATCAATGGGTCGAAAACGGTCGCCGACCATCTCTCAAAACTCTCTCGACTTTGGCCTCAATCCGCGCGTTGCATAATTCTTGAATTTCGTAACAAAATCCAGTGCCGACGGAGATGGGAAAGCACCGATTCACATTCGGCTCCAACGGGCCGCTGGCGGCGCTCGGCCCAACGTCAACCCCGCCCACTGCCGGCGGCGGCGGCGAGTGGCTCGCGTCCCTGAAAATGGGGTTCCATGTGAGTTTGGAGGCTCGCGGTTCGGCGGCGCATGGACCGCGAGCCTCCAGGCTCGCAAGCGGCGCAGCCGCTCCCCGACGGCGTCGACAGGAACGCATCTTCGCAGCGCGACGGCGCGGCGTCGGTTGCGGTTGGGTGCCTTCGGCTTGCGAGACTGGAGGCTCGCGGTCCAGTCCGGTGCGTTCCTTGGACGACGCCGCGAAACGAATGGGTCCATTGCGCCGCGCCGTCTTCTCCTCGCGGGGCTAACGCATGCACACATCTGGGAGCGCGCCCGAAATCGAGGCGTTGCCTGGGAACCGCGGCAACCGACCCGGCTTCGCCGGGCCACCTTCTCCCACAAGTGGGAGAAGGGACGCGCCCATGCTTTTTTGAATTTTTGTAACCGTAGGATATTAAATTGGAATCTTGGGCGCGCCGTCCTTCTCCCACTTGTGGGAGAAGGTGGCCCTCGCGTCAGCGAGGGTCGGATGAGGGGCGCCGCGAATCCCAACCACCAAACTTGTGTGCCTCCCTTAGGCTTGCGGGAGCGGGCGAGGGGCCGGGGAATGGACCACGAATCTCAATGACGCCAACGAATTCAGTGGAGTGATCGGCGTCGGATCAAATGAAGACCCCATGCTTGCTACCCCTCGCTCTCGATCCGCCCGGACCGCATGTGCACCACCCGGCTGCATCGCGCCGCGAGGCTCGGGTCGTGCGTCGCGAGAACCAGCGTCGCGCCGCGTTTGGCGTTTTGCGAAAAGATCAGCTCGATGATCGCCGCGCCCGTTTCCGAATCGAGATTGCCGGTGGGTTCGTCCGCCGCGAGAATCAGCGGGGCGGGGGCGAGGGCTCGCGCCAGCGCGACGCGCTGCTGTTCGCCGCCCGAAAGCTGGCGCGGATAATGATCTTGCCGATTCGCCAGCCCCACGGCCTCGAGTTCCTCCAGCGCGCGCGCAAAAGCGTCGGCGCGGCCGGCGAGTTCGAGCGGCGCGGCGACGTTTTCCAGCGCCGTCATCGTCGGAATGAGTTGAAAAGACTGGAATACGATGCCAATGTTGGCCCCGCGAAAGCGGGCGAGCGCGTCCTCGTCCATGTCGGTCAGGTCGCGCCCGCCGACGCGAACGGTTCCCGCATCGGGCCGCTCCAGTCCGGCGAGGGTCATTAAAAGTGTGGATTTCCCGGAACCGGAGGGACCGACGAGGCCGATCGTCTCGCTCTGCGCTATGCTGAGGCCGAGACCCTTGAGCACGTGAACCCGCGCCGCCCCGGCGCCGAGCGTAAGGTCGACGTCGATGAGTTCAATTGCCGCGCGCTCCGCCAAAACCGCCTCGCTTGCTCCGACCATCGGGTCGCCCGCCTCTCGCCGCGGCCCTTATGGCGCGATATCGGCGCCGATCCAAGCCTATCGGCGCCTTCTCGCCGCGCTGCTGATGCTGCTCATCTCCGCGCCTGCCCTGGCCGCGGAGCCGCTGCGCGTGCTGGCCTTCGGCGACAGTCTGACCGCCGGCTTGCAACTTCCCGCCGACGCCGCCTTTCCCGCGCAGATCGAGCGTCGGCTGCGCGCCGACGGCTTTTCGGTCGAGGTCGTCAACGCCGGCGTGTCGGGCGACACCACCGCCGGCGGTCTGGCGCGGCTGGATTTCTCCTTGGACGAAAAATTCGATCTCGTCGTGCTGGAGCTCGGCGCCAACGACATGCTGCGCGGCGTGCAACCCAGACAGACCCGCGAGAACCTCGAGAAAATCCTGGACGCCATCGCCGCCAAGCAGATTCCCGTCGTGCTGGCGGGTATGATCGCCAGCGGCAATTTCGGTCCGGAGCATAAAGCGGGGTTCGACGCGATCTATCCCGATCTCGCGAAAAAGCGCGGCCTGCCGCTCTATCCCTTCTTCCTCGCCGGCGTCGCCGGAGACGCGGCGCTGGCGCAAAAGGACGGGCTGCATCCGACGGCGGAGGGGGTCGCGCGCATCGTCGCGGGAATTGCGCCGCTGGTCGAGGACGCCTTGCGCGGCATTTTGACGAAGAGGGCGCAGGAAACGACCGCGAAGTGAGACGACATCGAAGCCAGTGAAAGCTCCGCCGCGCGCGCGGCGCAACAGGGGGTGGCCAAAATGCCCAGACTGTTTACGGCCCTCGAAATTCCGCGCCACGTCGGCCAGAGCCTCGCGCGCTTGCGCGGCGGCCTGTTCGGCGCGCGCTGGATCGACGTCGAGAACTACCACGTCACCCTCCGCTTCGTCGGCGACGTCGACGATCGCCTCGCGCAAGAGGTGGCGCACGCCTTTCATGGCGTCGCCCGGCCGTCCTTCGAGGTGACGCTCGACGAACTCGCCTCCTTCGGCGGCGACAAGCCGCGCGCCATCGTCGTCAAGGCCCGGCCGGAGCCGGCGCTGATGGAGCTGCAGGCGGAGCAGGAGCGGCTGTTGCGCCGGCTCGGCGCGCCGCCGGAGCCGCGCAAATTCACGCCGCACGTCACGCTGGCGCGGCTGCGCGGCGCCTCGACGCTCGCCGTGGCCGATTATCTCGGCGCGCGCGGTTATTTCCCGCCGCTGCAATTCACGGCGGCCCGCTTCGTGCTGTATTCCTCGCGCGACTCGGTCGGCGGCGGCCCTTACATCGTCGAGGCCGATTATCTCCTCGGCCGCGCCGATCGGGCGCCGCGGCGGGTCTCCGCTTTAGGCGGGTGAGGGCGTTTCGCCGGGCGCCTGGCTCCGGTTGGCGGCGACGATCGCTTCGAGCGCCGGGTCGCTCGAGCCCGCCTCGTCGAGCAGGCGGTCGGTCGCCGTCTCGATCGCCTCTTGCAGCCTGGCGAAGAATTCGCGCGATTTGAGCCCAGGCGGAATCGGCGGCAGAAATTCGATGACCGCCGTGCCGGGACGGATGTAAAAGGCCCGACGCCCCCAGAACAGTCCCGAGTTCAGCGCCACCGGCACGACCGGAACGTCGGTCTCGTGATAGAGAAGTGCCACCCCGAATTTATAGGCCGGCGGCGCGCCGGGGGCGCGGCGCGTGCCTTCCGGGAAAATGAACAGCTGCCGGCCTTGTTCGAAGATTTTCCGCGTCTTGGCGATGAGCTGCGGCAGCGTCTTGCCGCCCTTGGCGCGGTCGATGGCGATCTGCTCGGCGGCCAGGAGATACCAGCCGAAAAACGGCAGGAAGATCAGCTCCCGCTTCAAGATGAAGGAGAAATCCGGGAAAAACATCGGCAGCGTGAAAGTGTCCCACACCGACTGGTGCTTGGCGGCGACGATCACCGAACCCGCTGGGATGTTCTCGCGCCCGCGCACCTCGAATTTGACCCCGGCGATCTTGTCGAGCAGCCAGATCGAGGTGCGTCCCCATTGCCGCCCGAGCTCCAGCGCGGCGCGCCGATGCATCAGCAGTCCGGGGAGCCAGAGCAGCATCCAGAACGAGAGGTTCAGATAATAGACGATCTGGAAGACGAGAGAGCGCAGAAAAAGCATGTCGGGGCGGCCTCGCGAGCGACGGGAGCCGCCTTTTACGGCGCCGCAACGGGGCGGGACAAGCCTCTTGACTCATGAGCGCGCTGCTTTCGCAGGCGGCGAGAATTTTGCGAGCCTGGAGGCTCGCGGTCCAAGGGGGCGCTGGACCGCGAGCCTCCAGGCTCGCATTCCAACGCCGCGATCGGATCAGGCGCGATCCGAGATCTGCGTATATTCCCGCCGCGTCTCGCCCGTGTAGAGCTGGCGCGGGCGGCCGATCTTGGAGCCGGCGTCCTCGATCATCTCCTTCCACTGCGCGATCCAGCCCACGGTGCGCGCCACCGCGAACAGCACGGTGAACATCGTCGTCGGGAAGTTCATCGCCTTCAGCGTGATCCCGGAATAGAAGTCGATGTTGGGATAGAGCTTCTTTTCGATGAAATATTCGTCGTGCAGCGCGATGCGCTCCAGTTCCAGCGCCACGTCGAGCAGCGGGTCCTTGACGCCGAGTTCGTTCAACACTTCCCGCGTCGTCTGCTGCATGATCTTCGCACGCGGGTCGTAGTTCTTGTAGACGCGATGGCCAAAACCCATCAGGCGGAACGGGTCGTTCTTGTCCTTGGCCCGCGCGATGAAATGCGGGATGCGATCGACCGTGCCGATCTCCTCCAGCATGCGCAGCACCGCCTCGTTGGCGCCGCCATGCGCCGGGCCCCACAGCGAGGCGATGCCGGCGGCGATGCAGGCGAAGGGGTTCGCGCCCGAGGAGCCGGCGAGGCGGACGGTCGAAGTCGAGGCGTTCTGCTCGTGGTCTGCGTGCAGGATGAAGATGCGGTCGAGCGCCCGCGCCATCACCGGATTGACCTGATACTCCTCGCAGGGCACGGCGAAGGTCATGCGCAGGAAGTTCGAGGTGTAGCCGATGTCGTTCTTCGGATAGACGAAGGGATGGCCGATCGAATATTTATAGGCCATCGCCGCCAGCGTCGGGATCTTGGCGATCATGCGCGTCGAGGCGATCAGGCGCTGCTGCGGATCGGCGATGTTGGTCGAGTCGTGATAGAAGGCCGAGAGCGCGCCGACCGATGCGACCATGACGGCCATCGGATGCGCGTCGCGGCGAAAGCCCTGGAGGAAGCGGGCCATCTGCTCGTGCACCATCGTATGGCGCGTGATGCGATAGTCGAAGTCGGCCTTCTGCGCCTCGGTCGGCAATTCGCCGAACAGCAGCAGATAGCAGGTCTCCAGGAAATCGCCGTTGACGGCGAGCTGCTCGATCGGATAGCCGCGATAGAGCAGAACGCCGCTGTCGCCGTCGATGAAGGTGATCTTCGACTCGCAACTCGCAGTGGAGGTGAAGCCGGGATCGTAGGTGAACATCCCCGTCTCGCCGTAGAGCGTGCGAATGTCCAGCACGTCCGGGCCCATCGTGCCCTTGACGACCGGGAAATCGAGCTTCTTGCCGCCGATCTCCAGGGAACCCGTGGTGGCCTCGATCATCGTTCATCCCCCCTCGTCGCGCGTTTTCGTTCTCGCCTCGGAAAGCATTGGCTTTCGGCAAGGGAAAAGACGGAAAATCGCCGTGCGATGCGCCGCAGCGCAGCTTTGTGCATTGCACAACGATAGGACAAAGCGTGGGGTTGTCAAGAGACGGCTCCGCTTGCGCAAGGCGACGCGCGCGCCGAGAAAATTCGGAGCGCCGCTCGATCCGAAAACCGCCGCCGCATCCGGCAAGGTCAGGGGCGGCGCAGCGGTCCCGTGTAGGAGTCGGTGTACGTCGACCGATATCCATCGTTGGTTTGCGCGGGAGACGCCGGCGTCGCTTGCGATTGATCGTTGGTTTGCGCGCGGCTTTGCGTCAGGCCGTCGCCGCTCCATTGCAGGCCGAGCGCGCCGAGTCCCGCCCAGGGCGTCTGGTCGGGCGGGCGCGTGTCGCCGAGGCCGGCGTTGGTCTCCGCGCTGCCGGGAGGGACAAGGGCGCCGCCCCTCTGGCGACCGGCGCTGGCGAATTGGCGTTCGAAACTCTCGATCGTCTCGTCGCCTGCGGGGGCAGGGTCGGAGATTCGGCGCCCGTCCGGGGAGATGAAGACGCCGTAACCCGGCCGGGTCAGCTGGGCGGTCAGCCCCGCCTTGGTGACGATCGTCGCGACGCCGTAGAGCAGCACGACCTCGTCGCCCTGCGGTCCGTCCACGCGCACCAGCACGGCGCCGCCGCGCACGCCGATGGATCCCGAGCGGGTCGTGATGCTCATGCCGTCGCCATGGCTCACGCCGCCGCCCACGAAGCGCAGCGCGCCCTTGACCAGCGAGAGGCTCTGCTTGCCCGCGCCGGCGCCGGGGTCGTAGACGAAACTCGAGATGATCACGGCGCTGTTGGCGCCGACGCTGAGCGTCGATTTGTCGAGGAAGACGATCTGCGCCTTGCCGTCCGCCTTGGTGACGATGCGCTCGCCGCCCACCACGCCGGCGCCGAGCGCGAGCGGGCTCGCGGCGCCGCCCGGCGGCGTTCCCTGCACCGATTGATTGACGGCGCCGACGCTGCCGACGACGTCCGCTCGGGCGAGGCTCGTGGGGCAGAGGCCGAGCGCGACGATCGCCGCGACATGAAGAGTTTTCATCCTTCGCCTCCTAAAATTTCGCCGTCGGCCCGAAAGTCACCGAGACGTTGTGCGTTTTGAAGCTGGCGAGGTTGGAGTCGTTGCGCATGAATTCGAGATGGCCGGAGAAGCCGAGCCAGGCGTCGACCGGCGCGTCGAGCGCCATCCCGTAAGTCCAGGCGTCGTCGCGCCGCGCGTGGAGGAAATCGACGATCGGATTGGCCGTGTCGAAGGCGATCTGCGTGAAGCGCGCATAGGGCGCGAGGGTCCAGCGGCGCGACATTTGCGGCAAGGGCGGATCGACCTCGAACCGCAGCATCGCCTGCAGATCGACTTGGTTGGAGCCCTGCCAGGCGACATAGGCGTTGGCGCGCGAAAAAGCGCCGCGACCCTCGAACTTGACGTTGTCGAAGAGGCGGAAGCTGCTGGCGAGCGAGCCCGTGAACACGTCGCCGGTCGCCAGCGTCGCGACCGTCTGGTAGGCGCGGTCGACCAGGGAAGACCCCGGATTGACCCAAAGCCGCGACCAGCCGAAACCCGGCTCCAGCACGAGACGGTCGCCGAAGTTTTGCCGAAAGGTCACCCCCGCGCCGCCGGTGTTGAGATAGTTCAAATCGCCGAGCAGCGACGCGGCCCCCGCGACGTAAGGTTTCACCGTGAGGCCCGGCAGCAGTTCCGGCGCGACGGCGAGACGCGGCCCGATCGAGGCGGAGAACAGCCCGACGTCGTATTGGGTCAGGTGGAATTGCTGCGTCGCATAGAGCGCGCCGCGCGTTTCGATTCTATCGCCGCGGTCGTTCTGAAAATCGTAGTCATGCGCGATCTGGCCCAATTCGAAACTGTTCGTGTCGGACTGCCGGCCGTGGAACGGCGCGAAGGCCTGCACGCCGCCGAGTTCGTAGAGCCCGTTCGTCGGCAGATAGGCGGCGTTGGACTGCGATCTGATCCCGAGTTGCAAGGCGCCCGAGAAGCGGCTCGCCTCCATCTGCTTTTCTATGTCCGGCAGCTGCGCCTCGATCTGCGCCTTTTGCTCGGCGTCGAGATCGGGCGATTTCAGCGCGAGGCGCAGATGATGCGCGGCGGTCGGATAGGTCCCGAGCCGCGCATAGAGGAAGCCGAGCTCCTTGCGCGCCTTGCCGAGGTTCGGATTGAACATCAGCAGCCGCTCCAGCGCGCCGATCGCCGCCTCGTAGTCGCGCAGCTGCGTCGCGAGCGTCACATAGTCGTAGCTGGCCTGGTAATCGGTCGGGTTCGCGCGGACGCGATCGGCGAGTTGCGCCAATTCCGGCTGCGCGTCCCAGACGGGATCGGCCTGCGCCGCGCCGGTCGTAAGACCGACCAGCGCGCAAGACGCGAGAATGACGAAACTCGTGCGAACTTTCATGACGACGCGCGGCTCCCCGAGGCTCTCGCAGCGCGAGACCTAGCCCAAACGCCGGCAAACTGTTGCGCAATTGGGGCTTTTTTGGGCTCGGCGGGCCGATGGCGCCGAAGCGATTGAATCGCATGGATATGTATGGGGAGCGGCTCAGGCGCGCTGCACGCGTTATGACGCGCCGCTTGCGAGCCTGGAGGCTCGCGGTCCAAGGGCGGCACTGGACCGCGAGCCTCCAGGCTCGCAAGCGGCGGCCCAGCAATTTATGCGACGGGAGGCGACAGCCTATCTCTGCGCCTGATCCCCGATCCGCCCAAGACTCTCCTCCCGCCCCAAAATCTCCAGCACCTCGAAGATCGGCGGCGAGGTCGTGCGGCCGGTCAGGGCGGCGCGCAATGGCTGGGCGAGGTCGCCGAGTTTGGCGCCGAGTTCGCCGGCGGCCTCGCGCACGGCGGCTTCGATCGCCGTCGCGGTCCACTCGGGCAGAGTTTTCAGGCGCGGCGCCAGGGCCGCGAGCCTTTCGCGTCCGGCGCCGGCGAGCAGCGCGCTCGCTTTCTCCTCGAGCGGCAAGGGACGTTGCGCGAAGATGAAACCGGCGCCGTCCAAGAGCTCGACGAGCGTCTTCGCGCGCGCCTTGAGGCCGGACATCGCCGCGAGGAGTTGCGCCTTCTTGGCGTCGTCGAGTTTCGCCGCGACCTCCGGCCCGCCTTGCAGATAGGGCAGGGTGTCGATCAGCGCGTCGAGCAGCTCCCGATCCGCCATCGCGCGCATAAAGTGGCCGTTCATGTTTTCGAGTTTTGCGAAGTCGAAGCGGGCCGGCGAGCGATGCACTTGCGCGAGGTCGAAGGCCTCGATCAGTTCCTCAGGCGTAAAAAACTCCTTGTCGCCCTGGCTCCAGCCGAGGCGCGCGAGATAATTGCGCAAAGCGACCGGCAGATAGCCCATGGCGCGATAGGCGTCGACGCCGAGCGCGCCGTGGCGCTTCGACAGTTTCGCCCCGTCCGCGCCGTGGATGAGCGGAATATGCGCGAAGGCCGGCGTCTCCCAGCCCATCGCCTCATAAATGTGCTTTTGCCTTGCGGCGTTGGTGAGATGATCGTCGCCGCGGATGATCTGGGTGACGCCCATGTCGTGATCGTCGACGACGACGGCGAGCATGTAGGTCGGCGCGCCGTCGGAGCGCAGCAGCACGAAATCGTCGATGTCCTTGTTGGGGAAGACGACGCGGCCCTGCACGGCGTCGTCGATGACCGTCTCGCCCTCGCGCGGCGCCTTGAGCCGCACGACCGGCTTGACGCCCGCGGGCGCCTCGGAAGGATCGCGGTCGCGCCAGCGCCCGTCGTAGCGCGGCGGGCGCCCTTCGGCCTTGGCCTTCTCGCGCATCTCGTCGAGTTCTTGCGCCGAGGCGTAGCAGCGATAGGCGGCGCCCTTGGCGAGCAGCGCTTCCGCCACCTCGCGGTGGCGCGGCGCCCGCGCATATTGGAAGACGACATCGTCGTCCCAATCGAGCCCCAGCCACTTCAGCCCGTTGACGATCTCGTCGATCGCTTCCTGCGTCGAGCGTTCGCGGTCGGTGTCCTCGATGCGTAGCCGCAACTTGCCGCCGCGCTGGCGCGTATAGAGCCAGTTGAACAGCGCGGTGCGGGCGCCGCCGATGTGCAGGAAGCCCGTGGGCGAGGGCGCGAAACGCGTGATGATGGGTTGCGACATTCGAGGAGCCGTTTTGAATCTGGGGGAGGAACGTGGGGACCGGCCGAGCCGGGGCCGGCAAGGGCTGCCTGTAACACGGTCGACGTGGTATATCATCCCGGACCTCGGCCGAAACCCGAGGCGGGGGTGAAGCGGAGAGTTGAGTGGACCGGCGCCGCAACCAGTAACCGGACGGAGAGGCAGAAAACCCAAGGTTGCGGTGTTTCACCGTAAATCACTTGAAATAGCGAGGAACCACCTTATGCACTCAGAAATCAATGAGTTGACCTCTGCTGCCTGGTTTGTCTTAACTCTAATCACTGCGGGGATAGCACAAGGAAAGGGTAGAAGTGGGCTAGGTTGGTTTTTCGCGTCGGTATTTCTTGGGCCTCTCGCCTTGCTGATCCTTCTCTTCGTGGAAAAAAGACAAGGTTAGGTAGGCGGATCGTCAATACTACTCTAATGCGGCGCGAGTTGCGGGGTTACGGTGATGGTGTGGACGGCGCCGCACCGGCATCCGGCTCTATGAGAGCTGTGCCATGATGGTCGTTGTCGAACAACCCATCAGCAAAGGGCGCCGTCCATGGGCAAGCATAGCATCG
>Ga0265328_10000014_pt1 | contig 151076 bp, 133 predicted proteins | sample 41624metaG_FD_202086 | JGI IMG/M metagenome (GOLD analysis project Ga0265328, IMG submission 202086) | Rhizosphere microbial communities from Carex aquatilis grown in University of Washington, Seatle, WA, United States - 4-16-24 metaG | ecosystem: Host-associated > Plants > Roots >...
GTTGAACGTCATGCAAAAAGACGGCGAAAAAGGCTCGCTACGCGGAAAAATCAAAAGAGCAGGTTGGGACGAAGCCTACCTCGCAAAGATGCTCACCCTGTTTTGAAATGCAATTGCCCTGCCCCAACCCCAGAAAGGTATTGTCGCCACGGCCGCCGCCGTTCCGACCACCGCCGCGGCGGGGTTATAGTAATAGGGATTATAACCATAATAGCGGCGATGATAATGATGATAATAATGCCGACGATAATAGGGATGATAATAATGCCGATGATAATAGCGGCGGTAGTAGACTTGCTCCACCGGCGAAGTGGGGCGGACGGCTGTCTGCTCGGCGACGCCGACGACGCCCGCGGCGGCCTTGCACGGCGCGAACGACGCGGCGACCATCGCGCACATCGCCGTAGCGGCGGCGGAGCCAATCAAATTGCGCATAGCAACCTCCTCAAAGCCCGCGAAAACGCCAACGACCAACAATATGTTGGCGCTTGGCGTCTCGCTTGAACCCGATCAATTAGCTAGGTCGAACGGGCTGTGCATCAAGGGCGGGCGAGGGAGCAAATCGGCCCCTTCTCCCGTTCACGCGAAAACGGGCCGCGGCGGTGGAGATGGAAGGGTCGCCTTCCTCGCATGGGCGCGGGAAGGAAGGGCGCGAACCCTTCTCCCACTTGTGGGAGAAGGTGTCATGCGGAGCATGACGGATGAGGGGCGCCGGGAAGTTCCAACCAAGCCGCGAGGCCCCTCATCCGACCCGGCTTCGCCGGGCCACCTTCTCCCGCAAGCGGGAGAAGGAAGGCGCGCCGCGAGATTCGAGAAAGAGCCTCCCTAAAACCGATCCGCCCGATAAGGCGCCGGGTCCGTGAACGGCGTCTCCCCCGTCATCAACTCCGCGAGCAATCTCCCGCAGACTGGTCCCAGCGTAAATCCATGATGCTGGTGGCCGAAGTCGAACCATAACCGCTCGTGGCGCGGGGCCTTGCCGACGATCGGCAGCATATCCGGCAGGCAGGGCCGAGAGCCCATCCAGGGCTTCGTGTCGAGCCGGTCGCCGAGCGGAAACAGTTTTCTCGCGATCGGCTCGGCCTGGTCGATCTGCACCGGCGTCGGCGGGGCGTCGCGGCGGGCGAATTCGGCGCCGCTGGTCAGCCTTATGCCGCGCGTCATTGGCGCCAGCACATAGCCGTTGTCGGCGTCGAGCACGGGATGTCCCAGAACCGCGCCCTCGCGCGGCGCGTAATGCATGTGATAGCCGCGCTTGAACGCGAGCGGGAAATCATAGCCCAGCTCGCGGAAAATCTGGTCGGACCAGGGGCCGAGCGAGACGACGAGATCGCGGGCGTTGACGTGGCCCTCATGTGTGTCGAGGCTCCAGCGCCCGTCCGCGGCCTCCTGCAGCGAATGGGCGTCGCCGGTGAAAAAGCGCCCGCCGCGCCGTTTGAAAAGCTCGGCGTAGGCCTGCGCGAGGCGGCTCGGGTCGTCGATCGAGGCGGTGTCGAGAAAATGCACGCCGCCGACCGCGCCGATCAAATGCGGCTCGCGCGCCGCCAGCGCCTCGGAGTCGAGCGTGTCGATGTTGAGGCCGAAGCCGCGCAGTTTTTGCGCGTCAGCGGCGCCGGCGTCCATGGTTTGCGCCGAGCGGTAGAGCTTGATCCAGCCGGTCCTGCGCAAGAGATCGCCGACGCCGGCCACTTCAATCAGCGCCTCGTGCTCAACGAGACAGCGCTCGATCAGCGGGCGCAGCGCGGCGCTATTTTTCGCCGCGCGATCCGGCGCGCTCTCCAGGAAATAGCGCCACAGCCAGGGCGCGACGCTGGGCAGAGCCGAGAGGTGATAATGCGCCTCTGGCAACAGGTTGAGCGCATAAAGCGCCAGCTTCTTCGGGTCGCGCGGAAAGAGATAGGGAAACATCGAGGCCCGCTCGATCAGCCCGGCGTTGCCGAAGCTGGTCTCCAGCCCCGCCGCGCCATGGCGGTCGATCAACACCACGTCGCGCCCGCGCGCCTGAAGATGCAGCGCGGCGGAAACCCCCACCATCCCCGCGCCAAGAACCGCCACATCCGCGCTATGCATGACGCTCTCCTCCGCCGCCTGTTCCAAGCATTATATGGGCTTTACCTTTAACCGCGCCATGCACGCCGGAGAGCTTTTCGATATTCCGCGTTCAATCGGTTATGTTTGGGGACAACGGATGAGTCGCAGGCATGGGCAAACCGACATTTTACGAATTTTTCGCCGGCGGCGGCATGGCGCGGGCGGGGCTCGGCTCCTCGTGGAAGTGCTTGTTCGCCAACGATTTCGACCGCAAGAAGGGCGAGACCTACCGCGCCAATTGGGGCGCCGACGCGCTGCTTGTCGGCGACGTAAGCGCCTTAGATACCAAGCAATTGCCGGGCCACGCCGACCTTATTTGGGCCTCTTTTCCATGCCAGGATCTTTCGCTCGCCGGGGCCGGAGCCGGCCTCGCGGGTGCCCGCAGCGGGACGTTTTGGCCATTTTTTCAACTAGTTAGAAAGTTGCGCAGCGAGGGGCGCGGGCCGAAATTGCTGGCGCTGGAGAATGTTTGCGGCGCGCTGAGCTCGCATGGCGGCAAGGATTTCGCCGCAATCTGCGACGCGCTGGCGGGCGAGGGTTACAACTTCGGCGCGCTGGTCGTAGACGCGGCGCTGTTCCTGCCGCAATCGCGTCCGCGCTTGTTTATTATAGCGGTTCGCGAGGATGTGGCGGTTCCGGCGGCGCTGATCGGGGAGGGGCCTACAACGCCTTTCCACACGCCTGGGTTGCTTTTGGCCCACGCGCATTTACGCGCATCGGCGCGCATGCAATGGCGCTGGTGGCGCATCGCCGCCCCTCCAAAGCGCAACCTCGGACTCGACCAAATTATCGAGGAGGAGCCCCGCGGAGTCGCCTGGCACAGGCCCGACGAAACGCAGTCGCTGATCACCAAAATGAGCGAGATTAATCTTGCGCGGATCGAGGAGGCGAAAAACGCCGGCCGCAAAATGGTCGGAACGCTTTACCGCCGCACCCGCTACACGTGCGCCGGCGAAAAACTTCAACGCGCCGAAGCGCGCTTCGACAATATCGCGGGCTGCCTGCGCACGCCGGCCGGCGGATCGAGCCGGCAATTCGTGCTGATCGTCGAAAAAAATCGCTTGCGCTCGCGGCTGATTTCGGCGCGCGAAACGGCGCGGCTGATGGGTCTTCCCGACGATTATATTCTGCCGCAAAACTACAATGAGGCCTATCACCTGACCGGCGATGGCGTGGTGGTTCCGGCCGTCGCGCATATCGCGGAGCTTTTGCTGCAACCCCTGCTGCGCGGCGCGAGGCTGCGCGCGGCGGCGTGAGCGCCGAAGATCCAGAAATACGCTCCGCCACAATGCGGGCGGTCAAATCCCGCGACACGACGCCGGAACTCGCCGTGCGCGCGCTGCTGCGGCGTTTCGCGCCGTTTTACCGGCTGCATCGCAAGGATCTGCCGGGCAATCCCGACATCGCCTATATCGGCAAGCGCCGCGCGATCTTCGTGCACGGCTGTTTTTGGCACGGCCACGACTGCCCGCGCGGCGCCCGCCCGCCAAAGGCCAACGCCGATTACTGGCGCGCCAAGATCGCCCGCAACCGCGCCCGCGACGTGGTCAACGCCGAAAAGCTTAGCGAGTTGGGCTGGCGGTCGCTGGTGGTTTGGGAGTGCGAGATCAAGGATTTGGGCGCGCTGGAGCAACGGCTGCGGGCGTTTTTGGCCGATACGGACTCCACTAAATCAGCTCGGCGGGGCGCATTCCCTCCCCCTTGCGGGGAGGGTTAGGGTGGGGGTGGCCACAACAACAAAGATCGCGCGAGCCCCCCACCCGACCCCGCTTCGCGGGGCCACCCTCCCCGCAAGGGGGAGGGATGCGCGCCCTTGCGAACTATTCAGGCGGAATTCGTATGGGGCGGAGGCGGTGGGCTGGCGGTCGCTGGTGGTTTGGGAGTGCGAGATCAAGGATTTGGCCGCGCTGGAGCAACGGCTGCGGGCGTTTTTGGCCGATACGGACTCCTCTAAATCAGCTCGGCGGGGCGCATTCCCTCCCCCTTGCGGGGAGGGTTAGGGTGGGGGTGGCCACAACAACAAAGATCGCGCGAGCCCCCCACCCGACCCCGCTTCGCGGGGCCACCCTCCCCGCAAGGGGGAGGGATGCGCGCCCTTGCGAACTATTCAGGCGGAATTCGTATGGGGCGGAGGCGGTGGGCTGGCGGTCGCTGGTGGTTTGGGAGTGCGAGATCAAGGATTTGGCCGCGCTGGAGCAACGGCTGCGGGGGTTTTTGGCGTGAGGCGGAATCCGCCAAATCAGCTCGGCTGGGCGATTCCCTCCCCCTTGCGGGGAGGGTTAGGGTGGGGGTGGGGGTCGCGGAATCTTTGCCGATGTTGCGCGAGCCCCCCACCCGACCCCGCTTCGCGGGGCCACCCTCCCCGCAAGGGGGAGGGATTCGCGCCCTTGCGAACTATTCAGGCGGAATTTGTATGAGGCGAAGGCCGGAGCGTCGACGCTCCTCTCCCCGCTCGCGGCATGGCTGTCCGGGGAAAGTCAGACATAGCTGAGCGCCAGGTATTTGGGCGCCGGTCGAATATGGACCTGCCGGCGAGTCCGGAAAAGCGCGGACGGCGAGCGAAGGAAAAATCCGCATGATTGAGCTAATTACCCGGGCCTTCGGGTCTTGGTTCGGCCATGAGGATAATCCCGTCAAGAGCGGCCCGCAGGGATTTCATTGCGTCAAGGTTGCCGACAAGATGTGCGACGAGAACTTGATCGAATTGGACGCCCCCATTGGGCGCCTGCGCAATTTGGCGGGTGGTTGCGATGGCGATTTTGCCAACCCCATGCATCAATCCAAAAAATGGGGCGCCTTCAAAATAGATGAAGGGAGCATTGGCGCTCGCTATGGCGGAAATGCAGCCGGCCACGCTTGGAATGGTCTCGACGCTCGCGGGAGTGTCGGCTTTCTCGGACATGATCATGTTCCTTGGTTATGGGACGATAAAAAGGCGACTGGCTCCCCAGTCGCCGAGACGATCTATGCCGTTTCTTACGCCACCTTACAAACGCAGGCGCCCTCTGCTCAAGCGTTCGCCATAGCGGAAATCAAATTCCGAGCCGCAACCTGCCCACGCGACCATTTCCGCCGCGGAGCAATCGCCTCCCGCGTGTCGCGGCCGACGGTATGGAACGAGTTATTGCCGCCACGCCGGGCGATCCCTCAGCCTCGCGCTCCTTTCTTCGCCCGCACCGAAAACGCCAGGGGAATACGGGGATGGCCATCGGGAAGCCGCCACCACCCGTCGGGCGCCCGCGCCAACATTGACACGCCCTGCCAAGGCAAAACCTCGTGCTCGCGAAACATCGTGATCGTCAAGCCGGCGTCGATAAGCGCGCCGAGGATCGCGAACAGCGGATGTATCCACTCCCGCGTGGACTGATGCGTCATCACTGTCGGATCGCCCGTATAGGTTGTCGCATCGTTGAACTCCAGCGGCCGGTCGGCGGGCGTGTGGAAGTCGTGAGCGGGCGCCAGCTTGCCGGCGACTTCCTCCATCATCGAGAAGCCCGGATGAGCATCGGCGCAGTAAACTTCGCCGCCCGGCGCCAACACCGATGCGACGACCCGCCCCCAAACCGTCACATCCGGCAGCCAGCACAGGGCTCCCCACGTCGTGAAGACGAGATCGAACGGGCCGGGCGTCAGATGCGGCGCCTCCTCCACTCTCCCTTGAACGAAATCGGCCTTCAGTCCGGTCTCCTCGGAAAGGCCACGCGCGGTGTTGAGCGCCTCCCCGGAGAAATCCAGCCCGGTGGCGAGGGCGCCGAGACGAACCAGGCTGAGCGTATCCAGCCCGATATGGCATTGCAGATGGAGAACGCGCTTTCCCCGGACATCGCCGAGCTCGGCCGCTTCGATCCCGTGGAGCGCGCTCTCCCCCGCTCGAAAGCGGTCCAGCTTGTAGAAACCGGTGGCGTCGCGCGCGTGGATCGCCGCGCGCTCGTCCCAATTGCGGAGGTTGATGTCGATTGGGTCGGCCATGAGAGCGTCGAAATTACGGATGCGCAACCGAGCGCGAGAGGCGCCGCCGCATCAACCAACTTTGTCGGCCGCAAAGTAAGCGCGCTGTCCGTTGCTACCACCTGGACGCGCGCGTTGCGACCGATTTAATCCACATGGCCGACGAAACGCGCTTCTCCCGTCGTCCCCGGTTCAAGCATCAGGCGTCGCCCCTTTCGGATCGTCCGCGTCGCCTCGGAGCCTTTGATCGTGGCGGAAGCGGGCGGCTTCAACGCCTTCGTCCCGCTTTCCCTACCGCCCGACCCAAATCTCCACGCGCCTGTTCTTCGCCGCTCCCGCCTCGCTGTCGTTGCAGGCCGAGGGCGCGAGGAAGGAGAAGGTTTTTACGGCTTGCGCGGGAACCTTTTGGCCTGTGTGCGCCAGCGCTTCGGCCACTTGTTGCGCGCGATGGCGGGCGAGGCTCAGATTGCCGCTCCAGTCGCCGCTCGCATCGGCGAAGCCGACGAGGTAAAACGGCTTGCCGGCCAGCGACGGCGATTTCAGGAAACGCGCTAGGCGCGCTACGTCGGCGATCGCCCTGTTGTCGAGTTCGGCGCTGCCCTCCTTGAATCGCAGCACCACGGAGGAGCGCCGCGTCGCGTCAGCGAGCCGCCTGAACTCGGCGAGCGCATTGGCGGGAACGACTTTCCCCAAGGGCAAACTGCGCTTGGGATCGCTCGCGAAAGCGCTGGCCCATTGGCGCTGCTCGTCCTCGTCCTCGAACATCACGGATTGCTCGACGAATTCCGCCTCCTCGATGGTCGGCTGCGCCTCATCGGAGAGCGCGTAGCGCAAAAAATCCCTGGCGATTGGGTCGGCGGGCGCGCCGATCGTATAGAGGTAAAGGCGCCGGGCCAGCGGATAGTCCTCGGTCTTGACCGAGAATTTCGACGCTTTGCCGGTGATGCCGCAGCTCGAGCCGATCGCCACGGCCGCATTGCGATTTATGTAGGGCATGCCGACGAAGCCGATGGCGTCGACGTCGCGCGTCACTTCGTCGGACAGCGCCTCGCTCGACTCGAATCCGCGCACCTGCGGGGCGATGTCCAACTTCAACGGCGTGAGCACGAGCGATTTGAACGTGTCGAAAGTGCCGGATTTGTCGTCGCGGCGCAGCACTTTGATCGCCCGGTCGACGCCGCCGACTTCGCTCCAATTGACGATTTTCCCCGCAAAGATCGCGGCGATCTGCGCAAGATCGAGCTTTTGAACGGGATTGGCCGCATTGACGATGACGGCGAGTCCGTCGAGCGCCAGCACATGCTCATTGCCGGGCGCCAGCGCGTCCTGGTGGAATTTTTCGTCCAGCGCCTTGAGTTCTTCGGGCTTCAGGCGGCGCGAGGCCATGCCGATGACCGCCTTGCCCTCTACCAGCGCCTTGGCGGCGGTGCCGGAGCCATGGGCTTTCAACTCGATCGCCGAGCGTGCGCCGGCGGCGGTTTCGAAGGAGATTTCTTCCTCCTCCTTGTCGGTCAGCTTAACGTTTGGCTTTGCGCCGAGCCCATGCACATAGGCCTCGATCAGCATGGGCGCCAGCCGCTCGCCGATGGTGTTCGAACCCTGCACGCCAAAGCGCCCCGAGGCGCCGCCGGGCGCGACCGCACCCGCCGTCGGCGGCGACGCCGGGCAGGGGTCGACATTAATGCCCCTGACGGCGCTCGCCGGATATTCCAGGGGTTCCGTCGCGCCTTGCACGTAGAGCAGGAATTTTCCCTCGCGCGCCTCGAACCGCTCCGCGGCGATTTTCGCGCCGTCCAGCAGGCAGAAGATCGCCACATGCGGCTCGGCGGCGGCGCTTTGCGCGCACAGAATCGCCAAAGCCGCAGCCAAGAAGGTCGCCGCGCGAAGACGCACTGAGAGAAGCATCAAGATTCTTTCGGCAGGGCCGCAGGGCGCGGCAGTTTTTCGGGGATTTTTAGTCGGGGATCTTATTAACGATGCGCATCGAGATCCCGCCAGGGCAGTCCGGATAGATCATCGTGGCTTCGCGCTCGGATTCGGTGAAGCGTCCGGCGGCTTTGAAGACATCGGAGTCGCCGACCGAAGCCCGCACCGCGCCCGCGGCGTCGACCGTGCCGCGCCACTGATAAACGATCCCGCCATATTCGTATCGCCATGCAATCTCGCCGCTCTTGATCTGAACCATCGCGGATGCAGGCTTGGCGCCGCAAGCGGCCTGCGAGCGAGCGAGATAATGGCCGTCCAGGGCGCCGGGCGCCAAAGCCGCGCGGCAGGCTTTCGCGAAGCGCGCCTGTTCCTCGCGCGCCTGCGCGGCATGGGGACTGGAGCCGCCAAATTCGGCAACGTAGGCGCCGTAACAGTCCCGCGCGCCGCAGGCCGAAGCGGCGGCCGCGCATTTGCGGGCCTCGCCCCACTTATAAGCGGCGAGCAAGTTTTTCTTTTCAGCTGGCGCGCCAGCGTCCGAAACTTCGGTGATCTGGCTGGTGCTCTGCGCGAGCATGCAGGCGTCCGCGCGTTCTCGCGCTTCCGCTTCGCTCAGACGCTTGTCATTCGTCGCATCGCAGACGTCGCCGACCGGCTTGTAGACCGCTTTCGGCGACACGGCGCAGTCGTATCCCGTCCAGCGGCACGTGAGCTCCGAGGACATCGCAAGCGCGGCGACGATGCTCAAGACGACAAGTCCGAGCAGAAGCCCGACCGTGGCCAGGTGGCGCCGCAGGGAAGCGGCTTCCCGGCCCAAACCCTGGACCCGGGGGCGGTCTGCCGGCATCGACTCGTGCGGGATCGAACTCACAGCGGTCACTCCTACGCGCGCAGACACTTACTCCCCGCGCGTCACTGCCCGAGCGCCGAGCTGTCGTCTGCAAGATATTGCGTGGCCCGTCTTCATTCCGGCCATCCGCAAAATATCCAAATGCGTCCGAACGCTAAGTAGCTTCCATTACATTTATGTGACAGGCTGCGCCAAGCGAATGAGATTGATGAGCCGAAGCCTTTGCCGTATGTCTCTGAGCGACAATTAACTTTGCCGGCGGGCGCAACCTTGCGCGGACAATTTTGTTTTCAAGGCGAGCGAATGTCGAAAGGAAAAGCGACATGACTTGGGGTTCTTTCTCGCAGCCGAACATAGCGGCCTGGGCGCCGCTGCAAATGGGGCAGGCGTACAGCGCCAAGCTGATGGAGTTCGGCGCCATAAACGTCAAATCCGCCGTGGAATTCGCGGGTGAATTGTCAAAGGCCAAAACCCCCACGGATTTGGCCGAGGCGATCGCCAACGAAACGCGCCGACGCTTTGAAACGCTGACGGAACAGTTCGAGGAGCTGTCGCTGCTCTTCGGCGCGAGCAAGTCGAGCGACGGCGCGCCGGAAGACGTCGGCCTCGGCGACTAGCCGGGATTTCGCCAGGAACGAAAAGGCGCCGCGACGGCTCTCATGTCGTCTCGCGCGTCGTTTCGTGCGCCATGTCGCTGAGCCGGCGGATCTCCTTCTGGCAAATCTCCCGCGCGCGCCAGTCCCACTGGCGCTCGTAGGCGAGGCGCAGCCGCTGGCGCCAGTCGGCGAGTTCGCGACGCACGCGATGCGCGCGCGAGATGCTTTCGAAGGAGATGATTTTCGCGTCGGGCATCGCAAAACCCTCCCGCGGCGGCCGCGCTAAAGCGAATTCGTCCTGTCGTAATATATGGAGCGCTGAGGGCGCAGCGGCAACGGGGCGGGGGCGCGCTTTGCTCAAGAACGGCGGGAAACCGTTGAGGCCGTGGGTCTTGCGTGTTAGCCTCGCGAACGTATCGAGTTTTTTCGATGGGGGTCGCCATGTCTCGTTCGCTCGCAACAAAAATCGGCATCGGATTTTTCGCGTGGCTGTTGATCGTGGGCGTCGACGGCGCGGTCCGCGCGGATGAACTCATAACAAACAAGGATGGCTCTTCCGTGCTGCGGAAATCCGACGGCACGAAAGTCGTGACGAACGCGGATGGCTCTTCCGTCACCACGAAGGCGAGCGGAACGGAAATCATCAAGAACCCCGACGGGTCCTCGGTCGAAACCGATCCCGACAAAACGAAGATCGTGACGAACGCCGACGGTTCTTCCGTCACCACGAAGGCGAACGGAACGGAAATCATCAAGAACCCCGACGGCTCCTCGGTCGAAACCCGTCGCGACGGCACGAAGATCGTGACCAACGCCGACGGATCGACGGTCGTGACGCACAAAGACGGCGCTAAAAAACCGCGCAAGAAATCGTGACCGACGCCGACAAAACAACTGCGGCGTAATTCAAATGCGGGGGCGGGGAGCGGGATGCAACGCGCGGCTTCTCTGCTCGTCGGACTTGCCGCGACTGCTTTCGCACTCTTCGTTATTTATCAAATTGTGTTCGTGACGACATATATGAACGATCGGGATAAAGCGATCACGCCAGTCGTGCTGGCCGCGATGTTCGCTGTGGGCGCCGTGAATCTATGGGTCGCCGCGCGGCCAAATCGCCGCGCCGCGCGAATTGGCAGGCTGATCGTTTCCGAGGCGATCATTCTCTGCGCTGCAGTCGCGATCGCAAGCTTGAGGGATTTCACGACCGAAGGCCTGATCGACGCGGTGTTGCTTTTTTTTCTCGGCGCGGTCTTCGTGTGGAGCGAGCGCGGCTATGTGTTCGGGCGCGCCGACGGCAAACATGCCGGGATTTGAGTGGGGCTCGATGGCGCGGAGCGCCGGACATTCCTCGGCCGCTCGACATAGGCGCCGCTTGGAGCGGAAAGCGGAGTTTTCCCGGTTTCGTCACGAAGGGCGTCATACGCCGCCGTCCGCCCTTATCTCCGGGGCCCGCAAATTAATTGGCAGTGTGTCCCGCCGGCAACAGACATGCCGATTTCTTAATGGTAGGTTAATTCCGTACGACGATATCCCCGTGCTTTATTTTGGGAGATACTGTTATGAAATCTGCAAGCATCAGCGCGACGCTTGGTGTTCTGGCGTCTTTTATATTGTCGGTTTCGGCGGCCATGGCGTGCCCTGCTGGATGTCCTAGCAAAGCAGGATGGTGCAATTGCATTGTCGGGAACCAGACGCTCCGGCTTAAGCCGGATCAGGCTGCCGAATTCAAAACGCGCCTCGACGCCCTGGTCAAAGAATACAAGCAATAGGTCGGATCTCGGCGAGGTATTTGTGAAACAAACGCCTCGCAATAAGCTGGGGTTTTTTGGCATGATCTACCGACGCATGCTACAACTATTTCTGGTTTCTTCATGCTTGTCTGGCTGCGGAGTTATGGTCCCGGACGTCAAGGAGGTTTGGGACCAGGACGTTCCCGGTACTAAATTGAGCTCGGGTCCAAATGATCCCACTATTCCCGGGATTGTGGACCCTCACGCAAAAAAACCCAGGGCGCCGGCATCGGGAGCCGCACAAATCGAATATGAAGTAAAGAAGAAAGTGTATTGCGAATTGAGAAGGGCCGTGAAGGCCGCTGATTATTATGGCTACATAGATAGGCCAGGCAAAAAAATGGAGCCTGGAGAAACCCGAGGGCTTCCGACAAATTGGGGGGCCCAGGTTACCCTGAGTCTGGAAGTTGATGAGTCGTCTGCTCTAAATCCTGGCCTTTCTCTAAACACCCCACTGCAAAATGGCATAATAAATTTTTCTCATGAATTTATAGGCACAGGCGCTTCCGTACCAAACACCTTAGCAGGCACGATGATCGCTCCATTGGTGAGCACGCCTCAAAGCTATGCTTTCGGTCTCGGAGGCGCGCTTTCGTCGACGGCTACGCGCATCGATAAATTCAATCCCTATTACACAATTGCGGATTTGCTTAATCCGAACTATCAACCACATTTACTTTGCACAGAGCCTCAGGACGCCTTCGAGCAAGCGGGAATCTCTCCCGCGAAGAGCTCCCCGTTTATCCGCGATGATCTCGGGATCACCGAATGGCTTTTGGGTTCCTCGCTCGTAAATGACTTGATCCCTTCATCCCCGCCGGCGCCGCCGTCAGGCGCAACCGCGCAGGTGGACAAATTATGCAAGCGGTTCAAGGGGCCAAACGAGGCGGTCAATGCGCGCTATGTGGGTTGCCTACGCAGGGAGCTCAATAAGCTCGGCTACGACGGACCGGCGGCGGACCAGATCATGGCGTCGATGGCGTCTTCTTCCTCGGCCGCCGCAGGCGGTGGCGGCGGCGGCGGTTCGTCCCCAAAGCCCGACATCATCTCCTTGGAAGAGAAGTTCCAGATCGTGACGAGCGGAAACGCCACGCCGAGCTGGAAACTGGTTCGCGTCTCCGCCAACCAAGGAGCGCCGTTCTTCGGCGCCGGGCGCACCCGGACTCATGACCTCGTGATAACTATCGGCCCGGCGATTCAGGCCACATCCGACGCGCATAACAACCTGGTGGGCCCCAGCGCCACAGGCACTGCAAACAAAGCGTCCTTGAGTCCGAACTGACGTCGGTCGCGACCGAAGTGCGTGGTTTCTCGAGGGTTGAGGGGCCGCCAGACGAGACATTTGGAGGAGCGCAGCCACGGGTTTGCTAACGGTCTACGCGGCGCCGGGAGCGCGAGCGGAAAGCCGTCGAATCCCGTCCAGCTTCGCTCCAGGCGCCGCTCTTCATTTTCCCCCGGGAGCTCCTTGGCCCTGGCGGGCTTGCCGTCTTTGGCCGGTTTTGCGGTCCCTTCGTTTGCCTGACCTTTGGCCGCGCCGTCGCTCAGAGCCCGGCTCGAAATTCAAGCGTGTTTCAGGTGAGGCTCTTAGTCGAAATGTGAGCGGGCCGCTCCGGAGGCGGCCCGCTGTCACGTCATTCGCCGGAATAGTGTTCAAGCGGCGCGCTGGAAGATTTCGGCGCCGCCTGATGTCACCAACACCATTCGTCGATAAACTCGCCTTCGGCGGGAGGAAGCGGCTGCGGGTTAAGCGCCAGCCGATCGCCATGCAGCGAGGGTCGGGAGTTTTACGCCGTGGCGCTATCGTCGATTGCGCGAGCCGAAACCTCGGTCGCCGTTACAAAGCTCTAAAGGGCGGCGGCGAAGGCGAAAATAGCAATTTTGGACGTGTTCATTATCGTCATCCTCATCTCTGGCGTGGGGTCGTTCGTTCAACGCCTCACAGATGCCGACTGGCGCATCGCCGGCAAAAACGCGGTGCGTCGCCGCACATGGTAAACAGACTCGATAAAAAGGGACGGGCGTTCGCGTCCGCGCGCCTCATCCGCGCGCCTCATCCGCGCGCCTTCTGCGACAATACCCGCTCGCCAAGCGTCACCAGCGCGGCGCGCAGGGCCTCGTTCTCGACCCCTTGCGCCGTTTGTTCGGCGCGCGCCCGCGCGGCGGGGTCGTTCGGCGGCGCCCTCCGGCGCGTGGGCGCGGCGCGTTGCAGCGGCTCCTGGCGGATCGCCAGCTTGGCCACGCAGCGCCAGCCCAAATGCGTGTTGACGCGCTCGATGATCGCGCCGCTCATATGCTGAATGTCGAGACCAAATCCGGGCTCGACGCGCAGCGCCAGCGTCGCGGGCTGCTGGCCAGTCTCCGGCGCGCCGTTTTTGGGGCGCGGCGGCCAATTGAGCCGCATAGGCTGACACAGCGCGCCGATGCGCGCGCCGACGATCATGTCCCATTGGGTGAGCAGCGTGGCCTCGCCAAAACCCTGCCGCGCGATCAACGGATCGAGCGCGCGGTTGACCAGCTCGGCCAGCGGCCGGGAAACGACCCGCCGGGGACGTGAAGCGCTCTGGCGCGGAATCGACATTTTGTCCGGACTTCTTTCATCGCGCCGACCGGCGCGCGCATTTCATGCTATCACGGACGGAGGACTCCCCAACCGCCGAGCCCCATGGTAACCGCTTTCGCCAGGCCCCGAAAGCCAGTCGCCGCCGACGATCTCGGCGGAGCGCTGCTGCGCTGGTGGGACCGACATCGCCGGGATCTGCCCTGGCGCGCGCCGCCGGGGCGGACGGCGGACCCATATGCGGTCTGGCTGTCGGAAATCATGCTGCAGCAGACGACCGTGGCGAGCGTCGCCGGCTACTTCAACAGGTTTAAGGCGCGCTGGCCGGATGTCGAGGCGCTGGCCAAGGCGCCGCTCGAAGAGATTCTGACCGCCTGGGCTGGGCTCGGCTATTATGCGCGCGCCCGCAATCTGCACGCCTGCGCCAGGATCGTCGCCGAGCAATATGGTGGGCGCTTTCCGCCCGATGAAGCGGAATTGCTGAGGCTTCCGGGTGTCGGGCCCTATACCGCCGCGGCCGTCGCCGCCATCGCCTTCAACCAGCCCTGCGTCGCGCAGGACGGCAATGTCGAGCGCGTCGTCGCGCGGCTGTTCGCCGTCGCCGAGCCTTTGCCGGGCGCAAAACCCAAGATCAAGGCGCATGCGCAAAGCTTCTTGTCGCGCCAGCGCCCCGGCGATTTCGCTCAGGCGCTGATGGACCTCGGCGCGACGATCTGCGCGCCGCGCGCGCCGGATTGCGAGAACTGTCCGCTGGAGCAAAGCTGCGCCGCGCGGCAGGCCGGTACGCAGCTGGCCTTTCCGGCCAAGGCGGCGAAGGCGGCGCGTCCGCATCGGCGCGGCGCGGTCTTCGTGCTACGCCGCGGCGATGAGGTCTTGCTGCGCAGCCGTCCCGCCGAGGGGCTGCTCGGCGGCATGAGCGAATTTCCGTCAACGCCGTTAACCCGGGATATCGAGCCCGGCGAGGCCCGCGCCCATGCGCCGATCAAGGCGCGATGGCGGGAGATAGAGGGCCGCGTGCGCCATGTTTTCACGCATTTTTCGCTGGAGCTGATGGTTTTTGCGGCCGAGGCGACCTCGCCGGAGCTTGCGCCCGGTTGCCGCTGGACAAGGGCGGCGCGGCTCGGCGAGGAAGCCCTGCCGACGCTGATGCGTAAGGTTGCAGTTCACGCCGGGCTGATCCTTGCGTAAGATCGGTCCGCGATCGGGAGAAAATCATGGCGCGGCGCGGCTCTACAATCGATGTCGAGATCACCGAAGGCGCCATTCGCGTGCGCAGCCACGAGCGCGTGCTGACCATCGTCACCACGCCGCCGCCGGCCGATCTCGACGAAGACGCCGATTTCTTTATTGAACTGGACGAGATCGAGTATTGGGATCCGCCGCACGACGAGACGGCGATCGACATCGACGAATTGCAGAAGATTCTCGAGGCCATCGAGGAGCAGGTAGAAAAACACGGGCTGAGCGTGGTGTTCGAATAGCCGGGCGGGCGCAGCTGTTTTTTAACGCCAAGTCTGTTCATTGCAGGCGAATGCGCCCTCCACCCGCAAGGACCACAAATGACGACATCCGCCCCGCCGCTGACCGTGGTGATCTGCGCCGATCATGGCTCCATCACCGGCGGGCAGGCCAAGGTCGCCATAGAAAGCGCGCTGGGTTTGCAGCGAAGCGGCGTCAGGACGATTTTCTTCGCCGCCGCCGCGCCGGTCGATCAGCGGCTTTGCGACGCCGGCGTCGAGGTCGTCTGCCTCGGCCAGACCGATCTGCTGGGCGCCTCTTCGCGTGCGAAGGCCATGCTGCAAGGCACATGGAACAGTCTGGCCAGCCGGGCGCTCGGCGAATTGCTGGCGCGATTGCCAAAGCGCGAGACCATCGTGCATGTGCATGGCTGGGCGCGCGCGCTGTCGCCGTCGATCGCGCGGCCGATAAGGGCAAGCGGCCTGCCGGCGGTCTATACGGTGCATGAATATTTCCTGTTTTGCCCGACCGGCGGATTTTACAATTACCCGAAGAACGAAATCTGCGCGCTGACGCCGCTGTCGCCCGCTTGTTTCGCCGCGAATTGCGATCAGCGCAATTACACGCGCAAAATCTGGCGCGGCGCGCGTCTGCTGCTGGCCAAAAATTTCGCGCGTCTGCCGCAGCTGTTTTCCGATTACATCTGCATCTCGAATTTTCAGCGCGGCGTCGTCGCGCCCTATCTGCCCGGCGCCGCGCGCATGACGCAGATTTCCAACCCGATCGACGCGCCGGATCTTGGACCAAAGGACAACCCCGCCAGCGGCGATTTCGTCTTTGTCGGGCGCCTTTCGCCGGAAAAGGGCGCGTTTTTGTTCGCGGAGGCTGCCGAGCGGCTGGGCGTTGCGCCCGTCTTCGTCGGCGACGGCCCGCTGACCGAGGAGCTGCGCTCGCGCTTTCGAAGCGCGCGCCTGCTCGGCTGGCGAGACGGCGCAGGGGTGCGGGAGGCGATGCGCGCGGCCAAGGCGCTGGTGTTCCCCTCGCTGTGGTACGAAGGGCAGCCGCTAACCGTGCTGGAGGCCAAGGCTCTGGGCACGCCGGTCATCGTCGCCGACCGGTGCGCCGGGCGCGACGAAATCGCGCACGAGGCCAGCGGCCTGTGGTTCGCCGCCGGCGACGCCGGCGCGCTCGCGGCCGCGATGGCGAGGCTGGACGACGATCCCGCGCTGACCGCGCGCCTGTCGAAGGGGGCCTATGAGAGCTATTGGCGCGATCCGCCGACGCTGGCCCGCCATGTCGAGCGGTTGACTGTGCTTTATCGCGACATGCTGGCGCGAAGCGGGCAGGGGGCGTAACGCGAGAGGCCCTTTCCGCTGCGAAAGAAGTGGACGCGGCGCCGGCTAGAGACTAAGCAGCGACGAAGCGATCTCTTCCCTCTCCCGCTTGCGGGAGAGGGTGGCCCGGCGAAGCCGGGTCGGGTGAGGGGTCGCTCGTAGAGCCCTCATCCGTCATGCTTCGCATGACACCTTCTCCCACAAGTGGGAGAAAGGGCGCCCTGGTCAGGTTCAAGGACACGCGCATCCCATGCCCACCCGCATCGACGCCCGTTTCACCGCCCTTCGCGCGCAAAACCGCGCCGCGCTCATCACCTTCGTCATGGCCGGCGATCCCGATCTTTCGACTTCGCTGGAAATTCTCAAAGCTCTGCCGGCGGCGGGCGCCGACATTATCGAAGTTGGCATGCCTTTCACCGATCCGATGGCCGACGGTCCCGCCATCCAGGCCGCCGGCCTGCGCGCGCTAAAGGCCGGGACGACGCTGAAAAAGACGCTCAAGCTCGTCGCGGATTTTCGGGCAAGCGATCAAGCCACGCCGATCGTGCTGATGGGCTATTACAATCCGATCTATGTGTTTGGCGTCGAGGCCTTTTTGGCGGCGGCGACCGCAGCCGGCGTCGACGGGCTCATCATCGTCGATCTGCCGCCGGAAGAAGACGCCGAACTATGCGTGCCAGCGCGGGCGGCGGGGCTGAACTTCATTCGCCTGGCGACCCCGACCACAGACGACAAGCGCCTGCCCAAAGTGCTCGAAAACACCAGCGGTTTCGTCTATTATGTGTCGCTCACGGGGATCACCGGGGCGGCGCTCGCCGATTATTCCGGCGTCGCCGAGGCGGTGGCGCGTATCAAGCGGCATACCGATTTGCCGATCGCCGTGGGCTTTGGCGTCAAAAACGCCGACAACGCCGAGGCCATCGCCAAAACCGCCGATGGCGTCGTCGTCGGCACGGCGCTGGTTAACGCCCTCAAGGACTCGCTGAGCGCGCAAAATCGGGCGGGGCCGGACACCGTTCAAGCCGTGACGAAGCTCGCCGCCGACATCGCCAGCGGCGTGCGCCGAGCCCGTCCGACGGACGCCGGCGCCGGCGGATCGCCGATGGCTAAGTTTTTGGGGACGCTCGCGAAGGTGTGGTCATGAACTGGTATTCCAACGTCGTCCCGCCGAAAATCAAAGCCATTCTCAAGCGCGAGGCGCCCGAGAATCTGTGGGTCAAATGCCCGGAGAGCGGCCAACTCGTGTTCCATAAGGATATCGAGGCCAATCTATATGTCGTGCCGGGCTCCGGCTATCACATGCGCTGCCCGGTCGAGGCGCGGCTGGCCAGCCTGTTCGACAATGGCGAATGCGAATTGATGACGACGCCGGAGGCGCCGACCGACCCGCTGAAATTCCGCGACATCAAGCGCTATGTCGACAAATTGAAGGAATATCGGGTCAAGACCGGCCGCCCCGACGCGGTGACGGTCGCCGTGGGCAATCTCAAGGATTTGCCGGTCACCGTCGCGGTGCAGGACTTCGAATTCATGGGCGGATCGCTCGGCATGGCGGCAGGCGAGGCGATCATCGCCGGCGCCACTCACGCGCTGGAGAAACGCACGCCCTTCATCATCTTCACCGCGTCGGGCGGCGCCCGCATGCAGGAGGGGATGTTCTCGCTGATGCAGATGCCGCGCACGACAATCGCCGTGCAGCGGCTGCGCAAAGCGCGGCTTCCCTATATCGTCGTGCTGACCAATCCGACCACCGGCGGCGTGACCGCCTCGTACGCCATGCTGGGCGACATTCAGATCGCCGAGCCGGGCGCGATCATCGGCTTCGCCGGCGCCCGGGTGATCGAGCAGACGATCCGCGAAAAACTTCCCGAAGCCTTCCAGCGCGCCGAATATCTCAAGGACCACGGCATGGTCGATATGGTCGTCCCGCGCCAGGAAATGCGCGATACGCTGGCGCGGCTGTGCGGCATGCTGACCAAGGCGCCGGCGCCTCGTCAACCCGTCATCGCAGCCTGAGCGGAGTTGAACGCGGCATGGATCAGCCCGACGCGATTCTGTCGCGATTGCTCGATCTTCACCCCAAGAAGATCGACCTCTCGCTGGGGCGCATAGAGCGGCTGCTGGAGGCGATCGGCCGGCCCGATCTGGTGTTGCCGCCGACCATCCATGTCGCCGGCACCAATGGCAAGGGGTCGACGCTGGCTTTTCTGCGCGCCATTCTGGAGGCCTCCGGCGCGCGCGCGCATGTCTATACGTCGCCGCATTTGCTGCGTTTCAACGAGCGCATCCGTCTCGCGTCCGAAGGCGGCGGCAGGCTCGTCGATGACGACGCGCTCAAAGAAGCGTTGGAGCTGTGCGAGCGCGCGAATGGCGCGAAGCCGATCACCTTCTTCGAGATCACTACGGCGGCCGCATTTCACCTCTTCGCCAAGACGCCCGCTGACTGGCTGTTGCTGGAGACCGGGCTCGGAGGACGCTTCGACGCGACCAATGTGATCACCGCGCCCAAAGCGGCGATCGTCACCTCGGTTTCGCTCGACCATCAGGAGTTCCTCGGCGATACGGTCGAAAAGATCGCTTACGAGAAGGCCGGGATTTTCAAGCGCGGCGTTCCCGCGGTCATCGGCTTCCAGTCGGATAGCGTGCGCAATGTCCTGGTGCGCGAGGCGCGCCGCGTCGGCGCTCCGGTCATTGTCGCAGGCGAGGACTTTCACATTTACGAGGAAAACGGCCGGCTGGTGTTCGAGGATGCGCGCGGCCTTCTCGATCTGCCGGCGCCTCGTTTGCCGGGCCGTCATCAGCATCAAAACGCGGCGGCGGCCGTAGCCGCCTTGCGCGCCGTTGCGCCACAGGTTCCGACGACGGCCATTGACGCCGGTCTGCTCCACGCCGACTGGCCGGCGCGGCTGCAACGGATTTCGCGCGGCGCCGTGGTGGACCTTGCGCCTTTGGGCGCTGAAATCTGGATCGACGGCGGCCATAACGAGGACGGCGGGCGCGTGCTCGCCGAAGCCATGGCCGAATTCGAGGAAAAAGGCCCGCGCCCGCTCGCTCTGATCTGCGGCGCGCAGACCACTAAGGACGTTGGGGCGTTGCTGCGGCATTTCGCAGGCCTCGCGCGCGAGGTGATCGCCGTGCCGGTCGAGGGCGAGCACAAGAGCTGGCCGCCCGACGACGTCGCCGCCGCGGCGCGCGCGCAGGGCATCCCGGCTCGGGCCGCGGCCAGCGTCGAGGAGGCGCTGGCGTTGATCCGCGAAACAAGCTTTGCGCAGTCGCCGCGCATTTTGATCGCCGGCTCGCTCTATCTCGCGGCTAGTGTATTGACGCTGAACGGCTCGCGGATTGAATAGGCGAGGCGCACGACAAACAAACGATCTCTCGACCCGTTTCCAGGAACGCAAACCATGACTTCGATGTTGACCAGCGTCTTCTCTCGCGCCGAGGCGGAAATCGCCATCGAGCGGGGCGCCGACATCGTTGACTGCAAGGACCCGGCGCGCGGCGCGTTGGGCGCGCTGCCGCTCGGCGATGTCGCGGCGATCGTCGCGACGGTCGCCGGTCGTCGCCCCGTCAGCACAGTGGTCGAATTGCCGCATGACGTTTCGCATGCGCGCGCGGCGATAGAGGCCGCCGCAGCGACCGGCGTCGAATTCGTCAAATTCGCGCTGCCTTTGACGCCCGACGCGCAGGAAATCGTCGACGAACTGGCGCCGCTGGCGGCGCGGATTCGCCTCGTCGCCGTGCTGTTCGCCGATCTCGGCCCGGACTTCGCCATTTTGTCCAGCCTCGCCGCGGCGGGGTTCAAAGGCGCCATGCTCGACACCGCGCATAAGGGCAAGGGCCGTCTGCTCGACTGCATGAGCGTCGGGGCTCTGGCGGATTTTGTCGGTCAATGCCGCGCGCTTGGTCTCAAGGCCGGACTGGCGGGCTCCCTGGAGGCTCCGGACGCGCCGCGCTTGCTGGTGTTGCGGCCGGACGTGCTGGGTTTTCGCGGCGCGCTGTGCGAGGCCGGCGAGCGCCGCAACGGGCTGGCGCCGGAGGCCGTGACGCTGATCCGCGATTTAATTCCGCGCGAACTCGCGCCGGCGTCCCCGCCGGCGTCGCGAGAACGCGAGGTGGATCACGTTTTCGTGCGCGATCTCGTTATGCCGATGGAGATCGGCGCCTATGGTTTCGAACGCGGCCATACGCAGCGCGTGCGCTTCAACGTCGATGTCGAGGTTTATCGCATCGCCGGTCCGGACGACATGCGCATGGCTTTCTCCTATGACGTCATCATGGACGCGATAAAAATCATTCTCGCGGCGGGGCATATTGAGCTCGTCGAAACCATCGCCGAGCGTCTCGCCGAGAGCGTGCTGCGTCACGAGCGCGTGCACGCCATAGGCGTCGAGGTCGAAAAGCTCGACGTCGCGGCGCCGGCCTCGGTGGGCGTGCGCATTCGCCGCGAGCGCGTCTTTGCTCCTGGCGCGGCGGCGCCCGCATGAGCGCGCTGGTCGTCAAGATCGGCGGCAGCCTTTGGCGCGCGCCGCAGCTTGCGCAATGGATCGCCGCGCTGCGCGAATTTCCCGGGCCGCTCACGCTGGTTCCGGGCGGCGGGCCTTTCGCCGACGCGGTGCGCGCCGCGCAGCCGCATATGGGGTTCTCCGACGACGCCGCGCACGAAATGGCGGTGCTCGCAATGGAGCAATATGGCCTGGCCCTGGTCGACAAATTCGCCGGGCTGGAATGCGCAGCGAGTCTGCAAGTCGCACGCGCCGTTCACGCCAGGGGAAACATCGCCGTCTGGCGCCCAAGCGCGATGGCTCGGACTTTGGACGTGGCCGCGAGCTGGGACGTGACCTCCGACAGTCTCGCAGCCCTTTATGCGCGCGAAAGCGGCGCGGCGCGGCTGCTGCTGATCAAAAGCGTCGATGTCGAGGCGGCGCCTGATTTGCAGAGTGTCGTCGACCCCTGTTTCGCCTCCTACGCCGCCGGGCTCGACGTCTTCGTCGCCGGGCCGCGCGCGCTTGGCGAAGCGGCTCAAATCTTCGCGCGAGGCGGCGTCGCCGGTTTGCGCCTATCCTTCGCCCGTTCGCCACGAAAGATCGCATAATGAAAAAAGTTCCGACGCCCCGCTGGGGCTGGGCGCTGACCGGCTCCGGCCACTTCTTCACCGAATGTCTCGATATGATCCGCACGCTCGATCAGGTCGATCTCTTTGTCAGCAAGGCCGCCGCCGAGGTCGTGCGCATGTACAAGCACGACCTCGCGCTGCCCAGCAATGTGCGGGTGTTCAGGGACACGACGGCGAGCGCCGCGCCGGTCGGCAATTTTTATTACGGCGTCTACCACACGCTGATCGTCGCGCCGGCCACATCCAACACGGTCGCGAAATGCGTGTTCGGCATTTCCGACAATCTCGCGACCAATGTGTTCGCGCAGGCCGGCAAATGCCGAGTGCCGACGGTCGTCTTCGCCTGCGACACCGCCCCGGAGCTGGAGACGCGCGCGCCCAAAGGCATGGTCAAGGTCTATCCGCGCCGCATTGATCTTGAAAACACCGACCGCTTGAAGGAGTTCGAGGCGACGCAGGTGGTCGAGAGTCTCGCCGCGCTTGGCGAGGCGGTCGAACGGCGCCGGCGGGAACTCGCCGGCAAAGAGTGAGCGGCAATGTCTGAACGCCTGCTGTTTGTCACCGGCCATCTGGCTTTTCCGCGTCTTGCACGGATGGTGGCGAGCTTTGGCGACGCGGCGCGGGACTGGCGAATTTACGACATCGGCGTCAAGGTCGCGGCGTTGATGACGCAGGAAATCATCTTGCGCCGGCTGCCGCGTCCGGTCGAAGCGGAGCGCGTGATACTGCCGGGACGCTGCCGCGCCGATCTCGCCATGCTGAGCAAGGAGTTCGGCGTTTCCTTCGAACGCGGGCCGGAGGAGATCGCCGATCTTCCCGTGTATCTTGGGCGCGGCGGCGCGGCGCCTGATCTCTCGCGCTTTGACATGCGCATCTTCGCGGAGATTGTCGACGCCTCGACGATGAGCGTCGCCGATGTCGTTTCGCGCGCGAAGACGTTGGCGGCGGCTGGCGCCGATGTCATTGATCTCGGCTGTCTACCCGACACGCCCTTCGCGCATATGGAGGAGACCATCGCCGCGCTGCATGCGGCGGGGCTGAAGGTCAGCGTCGACTCCGCCGATGTCGCGGAGCTGGAGCGAGGAGTTCGCGCCGGCGCCGATCATCTGCTCAGTCTCGACGAACATAGTCTCGACATTCTGCCGGACGGCTCCAAGCTGATCCCCATTCTCGTCGCTGCGCCGCATGGCGATCTTGGCTCGCTGCAACGCGCGGCCGCCAAGGCGCGCGCGCGCAGGATAGACTTCATTCTCGATCCCATACTCGATCCCATCCACTTCGGCTTCGCGGACTCCATCGCGCGCTATGTCGAGCTGCGCCGGCTTGAGCCTGACGCGCAAATCTTGATGGGCACCGGCAATCTCACCGAACTCACCGACGCCGATTCTTCCGGCGTCACCGCCATGCTGCTCGGCCTTTGTTCGGAGCTGAACATCCGCCATCTCCTAACCGTGCAAGTCAGTCCGCACACGCGCCGCACGGTGGAGGAGCATGACGCCGCGCGCCGCATGATGTTCGCGGCGAAAGCCGACAGCGCGCTGCCCAAGGGATACAGCGACGCGCTGCTGCAAGTGCACGACAAGCGCCCCTATGCCGCGACGCCCGATGAAATCGCCGAACTCGCGCGCGAGCTGCGCGACGGCAATTTCCGCATCGAGGTCGCCCAGGACGGCGTGCATATTTTCGCACGCAATTTTCATCGCGTCGCCACGGACGCCATGTCGCTGTTTTCGTGGCTCGGCGTCGAGAAGGACGGCGCGCACGCCTTTTATCTGGGGACCGAATTGATGAAGGCGGAGACCGCCTTTCGCTTGGGCAAGCGCTATCGTCAGGACGAGCCGCTGGATTTTGGCGCCGCTTGCGACAAGATTGTCGAAGACCAAGAGCGCTTCAAGGAGATCAGCCACACCTTGCGCAAAAAGGAGCCCAATGCCGCTGATCCGTGAGTGCGTCGTCACGACGCTGAACGCCGCAGGCGCGCCGCATCTCGCGCCGCTCGGGCTGATCGAGGACGGCGATCATTGGATCATCGCGCCGTTTCGCCCCTCGACGACGCTCGCGAATTTGGAAACGCGCGGGCAGGCGACCGCGAGCTTCATCGACGACGCGGAAGTTTTTGCGGGCTTCGTGACGGGTCAGCGCGACTGGCCGCTGGCGGCGGTCGACGGCTGGCCGGCGCCGCGCTTGTCTTGCGCGCTCGCGCATGCCGAGCTGGAGGTCGCGCGCGTCGACGCCGACGAACAGCGGCCGCGATTTTTCTGCAAGGTTCTCCGCGTTGAATCGCATCGTCCGTTTCTGGGGATGAACCGCGCCAGGGCGGCGGTGCTGGAGGCGGCGATTCTGGCGACGCGGTTGACCATGCTGCCTCGCGAAAAGATCGACAGCGAGATCGCCTATCTCAAGATCGCGATAGACAAAACGGCGGGCGCCGGCGAACGCGCGGCGTGGGAGCGGGTGATGGCGAAGATCGTCGCGCATTTTGTGGGGCAGGGCGGATGAGGGGCTTGGGGCGTATGCCGGCGATGTTCCGTCCCGCTCAAAATTTGTCGGCTTGATCGGCTTTGGCGATCTGGAGCCCAGCCCCTGTGCCCGGTCGTCAAAATCCAACGTTAGATATCCGCGAACTCAAAAGACGAAGCCCGGCCTTCGTGGCCGGGCTCCTTTCACTTAGCGGCCGATCTTCTCGCCCGCGGTCAGCAGCGACTCATTTGGCTTTTTCTTGCAGTAGGCCTGAACTTTTTCCGTGTTGCGCTTCACATAGCGCGAATCGATGGTGCTGAGATTTTTCGTCGCGCTGAGGTAGCCTCTCAGCCAGTTGCCGACGAAAGCCTTCGTGTCAGGGTCGAATTCGGCGAACTGCTTGCAGGTGACTTCCGACATGTCGATTGTGACTTGCGCTGAAGCCGGAGCGGCAGCAGCGATGGCGGCGACGACGCCGGCGAAAAAGAGTTTACGGTTCATGTGACTTCCCTCTTTCACTTCTTATCGAACGCGCGTTGCAGGCCGGCCATCACGGATTCGGACTTGTTCGACGCGCACCAGTTCATGACGCCGTCGAAGTTCTTGTGGAAGAGGCCCACGTCAATAAAGGTGCGGCCGCTCTTCTGGGCGAACCACCCGCTCATCCAAGCGGCGTAGTCGCTCTGAAGGTCGGGCGACATGGCGAGCACTTCGCCGCAGGTGATGCGGGTCATGTCGATTTTGACCTGTGCTTGGGACATCGAGGGCGCGAGCGCTCCCGCCATGGCCAAAGCGAATATCAGTTTCTTCATCGGATTCCCTCCATTAACACGTGCTCTCAACGTCAAACGCGCATCGGCGATGAACTTGCACTAGCCGGTGACGTCAAAGCATCGCCGCGCGGAGGGAGCATTAAACCCGACGGCGTGGCAAAGCTTCGACGAGACAGTTTAATACAATTCCCGTCATTTCTATAGGGCCGCAATCCATAAAATCTTTGTTGAAATTGAATGTCGGGTCGCCCACCCTAACACCACCGTTCAGCGCGCGCGACGGGGCGCCGAGCATGGGACGCCGACGATTAGCACGCTCCCCGCGAGCGGCGAGAGTGGATTAGGCGGCGCCGGCGTCTCCCGCGACCTTGCCGAAATCCGCCACGCCGAGCATTGCGGCGCGCAGTTCGTTGAGCAGGCGCAGGCGGTTGAGGCGCAGGTCCTTGTTCTCCGCATTGACCGTCACATGCTCGAAGAAGGCGTCGACCGGCTCGCGCAATTTCGCCAGCGCGTGCATGGCGCCGGCGAAGTCTTCCTTGTGCAGCTTCTCGGCCGTCTCCTCGCGCGCCCGCGCGATGGCCGCGGCGAGCTTGTGCTCCTGCGGTTCTATGCGCAAGTTTGGCGCATGGTGCTGGTCGTAGGCGCCGGCGCCGTCCTTCTTCTCCTCGATCTTCAAGATGTTGGCGGCGCGGCGGTAGCCGGCGAGCAGATTCTTGCCGTCGTCGGTATCGAGGAATTTGGACAGCGCTTCGACCTTGGTGGTGATCATGACGAGATCGTCCTGCGCCGAGTGACTCCCTTCTCCCACTTGTGGGAGAGGGCGCCCCGGCGAAGCCGGGTCGGATGAGGGCGCGGCGACCGCCCCCAAAGCCGCGTCAATAAGATCGTAACGCGCCCCCCGGTCGCGCAAGTAGACTTTAAGGCGGTCGATGAAAAAAGACAGGAGGTCAACCGACCGCGAATCGTGCAGCACGCCTGAAACCAACACTCTGTGGATAAAAGTCGCGCCTACCGTTCGCCTTACTGAAAACTGGCTGTCGAAAATCTCATACAGCCGCAGCCGCAGCCCATTCTCCAAAATCAATCTAATCACCCCCAGCGCCGCGCGCCGCAACGCATAGGGGTCCTTACTCCCGGTAGGCTTCTCGTCAATCGCCCAGAATCCCACCAGCGTGTCGATCTTATCGGCCAGCGCCACGGTGATTGAAACCGGATCGCTCGGCACGCGGTCGCTCGGTCCCAGCGGCTTGTAATGCTCCTCGCAGGCCGCCGCGACGGAAGAGTATTCGCCCTGCGCGGTCGCGTAGTAACGCCCCATCAGCCCTTGCAATTCCGGGAACTCGCCGACCATCTCGGTGACGAGATCGGCCTTGGCCAGCGTCGCCCCCCGCTCGGCCATGCCGGGATCGGCCCCGACCAGCGGCGCCAGCTCCTTGGCCAGCGCGGCGATGCGCTTCACGCGCTCGCCTTGCGTGCCGAGCTTTTCGTGAAACACGATTTTGTCGAGCTTTGGCAGCCGGTCTTCGAGCTTGGTCTTGAGGTCCGTCTCGTAAAAGAACTTGGCGTCCGACAGCCGCGCGGCGATGACGCGCTCATTGCCGCCGACGATGGTCTTGCCGTGGTCGCTCGCCTCTATGTTGGCGACGAGGATAAAGCGGTTCGACAGCGCGCCGTCGTGACGCCGCAGCACGAAACATTTTTGATTGACGCGGATCGTCGCGCGGATCACCTCCGGCGGGATCGACAAGAAGGCCTCGTCGAACGAGCCCATCAGCGCGACCGGCCATTCGACGAGCCCGCCGACTTCCTCGAGCAGTCCCACGTCCTCGACCAGCTCCAGCCCTTGCGCCATCGCCAGAGTGCGCGCGTCATGCAGGATGATGTCGCGCCGCCGCGCCGCATCCAGCACGACGTGAGCCTTCTCGAGCGCCGGGACATAATCGTCGAAGCGCCTAACCTCGATTTTCGCCGGCGCCATGAATCTGTGGCCGAAGGTCGTCGAGCCCGACTCTATGCCGTCGACGCTGAAGCGCACGACCTCCGGCGCCTCGGTCTCCGGGCCGAAGGTGGCGAGAATGGAATGCAGCGGGCGCACCCAGCGCAGCGCGTCGGGGCGGATGGAGGCCGCGCCCCAGCGCATGGATTTGGGCCAGGGGAAGCTCTTGATGACAGCGGGAATGATCTCGGCGAGGAGATCAATCGTCGCGGCGCCGGGGCGCTCGATCACCGCGACATAGAACTCGCCCTTCTTGGGGTCCTTCTGGATCGTCGCCTGATCGAGGGAGGCGAGGCCGGCGCTTTTCAGAAAGCCGGCGATCGCGGCCTCGGGCGCGCCGACGCGCGGGCCTTTCTTCTCCTCGCGGGAATCGGGCTGGCGCGCGGGCAGGCCGGCAATGTGCAGGGCGAGCCGGCGGGGCGTGGCGAAACTCGCCGCGCCCTCATAGACGAGCCCACGCTCGACCAGCGCGTCGGTGACGAGCCGCCGCAAATCCGCCGCCGATTGCGTCTGCATGCGGGCGGGGATTTCCTCAGAGAAGAGTTCAAGCAGAAGATCAGGCATGGGCTCGTTCGGTTCAAGTGTTAAGGGCCCTCATCCGACCCTTGCTTCGCAAGGGCCACCTTCTCCCACAAGTGGGAGAAGGATGCGCCCTTATAAATTTCAACGTTGAATCTGGCGGCTCCACTCCTTCTCTCGTTTACGGGAGAAGGTGACCCGGCCAAAGGGCGTCTACCAAAGGGCGTCTATAAGACGCCCGCCATAAATGACGGGCTATGGCCGGGTCGGATGAGGGGCGCCGGGTCTCGTTACAACTGCTTATGCGATCCGTCGCACAGCGGCTCGTTTTTCGTCGCCTTGCAGCCGCAGAAAAACGCCTTGCCGGTCGCCTCCGCCTTATAGGGGACCGGGCCGATCCCCGTGCCTTCGTGGGCGCCGTCGCAGAAGGGTTGCTTGGCGCTGCGGCCGCAGGCGCACCAGTAGTATATCTTGCCTTCCTCGACTTCGATCGGGATGGATTTCTTCTGGAACACGACGCGTTCGGTCATTGCTTGATCTTCCCTATGCTTTAAGCGCCCGCCGGCGCATCCATCAGATATTTTTCGACTTCCAGCGCCGCCATGCAGCCGAGGCCCGCCGCGGTCACCGCCTGGCGATAGATCTCGTCGGCGACGTCGCCCGCCGCGAACACGCCCGCGATGTTGGTGCGCGTCGTGCCGGGCTCGACGGCGATGTAGCCGGAGGGCTTCAGCGTGAGCTGGTCCTTAAAAAGTTCGCTGGCCGGGCTGTGGCCGATGGCGACAAAAACGCCGTCGGCGGGGATGCGTGAAATTGCGCCCGTGCGCGTGTTTTTTGCGCGCACATGCGTGACGCTGCGTGGATTTTCGTCGCCCAAAATCTCGTCTATGGCGTGGTCGAACAGGATTTCGACATTGGGCCGCTGACGCAGTCGCTCCTGCAAAACGCGCTCGGAGCGGAGCGTATCACGCCGATGCACCAGCGTCACCTGGGCCGCCATGTGGGAGAGATAGAGCGCTTCCTCGACCGCCGTATTGCCGCCGCCGACGACAATAACCCTCTTGCCGCGAAAGAAAAATCCGTCGCAGGTGGCGCAGGCGGAGACGCCAAAGCCCTTAAATTCCTCCTCGCTCGGCAGGCCCAGCCACCGCGCCTTGGCGCCCGTCGCGACGATCAGCGCGTCGCAGCTATAGAGCTGGCCAGAATCGCCCAAAAGCTCGAACGGCCGGCGGCCAAGTCGCGCCTCAACGATATGATCCGAAACGAGTTCCGCGCCGACATGCTCGGCCTGGGCGCGCATCTGGTCCATCAGCCAGGGGCCCTGGATCGGCTCGGCGAAGCCGGGGTAGTTCTCGACGTCGGTGGTGATCATCAGCTGGCCGCCCTGCTCGAAGCCGGCGATCAGCACCGGCTCCAGCATCGCGCGGGCGGTGTAGATCGCCGCCGTATAGCCGGCGGGGCCGGAGCCCAGAACAATGACGCGGGAATGGCGCGGAGCGGCGGCTGGCGGCATAGGGTCTCGTTTCCTGGGGCTAAAGCGGGGCTTGCGCGCAATCTAGTTATTATTCGGCGAGCCGCAATCGTCTTGTTGCGGTTTGCCGCCCCCTCAAATCGTCACCCGCGCCCCAAGCTCCACCACGCGGTCCGACGGGATCGAGAAGAAGTCCGTCGCATTGGCCGATTGCTTGGTCAGCGCGACATAGAGCTTGTCTTGCCAGGCCGGCATTTCGGAAGTGGGGCTTTCCTTGATCGAGCGCCGGCCCAAAAAGAACGATGTCGTCATGATGTCGTATTTCAACCCGGCCTTGCGCATCGCGGCGAGCGCCGCCGGCACGCGCGGGCTTTCCATGAAACCGTAATGGAGCGTGATGCGGGTGAAATCTTCCGACAGTTTTTCGATCTCGAAGCGCTTTTCCGGCGCGATGCGCGGCAAATCCTCGCTGTTGACGCAAATCACCAGCACACGCTCGTGCAGCACCTTGTTGTGCTTGAGATTATGCATCAGGGCGGTAGGCGCGACATTGGGGTCGCTGGTCAAGAAGATCGCCGTGCCGGGAACGCGAGTCGGTTTCGACTTCGCCAGCATGGCGATCAGTTCGCGGATCGGGATGGAGTCGCGATGGGTCTTTTCGGCCAAGAGATGCGTGCCGCGCACCCAGGTCCACATCACGATCATCGAACAGGCGGCGAGCAGCAGCGGCACCCAGCCGCCGTCCACCACCTTCATCAGATTGGCCGCGAGGAAAGCGAGATCGACGGCGAGGAAGCCGGCGATCAGCAGCATCGACGCCCACAGCGGCCAACGCCATCTTTTCCACACGACGACAAAGGCCAGCGCCGTCGTCATCACCATGGTGCCGGTCACCGCGATGCCATAGGCCGAGGCCAGGGCCGAGGAGCTTTTGAAGACAAGAACAAGAATCAGCACGCCAATCAGCAGCAGTCGATTGACGCGGCCGATGTAAATCTGGCCCTCCTGCGTCTCCGATGTGTGGGTGATCTCCAGCCGCGGCAGCAGGCCGAGCTGAATCGCCGAGCGCGCCAGCGAGAAGGCCCCGGTCACCACCGCCTGACTGGCGATCACCGTCGCCACAGTCGACAGAATAACCAGCGGCAGCAGCAGCCAATCGGGCGCCAGCAGAAAGAACGGGTTCGCGATGGCCTCCGGCCGTGACAGGATCAATGCGCCCTGGCCGAGATAATTCAACAGCAAGGCTGGCAACACGAAGAAGGTCCAGGCGATCTGAATTGGCAGACGCCCGAAGTGCCCCATGTCCGCGTAAAGCGCTTCGGCGCCGGTGACGCCCAGAAACACCGAGCCGAGCACAGCGAAACCGATCCAGCCGTGTTGGATGAGAAAGCCAACGCCCGCGCGCAGGTCGAAAGCGCGCAGCACCTGCGGCGCGTCGGGAATGTGCATCGCGCCGAGCGCGCCGATCGTCAGGAAGAACACGATCATGATCGGGCCGAAGAAGGAGGCGACCCGCGCCGTGCCCTGGCTTTGCACCCAAAACAGCGTGACAAGGATCACGATGGTGATCGGCAAAACATATTCGGTGAGCCTGCTGGTGACGAGATCGAGGCCCTCGACCGCCGAAAGCACGGAGATCGCCGGGGTTATGATGGCGTCCCCCGAGAACAGCGCCGCGCCGGCGACGCCAAGCAGAAACACCATATTCGCTCTCCGTCCCAGCGCCGACTGCGCCAGCGCCATCAGCGAGAGAATGCCGCCCTCGCCGCGATTGTCGGCGCGCATCAGAAACAGCACATATTTGGCGGTCACCGTGAAAATCAGCGCATAGAGCAGCAGCGAAATCGCGCCGATCACCGCTTCCTGGGTCAGCATGTCGGCCTTGGCGGCGTGCGAGAGCGACTCGCGCAGCGCATAAAGCGGGCTGGTGCCGATGTCGCCATAGACCACGCCGATCGAACCGACGATCATCGCGGGCAGAGCGCCGCCGTGCGAAGCCGCAGGCGCTTCGGGCGCGGCGCCGCCTTGGGCGGCGGCTGCGTCCGCGACAGCCTTGCCGAGACGCGCGTTGGTCGCGCTGGAGGGCTCGATCATTCGGCGATTCCTTGCTGAGCTCGCGGCGGGCGACGCAACGCGCACGCAACATCGCGCTCGGCTAAGATTTCTCGGACAGCCATCGAAGCTCCGCTTTAAGAGTCTTTATGATTTTGCAGGACTTGAATTGGAGTTCGGATCACGCACTTCTATGAGCTCGCATGGCGTTATCCATCAAGTCGGGCGGCGCCCGCTTCTTTAGATTGTCGGAACGCTAAAGACGGGCCTCGCTCGATTTGGGCCGGGCCTCGGGTTTCGGCGGTCGGATATACGCCTCTTTTGTCGAGTTGAGAAGCGCCTCCCAGAGGCGGGCCGCCCAAGTCATTGGCTTCGCAACGGGCGCGCGCGGCAAACCGCTTTTCGACAACAGGAATTTGCACCGGAAAATTTTCGGATCGCGGCGGTTATTGGGGAAATTTCGTTAAACGCGCAGTCGGGTCGATTTCACTTAAGGACGCGGCCAAGATTTGCAGGACGCCGCCCGCTCATGTAAAAGGCTCTGCGCATCGGCGCGATGCGCACCCGTAGCTCAGCTGGATAGAGCGCTGCCCTCCGAAGGCAGAGGCCAGGGGTTCGAATCCCTTCGGGTGCGCCATCTCTTTGGAGGTGGCCCAGCGGTTTGGAGCCTTGGCTCCCAGGTTAAACACTTGTCGTTTGTGGGATGAGTTTGCGCAAACTTGCCCTTGACACCCCACACGTCAGACAAACGACCCGATCGCACGGACCTGCTCGGCAATAAAGTCGGCAAATGCTCGCGCAGAGGCCTTGGCCGCGCGACCGGCCGGCAGGACCACCTGAATGTCAGAAATCGCCATTTCCCAGTCAGGCAGCACCTGAATGAGACAACCGGCCTCCAACTCCTCTTGAACACTGCCTTGACCGGTCGAGACGATCCCTAGGCCAGCGACGGCTGCCGCTGTCGCGCCTTCTGCGTTATCGATCACTATACGGCCTTCGACCCGGACAGTGGTTGATGTTCCGCCACTTCGGAATGACCAGGCTTCCGAGCCTCGCCCGGCTGGGCCGACGATCAGTGAATGCCGGGCGAGTTCTATGGGTGCGGTCGGTGTTCCTGCTCGCGCAAGATACGAGGGAGCGGCAACAAGAACGCGGCGAACCGCGCCGATCTTTCTGGCGACCACGGTGCTATCGCTCAGCGCGCCGATCCGAACGGCGACATCCACGGACTCGCCAATGAGATCTTGCCTGGCATCATCCAGTGAAAACTGAATGCGGAGTTTTGGGTGCTTGTCGATGAAGCCCTGCAGGCGGGGCAGGACCGTCCGGACTGCAAAAGACGGAGACATTGCAACGCGCAGCGTGCCACGGAGTTCACCCGTTCCGCGCGCCGCGTGATCGGCTTCGTCGAGCGCCGCAAGGATGGCTTCGGCGCAGGCAAGGTAGTCTGTCCCTGCTTCTGTCAGGGTTACGGCGCGAGTGCTGCGCGTCAACAACGCCACGCCGATCTGCTTCTCGAACGCGGCGATGATCCGCGACACCGTCGGTTGGGTCATTCCCGTTTCGCGCGCCGCCGCAGTGAAACTGCCGCTGCGGGCGACCCGCACGAATAGCTGCATGGATGCAAAGCGGTCATTCATACGAAAACCGTATCAGAGAAAGCGCGATCTCAGAACTACCGCGAATTTCTGAATAGATCACATTGGAGAAGTAGGAGGCAGTGGACCAGTACCGCAGGACGCGCTCGCAATCCGCGCGGTGGGCCTGCGAGCTTTCTCGACTTCGACGTGAGCCTCGTGGGTGCTTCGAGGTCGCGTGTTCGCTTCCGATCTAAACAGGACATCAATTCATGCTCGATCTTTACACCGACGCAACACCGAACGGCCTCAAGATTTCGATTTGCCTGGAAGAGTTGGAACTTCCCTACAAGGTTCATCAAGTCTTCCTCGGCGGCGAACAGAAATCGCCGGAATTCACTGCGCTCAATCCGAACCAGAAGATCCCTGTGCTGGTGGACGACGGCTTCGTCATCAGCGAGTCAGGCGCGATCTTGATCTATGTCGCGGAGAAGACAGGCAAACTTCTGCCAGACGACCTGAAGCGTCGCGCCACGGTCATCGAGATGGTCATGTTCCAGATGGCGTCTCTCGGACCGATGTTCGGTCAGCTTCTCGTCTTCGCCGGCGCCTGGAAAAACGAATTTCCCAAGGTGACCGCCCGCTACCTCACGGAGGTGAATCGGATCTTGTCGGTGCTGGATACGCGGCTGCGCGACCGTCAATACATGGCGGGCGATGAATTCACGATCGCTGATATCGCCATGGCGCCCTGGATTCGGGCCGCCTTGAACCACCCCATCGGTAGCCAGCTCGAGATCGGCGACAAGCAAAATTTGAACGCGTGGTGGGGGCGCGTGGCGGCGCGGCCCGCGGTCGAAAAGGGGTTTTCCATCCCGACGCCCTTCTCTCCCGAGAAACAGCTCGAAGGCTTCGTCAGGGCAACCGTCGGGTTGGGTGACTTGCACCGCTGAGCCGCTCGCGGGACTGTGAAACGAGAACGTTGGAACCAAACATGGAAAAGAAGATCGTCGCCGGGCAAACGCTTCCGCTCTTGCAGTCAAAGAATATTCACGGGCGGGACGTGTTTATCCCTGACCCGACGCGGTGGACTCATCTGCAGTTTCGCCGCTTCGCGGGGTGCCCTGTTTGTAATACTCACCTTCAGTCATTCGTCGCACGCCATCAGGATATCGTTGATGCGGGCGTCCAGGAAATCGTTGTGTTCCACTCCTCGGAAGCGGATCTCCTACCGTACCAGGGGCAGTTTCCGTTCGACGTCATCGGCGATCCGACAAAAATGCTCTACAGGAAGTTCGGCGTCGAGGCGTCGATATCGGCCTTCTTCTCGCTGAAGGCATGGAGCGCTTCGATGAAGGGCCTCTTCATGCGACATAAGCCACAGATGGAATTTGCGCCTGAGGGTGGCGTCCTGGGGCTGCCTGCCGATTTTCTCATCGCGCCCGATGGCAGGATCAACGCGGTTCACTATGGAGCCCACGCCTTCGACCAATGGAGTGTCGATGAGTTACTTGAGCTCCGGCGCGGACGAAACGAGGCGGCTCAAGCTCGGGTTGAGGCGTGACGGTGCGGCGCACTGCTACCGAACTCGCGCGACTGGAACTGCATGCAGAGGGCGAGCCCGTGCTCCTTGTAGCGATCGAAGATTTTGTAGCCGGTCTTGCGCGAGATGCCGAACTCCCGGCAAATCTCGCTCATCGCCTCGCCGTCGAGCAGACGCGCGACGAACCGCAGACGTTCTTCCATAACCGAACACTCCTTCCAGGGCATTCGACGCCTCCCGCCAGGCTAGCTTGGCGGGAGGTGTCACCCATGCGTCCGGAACAAGCTGTCACTCATGTCTCGGGACGCTCACAATAGGTTAGGCTTAAAATCGAATGCAATTTGAGCGCTTCAACGCCGAGTGCTGTTGGGCGCACGAGGCGGCGCTTGCGCGAAACGGCGGCTGCTTCGACCGCCATGGCGCGGCTCCGCGAAACGCCGATGAGATTGTCCTTGAAACCTTCGCCCGCGACTATGGGGCTGCGCTCGCGCAAAACGACGTTTCCGACGTGCGCGACCGCGTTCGGCGTGAGCGGCGCTTTCGCCGATTTCCAATGCGGCTCACAGGTCCGTCGTCGCCATGTATGGAGGAGGCGATTTATCGCCGAGAGAATTGATCCGTCCCAGAACATACGGCGAGCGCCTGATGCGTGGTTGTGATGATCGCATTTTTTCGGGCGTGTCTGGCCGTCTTGCCCGGGAGGTCATCGAGACGAAATGGCTCGCAGCGGAAAAGAACCCGTCCGGCGCCCCGGGGGACAGCGCCGGCCGTTACGGCAGGGCGCGGTCTTCGACGAGTTGACGGGCGACTTTGATCGACCCTTGCGCCGTCAGGTGACCGGCGTCGAATTGCAATGGGACGCCGTCTTCCGCGAAGGTCTCGCAAGGTCCGTGACCACACACGGCGTCATAGACGGAAACATATCGCGCGCCCTTCGCGGCGGCGAGGTCGCGCAAACGCCTGTCCCGCTCAAGCACGCCGGCGGTCTTGCGGGAGTCGGCGAGATGGTCGTCGCCCCGGCGCAGGCTATCGGCGAGCAGGCGGGGGAGCGCGCGATCATATTCAACGATGGGCCCCAGCACCACGACTTTCAATCCTCGTTCAACCAGCCGCTCGATCGTGTTCGAAAGCGCGGCCAAGTCCTCCTCCTTCCAGGATGCCGAAAGAAGCACTTCGTCGACCTGTTCCTTGACGAGATAGTCGTCGAATACATATTGCATCAGTTTGCCGCATGCGCGCGTGTCCAGCGACGAAATCTCGCGCATGACCGGACGGCACATAGTCGCGCTCGCCTGCATCACATTGACCTGGGGCAGGGAACGTTGCAGCCCGAACCACAAGTGCGCGGCGTGGCTATCGCCGACAAGAAGATAGTTTTTCCTGTCGGCGGCTTTCTTCAGGCAGTTTGCCGCGTCGAAAGTCTGACGATTGGTCGAAAGGTAGCAGCGCCCGACACGAAAGGCGGAGCCGGGATCGTAGTCAAGGTAGGACGCAATCGCGGCGACCCGGCCGGGGAAGCGGAACGGCGCGCCGTCCATGCTCAGCGCCGCGCCCGCGAGCAACATGATTGTCGCCATTGAGGCGAAGGCTCCGCCAAAAACGCGGACCAGAGACGTGTCCGGCGTCATTCGACGAAATGGGGTCTCGATAAATCTCCACGACAGATAGGCGGTCAGAACGGACGCCGCGATCAAGCCGAGTTTGGTTTCAATGTTGTCCGACCGCTCGAACAGGAAGTCGTCGGTATTCTGGAACACGATGAATAGCCAATGCCAGAGATACAGCGAATATGAAATCTTCCCGATGAACACCAGTCCCTTGGTGGACAAGGCGCGGCCAACAATCGACAATCCCGTTTCGCTGGACGCAATGATCAGCGCGGCTCCCACGCAGGCGAGACTCGTCGTCGCCGGCAGCGGCGTTGACGACGAAAGCCCCAACATGGCCGCGGCCACGGCGGCGACGCCCACGACGCCAGCGAAGTCCTTGTATCGCGGGGTCGACAGCTTTGGGACGACTCCAAGCGACAACAGCGCGCCGAGCAAAAGCTCCCAGGCGCGGAACGGCGTCAGGTAAAAGGCGAATACCGGGTTGCGCATATCAATCAGCAACAGCCCGAGGAAGGACAGCGCGGCGCAGATTGCGAGAATCGCCGCTACCCGCGTCTTGAAGAACCGATACGCTGCGATCATCAACAAGGGACAGACCACGTAGAACTGCTCTTCGACCGCAAGCGACCAGGTGTGCAGCAAGGGCTTCGTCTCCGCAGGCGCGTCGAAGTAGCCGGTCGTTTGGGAAAAATAGACGTTCGAGACGGACAGGACGGCGGAGAGCAGGCTCTTCGAATAATCCTTCAGCTCCACTGGAAGAAGATACAGGCAGGACAGCGCGCTCGCGGTCAGAAACATCACGAACAGCGCTGGAAAGATGCGCATCACGCGGCGCTTGTAAAATTGAAGCAATGAAAAGCGGCGGCGCTCGATGTCGGCGGCGATCATTCCGCAGATCAAATAGCCGGAGATGACGAAAAACACATCGACGCCGACGAAACCTCCGGCGAGTCCGGGAAGACCAGCGTGAAAGGCGACGACTGGAGCCACGGCCACGGCGCGCAGCCCGTCGATGTCGGAACGATATTTCACCGGCGACTCCGTTTTTGATCGAGAAGCGATCGAAATACGTGTTTCGATATGTGACAGGTTACGGTCGTCGTCCCCGAAGCAGCGAATTGCGTGCCCGGCGGACGAAGCGGGCCAGTCGCGATTCTTCTTATTGACCCGGCGCGCTGAAGTTTTCACGCGGCCTATCGGACGTTTGGGTCATGGAAATATGCATAGACGCGTTCGGGGGAGGTTCCGACGGTTTTCATGTGGTCTTCTGCGGCGGCTTGGAGCTTCGGCTTGGCTCGCACGGCGGCCTTTGCGCCGATGGTAGTTTTGAGGTCGGCGTTCAACCGCTCATTAGGGTTCAACTGCGGCGCAGGGCTCGGCAGATAGAGGGCCTTAATCGCATCAACGCGCTTGGCGATTCAGCAAAATCACTTATCATCCGGGGAACGCGGGTTAAAAGGAATCGGCTGGAAGGGAAGACGACCGTCAGCGGCCCGTCGCCGAAAAAAGTTTGATGAAGCGCTCGCGTCCTTTGGGAAATTTGCCGTCGTTCAACGGCGGCATATCGAAATAGACATGAAAGGCTATGCGGCCTGCGTGGTCGCCCAGCCATTCGCTCATCCGGTCCATGAAATATGGATTGTCCGGGGCTCCTTTCAGGCCCAGCCCCCATTCGCCCACGCTCATCCTTTTGCCGTGCTGCGCCGCGAAATGTTCGAGCCAGCGTAGACCATAAGGCGTGTTAAGAACCTCGTCCCTCCAGCGCGCGACGGGCTCCTTGTCGGTCTTCACATCATAAACATCCATGCCGATCGTATCGACGAAATCGTCGCCCGGATAGGCGAGATCGGCTGGACCGGCGTTGAGGCCCCAATTGGCGCACCAGTCGAAGGAAAATTTTGGCGAGGCCTCCCGGAAGATCGCGGCGACGCGGCGATAGGCCGCGATATAATCGGCTTCATGGCCAGCCGCCGCCCAGGCGAACCAGGCGCCGTTCATTTCCCAGCCAATCCTGATGATGGCGTCGGGCTGCGATTGCGCGATGGCGCGCGCGCCGAAACGGAATTCGGCGTCATGAAGGCCCTTGACCACGTCGCTAAGCGGCGTGCCCTTCATGGTGAGGGGGATCGACCAGATCAATTTGCGGTTCGGATTGCGCCGCGCCCAATAACCCGGAACCCATTGCCGCGAAATCATCTCTTCCCAGGTCTCGTTTCCGTAATAGTCGAGCGCGAGAAGCGACGAGGCCGGCAGCCGCAGAGTCTCCTCCCAGGCCCGAATATTCGTCTCGCGGCCGCCGAGGTCGGCGCCGTCGGGATTCTGCGCCCACAGCGCAAAAATGCCCATACGCATCCCGCCCGCGTCAGCGCCCGCCGCACCCGCGAGAAAGACACCGCCAAGGACGAGCGGAATTAATAAACGGAGGCGTTTTCCGATCATGCCGACACGGGCGATTTCATTGGCGAGGCGTCGGCCGCGACTGGATATTTTATGCCAATGAATTCATTGTCGGCGGCGATCCGGGGGCGGACGCGCGTTCCGGGCGTGCGGACGCTATGATCGTGGACATGCAGCGCATACACCTGGCCAATCCATTTCGCATTCTTGCAGATTCGTCGCTGGCGCAGCATGTTGTAAGGGGCGATCTTGCGGAATTCGGTTTTTTGGTTGAACTCGTTGATCGCCAGCTCTTCGCCGACCCAAGGGTTGACGGTCTCGTCTCCCAGATCGTCAAAGTAGATCGGGACGATCGGCAGATATTTGTTCGGATCGCCGAAGAAGGCGGTCAACGCGTCGCGCGCCGAAGAATGATAGTCAACATCCACTGATACGAATCCGATCGGAGCCTCCGCTGACATTTTCTCTAGGAACGCCGGGACGGTTTCCAAGATCGGCCCGATGATCAGATGACAGTTCTTCGGTAGATTTTCCTTGAGCTTCTCTTGATCCATCGGATAATCGCCGGCTTGGTAGTTTTCCGGCAGATCGCGATAATCGACAGGCTCAGGCATCCCCCAGCCCGTGTCGAAGCCATAAATTTCGAACTCGACGCCCGTTTCCTTGGTCACGAGCTTGGCGATCTCGCAAATGTTCAATAGGCCGCTGCCGGCGGCGACGCCAAATTCGATCAGCGTCAGTTTCTTGTAGCCCCACTCCCGCGCGAAATCGGCGGCTCGTAGGATCGGATAAGCGTATTGCTGTCGGATCACCAAATCGAAATCAATCCTTGCGCGCGTTCCGCCGAAGATCGCGACGAAGGCCGATAAAATATTGATGTGAACCGGCTCGGTCATCCGTTCGACGAGGATTTTTCTAAGCTTGCCTTTTTTTAGTGCCCGCAGAAGCAAGATGTTTACCATGGGAAACTCCTACAGATGTCTTTGGCTAATTTTAATATTGTCGTTTTGTGGGGACGGCAATGAATAGATGGAGTCTTGATTAATTCGTTAACTATTCGCGCGATCGTAACGCGCGCAGCCAAAAGGAAAATCCGCGAAGGAAAATCGAGGACGACCTGAAGGCGTGGCCTCGCCTTGTGTCCTCGCGGGATTGGCAGCGAGTGAACCTGTCGGTGGGGCAGACAATGTTCGTGCGACAAAAATACACGCCGGTACGAACAGGCGCATAACTTGTGTAAATCAACTAATAGGCAATACCTTGTCGGAGATGCGCGCGGCTCGGGCCGCCGACCGCGGTGATGAAAGGCGAAAGCATCCCCGCGCATTCAGAGTGGCCGGACGCGCCGGCGGAGTCGGCGTCCCAGGCAAGACGCCGTGCCCGAAAGTGCGGCATGATAATTCCAGCGGCGAAGCGGCGCGCCGTCCATTGTCCCGAATCGGCGCATTCCGCCGGGTAAAACGGGGACGAATGGACAGGACGCGCCAAAATGACAGCCGCCGCTTCGACTGCGCCCAAAACCGTGATGCCCTCGATCCAGTGGCTGCGGGCCGTCGCCGCGATGATGGTCGTCCTGCACCACGCCAATTATCACACCAACGCACTGCGCCAGTATCTCGGAGAGGCGGCGCAAGAATTACTAGGCTTCAGCTCCTGGTGGTTCGGCATCCATATTTTTTTCTTGGTTTCGGGCTTCATCATGATCCACGTCACGCGCAATTTCGGAGAGCCTGGCGCATGGCGACAATTTCTCGCTCGCCGTCTCGTCCGCGTCATTCCGCTTTACTGGTTGGTGACGACGATCACCGTCATCGGCCTCATTGTCGCTCCGCAGTCTTTCGACATCACGACGGACAAAGTGAGCTACGTGCTCAAGTCCTACGCCTTCATCCCCGTGTTGCGGTCCGCTGGCGATCCGCGCCCCATGGTCGGCCAGGGTTGGACGCTGAATTACGAAATGTTTTTCTATGCCGCGTTCGCCCTCGCCACCCTGGCGCCGCGCCGCGTCGGCGTCGGCGCGATTTCGGCGCTTTTCGTGGTCCTCGTGTTTCTTGGACGCAACCTCGATTTCTCGACCCCGATTCTTTTCACCTGGACCGACGGCCTCCTCCTTGAATTTCTGTTCGGCGTTTATATCGGCCTCGCCTTCGAAAAAGGCTGGCGCCTGCCGGGCTGGGCCGGCGCACTGTCGATCACGGCCGGAACGATTCTGGTCATCCTGAACTTCCAAGGGCCAACTTTCATCACCTCGGGCATTCCAGCGGCGCTAATCGTCTGCGGGTTCGTGCTTGGCCCGAGTTTGAGGGAGACAGCCGCGACGCGGTGGCTCACCCATTTGGGCGACGCATCCTACAGTCTTTATCTGACCCACACATTCGCCCTTCGGCCGCTTGAAAAGTGCTGGCAGGCCGTCATCGGCGATCACGCGCCCGCCTGGACCTTCCTCGTCACGGCGACGCTTCTAGCGGTGGCGATCGGGCTCCTGACCTATCGCCTGCTAGAACGTCCAATGACCCGTTATTTGCAAAATCGCCTTGCTGCGCGCTCGGGACGGTCGCTCAACGCGGTTCCTGAACACGCGGCCCTGTGCCTGGGCCCCTCTGACGACGCCTCGATGCGCCGCGCTGTCCCCCGCAACCGCCTCCTTCCGTCTAAAGGCAGTCCAGGGAGCGTTTCTTCCCGCCTAAGGCCGCTCCGCTCGGCGAACGTCGACGCGCCCTAACTCAAAGCCACTATAGGCGCGTCAAAACAACCTGTTCCGGCTCGATAGAAGCGCGAAGCGTCGTCTGTCTTCGTCCCGTCGTCCGTTCTGAAAGTCGGTCGTTCACGCATGACCGTCCTCCCTGTCAGCAATGAGATGCGTCTCAATCAAAACGGGCGCAGCGGGCGCAGGCGGAAGATCGAGGTCCAGGAAGTTGTTTCGTGCAACGCCTCGCGGCCGAGTTCGACAAAGACTTCCCGCGCGGCTTCCTCGCTGAGTTGATCGATCGAGGCCGGCAAAACGCTCAGCGCGCGTTCGTAAAGTGAGCGCATCCGATCATACTGAAGCGCTTGCGCGGTTCGGCCCAACTGCTCGGCGTGCCCTTTTAGCGCGGCGGCGCCCGCCGGCAGCATCGCGAGCGCGACTGGCGCGAAAACCGCGCTATTGAACGGCGCGCGGCCGCGCCAATCGAAACCCAGGTAATCGGCGAGCGCGACTAAGCCGGTTCCCGCAGACGCGAGGCCAATGGCGGCAACCGACAACTGCTTACGCCGCGCGACGACTTGTTCGTGGCTCTTACCGCGCCGTCTGAAGTATTGAAGCTGTTCGTCGGCCCAAAGATCGCGGCAAATGCGATAGCGTGTATCGTCGAGTCGCGCGGCGGGCGGTTTGGCGACGTCGAAACATTCAAGCGACAGAAGTGCGTTTCTGATCCAGGAAAGTTCCGGCGACTGGCAAATCGGATAAATTTCGGTGACGGATTTATCGACGCGCGCGATTTTCCAGAAAATCGCGACGCGCAGCGCCTCGGATAAGGCGCGGTAATCCAGAAACTTCGCTTGGAGGCGTCGCCGCCGCGCTAACCAATAAACGCCGAGCGAGCCCACGATCAGCGCCTGATAAACGCATAGCGCGTATACTTTATTGGAAGACGCGTTGGATATGAAACTCAGCGCGGCGGCCATCAGAAAGCCGAAACTGAAAAGCCAGGCCCACACGCGCGTAAAGCGCTGTTGATATTCTTGCGCCAATACGTCGCCGACCGCATAGACCGAGCAAAAAAGCGGCGCGTCGGCCAAAGCGCAGGCGCGAGCGCTGACGCTCAGCGTCGGCGCGTCGGGAGCGTCGAAAAGATCGTCGCAGCTTCGGCTGATCCTTGCTTCTCCCTCTTTCGAGCAGAGAAGCCGAGCCGCATCCGCGTTGAAGCTCGTCGTGAGTTGAATCGAGATTTCAAAGTCGCGCCACAGCTTCCTTTCGGCGTCCAAGGCGCTCGCCGCCAGCGTGCGGCCCCAGGGCCTTGTGGCGATCTTCACGCTCCCCGGCGCCGATTTGCGGCGCGGCGTGACGATTGTAACAATCGGCCCGATCTCCGTCCGGTCGATGCAAGCGCGTACTGACGCAGCGTTAGCAAGGGGCGCCCCCTCGCGTTGGCGGCGCACGATCTCGGCTGTCCCGCCGGTCTTGGCGTGGCTCTCGTCTTCGTCCCACAGCGTCAGCAGAATCTGGCAATGGCGAACAATATAGAGGCCGGCCTCCCGATACTGCATCGCCCGGCACGACGCGTCGGCGCGAATCGCGTCGATAGTGACTCCGTCGAGGAGAGGCATTTCCGGCGCGGCGGCGGCGCGCGCCAGCAAGCGTTCGAATTCGCTCATCGCGTTCGGGGTGAGACCGGGGCGAAAATCCCTGCGGTACTCTTCAAGAGGCATCGGCAGCGGTGCAATAAGTATGGCGCCGCGTTCCAATGCGACGCTCGCGACCAATTGATCGGCGCCCTCCGCGAGCGACGATAGAACTACGATTGGAGTTGCGCCATCGGCGGTCAGATAATCCTTGGCGATACCGTCGAAGACTTCGCCGATCCTGCGCTTAAGCTCCCCAATGTCTTCGTCCCGCAGATCGCGATGCCCCGTCACGCCAATAACGAGCGGCAGACGGTGGCGCACCCGAGAAGTGTCGCCGAGCGCGCAATAAGGGAGCGCCCTATTTCCCGCCTCGGTCATGCCTCGATGATCTCCCTGCCATGTTCTCCCTGCCATGTCATGTCGCAGGAGTGTTTGCGCCCCTGCCTGTGGTCACGCCGGAACTCTGGTGTGAACCGGCGGACAACGCTGGCTCCGCCGATTTCATCGCAAAAATCTAACCAACAAAGAGGCTTTTAGCAAAGAAGCCCGGGGCGCGCCAAAGACTGTCAACGTTGCGGCTTCCGGGAATCTATCGGGGAGCATGCATGTTTCAGGCGTTTCACGCGGGCGTGTTGGACGGGAGCGGAAGCCACGTAGTCGGTTCCAGCGCACGGCGCCGAATCAGAGGCGGTTTACTCAAATCATTCGCCGTCACGCGTTGCAGATTTCCTGTTCACGCGCTTTAACTTCCCGTGCCAACTGATCAGCCGGCCAAATTGGAATTTTCCAGCTTCGTACGGGCCAATTTTCGGAGGCGAGTCAATCACGCCAAACGAAGAGCCCGGCCGCAACAACGGCCGGGCTACTGTCGATCGGGTGTGGGCGAGACTGATCGTCCGCAGAAGATCAATATTTGGCGACGAGCGGAGCCGGGGCGGCCCAGCTGAAATGATAGTTCAGACCGGCGCGGACGATGTGGCCGTTGAAGGAGGCGGAGCTTTGAGAAGCCAAAGCATAGAAAGGCGACCCCACCGGAAGCATGCTAAGAGCGCCAGGTTGCACGATGCTGGCGGAAACGCCTGCCGAGTATGAGACGGAACCCAGGTCGTAATAAAGATATTCGAACTTGGCGCTCCAGTTCGGCAAAAACATCCATTCGAGGCCGCCGCCAGCCGTCCAACCGACTCGAGTGTCCGAGAAACCGCCGTTTGAGAAATAAGGAGCATTGCCGGCGGCCAATCCCAGGTTAAACCCGAGCGTCGAACCAACGATGCTCGTTCTCGATGAAACGCCTCCGTAAGCGAGACCGCCGGTGGCGTAACCGAGCAGGGTTGGGGTGAAGAGATAGCCGATGCGACCGCGAACCGTCCCGATATAATCCAGACTTCTCGATGCGCCGATAGTCGTCCCGACAAAGTTGTTGGGCGCAGGGTTGCCATTATAGCCGATCGGAGCGGTGACAACATTCGATTGAGTTGAAGAGCCGCCCTCGCCCGCTATACCCTGAATATCCGCCTCGAAACCCGCGACGAAGTTGTTGTTGAACTGCCAGTTGTAGCCAATCTGACCGCCTCCGATGAAGCCGGAGGAGCTCGATGGAACGGTCCCGGAGGCCGCGAGAGCAGCCGCGCCCGAGGTCGGAACCGCGAACAAGTTGAGAGCTGGGTCGGCGGTCAAAATTGAGGCGCTCGACACGTTCACCGAGTCGCTTTGACTCCAAGTCCCGCCGGCGTTCACGCCGACGTAGAAACCGGTCCAATTCGCGACGCGTTCGGGAGCAAAGTAGGGCGGCGGCGGCGGCTCTTTGCGGGAGGGGAGATCGGAGGCGAGAGCCGCCCCGGCGGAGAGCGCTAGCGCGATCGTGCTGCAAGTGAACGAAAGTCTTTTCATCATTGAGGCCTCAACCTCTGAGGTCGACTCTTCTGCCCACACGGCCTGAGTCCCTCTCACGGCCAATGGTTAAGATGGTATGGTTAAAGGACCGTTAACCAATTAATACTTTGAGATTGTCTGCGACGTTGGATCGCAGTTCCACTCCTGCGGATCGTCGGAAACCAATTCGACCCGCCTGATCATCCGTGGTCGGCCGCATAACGGCGTCTGGTGATTGGGCGACCGCCCGCTTGCTCAAGGAATAGCGCGGCGGCGGCGCAAAAGCGGCCAGCGTCACATGCTCAAGACGTAGCCTGCGATCGCAGCGCCGAAAAAGAAACCAATCGACCCCATCAGCATTAGTTTCAATAGACCTTTCGGCATTTTGGATCCTCCAAAGCGTTGTCGGGTCCGACTTGGCGGGCGGACGCAGGTCGCGCGCCCGCCAACGGCTCCGCGCTAAAAGTTTGCGACAATGATAATATAGGTCGCTTCGCAACCAGCGGCGCCCCTCCACATTCGAGCGCGTAGCGCTTCGACGAATTCCTCTTCGGGGAGGTCGCCAAGGGGAGCGCAACGCCGTCGCCCAACGGCCCAAATTTTGGGCTGATCGCTAAGCGAGGCGACTGGCGGCGACGACGCGGCTGTGGCAATCTCCTGAGCCATTCGTGCGAACCCCCGTTCTCCCGGCAGGACGAAAATTGCGCGGCCATCCTTGTTGCAAGGCGTTCCGACGCCCAACCCCTCGCATTTCGACGTGAGTCTCGAAGCTAAAGCTATTGAGCGAATGATCGAACCGACTCAGCTTGCTGGCCCGGGACGACGGCGGTTCGTCGCCGTTTTGGGATTTTGTCTGCTGCTCCACGCGGTTATTCTCGCGGCGCTGGTGATTCTGGACGCCGTTTTGCTCCCGCGCCAGACGCAACTCCAGGAAACGCCGGTCGAGGTCATAGTCGAACCGCCGCCGCCCCCGCCGGCCCCCGACCCCAAGTCTGAGCCCAAGCCCGAAGCGCAACCAAACGAAGAAAAGCCGGAAGAGAAGCCCCAGGAGAAGCCCGAGGCCAAGCAGCAGGCGCCTTACGAAGAGCCGGCGACCGATGCGCCGCGCGCCGAGAACCAAGAGAAGATCAACCAGCCGGCGCAAGACAAGGAGACGAAGGCGGCCCGCAAGGCGCCGCCGTCCGATCAGACCGCGCAAAAGCCTTCGCCCGAGAAGCGGCCGAGCCCGGTGGAGGAAGCCGCGCCCCAGACCTCGCCGGAGCCTTCCTCCCTAAAACAGGCCGAAGAGAAGCCCGACGCCGAGATCGTCGAGAGAGCGGAGATAAACCGCGACAGGCCCGACCAGAAGGAGATGCAGGCGCAGTCCAAAGGCGAGGCGAAGCAAGGCGCTAAATCGCTCGCGGACCAGCTCACAAATCCCGAACCCGTTCCTTATTACCAGTTCGGCGGCGCAGCCAAGGCGGCGCCGGTCTCCGGCGGCACGGCCAACACGACCTATCTCTCGATTTTGTGGGGCTTGATCGTGCCCGGCATGCGCATCCCCGAACGCATTAAGGCGGACCACCTTCAGGGCGCGGGCGTTCTGGCCTTCAACGTTGATATAAAGGGCAATCTCACGGGTGTCGCAGTCCGGCGATCGAGCGGCCTCGCGGACCTTGACGCGGCGGCGATCGCCGCGGTGCGCCGGGCGGCGCCGTTTCCGCCGCCGCCAAGAGGACTGACCTATTCGATCAACTTCTCCTTCGCAAGCAAGTGAGGCGTGGACCGTTTAACCATCCGCGCATGACGCATCAAGACACCGGGAGACAGACAGACCATGAGCTCGGCCAAACTTTTCACGCCGTTTCGCGTCGCTGGAGTCGAACTCGCCAATCGCATCGTCATCGCGCCGATGTGCCAATATTCCGCCGAGGACGGCCGCATGACCGACTGGCATTTGATCCATTTGGGCCAGCTCGCTTTTTCTGGCGCGGCCTTGCTGACCATCGAGGCGACCGCCGTCCTGCGCGAGGGCAGGATCACTTACGGCGATGTGGGCCTTTGGTCCGACGAGACCGAGGCGGCGATGGGCCGCGTCCTTTCCAGCATACGGCGGTATTCGGACATGCCGTTCGCGATTCAGCTCGCGCACGCCGGACGCAAGGCCTCGACCGAGGTTCCCTGGAAGGGCGGCGAACAGATCGCTCCCAATGGAGCGACGGGATGGCGTACGGTCGCGCCTTCGGCGCTCGCGTATCTGCCGAACGAGATTCCGCCCGTCGCGCTCGATCGCGGCGAGATGGAGCGAATCCGCGACGCCTTCGCGCAAGCGGCGAGGCGGGCGGGGCGGCTGGACATAGCGGCGGTGCAGATTCACGCCGCTCACGGCTATCTGCTGCATCAGTTTCTGTCGCCGCTGTCGAATGTCCGCGAGGACGAATATGGCGGCAGTCTTGAAAACCGGATTCGTTTTCCGCTGGAGGTGTTCGAGGCGGTTCGCGCCAGCTTTCCCGGCGATCGCCCCGTCGGCGTGCGCGTTTCGGGAACGGATTGGGCCGAAGGCGGCTGGGACATCGACCAGACGATCGAATTGTCCAAAGCACTCGAAGCGCGGGGATGCTCGGTCGTTCACGTTTCGAGCGGAGGGTTGACGGCCGATCAAAAGATTCCGGTCGGGCCGAGCTATCAGGTTCCATTGGCCCGGGCGGTCAAGGCGGCGACCAAAATGCCGGTTGTCGCCGTCGGCTTGATCGTCGATTTCGAGCAGGCGGAGGCCATTGTCGCGACCGGAGACGCCGATTTGATCGCGCTCGCGAGGGGGATGCTTTACGATCCGCGCTGGCCCTGGCACGCGGCCGCGCATTTTGGCGCCCGCGTCAAGGCGCCCAAGCAATATCTGCGATCGCAGCCGAGGAGATATCCGCATCTCTTCGACGAATAGTCCTTCGCGATATGGTATGATTGTTGCCGAACGCGGAACTTGAAGGGGCGCTGGATGGCCTCGACTTCGACGCAAATCATGCTGGACGCGCCGGCGCCGGATTTTCGGCTTCCGGCGACCGATGGCCGCGTCTATACGCTGGCCGATGTCGCGGGCGACAATGGAACGGTGATCGCCTTCATCTGCAATCACTGTCCCTACGTCATCGCCGTGATCGACCGGCTCGTCGCCGATGCGCGCGCGCTCAAGCGGGAGGGCGTGGGCTTCGCCTGCATCTGCTCGAACGACGCCGAGGCCTATCCTGACGACTCCTTCGACAAAATGAAGGAATTCGCGAAGGCGCGGGGCTTCCCCTTTCCTTATTTGCACGACGAGACGCAGCAGGTCGCGCTAGCTTATGGGGCGGTCTGCACGCCGGATTTCTTCGGCTATGATCGCGTGCGCAAACTCAAATACCGGGGCCGCCTCGACGAGGGCCGTGCGACGCCGCCGCCCGCCGGCGCGAGGCGAGAGCTTGTGGAGGCGATGCGCGACATCGCCGCGACGGGCGAGGCTCGGCTTGAGCAAATTCCGTCAATCGGCTGTTCGATCAAATGGAAGGAGCCTCGGGGCGGATAGACTTAAGACAAAACGATTCGGGGCCGCTCCCATGGCCTCGCGACGCTATGTCCAATGGCGCAGGCGTCGCGCGCATGTGAGGCGGTTGTTTTCGCGAAAGGGCTTCGAGGAAGGCGCATGGGCGACGAAATCACGACCATCGGCTTCGGCGCCGAGGATTTCTCGCTATTCGCGCGCCGCCTCGCTACGGAAACCGAGTGCGCGCGCGCCATGTTCGCGCAAGAGCGCTTTTCTCGCGCGGGCTTTTCGCTCGGCTTCGAGATCGAGGCCTGGATCGTCGATCACAATTTCTTTCCGGCGCCGATTAATCAGCGCCTGCTTGAGGCGCTCGATCATCCCCTCGTGGTTCCCGAACTGTCGCGCTTCAATGTGGAGCTGAACAGCGATCCCCTGCCGCTTGGCGCGGGAGCGCTCAACTTCGCGGAAAGCGCGCTGTCGCGGCTGTGGGGCGATTGCAACGCCGTCGCCCATGAGCTGGGCGCCAACATGGTGATGATCGGCACGCTGCCGACGATCCGCGACGAAGATTTGACGCTCGCCAATATCTCGCCGCTAAACCGCTATTACGCGTTGAACAAGGAAGTGCTGCGCCAGAGGCGCGGTCGCCCGCTGCGCGTCGACATCGCGGGCCGCGACCATCTCGTCTGCGAACATCGCGACGTGATGCTGGAGGCCGCGACGACGTCCTTTCAAATTCACTTGCAGGTTCCCGCCGATCTCGCGGCCCTCTATTACAACGCTTCGGTCGCGGCCTCCGGCCCCTTGCTGGCCGCTTGCGGCAATTCGCCCTTGCTGTTCGGCAAGCGCCTTTGGGAGGAGACCCGCATTCCGCTGTTCGAACAGGCGGTGGACGTGCCGGGCGTCCATGTCGGCCCTCGCCGCGTGAGCATGGGCTCGGGTTATCTTGAATGCTCCTTCCTTGAGATTTTCGAAGAGAATCTGCGTGAACATCCCGCGCTTCTTCCGATCGTTTTCGATGAGGCGCCAGGGTCGCTACGCCATCTGCGCCTGCACAACGGGACGATCTGGCGCTGGAATCGCCCGCTTATCGGCTTTGGCGCCGAAGGCGCGCCGCATCTGCGCATCGAGCAGCGCATTTTGCCGGCCGGTCCGACCATTAAAGACATGATCGCCAATACCGCGCTGTATCTGGGGCTCGTCCGCCATCTCGTCGATCTCGGCGCGAATGGCGCGGGCGGCTTGGCTTTCCGCGACGCCGAGGCCAATTTCTACGCGGCGGCGCGCGACGGTCTGGGCGCCCTGTTGATCTGGCCGGGGGAGGGCAAAATTAAAGCAGATCGTCTATTGATCGAGCGGCTGCTGCCGGCGGCGCGGCGCGCCCTCAAGCAATTCGGTATCGAGGGGGATGGGGAACGTCGCCTGGACTTCATCGAGGCGCGGGCGCGCTCCGGGCGAACCGGCGCGGCGTGGCAACGCGAGGCTTTTGCGGCCTATGGCGGAAACGTCCATCGAATAATGGCCGCCTATTGCGAGAGACAACGCGCCGGCGCGCCGGCGCATGAATGGGATCTGTGAGAACAACAGTGAGCGACGAAATTTGCGCCGTCTTCGATCATATTCCTCAAGGGCTTCTCGATTGTCCGGCTTTGCAGCTCGCCGATCTGCTGCCGGGCCCGACGCTGCTCGATCTCCCTGGCCGCGATCCCGCCCCCCTATTCGTCTCCGTGTTGTTGCACGGCAATGAAGACAGCGGATTCGCCGCCGCGCAGGAAGCGCTGCGGCGGTGGTCCTCGCGGGAGCTGCCGCGCGCGCTGCTGCTGTTCATCGGCAATGTTCGCGCCGCCGCCCAAAATATGCGCACTTTGCCCGATCAGAACGACTTCAACCGCGTCTGGCCGGGAACGCAAACGCCCGACGTTCCCGAGGCGCGCCTGGCGCGGTGGGTTTATGATTATGCCGCGCGACGGCGTCCTTTCGCCAGCATCGACATCCACAACAACACGGGATTCAACCCTCATTACGCCTGCGTGACGCGCATCGAGCCCCGATTTATCGCGCTCGCCAGGCTGTTTTCGCGCATTGTCGTGAATTTCGAACGTCCGCTCGGCGTGCAGGCCGGCGCCTTCGCGCATTTATGTCCGGCGGTCACCGTCGAATGCGGCAAGAGCGGCGGCGGACCGGGTTCCGCCCATGCCGCCGAGTTGATCGAAGCGGCGCTTTCGATTGCGCATTTGCCCGATCTCCCGCCGGCCGCGCATGACGTCGATCTGCTGCGCACCTTCGCAATCGTGAAAACGCCCGCGGGCGCCAGTTTCTCTTTCGACGGTTCGCCGGCTGATTTTCGCTTTCGATCGGATATCGACCGACTGAACTTCAGCCAACTTGCCGCCGGCGCGAGTTTTGGCCGCCTCGGCGCGTCCGGCGCGCGGCTCGAACTCGCGCCAGGGGACGACAGCTGCGCGCCGGAAGATTATTTCGACTATTCGGGCGGCGAGATTAAACTGCGCCGGGACGCCATTCCCGCGATGCTGACCCGAGACCCCAGCGCAATCCGATTGGACTGCCTGTGCTATCTCATGCACCGGATCGGAATGGACGGGCGGCGCGCGTAAGCGTCCGGCGCCGCGCCGCGCTCAATGCAATCTGAATTCGGCGTCGACCATCGAAATTTCAGCGGGGCGAATAAGCCTTGCGTGCGCCACCAACACCGAATGAAGCTTGCCCTCTATGCTTGTCGTCCAGAAGTCGAGAAACTTATGCAGTTCCGGGAAATCAGGATGCAGATCATATTCCTGCCAGACGTAGGATTGAACGATCGCCGGGTAGTCGGGAAGACGGTAGAAGATATTCGCGGTCGTGAGCCCGTAGCCCTCGACCATTCGACGGAAATCGCGCGACGCCATCGGACCTCTCCTTCGCTGTCGGAAAAGATGGAGCAACTCGAATCCCAAGCAAGCCACATGCCGCTTAATCTTTTAATAACAGATGGTTGTCAGCAGAGCCCCGCGAGTGCTGATTGGCTTGAAAAGCGCCGGCTACGGCTCCGCCCGACTTTACGACGTGCGCCGACCCGAGAAATAGGCGCTTTCGGCTTGTGCAGGCGTCAAATAAAAGCGTTCGCCTTTCTTATACGCTGCGTTTTCCGTGACGACCTCGAACTCGTACATGCCGATGGCGGGTCGCCGCGTAATATTGTTTTGCGCCGCAGGGGTGTTGCGAAGACAGACGCTTTTGGGCAAATGGCCCCAACGAACGCCTTGCTTCGACAACTCCAGAACGTCGTTCCCGATGCTCATCGCCGCCTCCTGTCCTCATGCGTCAGGAGCAATTAAATCCCTGGAAGCGCCCCAAATCCAATTGTCGTTTCCGATTATATGATGCATTTTATGCATCATGGAGCTGCAATGGATCGACGATTTTCTCGCTCTGTGCCAGACGCGGAATTTTACGCGCGCGGCGGAAGCCCGCTGCACGACGCAATCAGCCTATAGCCGTCGCGTGCAGCGGCTGGAGGAATGGCTCGGCGCGCCTTTGTTTTATCGCGAGCGGCGTCCGGTAGAGCTCACGCCCGCCGGAGAGCAGTTCCTGACGCGCGCTCATCGTTTGCGCGAAGATATTTTCGACGCGCGCCGCGCGGTGCTGAGCGCGTCGAGCCATTTCAAGAAATCGCTGCGCATTTATACGACCAACACGCTTGCCGCTTCGTTCCTTTCGACATGGCTGGCGAATAGCAAATTGGAGAATTACTCGCTGATCGTCGCTTCAATCTCCGGTTGTCTCGAAGCGGTCCGGCGCGGGCACGCCGATATGGGCTTGATCCCGCATTTTGGCGGCGATGAAGCCTTGGCGGGCCTGTCGGCGCAGGAAATCGGGCGGGATCGCCTGGTGCTGGTCGCTGGTCCGACGCAGCGGCGGCCAGTGACCTTGGCCCAGAAGAAACTCTGCGGTCCCGTGATGGTCTATACGCCTGGCACGACATATGGCGCGCAGATCGCCGCGATGCTCGAGCATCATGGCGTCCACATTCAAGAATCGCCGGTCTGCGAGAGCGCTTCGGCGGAGGCTTTGCTCGCGCAAGTCAAAGCGGGATTGGGATCGGCGTGGATTCCCGAAATACTTTTGCGCGGCGGCAAGACGAAGCGGTGCGCGGCGCCGGATTTCTTCGATATTTCGTACAAAATACTGCTGATCAAACCGCAATAGCGTCCCTCGAAGGGGTCGCGCGGAAAGGCTCAGATCGCCGGCGCGAAGCGCTTGCGCGCGAGGGCGATGTCGGCGCGGGAGGGCAGGCCCGCCTCATTGCCGAGATGTTGCACCTTATGCGACGAGGCGGCGTTGGCGAATTCGAAATGCTCGCGCCAGGGAGCCGTCGGGTCGTCGAGAAAGGACGCGCAATAGGCGCCGTGGAACACGTCGCCCGCGCCCGACGTGTCGACGACTTTTTCGGCCGGCACATGCAGCGCCGGCAAGTTTTGCGTCTCGGCGCCGGGCTCGAACCACAGCAATCCCTTTTCGCCATTGGTGACGCCGCCGACGCGGCAGCCCTTCTCCTTGAGAAAGGCCAGCATCTCCAATTCCGACAGCTTCATCTGCCGACATAAATCCATTGCGACGATCGCCACGTCGACAAAGTTCAGCAACTCCAGGAGGCCGGGGCGCAAGGCGCCGCCGTCGAGCGACACCAGCACGCCTTTTTCGCGCGCGGCCTTGGCGTAGTAGAGCGCGGCGTCGCCCATATGACCGTCGACATGCAGCAGTTTGGCGCTCGCAATATCGAGGCGCGGGAAGGATTGCAGATAGGTGTCGTCGCGGGCGCGAAGGATCGCGCGCTGGCCATGCTGCGGAAACACGAAGGACAGCGAGCTTCGCGCCACGCGGCGCGAATGAACCCGCAGACCATAGGTCGCCGCCATATCCAAGAACATGTGCGCGAGCCAGTCGCGCGCGACGGGGATTAGCAGATCGGGCGATTGGCCGAGCTTGGCGCAGGCGAAGGCCGCCGTCGCCGCATTGCCGCCGAACGACACCGCATAGTCCTTGGCGACGGTCTTTTCGTCGCCGTGAGGCAGGGCGTCGGCGATCATGCTGACGTCGATATAGGCGTGACCGATGAACAGCGCGTCCAAGGAAGACTCCGCGATGAACCGCTTATCGGCGGCGCAGGGTTTCAGATCGAAAAACTGACGCCGCAGCCGCAGGAGGACGCCGCATTGGGATTGTCGATGCGAAAGGCCTGGCCCATCAGATCGTCGACGAAATCGATGCGGGCGCCTCGTAGATAGGCGAGCGAGGTCTCGTCGACGACGAGCCTTGCGCCCGCCTGTTCGACCAGAAGATCATGCGCGCCGGGCGCCGCATCCACCGCGAAGGAATATTTGAAGCCCGAACAGCCGCCGCCGTCGACGCCGACTCGAAACACCGCCCCCGGCGCCTCCGCGGCGAGAATGCCGGCGATTCGCCGCGCGGCGCCTTCGGTGAGTTCGAGCTGTTTCGCCGCTTGTGCGCCGCTCATTCTTTACTTCCCTCTTTTCCGGCCGCCGGGTCGCGCGAAAACCTTGCAGGCGCTTCGCGCCCCGCGTTATGTGAGCCTATCATAGGCGCGCCTCGATGGCCTTTCAATGACGGGAGTGTTTCCTTGGCTATCCGGCCGCCACTCGCGCCTTACGCTTGCGATGCGACGCGCTCGCGTGGACGCCTGTTCGAGGAAGCGCCATCGCGCACCCGCAGCGAGTTTCAGCGCGACCGCGATCGCGTGCTGCACTCGACGGCCTTCCGCCGCCTCGCCCATAAGACGCAGGTCTTCGTTCCGCTCGACGGCGATCATTTTCGCACGCGGCTGACCCATACGATCGAGGTGGGGCAGATCGCGCGGGCCTTGGCGCGGGCGCTGGCGCTCGACGAAGACCTCGCCGAGGCGGTCGCGCTGGCCCATGATCTCGGCCACACGCCCTTCGGCCATGCCGGCGAGGGCGCGCTGACCGACTGCATGGCCGATTTCGGTGGTTTCGACCACAACGCCCAGGCGCTTCGCGTGGTGACCAAGCTCGAGCGCCGTTACGCGCGCTACGACGGGCTCGATCTTACGTGGGAGACTTTGGAAGGGCTGGTCAAGCACAACGGCCCGCTGGCGGGGCCGTCGGCCAAGCGGCCGATCGCCCCCTATATCGTTAAATACGATGCGGTTTTTCCGCTGGAGCTGTCGCTGTTCGCCGGCGCGGAGGCGCAGGCGGCGGCGGTCGCCGACGACATCGCCTATAACGCCCACGACATCGACGACGGGTTGCGCGCCGGTCTGTTCGAACTGGACGACATCGCACAGGTCGGCTTCATCGGCGCGCTTCTCGCGGAAATCGCCGCGCTTTATCCCGGTCTCGAACGGCAACGCGTGATCCACGAACTGACGCGGCGCGTCATCACCCGCTTCGTCGAAGACGCGATCGACGAATCGCGGGCGCGGATCGCCCGCGCCGCGCCGCAAAGCGCGCAGGACATCCGCCGCGCCGAAGCGCCCCTGGTGGGTTTTTCAAAGGCCATGGCGCAGGCCGAGCGCGATGTGAAGCGGTTTTTGTTCACCCATATGTATCGCCACGTCAAGGTGATGGGCGTCTGGGAGCAGGCGCGCGAGGCGATCTCCTTCCTTTTTCCTGCTTTTATGGCGAACGCCGGCCTGATGCCGCGGGAATGGGCGGAACTCGCCGCCAAAGGCGGATTAGAGGCGCGGGCGCGCGTCGTCGCCGACTATATCGCCGGCATGACGGACCGCTACGCGCTTGGCGAATACCGGCGGCTGTCGGGCAGGGCAGTGGAGCTTTGACGCGGCGCAGCCGCTTCCCGGCGTTTGCGCCGCTTTAACTCCCGCCGGTGTAACCTCCTCGCAAGGCGCAAAGTCCGTTGGCGCGGCGAGGAGCGGTCGGGAAAATGGAAAACATACTGACCTTCGCCAAAAGCGGCGACTGGCTCACGCCGGCGCGGATGCGCGCCTATTGCCTGATGCTTCTGGCGGTCTCCGTCATCTCGATCGGCGCGATGATGGCGCAGACGCACGACCGGATGGGGCCGGACCATAACCAGCTTGGCACGGATTTCTCGCAGGTCTGGGTGGCGGGGCAGGAGACGCTGGCCGGCCATCCCGAAGCGCCCTTCGACATCGCGCGCCACGTAGCGGCGCAACATGCGGAATTTGGGCCCGAGGCCGCAGTCTATGGCTGGCATTACCCGCCCTATTTCCTCGCCCCGGCGGCCTTGCTGGCGCGTCTGCCCTATCTCGAAGCGCTGTTCGTCTGGCAGATTTCGACGCTGGCGCTTTATCTCGCTGTCATCGCCGCCATCGTCCGCCGCGAGGGCTTGGCCCTCTCGCCGAGCCTGATCGCGGCGCTGGCCTTTCCCGCCGTTCTCGTCAATCTCGGACATGGCCAAAACGGATACCTCACCGCAGCTTTGCTCGCCGGCGGATTTCTTTCGTTGGAGCGCCGCCCGCTGCTCGCCGGCCTGTTGTTCGCGCTGCTCGCCTATAAGCCGCAATTTGCGCTGGTCTTGCCGCTCGCGCTGGTCCTCGACCGGCGCTGGCGCGCGCTCGCCGCCGCCGGCGCGACGCTGGCGCTGATGACGCTGCTCAGCATCGCCGCCTTCGGGCTCGTATCCTGGCGGGCGTTTTTCGATGGGCTCGACTTCACCCGCAGGATCGTCGTCGAGCAGGGCGCGGCGGGCTTTGAAAAAATCCAGAGCGTCTTCGCCGGCGTGCGGCTGATGGGCGGCGACGTCGCGACCGCCTATGCGGTCCAGTCGATAGCGACGCTTGCGACAGTCGGCGCGCTGGCATGGTTATGGCGCTCGAGCGCCGACATGCGCGCCAAAATCGCCGCGACGCTGATTTCGACGCTGCTCACCACGCCCTATTGTCTCGATTACGATATGATGGCGCTGGCCCCGGCGCTGGCGCTGCTCGTGGCGCTTGGACTCCAAAAAGGCTTCGAGCCCTACGAGAAGTCGATATTGGCGCTGGCCTTCATCACGCCGCTGCTCGCGCGCCCGATCGCGACAGTGGTTCCGCTGCCCTTTGGCGCGCTGGCGACGATCCTGCTGTTCGTCTCCACCGTTCGACGCGCCGCAAAGGCGGGCGAGACCGTGCGGGTCGCTCCCACCGTCGCGGCGTGATCGCTCGGTTCTCGATTAATGCGTTCCCGGCGCCAGTTTCACGCCGCGCCGCTCGGAGTACACATAGGAGATGATCGCCGTCATTTTTGGATCATCGGCGGCGAGCGGTTTCCCCTCCAGCGGATTCCTGAGGCACCAGTTCACCATTTCGAACAACTGCGCCACCTTGCCCAGCTGCTTTTGGAATTTCGGATAGGTCTCCGGGTGTGTGTTGGCGGCGTTGGGATGGCATTGCCCGCAGGCGACGCCGTTGGTTCCGAGCGCGCCGCTGGTCCACAGGGCGCGGCCCTCGGTGGCGACGGATTGATATTCCTTTTGCCAGCGTTCGGCGTCGCTCTTGGTGAACTCGTCGGCGCGCGCGGTCAGCGCGGAGAGCGAAAGGGCAATGGCGAGGACGGCGAGGGTGCGACGCATCGTCGGCTCCTGATCAATAATGGGTTTGCGGGGGACGGCGATTGGTCGGCTCCTGAAAAGCGAGATCGACCGGCCGTCCTTGTTTGGGATCGAAGGCCACCGTGCGCGGTTCGTTGTCCCAAAGCTGGTAGCGCGCGGCGACGCGGCCCGAGTTCACGTCGATCAGCTGCCAGCCGGTCGCGTCGCGCTCGAAGAAGGGATCGCCGCGGTTCATCGGCACGGTGAGCACCGGCAGATGGCTTTCCGCCAAGGCGTAGGTCTGCGGATAGGGCCAGGGCCAGGCGGTCGCCATCACCGAATTGAAGGCGATATTGCCGATCTGGTTGTATTGGATCTGATGCACATGGCCGTAGATCACGTTCACGGATTTGAACGGCTGCAACAGCGCCTGCACCTCTTCGGCGTCGTCGGTCCAGAAATTCCACCCCTTGTAGATCTTCTGCAGCGGCGAATGGGAGAATACGACGATCGGCGTCTCGTGACTGATCTTGGCCAGGTCATCCTTGAGCCAGGCGCGTTGCTTTTCGCCGACCATGAAAGGCGAACTATTGGGATTGTCGAGCCCGGCCATCTCCTCCATCCGCTGTTCGGCGGTCGGCCAGCGATGGAAGGTCCACTCGTCGAACGTCAGAATCGAGTTCAGAACGACGAAGTGCACGCCCTTGTGATCGAAGCTGTAATAATGGGCGCCGTAGAGCTTGCTCCAATATTCGCCGAGATCGAGATAGTAGTCGTGCTCGCCCATGACGCAATGCAGCTTGGGCGAAAGGTGCGAGAGAATTTCCGCGCCATGGTCAAGTTCGTCTTTCTTTCCAAGCTGGGCGAGGTCGCCCCCGAACATGACGAAATCAGACTCGGGCTGCACCAGATTGGCTTCCGCCACCGCGCGCTTGAGACCCATGTCCCAGTTGCGCACGAAGCTCGCGCCCTTGATCTGCTGGATGTGCGCGTCGGAAATATAGGTGAAGGTGAAGTCGTCGCGCGTTCCGCCGAAGGCGAGGCGCACCATGCTGATGGGAAGCGTCGTCAGCGTGCCGACGGCGCCGGCCGCGCCCGCAGCCATGACGCTTCGTCTGGTGATCAGTTTGCTCATGGATTTGATCCTCCCGCTTCCGCGTTTGGCTCGCGGCGCATATTCTTACTTGTTGAACGAATTTTGCCGACGCGGCGCCTGCTCGGCGTCACGTCCTCATGGCGTCGCGTCGCCTTCCTTTGTCTTCGCATTGACGTAGGCGGGGCTCGTCAAAGTCTCCATGAAGGCCACAAGATCGTCCATCTGCTGGTCGGTCAGATTCAACGGACGAATCCCGCCGGAGAGATAAGGGTTGATCGACGGGTCGCCGGCGCTCTTGCCGCCGTCGTTATAATGCTTGACGACATCCTTCAGCGTCTTGAGCGAGCCGTCGTGCATATAAGGGGGGGTGACCGCGATATTGCGCAGCGTCGAGGTCTTGAAGGCGCCGATTTCGTCGAAATGCGTCGTCACCGCGAAACGCCCGAGGTCCGAGGTCTTGGGGTCCGACAGCACCGACTTGTCGACCGAGGCGCCCGCCGCCTTGGCCTTCAGGAACTCCGCTGCGAGCCTTGGCGTCTCGGCCTGGATTTTATTGATCCCGACGCCGATGTTGTGGAAGCGGTTGTCGGTGAACAGGGCCTGATCCTGCTCGATCACATGGCAGGAGACGCAGCGCCCCTGGCCGACGAACACCTCGAAGCCGCGCTTGGCGGTTTCGCTGATCGCCATTGGGTCATGCTGGAAATACCAGCGGTCGAAGGGCGAATCGCCGGAAATCAGAGTGCGCTCATAACTCCCGATCGCCTTCTTCACATGCTCGATCGTAATCTCCGGGCCGCTCGCCGCGAAGACTTTTTTGAACGCCGCCGCATAAGCCGGGTCTTCGCGCACGACCTTGAGGAAGGGCTCGAAAGATGTGAGGCCCATTTCGATAGGATTGAGCGGGGGATTTTGCGACTGGTCTTCGAGCGACGACGCGCGCCCGTCCCAAAACAGCGTGTGGAAGTAGGCGGCGTTTATAACGGTCGGCGCGTTGCGCGTTCCGAATTGCCCGCCAATGCCGCGCGAGGTTTTGCGCGGGCTGTCGGTGAAGGCCTTGTCGTTGGCGTGGCAGGTGCTGCAGCTGATCGTGCCGTCGCCGGAAAAACGGGCGTCGTGGAAGAGTTTGTCGCCCAGCGCGATTTTCTCGGGCGTCTGTGGGTTGTCGGCGGGGATCGGCACGGGCGGCAAACCGAGCGGTTCCGCCCCGCATTTTCCCGCAGCGTCGGCGGTAAAACCGACGAGCGCCAAGAGAAGCGCTCCCCATTGCATGCGCCTGGCCATTTTCGCCCCTCCGCTTGGCTATGAGCGGACTGCTCCGCTTCCTATTGATTAATTCCTTAGCGCTTGGTTTTGTTCCGGGCTGCTCGCTATCTCCGTCTACGTCCATCCTGCCTTGCTTTAGCAAACGTGGCAAGCATTGTTCGCGCAGGAGCATGAGTTCGTCGGCCACAAAAAAAGAATAAAGACGACAGATAATTGTGCGACGCAATATAGACATCTGCAGACGGAACGCGAACTGTTTAAGCTCCGCGTCAATCGAGTTGGAGTCGGGGGCTGAGAATGCCCTGATATGTGCGTCGTTCTTATGACGGACCGCATTGTATTTGATAAAAAATTTCGCTCCGAAAACTTATGCTTGGCTTTGCAGTGGCGCTTTCCCTGTGCTAGGTGGCCGATGCGGCGGCTGGCGCCTTGCGGCGCACAAGCGGCGACAATCATGTCAGCGCAATTTCTTCTAGGAGCAAACGATGTCCCGGTCATGGATCGCCGCGCTGAGCGCGATTTTCCTTTTTCCCCTCGCGCCCCTCGCCGCTCTCGCGGGCGATCTGCAGCACGACGCCGCAGCCCTATTTCAGCCGATCGATTCCTTATCGATCGCCAAGCGGCTGACGAATAACGAAATCACGCCCGCCAAGGTCGAACTGGGACGCAAACTGTTTTTCGAGCCGCGTCTTTCCAAGAGTCAGCTGCTCAGTTGCGCGACCTGTCACAATCTGAGCACCGGCGGCGTCGACGCCGGCCCGACCTCGGTCGGTCACGGCTGGCAAAAGGGCCCGCGGCGCGCGCCGACCGTTTTGAACGCGGTGTTTAACGTCGCGCAGTTCTGGGACGGCCGCGCTGAGGATCTCAAGGCGCAGGCCAAGGGTCCGGTGCAAGCGAGCGTCGAGATGAACAACACGCCGGAGGCCGTCGAGGCGACGCTACGCAGCATCCCCGCCTATGTCGCCGAATTCCAAAAGGCTTTTCCCGGCGACGCGGCGCCGGTGTCCTTCGACAATATGGCGAAGGCGGTCGAGGCTTTCGAAACGACGCTGATCACGCCGAACGCCCGCTTCGATCGCTTTCTCAAAGGCGACGCAACTGCGCTCAACGATCAAGAGAAGAAGGGGCTTCGGCTGTTTATCGATAAAGGCTGCGCCGGTTGTCATGGCGGCGTGAATCTTGGCGGCGCGGCTTATTTCCCGTTCGGCGTGGCGCAAAACCCCAGCGAGCTGATCCGACCCGCCGCCGATAAGGGGCGTAGCGCGGTCACCAAGAGCAGCGCCGATGATTTTGTGTTTCGGGCGGCGCCGTTGCGCAATGTCGCGCTGCGGGCGCCTTACTTCCATACCGGACAAGTCTGGACTTTGGAGGAGGCTGTGAATCTGATGGCCAAGGATCAGCTCAACGAAACGCTGACGCCCGACGAAACCGGCGCGATAGTCGCCTTCCTCGGCGCGCTGACCGGCGATCAGCCGAGGGTGGAATACCCGATCCTGCCGCCGCGCAGCAAGGATACGCCTCATCCTCAATATTGAGGCTTGGACAGGTGTCGCGCGTTCGACGCTCCTTAGGGCGCCGAACGCGCGCCGCCAAAAATCCGCGCATGAAATCTGGCGGAAAGCCGGTAGTTGGGCTCCGCGCATCATAACAATGTCGCAAAGCCAAGGTCTCGATGGACGCGGCATGAGCGTCCAACGGCGCATGTCTTTGTTTCCAAAGAGGAGGCCCCTATGAAACTTCTTCGTCCCGTCGCTTTGCTGCTGCTTTTCGCCGTTGCGGCGTGCGCTGCGCAGCAGCCGTCGCCCGATCTGACCCCGCCGCCGCGCAAAGCCGCGGACGCGAAGACGCAGCTGGAGTCGGGCAGGAGTTATTAAAGCGTTACAGGTCGCGGCGGCGCGCTGCGCGGCCGCGACCTGCGGCGATCTTAATCCTGCATCTTCCCGGCGTGGTGCTCGGCGCGGATGCGGCGCACCGTCCCCGAGAAGGAATGATAGACGACCGTTTCTGTCGTGATCACGGTCTTGCCAAAGCCGACGCCGGCCACCAGCGGGCCGTCCGTGACGCCGGTCGCGCAGACGATCACGTCGCCGCTGACGAGATCGCGCATATCGTGCTTTTTGCGCGGATCGAAGATGCCCATCGCTGCGGCGCGCCTGATTTTGTCATGCGTGTCGAGCACGAGCCGTCCCTGCATCTGGCCGCCGACGCAGCGCAGCGCGCCCGCGGCCAGCACGCCTTCCGGCGCGCCGCCGCGTCCCAAATACATATCTACGCCCGTTTCCGCGGGCTGCGCAGCGAAGATGACGCCGGCCACGTCGCCGTCCGAAATCAGCCGCACGCTGGCCCCGGCCCGGCGGCATTTGGCGATCAGTTCGGCATGGCGCGGCCGATCGAGAACGCAAACGGTGATCTCGCGGTCGTCGACGTTCTTGGCGCGCGCCAGCGCGGCGATGTTTTCGCCGGGCTCCTTGTCGAGGTCGACGAGGGCCGGTGGATAGCCGGGGCCAATGGCGATTTTGTCCATATAAACGTCCGGCGCATAGAGCAGCGAACCGGCTTTCGCCATCGCGACAATCGAGATGGCGCCGGGCATGTCTTTTGCGCAAAGCGTCGCGCCCTCGAGAGGCGCGACAGCCAGATCGAGCAGCGGTGCGTCGCTTGCGCCAATCTCCTCGCCGACGAACATAGCGGCGGCGTGCTCGTCTTCGCCGATAACGACGCGTCCGCGGATCGGCAACCGTTGCAATTCCGCGCGCATTGTTCGCGCAGCGGCCTCGTCGGCGGCCATTTCGTCGCCGCGTCCGCGCAGACGCGCCGCCGCGACCGCCGCGCGTTCGGTGACTCGCGCCAAGGCCAAGGCCAGGAAGCGTTCGATTGATTGCTCGTCGACGAGCGGCGTCTGCGCCAAGGCCTTGCCTCCTGGCTCGGTTTTTATTCGCGCTCGATGCGGATCACTTGCGCCCGCCCGTCGATCACGCCATCGGCGTAGATCGCTTCGAGAGCTTCGCGCACCAGATATTCGCTGGTCGCGTGGGTGATCAATATGACGCTGCGCAGATCGTCCTTAGCCGCGCCGCCCGGCCGGTCTGCGCCGGGACGCCCGCCATGCTGCATGATGCTTTCGAGCGAGATGCCGCGCTCCGCCATGCGCGTCGCGATGCCGGCGAAAGCGCCGGGAACGTCGGGCACGGAAAGACGGATGTAATAGCCGCCTTCATGGCGGCGGATTGGCGCGCGGCGCAGTTCGGTAAGCGCCGCTGTGGGCGCGCCAAACGGCGCGGAGCGCACGCCCCTCGCGATGTCGGCGATGTCGGCGACGACGGCGGAGGCCGTTGCTTCGCCGCCGGCGCCGGGGCCGACGAGAGTGAGTTCGCGCACGGCGTCCGCGTCGATCGTGACCGCGTTGAGCACGCCCATGACCTCGGCGATGGGGGTGGTCTTGCGCACCATGGTCGGATGCACGCGCTGCTCGACGCCCTCCGCGGTCCGCTGCGCGACGCCCAGCAGCTTGATGCGAAAGCCCAGCTCGCCGGCCGCCGCGATGTCGGCGAGCGATACGCGCTCTATGCCTTCGATCTCGATCGCCTCGGGCGCGATGCGCACGCCGAAAGCTAGCGAGGCGAGAATGGACAGCTTATGCGCGGTGTCGAAGCCGCCTATGTCGAAGGTCGGATCGGCTTCGGCGTAGCCAAGCCTCTGCGCCTCGGCGAGACATTCCTCGAAGGACAATTGCTCGCGCTCCATGCGCGACAGAATGTAATTGCAGGTGCCGTTGAGGATGCCGTAAACGCGCTGGATCGAATTGCCCGCCAGCCCTTCGCGCAGGGTCTTGACAATGGGGATACCGCCGGCCACCGAGGCCTCGAAGGCCAGCGCGACATGCTTTTCTTCGGCCAGCGCGGCGAGTTCGAGGCCATGCGCGGCGAGCAGCGCCTTATTGGCGGTGACCACCGATTTGCCGTGCCTTAGCGCCGTCTCGACGCTGACCCGCGCCGGGCCTTCCGCCCCGCCGATCAATTCGACGAAAAGGTCGATCTTGGGCGAGGCCGCGAGCGCGACGGGATCGTCGAAAAACTCGCAGCCGACAAGATCGGCGTCCCGCTCCTTGCTGGGGTCGCGAACGGAAACCGCGGTCACCAGGATTTTTCGGCCGGTGCGCGACGCAAGCGCGTCCGCCTGCCTGGTCAGCAGACGCGTGACGGCTGCGCCGACGGTGCCAACCCCGGCGACGCCGACGCGCAAAGTTTCCGACATGGCGATCTTTCGTAACGAAAACAGCGGCTCGCGCCGGGAATGGCTCAGCCTCGCGGGGACTTGTGCCCGATTCCGCCGCAAGGATCAAGAATATCGCGCAAGTCGCGGGGCGGGCCGACGCGCGCGACGCCACATCGCGACAATCCGCCGGATGAAACTTCGGCTTTGCGCTCGGACGGCTTGTTTTCAGTCCATCACGGATTACGTTTAGCCGATTGGCGCGGCTTGGCTTGCGTCATGTGCATAGCGCCCGCCGGCAGCGCCCCGCTGACGGCGGGAGGCGCTAGAAGAACAAAAAGTGGAGGGCTGACATGCGAGACTCTATGAATTTAAAGCTGGGAGGCTTGGGACGGGCGCTCTGCGGCGCGGTTCTGCTCGCGGCTTTTGCGCCAGGCGTCGCCTCCGCCGGCGACAGGGCGGGCGCGCTGCAATGCCGCCTCTCAGGCAACAACATCACGATCATTGTCGAGAATCAGGCGCTGGACTGCGTCTTTCAGGACGACGACGAGCGCGCGGCTCCCGTGCATTACGTTGGCAAGCTGACCAAGGTCGGGGCCAATCTCACCATTAATGGTCCCGGCGAGGTCGTCTGGCTGGTCGCGGCGGCGACCGGGCATATCGGGCCGGGCGCGCTTGCGGGCGATTACGCGGGTCCCGAGACCACGGTCAAGGCTGGCGTGGGCGGCGGCGGCGCCTTGCTGGTCGGCGGCTCGGACAACACGATTTCGTTGCAGCCTCTGCAAGTCGAGGCCGGCTCGGGTCTTGGCGTCACCGCCGGGATCGAGAGCCTAACGCTTGTTTACGTTCCCGATCAGCCCCCGCCGCCCTTCCCGCGCCGTCACCTGATCACCAAGTAAACGAACTTTTCGCGCGGGAGGGGTCGTTTGACCGCCCCCGCGCTGTCCCGTTCGGCGCGCTGCGCGCTTAAGCGGGAGCCGCGAAATCGAGCACGCGGTCTGTCGGAAAATCATAAAGCCTGCCGCTTTCGCGCCACCCCGGCGCGCAGAGAGCGACCGCCTTTTGCGCGAACTCCTCGGGCGTTCTCAATGTGCTGGGGTCTTCGCCGGGCATGGCGAGGGCGCGCATGCGAGTTCGCAATGGGCCGGGGTTGGCGAGCATTACGGCGACTGAACTGGTGTTTGCGGTTTCCGCCGCATAGGTGCGGGCGATGGCTTCCAGCGCGGCTTTCGAGACGGCGTAGGGCCCCCAGTAAGCCTTCATTTGCGCGCGATGCGCGGCGGCCGAGGTGATGAACAGCGCGCGTCCGGCTTTCGAGGCGCGCAGCAAAGGGTCGAGCGAACGGATCAACCGCCAATTGGCCGTGACATTGATCGCGATGACCTTGTTCCAGTCCTTTGGATCGACATGGGCGAGCGGCGTCAGCGGCCCCAGAATGCCGGCGTTGCCGACCAGAACGTCGAGCCGGCCGAAGCGCTCGAACAAGGCGGCGCCGAGCCGGTCGAGCGCGTCGAAATCGGCGAGGTCGCAGGGAACGAGCGTCGCCCCGCAGCCCATCGCGCCGATCTCGTCGTCGAGTTCGTCGAGCGCGCCTTGCGTGCGGGCCAGCGCCACGATATGCGCGCCCTGCCGCGCGAGAGCGAGCGCCATGGCGCGTCCGATGCCGCGCGAGGCCCCGGTGACGAGCGCAATACGATTGGTGGAGCTCATGCGCCGTCACGTCCAGAGCGTTGTAAGGCCGAAATTTGGGGCTGGCCCAACGGGCTTTGTCCAGGCGCAGTCCAGCTTTCGCCGGCTCAGCTCGCTTCCGCCAGCAGCGACAGCTGCCCGCGGTTCTCCGCGCCAAGATCGGTGAGCGCCGTCGGATAGTCGCCGGTGAAACAATGGTCGGTGAACTGCGGCTGCCTGTTGTTGCGCCCGTTCTCCCCCATGGCGCGATAAATGCCGTCTATTGACAGGAAAGCCAGTGAGTCGCAGCCGATCCAGGCGCGCATTTCCTCGAGGCTATGGGTGGCGGCGAGCAGCTTTTCCTTTTGCGGCGTGTCGATGCCGTAATAGTCGGGATGGGTGATCGGCGGCGACGAGATCAGGAAATGCACCTCGGTTGCGCCGGCCTCGCGCATCATTTGGACGATCTTCACGGAGGTGGTCCCGCGCACGATGGAATCGTCGATCAGAATGACGCGTTTGCCGGCGACGACCGAGCGGTTGGCGCTGTGCTTCAGACGCACGCCGATTTCGCGCACCGATTGCGTCGGCTGAATGAAGGTTCTGCCGACATAATGGTTGCGGATAATGCCGAGCTCGAAGGGAATGCCGGCCTCGCGCGAATAGCCGAGCGCCGCCGGAACGCCGGAATCCGGGACCGGCACCACGACGTCGGCGTCGATTTTGCGCTCGCGGGCGAGCTGCGCGCCCATCGCCTTGCGCACGTCGTATACGGGGCGTCCATGCACGATCGAGTCGGGGCGCGCGAAATAAATATATTCGAAGATGCAGGGCCGCATCGCCTGCTTGGGAAAAGGCTTGATGCTCTCGATGCCGTCTTCCGAAATCACCACGATCTCGCCGTTCTCGACATCTCGCACGAAGCGCGCACCGAGAATGTCGAGCGCGCAAGTTTCGGAGGCCAGGATATATCTGCCTTCGAGTTCGCCGATCACCAATGGGCGAATCCCCAAGGGGTCGCGCGCGCCGATCAGCTTGAGGTTGGTCAGCACGACCAGCGCATAGGCGCCCTCGATCTGTCGCAGCGCCTCGATGAAGCGATCGATCAGCTTGGGCTTTCGGCTGCGGGCGACGAGATGGAGAATGACTTCGGTGTCGGACGTAGATTGAAAGATCGCGCCCTCGTCGATGAGTTCGCGGCGCAGCGTTTGCGCATTGGTCAGATTTCCGTTGTGACCGACAGCGAAGCCGCCGGAATTCAACTCGGCGAACAGCGGCTGGACATTGCGCAAGATGGTCTCGCCGGTTGTGGCGTAGCGCACATGGCCGATGGACGACGCGCCCGGCAGGCGCTTGATTGTGCTTTCCTTGGAGAAATGGTCGCCAACGAGGCCAAGACGCCGCTCGGCGTGAAAACGCGCGCGGTCGAAGGAAACGATCCCCGCCGCCTCCTGTCCGCGATGCTGCAGCGCGTGCAGCCCGAGCGCTGTGCAAACCGCGGCGTCCGGGTGACCGAAAATGCCGAAAACTCCGCAGTATTCGCGTAGGCGATCATCGCCGGGATCGGCTGGAGTTTGCGAATGTTGCTGATCCGCCTCGAACGCGGGCGAGCGCTCCATCGCTAAAGTCCTCTCGTTGCGCGTCATCTCGCCTTGGTCGTCGGTTTGGCGCTGGTGGATTGCGTCGGCGTTCCGCCTTGCGGCGACGCGTCGGTCTTCTTCTCGGGCGCCGGTTCAGCTGGCTTATCGGCGTCGTTTTCGTTTTCGGCCGGCGGCTCTTCGTTGACCGGCGTGGCCTTCTTGGGCTTCAGGCTGGCGATCAGCGCATCGACGTCCTGCGGCACGAGATCGTGCAGTTTCTCGCCCCCGGCTTCGAGAATGGGCTTCATCCGCGCGTTTCTGACCCATTCCGGCTGGTTCGCGTCGGGCGCGAGCCAGCTGTAAAACACGAAGGCCACGATCGCCAGCAGCAAGCCGCGCGCCGCGCCGAAAATAAACCCTAGCGTGCGGTCCAGCGCGCCGATCTTCGAATCCAGGATCACATCGGACAGCTTCACGGTGATCAGCGAGATGACGATCAACGCCGCAAAAAACACCCCCGCGATAGCGACGCCCTGGGCGATATTCTCCTTGGACACATGGGGACGGATATAGGGAAGCGCCAGCGGATGTAAATAATAGGCCGCCGCGCCGGCCGCGACCCAGGATAGAATCGCCAGCACTTCGCGCGTAAATCCTCGCAGCAACGCCAGCAGCGCGGAAATCAGCACGATGGCGAGCACTGCCAGATCGAGATAAGACGGCATTCCAAGGCCTCCCGTATAGTCGTCCCGCGCGCCAGGCTCTCGCGCTCCGCGCTCCACACCCGCAACGCAGGGCTGATTTCCGCGCCGGGAAAACTAGAATTTTCTCAAACGGCCGAGAACTGTTCTCGCCCGTTCAACCTGGCGGGGCATGTCGCGTCGCCCCACGGCGCAATGACGCCTAGCGCATTTTTTGCCCAAACGAAACGTCTAAGCGGAAATTCGCCAAGGCGAGACTCGGCTTTTCCAGAAAATTCGGCGAAATGACGAACGCGGTGAGGCTTTCGCGGACTCAACCGGCGCGCCGCGGCGTTTTGGAGCCGCGCGGTTTTTTCGCGCGCGCCAGGGCTTGTCTGGGCGGCCGCGCGCCGCCGGCGGGCGAGTCGATTTCGAAGCGCAAAGCGCCGGCGATGGGCGCCGCCTCGACCAAGCGCACCTCGATCACGTCGGCGAGGCGAAAGCTTTGGCCCGAGCGCTTCGACGTGAGGGAATGCGCCGCCTCGTCATAGGTGAAATAATCGCGGCCCAATGTCGCCGCGGGCACGAAGCCGTCGGCGCCGGTGTCGAGCAGCCGCACGAAAAGGCCCGATCGCGTGACGCCCGAGATGCGCGCTTGAAAGCGCGCGCCGATCTGGTCGGCGAGATGCGCCGCGATCAGCCGGTCGACGGTCTCGCGCTCGGCGGCCATCGCGCGGCGCTCGCAAGCCGAAATGCGCGCGGCGATTTCGGCGAGTTCGCCCACCGCGATGTCCGGCATCCCGCCCGGCCCGAGCCGGAGCGCGGCGATCAGCGCCCGATGCACGATAAGATCGGCGTAGCGGCGGATCGGCGAGGTGAAATGCGCGTAACGGCGCAGGTTCAAGCCGAAATGGCCGTAATTTTCATGCGTATATTCCGCCTGCGCCTGCGTGCGCAAAACGATCTCGTTGACGAGATTTTCCTGCTCATGGCCCTTCACCCGCGCGAGAATGGCGTTGAAATTGGCGGCGCGCACCGTCTGGCCCTTGGCGAATTTCACTCCGATTGTGGCGAGAAATTCCGACAGCGCAGAAAGCTTTTCGCGGCTCGGCTCGTCATGGGCGCGGTAGATCAGCCTTTGCCGGTTCTCCTCCAGCGTTTCGGCGGCGGCGACATTGGCGAGGATCATGAATTCCTCGATCAGCCGATGCGCCTCCAGCCGCGGTGGAATGACGACGCGGTCGAAGGCGCCGTCGGCTTTTAGCAAAATCTTGCGCTCCGGCAGATCGAGATCGAGTGGCGCGCGGGCGTGCCGCGCGTGTTTGGCCGCCGAATAGGCCGCCCATAGCGGGCGCAACACGCCCTCTAGAAGCTGCGCCGTGGTCTCGTCCGGGCTCCCGTCGATGGCCGCCTGCGCCTGGGCGTAGTTCAGCTTGGCGACCGAGCGCATCATAACGCGGTGAAAACTGTGGCCGAGTTTGCGCCCGTGCTTATCGAGCCGCAGCCGTACCGCCAGCGCCGGCCGATCCTCTTTAGCCCGCAACGAACACAGATCGTTGGAGATGCGCTCGGGCAGCATCGGCACGACGCGGTCCGGAAAGTACACCGAATTGCCGCGCTCCAGCGCGTCGCGGTCGAGCGCCGTATGCGGACGCACATAATGGGCGACATCGGCGATGGCCACCGTCACGACGAAGCCTTCCGCGTTGTCGGGCGCATCGTCCGGCGCCGCATGGACCGCGTCGTCGTGATCCTTGGCGTCGGGCGGGTCTATGGTGACGAGAGGCAACTCGCGCCAGTCCTCGTGGTGCGAGTCGAGCCTCACCGCGCGGATTGTCTCCGCCTCCTTGAGCGCCTCCGGCCGAAACAGGTCGGGGATGTCGTGGGCGCGCAGGGCGATCAGGCTGACCGCCTTTTCACCATTAACGGAGCCGAGACACTCGCGCACGCGGGCGCGGCTGGCGCCCAGCCGCGTCTTGCCGACGAGATCGACGCTGACGAGATCGCCATCCCGCGCCTCTCCCTGGTCTTCCCTGGCGACGACGAGATCGCGGCCCGCCTGTTTCTTGTCGATGGACTGCAGCCAGCCGGCGCCGTTCTCCTCGATATGCAGCACGCCGAGCAGCCGATGGCGCGCGCGGGCGAGCAGCTTGATGACGCGTCCGGTGAATTGCGGATCGTTGGGACCGGCGTCCGGATCCCGCTCGGCGCGGGCCAGAGCGCGGTCGCCGACGCCGGGCAGCGGCTCGCCGGGCCTCGCGCGGCGCGGCGCGTGGATCAATATGCGCGGCGCGGGGCCGAATTCGTCCTCGTTCCACTCGACGGGCGTCGCGACAAGTTCGCCGTCGGCGTCGCGGCCGATAATGTCGACCAGCGCCACGGGGGGCAGCGCGCCGGGCTTTGTGAGGCGCTTGCCGCGCTTCTCAATGGCGCCCGCCGCCGTAAGTTCGCTCAAAAGCCGCTTCAACTCGATCTTGTCGGCGCCCCTGATGCCGAACGCGCGGGCGATTTCGCGCTTGCCGATCTTGCCGGCCTGACCGGACTTGCGCATCGCCTCTTTTTCGCGCGCCAGAAAAGCGAGAATATCCTCGCGCGTGGGCTGTCGGCGGGGCGCGGTCTGTTTCTCGGGAGGAGCGGCCTTCGGCCGCGCTTCGTCGCTCTGCTGCTTTTTCGTCAATGCCCGTTCCGTTTGGCGCGGCGCCGAAAGAGTTTTGCGCCGCGCGGCTCGGACTATACACGCGCGCCGCCCCGTGCGATACGCCGCCGCGAAGGGCTTTGACGCAATGGCCAAAATCAAATCCATCACGCTGTGCGCCGATGATTACGGCCTCTCCTACGGGGTCAGCGCCGGCATTCTGGAGGCGCTGCGGGCCGGGCGGCTATCGGCGACATCCGCGCTGACCAACGGCCCGCGCTGGCCGGCGCTGGGGCGCGACCTCGCGCGCGGCGAGTTCGACGCGGACATTGGCCTGCATTTCAACCTGACGCTCGGCGCCCCGCTGGCCGCCATGCCGGAATTCGCGCCCAAAGGGGCATTTCCGCCGGTGTCGGAGGTGATCCGCCTCTCGATGCGCAACAAACTCCCAATGGACGAAATCCGCGCCGAGATCGACCGCCAGCTCGACCGCTTCGAGGCGGTGATGCTGCGCCCGCCGGATTTTGTCGACGGCCACCAGCATGTGCAGGCGCTCCCGCACATTCGCGGCGCCTTGCTGGACGCGCTCAAGCAGCGGCGGCTACAGGGCAAATGCTGGCTGCGCGACAGCGGCGACTCCCTGCACCGCATCCTGCTGCGCGGCGGGGAGGTGCGAAAGGCCTTGGTTGTAAGGGGGCTGGCCTCGGGCTTCCGCCGCGCCGCGCGCCGCGCCGGCTTTTTCGTGAACGATGGCTTCGCCGGCTTTTCCGATTTCAATCCGGGCCATGATTACGCGGCGCAGTTCGAGGCCTATCTGCGCGCGCGCGGACGGCGCCATCTGATCATGTGCCATCCCGGCCACGTCGACGAGGATCTGCGCGCGCAAGACCCGGTGACGGTGACGCGCGAGCAGGAGCTGGCGTTTCTTCTGTCGCCGCGATTTGCGCAGATGCTGGAGCGGCGGGGGTTGAGGTTGGCGCGGCTGGGCGGGGCGCGGCGATAACAGCGGCGGCGCGACATCTCTGCTGACTTCGGGGCGCGCAATGGAAATGTTTTGTTCACGAATCGCGCCCAAGCCAAACGCTTTCTGGCCAAGAAGGGCGCGACATTCGCCCCGGGGCAAGGGCGGTCATCTGATTATCACGCTAGACGGCAAGCGCTCAGTTCCGCCGCAGCGCGGCGGATCGAAAGAGATAGGCAAGGGCCTTTGGCAGGCGACTTTCAAGAGATCGCGACGATGCGCTGGCGAGGGCCGTCGATGCAATCGAGTCGGCCATAATGGGCGCGATGGCCGCCCGCGAAGACGCGCCAGCTCCGCAAGCCGTGGGCGTGGATTAGGTCACGCTGCCCACTTTGTCGTCGGCCAAAATCGAACTTTATCGGGCCACGCGGGCGGATGGCGTCGGCAAGGCCGCGCTTGCCAATCGGCTCGGCGTCGCATTGCCGCGAATGGATCGGCTGATAGATTTGAAACACAGCTTCCGCCTCGATGCGGCTCGGTGCGTATTTTCCGCTCTAGGCAGGTCAATGACGACTTCGCGTCGACGCCTGGAGCGCCGCCATTGGGGCGCGTTCCCTAAGAGGGCGTGGTCCAGAAATAGACGCCCTCGGGAATCGGAGCGGCATAGGCCCGCCCGGAACTATCCCCCGGCTGTGTGCGTCGCTCCCGGGAGAGCGCCGGTGTGTGACGCCGCCCTGCTAAACGCCTCGGGCGCGTCTTGACAGCGCCCCGCCGCCTCGGCGAAGAGTGGTCCGGCGCCGCTAGCCGCCTTCTTCTTAGACCTCGTGAGACTCATGCGAATTTTTGTGACAGGCTCCGCCGGTTTTATCGGCTTTCACCTTGCGCGGCGTCTGCTCGCGGCCGGCCATCAGGTCGATGGCTACGACGGCATGACCACTTATTACGATGTGGAGCTGAAACGGGCGCGACTGGCGATCTTAAACGGCATGAGCGGCTTTCGCGCGCATACGGCCATGCTGGAGGATATGGACGCGCTCACAAAGGCCGTCGAGACGTCCGCCCCGGAGGTGATCGTTCATCTCGCGGCTCAGGCGGGCGTGCGCTACAGTCTGGAGAATCCCCGCGCCTATGTCGACAGCAATCTGGTCGGCGCGTTCAACATGCTGGAGGCTGTGCGCACGCATCCGGTGCGCCATCTGCTGATGGCTTCCACAAGTTCCGTCTATGGCGGCAATCAGCACATGCCGTTTCGCGAGGACGATAAGGCCGACCATCCGCTGACGCTCTACGCCGCGACCAAGAAGGCCAATGAGGCGATGGCGCATTCCTACGCGCATCTGTGGGCGATTCCGACCACGATGTTTCGCTTCTTCACGGTCTACGGACCGTGGGGCCGACCCGACATGGCGCCGCTCAAATTCGTCGAGGCGATCGAAAATGATCGGCCGATCGACATCTACAACCACGGCAAAATGGAGCGCGACTTCACCTATATCGACGATCTCGTCGAAGCGATCCTGCGGCTGATCGACATCCCGCCGGTGCTCGGGTCCGGAGATCCTTCGACCTCGCCGGCGGCGCCGTACCGCATCGTCAATATCGGGCGCGGCGAAACCGTGAATTTGCTCGACTTCATAGAGACGGTCGAGCAAAAACTCGGCAAAAAAGCGATCCGCAACTATGTCGAAATGCAAAAGGGCGACGCTCCGCGGACGCTGGCGGACAGCGACCTGCTGGCGCGCCTGACCGGCTATCGGCCGGCGACCGGCGTCGCCGAAGGCGTCTCGGCCCTCGTAGACTGGTATCGCGACTATCGCGCCAAGCGCTGAGGCGGCGCCGCGCCGTGGCGCGAGGCCTCGTTCCTGGTGAACTCACGCAAACAGACCGCGGCGAAATGCTACGTCGATACAGCAATCTCGAACTTCACCGTCGTCCCGGCGCCGATATTTTCTTTTTTTCGAATTTCCGATTTCAACGGCAATAGATATCGACCAGATTTCTTGTCAGGAAACAAAGACGTTGACCAGTTCGAGGTCCCCAGCGTCGCAACGATCTTGACTGACCCCCAAGGTTTCGTCGAATCACGAGCGAGAAAACGAAGTTCAGCTGATACTTCCTCTGGCAAGGTCACAAAGTGCCAGCCTCCCGCGCCGGGGTATTGCCAAACCTCAGCGGCAATTTGAAAATTCTTCATTCTGGAACCGCCAATCTCGGAAATTTCGCGATCACGCCATTCCGGGCAAATCACCGCGATTAACGCAGCCTGGTAGTTAAGCGGCGAGCGCGCCGCCTCTGCATTAGTCGAGGCGCCCCTCGCTCGGTCAGGCGGCTCGCGCCATCTGATGCGGAGTCGGTGCGCGAGTGGTTTGCGTCATGCTGGTGGCCGGGGCCTGATAGCGCGCTCTTGAATGTCTTCAATCGAAGCGACGCCTATCGCTAGAGCGGAATATTGTCGTGCTTCTTCCAGGGATTTTCCAGCTTCTTGTGGCGCAGCAGCGCCAGCGCGCGGGCGATGCGCTTGCGCGTCGCGTGCGGCGTGATCACCTCGTCGATATAGCCGCGTTCGGCGGCCACGAAGGGCGATAGGAAGCGGTCTTCATATTCCTTGGTGCGCTGGGCGATCTTTTCGGGATCGCCAATGTCCGAGCGAAAGATGATTTCGACCGCGCCTTTGGCGCCCATCACCGCGATCTGCGCCGACGGCCACGCGTAGTTCACGTCGCCGCGCAGATGCTTGGAGGCCATCACGTCATAGGCGCCGCCAAAAGCCTTGCGGGTGATCACCGTAACCTTCGGCACGGTCGCCTCGGCGTAAGCGAACAGCAGCTTCGCGCCATGCTTGATGAGGCCGCCATATTCCTGCGCGGTGCCGGGCAGGAAGCCCGGCACGTCCACCAGCGTGACGATCGGGATATTGAAGCAGTCGCAAAAGCGCACGAAGCGCGCCGCCTTCTTGGAGGCGTCGATGTCGAGCACGCCGGCCAGCACCATCGGCTGGTTGGCGACGAAGCCAACCGTGCGGCCCTCGACGCGGCCAAAGCCGGTGACGATGTTCTTGGCGTGCGCGTCCTGGATTTCGAAGAAGTCGCTCTCGTCGACGATCTTGGAGATCAATTCCTTGATGTCGTAAGGCTTATTTGGATTGTCGGGGATCAGCGTGTCGAGCGACAGATCGAGCCGGTCGGGATCGTCGAAGCTCGGCCAGTCCGGCGCCTCGTCGGTGTTGGAGGAGGGCAGGAAGTCGATCAGCCGGCGCATTTGCAGCAGCGCTTCGACGTCATTGTCATAGGCGCGGTCGGCGATCGAGCTCTTGGTGGTGTGGACCGAGGCGCCGCCGAGCTCCTCTGCGGTCACGGTTTCGTTGGTGACTGTCTTCACCACGTCCGGGCCGGTGACGAACATATAGCTGGTGTCGCGCACCATGAAAATGAAGTCGGTCATCGCCGGCGAATAGACGTCGCCGCCGGCGCAGGGACCCATGATCACCGAAATCTGCGGAATGACGCCCGAGGCCAGCACATTGCGCTGGAACACCTCGCCATAGCCGCCTAGCGCCGCGACGCCCTCCTGGATGCGCGCGCCGCCGGCGTCGAAAATGCCGATGATCGGCGCCCGGTTCTTGAGCGCCATATCCTGCAGCTTGGTGATTTTTTGCGCATGCGTCTCGGAGAGCGATCCGCCGAACACTGTGAAATCCTTGGCGAAAACAAAGACCGGGCGGCCGTTGACGGTGCCCCAGCCGGTGACCACGCCATCGCCGGGAATTTTTTCGCCCTGGTCCATGCCGAAATCGGCGCAGCGGTGCTGCACGAACATATCGAACTCCTCGAAGGAGCCGTGATCGAGCAGCAACTCGATGCGTTCTCGCGCCGTGAGCTTGCCGCGGCCATGCTGCGCTTCGATGCGCTTGTGGCCGCCGCCGAGCCGCGCCGAGTTGCGCCGCTGTTCGAGACCGTCGAGGATATGCTTCATGGAACTCTCGCCTTGAGTTTCTTTAGCGCGGGACCGCCGGGCTTTTATCGGGTTATTCCGGAAGATTGCAAATCCAAAAATCGCGGGCCGGGGCCCGCGGGTCGCCGGACGTCAAATCAAAATCCGCCGAATTTGGCCGACGCGGCCTGTCAAAGCTTGCGGGCGGCGAGCCGCCAGCGGGCGATCTCGGCGGGCGTCAGCACATGGATGACATCGGGCGAGGTATGCTCGGCGAGGTTGATAAGACCGCTGCTGACGCCCATCCGGGTCGTGTAGCGCGCCAGCTTGCTCCGCATGTCGCCGTCGTCGAGATAGCGCTCGCGCACGAAGCCGCCGTCGGCCAGGCTGAAATTGGTCGTGTAATTGAACATGCGGTGAACGCCGACCTTGCTCTGCGGCGGGATGATCCGCTTGCGTCCGCCCATCAGCGCATAGACGCAGGCCGAATAGCACTTGCCGGAGAATAGATCGCCTGTCAGCGAGCTTTCCGCGCCGGGGCGGGCGACGATCACCGCCATGCCGAGCTTGCGGATGGTCTGCCCCAGCTCCATCGCCGCCACGACATGGCCGCCGGGCGAATCCAGCAGCACGACGCCGTGCATCGCGCCGGAGTGGACATTTTGATAGACGAACTGCAGGAAATTCTCCGCGCTGCCTTCGTCGATTTCACCTGAAGCGGCAATGACTTGCGGGCATTTCGAGCCGCAATGGCCGACGCCGAGCGTCACCATCTGGAAAGACATCGCCTCCGCCCGGGCGGTCGGGGCGACGGCGGCGCCCAGTACAAGCAAAAACGCCAACGCCAGCAGGCGAAGAGTTGCGGTTGCGTGTCCCATAGGCGTCTTGCTCCAACTACGCCGTGATCCTAATGGGTCGGGCGCGCGCGGGGAAGGGGGATTTATTTTGGGTCGACGCGCGGGGCGGGCGAGGCCTCCGTCGACCCAACAACCGGCTCGCTGACTCTCACCAATTCGCCGCGGCGCTCTGCGGGAAGCCGCGCGCGGAAGTTGGCGCCGCCCGTCCCAACCGAGCGCCCACTTTGGGGACGACTCGTTTGACTCGCCAAACCCGTTTCCGCCAGGCCCAGTCTCGCTATCAAAGAACGGCAGCTTAGACATTAAAACCGACGCCCCGCAATTTGAATGCTCTCGGTCGTCTCCCTCGAGGCCCCCAATGTCTTCAATCGTGCGTCAGAGCCAACTTTGGACGTCGATTCCTCTCATATGGCGTTAGGCCGCAGGTGGGATAAGGCATTAATCTAATTAATCTAATACGTTGTCTAATTATTGAGAAATTCACGATACCTATAAGCGGCAGGCTCGGCGCCGTCCGCACTCTAAAGGCAATCTGTGAAACTCCATCCCGAAGGCGGCAATTTGTGCTCAGAGACGAATTTCATGGAACGCGATTTCACCGCGGTGCGGCCTCGCGTCGTAGTCGCGCCCAAATCCAAAGCGCGCGGTTGTTGCGACGATGTGGTTCCCGTCGTTTCCCATACGGTCGGTTATATGGCGCGGGAGACGCAGCGATGACCGCTGGGGCAGCCCTCACGCCGAGAAATCCGGGGGCGTTCCCTGACTGGCGATTCGAAACGGTCGAGATCGAATACGACGAGGAGGCGCAAGCGGTCTGGATGAATTACAAGGCCGATGCGCCGCCCTGCTTCACGCCGCAAACGCTTGAGGACATGGCCGCGACGCGCAAGTCGCTCCAAGACCTCTTTGCCGGGGGGCTGACGGAGCGCTGGCCGATCCGCTATTTCGTCATTGGCTCGAACAAGCCTGGCGTCTACGGCCTCGGCGGAGACCTTGCGACTTTCGCGGCGGCGATCCGCGACAAGGATTTCGACGCGCTGCTCGCTTACGCTCACGTCTGCGTCGATCTCATCCACAGCCTCTGTCAGGGCCTCGACCTGCCGATCGTGACGCTTTCCGCCGTCCACGGGCAATGCCTCGGGGGCGCCTTCGAAGCGGCGCTCGCATCGGATTTTATCCTGGCCGAGGAGACCGCGAATTTCGGCGTTCCCGAAGTGGCGTTCAACACTTTTCCGGGCATGGGCGCCGTGAGCTTGCTGACTCGTCGCCTTGGTTCCGCGCTAGCTCAGAGCATCATATCCGAAGGTCGCGTCTATTCGGGACGCGAGTTGTATGATCTCGATGCGATCGACGCGCTGGCGCCCGATGGCGATATCCGGAGAGCCACCCGCAACTGGATGCTTTCCGACGGCGCGAACCATTGGCTTCGCCGGCGCGCGATCGCAGAAGCCCGCAGACAATGTTTCCCCACGACGCGCGCGGAGTTCATGCGAATAACCGAATTATGGGCGGAATGCTCTTGCCACATCGACGATCGCGATCTGCGGTACATGGAGCGACTGGTTGTCGCCCAGCGACGCCTCCACAACACGACGCGCGTCAACGAAACCGCAAACGGCTCGCCAGCCGGGCTGCGACGCTCGATCAAGGATGCCATTTAAAGGTGAAGCCATGGTCTCGCCAGATGCTACGAGGGAAGAAATCGGGATCGTCGACGAAGAAATCCATGCCGATCTTGTCGAAACCCTGTTTGGAACTTCCGGCTCCTTCATGGCCGGTATCTTCGCGGGCTTGCTTGTTCCCGCGATCGCCTGGTTCGCCACGGGCGACCGCATCTATCTCCAACTGCTTGTTGTAATGACTTGCCTTGCGGCATATCGGATTCATGTCCTTATCGCCCACAGTCGAACACCTCTCGCACAACGCCGGCGCGACGCGTCCCTTTGGGAAATCCGTTACGGTGTCGGCGGCGTGGCGTTTATGACGGCTGTCGGCGTCGCCGCCGCCATTCTCTTCACCTATCATCACGATGAAATGATTGCCTATTATGGAGTGATACTGATGACAGGCTGCGCGGGCGCGCTCGCAAGCCGAAACGCCGGCAGTCCAAAGATCGTTTTTGGACAGGTCATCGGAACCTGCGCGCCGCTCGCGGTCACGGCGCTTTTCATTTTCAACGTCTGGTATTGGGGACTGACGCTGATCCTCATTCTTGGAATAGTTTCCGTCAAATCCACAACGAAATTCCTGCACGCCAATCTTGAAGCGGCGCTGCGCAACGCCCACGACGCCTTCTTGCAGCGCATGAAGTTCAGTATGGCGCTCAATTGCATGACGCACGGCCTTTGCATGGGCGACGCGGACATGAGGATCACGGTCGTTAATCGCCGCATCACGGAATTTTTCGGCGTCGAGACGGGGGCGATGCCCTTCACGCTTGAATCTCTTGCCCACGCCATCGGCAAGAATTCCGCCCTGTCCGAGGCGGAAACGTGCGCATTCGCGAGGCGATGGCTACGGCACGCCGTGCTCATGCATGGCAATGTCTTCTCGGAGCATATCGGCGACCGAATTTTCGACTTTCATTGCGAACCGGCGCTTGGGGGCACTTTCGTCACGGTGATAGAGGACGTGACGATAGCGAGAAAAGCGGTTCGCGAAGTCGAACGCCTTGCGCATTACGACAGTTTAACTGGCCTGTCCAACAGGCATCGGTTTCAAAAACAGTTGGAGAAAGCCCTAAAAGAAATCACGAAGGACGGGAAGCAGCTCACGCTTCTCAACATCGATCTCGACCGCTTCAAGGAAGTCAACGACACGCTCGGCCATTCTTTCGGCGACGCGCTACTTCGTATTGTCGCCGACCGCCTGCGCAAAAGCGTGCGACCGATCGACCTGGTCGCGCGCTTTGGCGGCGACGAGTTCTGCGTCCTGTTGCAGCCTTCGGAAAACCTGCCTGACGTGGAGCTCATCGCGAAACGGATCATAAAGTCCATTCAGAAGCCTTACCTTATCGAAAATCATACGGTTTACGTTGGCGCAAGCGTCGGCATATCCGTCGCTCCGGGAGACGCCAAAACTGCCGAGGACTTGCTGAAATACGGCGATCTCGCAATGTACCGCTCGAAGACTATGGGTCGCGGCGAGGCCGTTTGGTTCAAATGCGAGATGCAGGAAGAACTCCTGAAGAAACGCCGGATCGAAAACGAAATGCGCGACGCTCTGGCCTCGGAGCAGTTCGTCGTCTTCTATCAACCAATCATCGACGCGCGCGATCAACGCGTCGTCTGCTGCGAGGCGCTGTTGCGTTGGCGGCATCCCAAGCGCGGCTTTATTCCCCCGCCGGAATTCATTCCGGTGGCCGAAGAGACAGGCCTGATCGTGGAGCTTGGAAAGTGGGTGCTACAGCAAGCCTGCCGCGACGCGCTCTCCTGGCCGTCCCATGTTCGCGTCGCCGTAAATTTGTCGCCGCGCCAGTTTCAGCAAGCGGACGTGACGGACATGGTGCGGGCGACGCTTTCCGCCGCTTGCTTTCCGCCAGATCGTCTTGAGATCGAAATCACTGAGACGATACTCATGCAGGACACACAAGCCACCGCGCGCAAGATCGAGACGCTTAACACAATGGGCGTGCGCCTTTCGCTCGACGACTTCGGGACCGGGTACAGCAGCCTAAGCTATTTGAACCGTTTTCCCGTGAAAAAAGTGAAGATCGACCACTCCTTCACCAAGCAGTTGATCGACTCGCCCAAAACGCGAGCGATTGTCGGCGCTATCGCCCAGCTCGCGCGCGACCTCGATATCGAAGTCGTTGCGGAAGGCGTCGAAACCAATTCGCAACTTGCGACTCTCGCGAGCAAGAACGTCTTCTTGATCCAAGGCTTCCTGTTCAGTCAGCCGAGGCCGTTAAACGAAATTGCGCCACGACTGGCGTCGTGGACCTGTTCGATCAAACTCGAAAGCGTCGCCTGAGCGACTGCGGCAGGCCTCGATCGTCATTGCCGCCGACGATCCGCTGCGCGGGCGGCAAATCGGCGATCAATCGGAGGCATGGTCATGCCTTGCGCTCGAAAGATGGCGTAAGCCGCATTGTAGCGCGGCACGCACTGTCTAATGCAACGCTCGATCGCCGCGACGCCTTCTTGCGGCTCGACGACTTCCTTGACGAGATAGAGGTTGCGCATGTCGTCGGCGTCGAGAATCTTGCCGTTCTCGATCAACCGCTCGGTCTTGACAAAGCCAATCTTGCGCGCGAGCGCGGCGTATAGTCTGAACAGCGACGCCGGGTCGGCGTCAAAGGAGAAGCGGGCGTTCGGCTCCGCGACCAACATCGAACAATAGAGCGCAAAATCGAGATCGGCGCCGGCCATGAACGACCGCGCCCAAGCGACGGTGATGACCGGCGCGTCGAGAATGAGCGTCGCATTGGCCTCGAGGAGATCCTCGAAGCCCTCCGCACCCCCGCTCTCGCTTTTGCTTCCGTGGGCGAAATCAAACACCAAATACTTCAACTCGTTCAATTTTCCGCTGGTGATCGCGCGTAAAAGGCCTTTGAGATCGTCGATGCACCCCTGATCGAAGCCGGCGTGCGCCTTAGTGACGATCAACGCGCCAATCGGCTCCAACCAATGCGGCGTCAAAGAGTTCCGCGCCCACCTTAATCTGTCGATATTGACATCCTTTTCGTCGCGCGCGCCCGCTTTTCCGGTCTGCTCTCCGTTGGAGATAACAACAGTCTCCTCACCACCGTCCTTCGATTTCAGGCGCATCGTCGCCTCCAATGGTCCCCCGCAACCGATAAATACGGTCAATAAGTGATTAATGCAATTCGTTACTCTGACGCAGGCGCTTTAAGAAACCCCGCGAAAGCGTTGAAAAAAACGGATTTCGCGTCCTCGCGCGGCCAAATGAGTCAAGGAGAGCCTGGCGCAGGCGGCTTACACGAACGCCGTCCGAATATTTCGAAAGGGCGCGAATTCCTTCGCCTCGCGGGGAGAGCGGCTCCGCCATGGGGCGTCCAATTGGACGCCCGTCACGAACGATGGGCTATGGCGGGGTCGGCTGGGGGCAACAGCGGAATCTGTGTTGGCGCGTTTCCCCACCGGCCCCAGATAAAGGGGGAGCGCGCCCCGCCGAGCTGATTAAGCGGATTCCGTGTCAGAGGGGGAGGCCACAAGTCCTTGTCCAGCGAATTCGAAATGAGCGCGGCTGCCGGCCCCTTGCTTCCCCAGCAAAGAATGCGCGGGCCATTGTTTGTGTGACTTTTTGATTTTTATGGTGGGCGGTGACGGGCTCGAACCGCCGACCCTCTCGGTGTAAACGAGATGCTCTACCAACTGAGCTAACCGCCCCGCGCGCATGACGCGCCAAGAGGTTTACGAGATCACGCGGTTCCAAGGCAAGCCCCGGGACCCGGGCCAAAAAATTGGCCAAAAAAATCCCGCCGAGAGCTGGAGCCCCCGGCGGTGAAAATCACGCGGTCGAAGCGGGCGCGCCAACCGTTTTTCGCGGTCACTTCTTGTTGAGAGCGGCTTTCAGCGTGGCTCCGGATTTGAATCGCGCGCTCTTCGAAGCGGGGATTTTGATCTCCTCGCCGGTCGCCGGATTACGTCCCTTGCCGGCGGCGCGCTTCTTGACCGAAAAGGTGCCAAATCCGACGAGACGGACTTCTTCGCCTTTTTTGAGGGCCTTGGTGATACCCTCGATCACCGCGTCGAGCGCTGCAGCGGAGGCCGCCTTTGACGTGTCGGTCGCGGCGGCGATGTGTTCGACCAATTCCAGTTTGTTGACCATGGCCAGTTCCTTTTTCTTCGCACCGATCGCCGGCCGATGAGGCCTCCATGCTCGCTCGAAAAAACGAGGCGGAATCGAATCGACGGCCTTCGATGTTTGCGGAACGTGAGCCCGAATCGCAGCAAAGGCAAGGGCTGCAGCGTGTTCAAGCGCAAAAATCCCCCGGATTGCGGGGGGATTATCGACAAGTAACGGAAAATACGCCCTGAAACGGGGCGTCGCCGGCCTTGTTGTCCCCGGTGTTCGTCAAAAAAGCCCCGCCAGGCTCGAAGCATGGCGGGGCTGCAATCGGAGCGCGCAAATTTTAGTGGGCGCGCACGCCGGCGACGTCGTCGTCGCTCGCGGCTGGAGGCGTCAGAGCCGGGGGCGGCTCGTTCCAGACGATCGGCGTCGGCTGCGACACCAGCGCATGCGCCAGCACCTCCTCCATTCGCGCGACCGGCACGATCTCCAGCTCGTTCTTCACCGACTGCGGAATGTCGACGAGATCCTTGGCGTTTTCTTCCGGGATCAGCACCTTCTTCAAGCCGCCGCGCAGCGCCGCGAGCAGCTTCTCCTTGAGCCCGCCGATCGGCAGCACGCGTCCGCGCAGCGTGATCTCGCCGGTCATGGCGATTTCGCGATGCACGGGAATGCCGGTCATCACCGAGACGATGGCGGTGGCCATCGCGACGCCCGCCGAGGGGCCGTCCTTGGGCGTCGCGCCTTCCGGCACGTGCACATGGATGTCACGGCGATCGAACAGCGGCGGCTCCAGTCCGAAATCGACGGCCCGCGATCGCACATAGGACGCCGCCGCCGAAATCGACTCCTTCATCACGTCGCGCAGATTGCCGGTGACGGTCATGCGGCCCTTGCCGGGCATCATCACGCCCTCGATGGTCAGCAATTCGCCGCCCACCTCGGTCCAGGCGAGGCCGGTGACCGCGCCCACCTGATCCTCCAGCTCCGCCTCGCCGTAACGATATTTCGGCACACCGAGATAATCGGAGATGTTGGCGTCGGTGACGACGACCTGCCGGCCCTTCTTGGCGAGCAGAATCTCCTTCACCGCTTTGCGCGCGAGATTGGAGATTTCGCGTTCCAGATTGCGCACGCCGGCCTCGCGGGTGTAGCGGCGGATCAGCGTTTTCAGCGCGCCGTCCTCGATCCGCCACTCCTTGGGGGCGAGCCCGTGCTTCTTGACGGCGTTGGGGATGAGGTGCTTGCGGGCGATCTCGGCCTTTTCGTCCTCGGTGTAGCCGGCGATGCGGATGATCTCCATGCGGTCCATCAGCGGCGCCGGAATGTTGAGCGTATTCGCCGTCGTCACGAACATCACGTTGGAGAGGTCGTAATCGACTTCGAGGTAATGATCGTTGAACGACGCGTTCTGCTCGGGGTCCAGCACCTCCAGCAGCGCCGACGACGGATCGCCACGAAAATCCATGCCCATCTTGTCGATCTCATCCAGCAGGAACAGCGGATTGGCGGTCTTGGCCTTGCGCATCGACTGAATGATCTTGCCGGGCATCGAGCCGATATAGGTGCGCCTGTGGCCGCGGATTTCCGCCTCGTCGCGCACGCCGCCGAGCGACATGCGCACGAATTCGCGTCCCGTCGCTCTGGCGATGGACTTGCCGAGCGAGGTCTTGCCGACGCCGGGCGGGCCGACAAGGCACAGGATCGGCCCGGCCAGTCGGTTGGCCCGGGTCTGCACCGCGAGATATTCGAGAATCCGCTCCTTGACCTTGCCGAGTCCGAAGTGATCCGCGTCGAGCACCTCCTGCGCCTGCACGAGATCCTTCTTGACCTTGGAGCGCTTGCCCCACGGGATCGACAAGATCCAGTCGAGATAATTGCGCACGACGGTGGCTTCGGCCGACATCGGCGACATCTGGCGCAGCTTCTTCAATTCGCCGGTCGCCTTGTCGCGCGCTTCCTTGGAGAGCTTGGTGTTTTTGATCCGCTCCTCGAGCTCGGCGAGATCGTCCTTGCCCTCCTCGTCCCCCAGCTCCTTCTGGATCGCCTTCATCTGCTCGTTGAGATAATATTCGCGCTGCGTCTTCTCCATCTGGCGCTTGACGCGCGTGCGAATGCGCTTCTCGACCTGCAGGACCGAGATTTCGCTCTCCATCAGAGACAGGCATTTCTCCAACCGGCGCGCGACATTGATGGTCTCCAACACATCCTGCTTGTCGGAGATCTTCACCGAAATATGCGAGGCGACCGTATCGGCGAGCTTCGAGAAATCCTCAATCTGCGTCACCGCGCCGACAATCTCGGACGAAACGCGCTTGTTGAGCTTCACATAGCTTTCGAATTCGGAAATGACCGAGCGGCCCAGCGCCTCGACTTCGACGGGCGAGTCGATTTCGTCGGCCAGCGCCTCGGCGTCCGCCTCATAGAAATCGTCCGAGCGCGTATATCGCCGCACCTTGGCTCGGCTCTGGCCCTCCACCAGCACCTTCACCGTGCCGTCTGGCAGCTTCAGCAATTGCAGCACAGTCGCCAGCGTGCCGATCGTATAGATGGCGTCGGTCGCCGGATCGTCATCGCTAGCGTTGTTCTGCGTCGCCAGCAGAATGGGACGGTCAGTCTTGGTGACCTCCTCCAGCGCGCGGATCGATTTATCGCGAGCGACAAAGAGCGGCACGATCATATGGGGAAACACGACGATGTCGCGCAAGGGCAGGACCGGAAAGCTCTCGATCGTTCCAGGCGCAATCGCGCCGCGCTTTTCGCTCGTCATCTGTTCTTCCTTAAAGGTTATCGCCACGACATGGATGCGCCGCGACGAAGCAACTCTGGCGCCGCGCCTGATCTGGCGGGCCTTTGCGGGTTGCGGCGGGAGCCGCTCGGAGCTTCCCCAGACTTACGCCTGGAAGGCTTCATAACGCAAGAAATGGGTGACGCGGACAGGGTTTCAAGACGCGGGCCACAGACGCAGGCCACAACAGCGCGTGTCGGTCGCTCGCGCTGCGCCGAAGAGAATACTGGGCTCTGAGCGAACCTTGAACGGCCTTTTTAGGGCGCGGCTTCGACGCGCTTTTTGCGCCGCTCGCGGCCAAACCCAAAAAAATGCATGAGACACCATGAGACACATGGAGACGCGACGATACTAAAATCCACAATCCGCGCGGCGCCGCAGGTTTCACGAGGGGCGGGCATGGCGCGCCTGGCGCCATGCCCCGCGGCTCGGCTAAGCGCTGCTGGCGCCGGTCTTTTCGTTGCGCTCCGCGTAAATATAGAGCGGTCGCGCCTTGCCGTCGACGACCTCGGGGCCGATCACCACATTCTCGACCCCTTCGAGGCCGGGCAGGTCGAACATCGTATCGAGCAGAATGCCTTCCATGATCGAGCGCAGGCCGCGCGCGCCGGTGCGGCGTTCGATGGCCTTGCGCGCCACAGCGGACAGCGCCTCGTCCTGGAAGGTCAGCTCGGTGTTCTCCATCTCGAACAGCCGCTGATATTGCTTCACCAGCGCGTTCTTGGGCTCGGTGAGGATGCGCTTCAAGGCCTCCTCGTCGAGGTCTTCGAGCGTCGCGATGACCGGCAGGCGGCCGACGAATTCGGGGATCAGGCCGAATTTGAGCAGGTCTTCCGGCTGCACCTGGCGGAAAATATCGCCAGTGCGGCGTTCGTCCGGAGCCTGCACCGTGGCGCCGAAACCAATCGACGTGCTGCGGCCTCGCGCGGAGATGATCTTTTCGAGGCCGGCGAAGGCGCCGCCGCAAATGAACAGGATGTTGGTCGTATCGACCTGCAGGAACTCCTGTTGCGGATGCTTGCGCCCGCCCTGCGGCGGCACCGAGGCGACCGTGCCTTCCATGATCTTGAGTAGCGCCTGCTGCACGCCCTCTCCCGAAACGTCGCGGGTGATCGAGGGATTATCGGATTTGCGCGAGATTTTGTCGATCTCGTCGACATAGACGATGCCGCGCTGGGCGCGCTCGACATTGTAGTCGGACGCCTGCAACAGTTTCAGAATGATGTTTTCGACATCCTCGCCGACATAACCGGCTTCCGTCAGCGTGGTGGCGTCGGCCATGGTGAAGGGCACGTCGAGAATGCGCGCGAGCGTCTGCGCTAGCATGGTTTTGCCGACGCCGGTCGGGCCGATCAGCAAAATGTTCGACTTCGCCAGCTCCACGTCCCCATGTTTGGTGGCGTGGTTAAGCCGCTTGTAATGATTGTGCACGGCGACCGACAGAACGCGCTTGGCCTGGCTCTGGCCGATCACGTAATCGTCCAGCACTTTGCAGATTTCGCGCGGCGTCGGAATGCCGTCGCGCTGCTTGACCAGCGCTGTCTTATTCTCTTCGCGAATGATGTCCATGCATAGTTCGACGCATTCGTCGCAGATGAACACCGTCGGGCCAGCGATGAGCTTGCGCACCTCATGCTGGCTCTTGCCGCAGAATGAGCAGTAGAGCGTGTTCTTCGAGTCGCTGCTGCCGACCTTGCTCATTTTTTCTCTCCTTAGACCGACTACAGCGGTGAAACGAACTAACCACTCTCGACACTCGCGCCGGCGCCTTCAGTCCTCAAAACCTGCACCTTCGCCGCAGATGAACGCCTTCAGGCCGGCGATAAGTTGCCCGACGTCGTGCCGGCTCTTACCACAAAAGGAACAATTGAGCGTTTTCTATGAGCCGCCGGCGACAACGTTCATACTCGTCTCCGATCTATCGGCCCGCGCGGCGAATCGAACCAACCATAAGCGATACACGCGCCAGCCTAACAAATGGTGGAGGTCTCCCTCTCCCTTCGCGAACACGACGAACGTCCCTTCGCATCTTAATCTATAGGCGCCTGCCCAGATTGCAACTGGAACCACGCCCCGCCAGCGCAAGCAAGATTGGCGCCCACTGAGCGGACGCCTAAGCTTAAGCCTTGAGAATCTTCGGCACCCGCGCCAGCCGCAGGCGATAGGCGTCCGCCATGCCGCTGCCCAGCAGCGGCCGCAGATAATAGCGGAAGGCGTCGGTCACGTCGGCGCCGCAGGGGCTGATGAACTCGTCCGGCATGACCTTTGTTTTGGCGGCGATCTCCTCCAGCGGGGTGAGGCGGTAGTCGACCGAATAAAATCCGGTGCGGTGGATCGTCACGCTGCCGTCGTTCTCGCCCCAAATGGCGTATTGTACCGCCTTTTCGCCCACTTCCCGAGCCTCGCGCTGGTCGACGTCGGAGACGCAGCCGACGAAGCTCCTCTGCAAATAGCCGAAAGTGTCGGCCCGAACGCGCTTGAAGCCGAGCTTGTCCTTAACGAGATCGGTCAGTTCGTCGGCCAGCGCGCCGCCGCCCAAATGCACATTGCCGTGATCGTCGCGCTCGACCTTTTTGGCCAGCTTCTCGGCGATGGGCGTATGATTCTCATCGCTGACGCCCTCGGACACCGCGACGACGCAGCGCCCGAGGCGCTCCATCGTGGATTTCACGCCGGCGAGGAATTGATCGACGATGAAGGGCCGCTCCGGCAAATAAATGAGGTGCGGGCCATCGTCGGGGAATTTCTTGCCCAGCGCCGAGGCGGCGGTCAGAAAGCCCGCGTGGCGCCCCATCACGACGCCGATATAGACGCCCGGCAGCGCCCAATTGTCGAGATTGGCGCCGGCGAAGGCTTGCGCGACGAAGCGCGCCGCCGATGGGAAGCCCGGCGTGTGGTCGTTAACCATCAGGTCGTTGTCGATGGTCTTGGGGATATGGACGGCGCGCAGCGGATAGCCATGCGCCCTGGCCTCCTGCGAGACGATGCGGACGGTGTCGGAACTGTCGTTGCCGCCGATATAAAAGAAGCAGCCGATCTTATGCGCCTGCAGAACCTTGAAAATCTCATGGCAATATTTGACGTCCGGCTTGTCGCGCGTCGAACCGAGCGCCGAGGAGGGCGTGCCGGCGACGAGCTCGAGATTGTGAGTCGTCTCCTGCGTCAGATCGGCGAAATTCTCGTCGACGATTCCGCGTACGCCGTGAAACGCGCCATAGACGCGTTCGACTTCGCGAAACTTGCGCGACTCGAGCACGGCGCCGACCAGCGACTGGTTGATGACGGCGGTCGGGCCGCCGCCCTGCGCGACGAGCACCTTGGAAAAGTCGATGGCGGTCATGCGGGAAACTCCGAAATCCTTGAGAGTCGGCAACAGGCAGTTGGCAGTCGCAAACCACGCGTTCACCGCCTACTGCCTATTGGCGACTTACGATCGCCGATCTCATACCAGCGCGCCGTGGCAATGCTTGTATTTTTTTCCGGAGCCGCAGGGACAGGACTCGTTGCGGCCAACCTTGCCCCATGTCGCGGGATTTCGCGGGTCGCGCGGCTGGGCCGGCGTCGGCGCGGCCGGGGCGGCGGAAAAGTCGACCGCGGCGAGCCGCGCATTGAGGTCGGCGAGGATGGCCTGATCCCCCATGCCGCCGCCAAGCGCCTCCGGCGCCGGATGCGACATTTGCAAAGGCGGCAGCTCCATCGGCGCGGAGGGCGGCGCTTCGAAGGTGACGTCGACGCGCATCAGCTGCTGCGTCACGCGCTCGTCCCAGTGCTCCATCAGCGCCTTGAACAGCTCGAGCGCCTCTGACTTATATTCGTTCAATGGATCGCGCTGCGCCATGCCGCGCCAGCCGACGACCTGTCGCAGATGGTCGAGCGCAATAAGGTGGTCGCGCCACAGAAAATCCAGCGCTTGCAGCACGAACTGCTTTTCGATCATACGCATCAGCGACGGCGTGTTTTTCTCGACCTTGGCGGCGTAAGCCTCATTGGCGGCGGCGAGCAGGCGCTCGCGGATTTCCTCGTCGGCGATGCCTTCCTCGGCGGCCCAGGCGGCGATCGGCGGCTCGATGTTGAGCGTCTCCTTGACGCCCTCGACGAGACCAGCGATATCCCATGCCTCGGCATATGCGCTGTGCGGGATATGAAGCGCGACCATCGTGTTGACGACTTCCTCGCGCATGTCGGCGACCTGCTCCTCGACGCTCTCGTCCGACATGATTTCGCGGCGGCGCTCAAAGATCACCTTGCGCTGATCGTTCATCACATTGTCGAACTTCAGCACGTTCTTACGCATGTCGAAGTTGCGCGCCTCGACCTTTTGCTGCGCCTTCTCGAGCGCCTTGTTGATCCAGGGATGGACGATCGCCTCGCCCTCCTGCAATCCAAGTTTGACGAGCATCGAATCCATGCGTTCGGAGCCGAAAATGCGCATGAGATCGTCTTGCAGCGACAGATAGAATTTGGAGCGCCCCGGATCGCCCTGGCGGCCTGAGCGTCCGCGCAGCTGATTGTCGATGCGGCGGCTCTCATGGCGCTCCGTGCCGATGATATAGAGGCCGCCGGCGTCAATGGCCTGTTCCTTGAAGCGCGCGACTTCGGCTCTGATCTCGGATTCCTTGGCCGCGCGCGCGTCGCCGTCGAGCCCGACGCACTCTTGCGCGACGCGCATCTCGACATTGCCGCCAAGCTGGATGTCGGTGCCGCGTCCCGCCATATTCGTCGCGACAGTGATCGCGCCGGGCACGCCGGCCTCCGCGACGATATAGGCCTCTAACTCGTGGAAGCGGGCGTTCAGCACCGCAAAAAGCTTTGAAGGCTTGCCGGCGCGGGCGGCGACGTAAAGTTTGGGCAGCGCCTTTGGATCGGTGAAGTCGATCTGCGTGTAACCGAGCTTCGTCAAATACTGCGCCAGCTGCTCCGATTTTTCGATGGACGTGGTGCCGACGAGCAGCGGCTGGAGATTGGCGCTCGCCGCCTCGATTTCCGCCGCGATGGCTTTCAGCTTCTCGCCGGCGGTGCGATAGACCTCGTCGTCTTCGTCGAGGCGCTGAACCGGGCGATGCGTCGGGATTTCGACGACGTCGAGCTTATAGATTTCGGCGAATTCGAGCGCCTCGGTCGACGCCGTGCCGGTCATGCCGGCCAGCTTGTCGTAGAGGCGGAAGTAATTTTGGAAAGTGATCGAGGCCAGCGTCACGTTTTCCGGCTGGACCTGCACATGCTCCTTGGCTTCGAGCGCCTGATGCAGCCCTTCCGAATAGCGGCGGCCCGGCATCATGCGTCCGGTGAATTCGTCGATGATGACGACCTCGCCCTTGCGCACGATATAGTCCTTGTCGCGCTGGAACAATTTGTGGGCGCGCAGGGCCTGGTTGACGTGGTGGACGACGGTGACGTTCTGCGCCTCGTAGAGCGCGCCCTCGGTGAGTACGCCGGCCTCGGTCAGCAGTTCTTCCATATGTTCGTTGCCGGCGTCGGTCAGGCTGATCGAACGCTGCTTTTCGTCGAGGTCGTAATCTTCCTTGACCAGCTTCGGGACGAGCTTGTCGATGGAGTTGTAAAGATCGGACTTGTCGTCGATGGCGCCGGAAATAATCAGCGGCGTGCGCGCCTCGTCGATGAGAATCGAATCCACTTCGTCGACGATGGCGAAGGAATGTCCGCGCTGCACCATATGCGCCAGCTCGTATTTCATATTGTCGCGCAAATAGTCGAAGCCGAACTCGTTGTTGGTGCCGTAGGTGATGTCGCTGGCGTAGGCCGCCGCGCGATCCTCGTCCGAAATGTCGTGAACGATGACCCCGACGCTCATGCCGAGGAAGTTATAGATCTGCCCCATCCATTCGGCGTCGCGCTTGGCGAGATAGTCGTTGACGGTGACGACATGCACACCCTCGCCCTTGAGCGCGTTGAGGTAGACCGCGAGCGTCGCAACCAGCGTCTTGCCTTCGCCGGTGCGCATTTCCGCGATGGCGCCCTCGTGCAGGACCATGCCGCCGATCAGCTGCACGTCGAAATGGCGCTGGCCGAGCGTGCGCTTGGCCGCCTCGCGCACCGTGGCGAAAGCCGGCACGAGCAGATCGTCGAGCGTTTTGCCGGCGGCGAGCTGGTCGCGGAAGGCCGCCGTGCGGGCGCGCAGCGCCTCGTCAGACAGCCCGGCGATCTCGGGCTCCAAAGCGTTGATCGCCTTGACTTTCGGTTGATAGGTCTTCAGTCGGCGTTCGTTGGCGGAGCCGAAAATTTTCTTGGCGAGGGCGCCGAACATTCGTGGAACCTTTCTGACTGGACCGTCGCGAACCGCTCCAAGGGCGGCGCGCCGCTTCGTCGAAACCTTTGAGAACAGGCGCTTCGTTAAGCGCTAGGAACAGCTCGCGCCCCCTCCAGGCCCCGCGGAAGCCCACGGGTTTCGACGCAAATTTCCCGGCGGAGAGATAAGAGCCGCCTCAATCCTTGTCAATGTAAGGAAAAATTCCAGTCGCCCCGACTGATCCGAGCGGAAGCGGACGCGGCGCAGACTTCCTCCCCACAAGCCGTGGCGGGCCATGGGCGATTCGCGCAACTCCGTCGGCGGCGCTTCACGGAGCTTGACGGTCTGTCAAGCGTCAGCCTTCGCCAGTTTTGTGTCTAATTTGGCCTGAACCTCTTCCAACACCTCTTCGAGAAAAGATTCCGCCGCCTCGACCGAAGCTGCCGCACACGCCGTCAAGATCTCGCCGTCCGCTCTGAAAATAACGACGAGCGGCGGATATTCGCTTGACGGCGGATCATACACAACGCCTTCTATGTAAGACATCAAGCTCTCCTGCCTATTTTATTGGTATATGATCGACCACCGTTACGATTGCAAGCCAGCCGGCGAAATCGTTTATATTGCTTAACCTTCAAACAATTACCTAAATCTTTGCTTCTGAAATTCGATAAAATTCAGTGCTTTGTCGCGAAGCCTCCTTTGCTTTGCCTCTATATTGCATGTCGAAGGCAAGCCCATGACAGCGCTTGGCCCTGTTCGAGCGGCGCCGCGTCGGAGCCTCCTCAATAATGCTTTGAGGACGGATGCTTTACGGCGGCAGGTCCGGCGCGACAGTTTCTGACACGAGAGCTTCGTCTTTCCGTGCCAGCCTAGCGACCCGCTCTCCCTTGGCTCTCTCCCGATGGCGCCACATTCATGAAACAGCCGCGTCTTTTGTCGGTTCTCACGACGACGGCCCTTTGCCTGGCGATGGGACCGGGCCGCGCGACAAGCGCCGAGCGGCTCGAATCCGAGCCGCTGCGCGTCGCGGTGTATGACGTGGCTCCCTACGGAAACGTCACCCCGGACGGCGCGTTCCGAGGCGTCAGCGTGGAGCTGTGGCGCCGGGTCGCCGAGGAATTGGGGAGCCAGTACCGGCTGACGCCGGTCGCTCAAATCGACGCGATCCTTGCTGGCCTGGAGCAGGGGCGTTTCGACGCGGCGATTGGCGCGATTACGATAACGCCCGAGCGCGCGTCGCGAGTCGATTTTTCCTATCCCGCGCATCGCTCGGGCGTCGCCGTCGCCTTGCGCAAGGAGGCGGGGCCGGTTTCCGCGCTCGTCGCCTACGGGCTGGTCGCGGTCGAACTGAGTTCGTTGATCGCCGGAATGCTTGCGTTGCTGCTGGCGATCGGCGTCGTGATGTGGTTTATCGAGCGGCCTGGCCGCTCTGCGGCGACGACGGAGTCGTCCGTCGTCACTTTGCGCGACGGCATATATTGGGCCGTCGTCACGATGACGACGGTCGGCTATGGCGACAAGACGCCGAAAACCCCGGTCGGGCGATTCGTGGCGATCGTCTGGATGCTGGGCAGCGTGGCGCTGGTTTCGCTGCTGTCGGCGAGCCTTGTTTCGCGTCTCACCGCCGAGCAGGTCGAAAGCAGCGTCCCCTTCACCGAGAGCGATCTCGTCGGAAAAAGACTCGCAGCGGTCGCCTCTTCTTCGGGCGCGGAATATCTGGACGCGCTGCGTCTCGCTTACGCCAAACACGACACTTTGCAGGAAGCGCTCGCCTCGGTCGCCGACGGCGAAGCCGACGCCGTCGTGAACAGCGCGGGCGCCTTGCGATATATGACGACGGCGCGCTTCGCCAAGACCCTTCGCGTTCCCGGCGGTCTTCTCGCTCCGGCCTATATGGCCATCGCGCTGCCGGAACAGAGCCCGCTGAAAAAGCCCATCGACCGCGCGCTGATGAAAATCACCGCCAGCCCGGAATGGCGGTCGCTGGAGGACAGGTATTTTGGGAAGTAGCGCCGAGCGTCAGACATAGGGAACTCCGCTTGCAGGCTGGCCCGCGCTAAATGAGTGGAATTTCATAGAGCAGAAATGCATGCCCTATGAACCAGCTTGCGTCGCAGCGGCGTAGCAGCAGTCCGCCATTCCTCTCGATGGCGCGGCGCGAGCCGATATTGTCCTCCGCGCAACTTACGCGGGCTATTCCGACGCCCATGCCGCGGCATATCTCCAGCGCCAGGGCGAGCTGGCGCGTCCCGTAGCCCTGCCGGCGCAGCGAAGGCCGCACGCCATAGCCGATATGTCCGCCAAAATGCGCCAAGACAGGCGTGTCTATGCGCGCGCGGATGCTGACCGAGCCGATGAAGCGGTCGCGATCCACCAGCCAGAAGGTGTTGGACGGAACGCCGGGAACGCTGTGCGCTCCTATCGCGACCGATGTCTGGCCGTCCCTGTCGAGCCCCGCCAGATGGCCGGCGAAATCCGCCGCGATGGCGGCGAGCGTCCCGGCGTCCGGCGCCATCTCGGACGTCTGGTTGAACCCCTCTTGCAGCGCCTCGCAATAGCTGTCGCGATAGGCCGGCGTCGGACGGATCAGAAAACTTGTTTGCATCCGGCTGGTCCCTTGCGGCGGGCTCAATCAATCGAGCCCAATATGCGTCACGGGCGCCTGAATCGTCGAGTTTGTGCGGCAAATAATATTTCGTCCTGGAAATGCGGGTCAGGGGCGCGCTCCCGCCGCGCGAACAGCAAAGAGCTAAGATTCGCTAACGGGACCGTTTAAAATTTTCGCTGCGCATCAGAAGTAGTTTCTGACTATCTAACCGCTCGTCGTCAATGACCGATACTTGGCGCCGATCAATATAGGTAAATAGTTTGTGAACGACAGTATTCTCAGTATTTCCAGCATCACAATATAGATCTTCTCTTTAACTTTCGGTAAGTCGAGGGACGTTACATTGGGATCGCTTGAGACCGCCGACAGGCTTACCAAGGGTAGCACAGCATGCCTACAGTATACGATTGCATCGCCAGCGCACATGATCTGCGACTCGTGGGTCTGGCGGCGGTCATTTGCGCGCTTGCTTCATTCACAGCCCTGACGCTGCTGCACCACGTCCGCAAATCACCCGGTCGCCTGGGAAGCATCTGGCTCGCTATTTCCGCGGTTGCGACGGGATTCGGGATCTGGGCGACGCACTTCGTCGCCATGATGGCGTTCTCGCCGGGGCTCCCGAGCGGATACAACGTCGCCCTGACGATTCTCTCGCTGTTCGGGGCGATCGCCTTGACGGGCGTCGGCTTCGCCGTTGCGTTGTCGGCGTCGCTGCAGGGAGCCGTTTGGCTCGGAGGCATGATCGTGGGTGGCGGCATCGCCGTGATGCATTACACCGGCATGGCCGCCCTCGAGATCGCAGGACGAGTCCTTTGGGATCCGGCGTTGGTGGCGGCCTCCATTGCGATCGGCGGCATTCTGGGCGCGGCCGCGCTGCAAGCCGGGCTGCGCGGCGATGCGATGAAGTGGCGGATCTATGGCGCGCTGCTGCTGACCGCTGCGATCTGCGGCCTCCATTTCACCGCGATGGGCGCCGCTTCGATCATTCCCGATCCCACGATCAGCGTGTCCGCATCGGCGTTGCCGACGGATTGGCTGGCGCTCGCCGTCGCGCTCGCGGGCTCCATGATCATCGTTCTCGCCCTCACAGGATTGGCGGTCGAAATCCGCGATCAACGCCGATCCGAACTCGAAGGCGACCGGATGCGCGGCCTCGCCAATGCCGCCGTGGAGGGGCTCATCGTTTACAAAGACTACGTCATCACGACGGCCAACAATAGTTTCATCGCGCTCGCTGGCGCGGGCGACGAAGAGGTGATTGGGGCGAGGCTCGACATATATTTCCGCGAGGAGACTCTTCGCAAGGCGGTTCTTGCCCGGCCCAATCAGCCCACGGAGGCTGAGTTGCGCCGCGCCGATGGTGCCGTCATTCCGGTCGAGCTGATTCTCCATTTCATCGATTTTGTCGGCGAGCCGCATCAGGCCATCGCCGTTCGCGATCTCAGGTCGCGAAAGCAGGCCGAGCAGAGCATCCGGTTTCTGGCCTATCATGACGCGCTCACCGGGCTGCCGAACCGCCGCAGCTTCTTCGACAGGCTCGATCAAGAAATCGCGACCGCGCGCGCCGCCGGGCATTGCGTGGGCCTGCTTTGCCTCGACCTCGACCACCTCAAGGAGGTCAATGATCTGTATGGTCACCCCGCCGGCGACAAGCTGATCGAGACCGTCGTCAGGGTTGTGACCGGCCGTCTGGACTCGAACCAAATGATGGCCAGGCTCGGCGGTGACGAATTCGGGATCATCATGCCGGCGATTCCGGATGCGAGCGCATGCGGTCGGCTGGCGGAGAATATTAACGCCGCGCTGCGGGCCGAGAGCGAGAAGCCGACGAGCAAAGTGACCATGTCGACCAGCATCGGCATCGCGATCTGCCCCAACCACGCCGCCGACAGCAAATTGCTCCTCAGTCACGCCGACACGGCGCTGTATTGCGCTAAGACGGAAGAGCGCGGCTCCTATCGCTTCTTCGAGGCGGCGATGGGCGTGAAGGTTCACGATCGCTTCCTCCTGGAGCATGACCTGCGTCAGGCCATCCCACGCGGCGAGTTACGTCTCGTTTACCAGCCGCAGAAAAATATCAAGACCGACGAGTTTATCGGCTTCGAGGCTCTGCTGCGCTGGAACCAGCCCGTTCGTGGAGAAGTATCGCCAGCCGTATTCATTCCGGTAGCGGAGGAGAGCGGGATGATCCTGCCGATCGGCGAATGGGTTCTGCGAACGGCGTGTAGCGAAGCGGCGAATTGGACTCGCCCCCTGACGGTCGCCGTGAACGTATCGGCGGTCCAGCTTCACAATGTGAATTTTGTCCATCAAGTGCATGAGATCCTGTTCCAGGTCGGACTGCCTCCGCACAGATTGGAGCTGGAAATCACCGAGACGGCACTTATCCGCGACATGAACCGCGCCCTCGCGACGCTGCGCCAACTGAAAGCGCTCGGCGTCCAAATCGCGATGGACGATTTCGGCACCGGATATTCGTCGCTTTCCAATCTCCGCGCCTTCCCGTTCGACAAGATCAAGATCGACACTTCCTTCATCAGGTCCATCGACAAGAACGAGCAGGCCGCCACGATCGTGCGCGCTGTGATCGGCCTCGGCCGCGGTCTCGGCTTGCCGGTGCTGGCGGAGGGCGTCGAGACGCTCGACGAGCTCGAGTTTCTGTCTAGCGAGCTGTGCAACGAAGCTCAGGGCTACTTGATCGGCAGGCCGGCCAGCATCAAGCAGTTCGGGCGTCTCACGGACGGCGAGTCCCAAACGGGCTCCACGACTTCATCATCCGAAGAAAGGCTGCGCGTCGCCGCCGTGTGATCGGGAGCTGGGATTGCCGACGCATGAACGTCGGTTTCGTGTGAGGGCTTAAATTCAAACTGATCCAGCGCCTAAAAATCGAAGAATTTGCGGCGCAGCGCGTCCTCGTATTCTTTCTTCGCGTCGAGAACCCTGTTGCGGGCTTCGTCCTCGTCGAAATGCGCGAGTTCCCACTTGTCGATATCGGCGACCGTGTGATTGGCCGAAGCCAACTCTTCTTCTTTGTTGATCGCGACAATCCACTCCTCGACGGCTGCTTTGTAGGCGGCCTGCAATCTGTCCAGTTCGGCGATTTCGTCTGCCATGGCGACCCTCCAGCCCACACCGTTAAATTAACTCGATGAATAAACGACGACAGCGTGGGGGACGATTTCCGGCGTCTTCGAGGCGCTACGGCGCCTCGTTGATCGAACGTAGCGGCTTGGGCATTTGCCCTTGCTCTATGAGGCGCGAGAAAAGCTTCAGGCCGAGCTCCTCATTGCCATTGGGATGCACGAGCACAATCGAGCCGGGGCGGGGGCGGGACCCAAGCGCGAGCCAGCTGTCGGCGCCGAGCGCGACGAGATGGCGCTCGCGCAGCTTCTCCATCAGCGCCGGGTCGGACACCAGCCCTGGAAAGCGAAAAAACACCGATGGCGTGAGGCCATTGGCGATCATCAGCCTTTCCGTGTCGAAGATTTCTTCGTCCATATCGACGCCGGGCGTCAGCAGAAAGGTCTGCGCGTCGGGACGGTCCCTGGCGTAAGGGTGATGATAGGAGTGATTGATCCAGGTGATGTTCAGCGCACCGTTCGCGGCCTTCCGCTTCAGCCAGTCGAGATCGGCCCCGTGATTGACCATCCACCGGCCCGATAGGGCGAGGGCCACCGGCGTTCCCGCCCCTTCCTTAGCCAGCAGATCCAGAAAGTCGCGGTTCAGCGGCCGTCGGCTCGGGCACAGATCGCCGGTGACGAATGAGCCCGCGCCCTTGCCGTGCAGCAGGCCGGCGTTCTCCAGCACCGTAGGCGTCGATGCGTCCCGTTCGGGCTTTTGCAGCGCGCGCAAAAGCCGCGTCTCCGCCTGGTCGGCGTCGCTGGCGTCCTGACAGCGCCAGCATCGCGCGCGCTCCAGGCTGGTCGCGAGGCTCATGGGATCGACAGCGAGCAGCAGCGCCTCCTCGCCCGCAAACATGCGCCGCGTCGCAAGTTTTCGCACGCCGGCGTCGTTGACGCAGCTTTGGAAAATCGGCCGATAGTCGCGCGGGCTCGCTCCTTCGGTCTCGACGGGCTCCGCGCAGGACTTGTCCGCCGCCTGCGAGAGCGGCGCGTCGGTTGCAAGCAGCGCGACGATGACTGATGCTGCCAAGGCGAGTTTGGCTTTCATACGGGACAGTTATCATGACCGGCGACGACGCGCACCACGCCGCGCTTGACCTGATTAAATTTGATCTCGACGACGCGCGCGAGACGCAGGAGATCGCCGAGCGGCTCGGGGCCGAGATCGTTGCGCGCTTCGGCGCGCGCGCCGAACGGCCGCTGGCGATTGTTGCGCGCGACGGGGAGGGCGCCGTCGTCGCAGGGCTGAACGGCGCCTCGCATTGGCGCTGGCTTTACGTCCGGCATTTTTTCGTGGAGCCCGTTTGGCGCGGGCGGGGGCTGGGCCGCCGCCTGCTCGCGCAAGCGGAACAGGCGGCGCGCGCCCGCAGCTGCGTCGGCGTCCATCTCGACACATTTGCGGAAGGCGCTGCGGCGTTTTACGAGCGCTGCGGCTTTGTCCGTTGCGGGCGGATCGAGAATTTTCCGCCCGGCGCGGCGCGGATTTTTCTCAGCAAAGCGTTGTGAAAGGCTGCCCTTAAATCAAGTCGGCAGGGCGCTTCCTTCTCCCGTGGAACGGGAGAAGGAAGTCGCCTCACGCGACCACGCTGGCGATCTCCGCGACGATCGCCTCGATGCCCCGCGCGGCGTCGATGCGTCGCCAGCCTATCGCGCCGGTCTCGCCCTGCATCTGCGCCAGCAGCACCGCCCGCGTCGCGTCGGAGGGATCGTCGCGGCGCGTCTCGACGCGCGCCAGCCGCGCCGCAAGATCGACGTCGAGCCAAAAGCCCAAGAACGGCGCGTCGGCCTCTCGCGCGACCCGTTCAATCTCAGCCCGGCTCTCCGGCCGGTCGAACACCGCGTCAACCACAACCGGCCAGCCGGCCCGCGCGACGCGTCCCGCCTCATCCATCATCGCCGCATAGACTTGCGCCGAGATTTCGCGCGCATAGGCCTCTTGCGGCAGGCGCTGCGTCGGTTCGGCGCCATGGAGCCTTTTGCGCAGGCGATCGCTATTGAGCGTGCGCGCGCCGGGCGCGGCGCCGATCAGTGGCGCCAGCGCCCCTGCGACGCTGGATTTGCCAGAGCCGCTAAAGCCGCCGATCGCAATCACGCAAGGCGCGTTATCCTTCTCCAAAAGGCGCGCGAGATCGAAATAACGTCGCGCTTCGGCGCCATTATGCTGCGCGGCGCCGATATGCGCGCGGATCGTCGCGCGCAGCGACATAAACAGCGGCAGCAGGGCCAAGCCGTCGGCCTCGTCGCGCCAGTCGAGATAGCGGTTGAGCGCCAGATTGGCGAGCCCGCCTTGCCCGATCCGGCAAAGATCCATCAGCAGAAAGGCGAGATCGTAGAGCACGTCGATCGACGCGAGTTCGTCGGAAAATTCGAGGCAATCAAAAGGCGTCGGCGCGCCGTCGAGCATACAGATGTTGTGCAGGTTCAGATCGCCGTGGCAATGGCGCGTCTTGCCCTGCGCATGGCGGGCGTCGAGCAGCGCCGCGTGCTTTTGCAACAGCGCGCGCAGCCGCGCCTCATGCGCCTCGATCTCGCCAAACGGCGCCGGCGGGAAGTCGCGCAAACTCAGCTCGTTGAGCAGCACGACGCGGCGTATGGCGTCGCTCCCGCCAATGTCGCGGATGACCGCGGCCTCATCGTGAAAGCGGGCGATGTTTCGCGCCAGCGGCTCGATGATTTGCGGCGTAAGCTGGCCCTTCGCCGCGAGAGAATCCAGCAGCACGTCCCCCTCGAAGCGGCGCATCTCGACGATGGCGTCGACAAGTTCGCCCGCGCCGCCGAGCGCGAGGCCGCCGTCCGCTTGGCGTGTGACGCGCCGCGCGGAAATATAGAGCGTCGGCGCGGTGCGCAGGTTGAGCGCGACCTCGCGCTCGCACATGGCGAGCCGCTTTTGCGGCGTCGAGAAATCGAGATAGGGCAGGGCGACCGCGCGCTTCACTTTGAACGCGCGCGTCTCGCCCAGCACGACGCGCGAAATATGCGTCGCGACAATCTCCCCGCCGCCATCGAGCGAAGCCAGAAAGCGCAGCGTCTCGTCTTGCGGGTCGGTGTGCATGGCGGCCTGTCGTTAGCGATCCATTCGGTTGCGTCGCGGTTCAATCGCTGGCTTCTTAGCCCAATACGGCGCCGGGCGGCGAACTTCGCTACGCGTCCGCGGAAAAATTTGTCTCTCGGGAATAAATACGTCCCTTCGCGAGTCTCCTTACGTGACCGGCGCTCCGCCGGCTTTGGGAGACGATAATGAAACTTAATGACGACATATCCCTCAACCGCAGGCAAGCGCTCAAATGCGCCGCTTGGGCCGGTTCCGGTCTCGTCTGGACGCTGAACGGAGGCGTCCCGAGATCAAGCCTCGTCGGTTCCGCACAGGCGGCCCCGGCCGGCTTCTCCTTCGTGCAGATTTCCGACAGTCATATCGGCTTCAACAAGCCGGCCAATCCCGATCCGAACACCACCTTGACGGAGGCCATCGCCAGGATCGGCGACTTGCCGGCCAAGCCCGCCTTCATGATCCACACCGGCGACATCACCCACCTCTCCAAGCCCAAGGAGTTCGACGACGCCGATCAATTGATCGGCGCGGCGCGACTCGACGTGCATTATGTGCCGGGAGAACACGATGTTATCGACGAAAACAACGGCGCGGCCTATCTCGCCCGCTACGGCAAGCTCTCCAACGGCAAGGGCTGGTATTCCTTCGACCATGGCGGCGCGCATTTCATCGGTCTCGTGAACGTCTACGACCTCAAAGCCGGGGGCATGGGCAATCTGGGGGCCGAACAACTGGCCTGGCTGGGGGCGGACTTGAAAGCCAAGAGCGCGTCGACGCCGATCGTCGTCTTCGCACACGTTCCCCTCTGGACCGTTTCCGCCGAATGGGGCTGGGGCACGCAAGACAGCGCCGAGGCGCTGAAGCTTCTCGCGCGTTTTGGCTCGGTGACGGTGCTCAACGGCCATATTCATCAAATCGTTCAAAAGGTCGAAGGCAATGTGACCTTCCACACCGCCCGTTCGACCGCCTTTCCCCAGCCGGCGCCGGGATCGGCGCCTTCGCCGGGTCCGCAACTGGTTCCTCCGGAGCAACTGCGGTCGGTGCTCGGCGTGACCAATGTGAAGCTCGCGCGTGGACGACACCCGCTCGCGATCGTCGATTCCACGCTAGCCGGATAGAGGGGGCGACATACAATGAAAAAGATCAGCCTACTCCTCGCTGTCGGGGCGGCGCTCGCCCCCGCGCTTGTGGCGATGCCGTCATTCGCGGCCGGCGGGATTAACGTCGCGATCGACAATTTCGCCTTCACCCCCGCCGAAGTGACCGTGAAAGCCGGAACGAAAGTGGTGTTCGTCAATCATGACGATATTCCGCACAATATCGTCGGCGAGACGATCAAGTTTCGCTCGAAAGCGCTGGACACCGACGACAGCTTTTCATTCGTTTTCGACAAGCCGGGCGAATTCGTCTATTTCTGCGGCCTGCATCCCATGATGAAGGGTAAGGTCACGGTGACGCCCTAGAGCTGCCGGCGGTGGAATGTGACGCGCAAAACAGGGCGGCGGAACTTCGCGGAGCATGTTCTGCCGCATCTGGACGACGCCTATTCCTTGGCTCGTTGGCTGGCTGGCGATCCGACGGACGCCGAAGACATCGTGCAGGACGCCTGCATACGCGCCTTAAGGGCGCTGGAGGACGGCGCTCTGGTGGAGCGGCCCCGCGCCTGGCTGCTGGCGATCGTCCGCAACGCGGCTTATTCTTGGTTCGCCAAAAACAGGCCCCGGGCGATCATCCTGGCGGGCGGCGCCGAGGAAGCGGAGGCGCACGAAAATGCTTTGGAGACAGGAACCTCGCCTTCTCCCGAGGCCGAGCTGATCGAGACGGCGGATCGGGCCATGGTCGCGGCGGCGATCGACGATTTGCCGCTGGTTTATAGGGAGACATTGGTCATGCGCGAGATGAGCGGTCTCTCCTATCGCGAGATTTCGGAAGCGACCGGCGCGCCCATCGGCACCGTCATGTCGCGGCTGGCGCGCGCCCGCGCGCTGCTCGTCGCAAAGCTGGGAACGTCGCGATGACCGAGCCCGATTTCGAGGATCGCTTGCTCCTCCTGCACGCCGCGCTCGACGGCGAACTCGACGCGGCAGGCGTGATCGAGATGGAGCGAATGCTCGCCGCCGATCCGGAGCTGGCGGCGCAATACGCCCGCCTCGAGGCGCTGCGCCAGACGATCCGCGCGAAGGCGCCGCGCGAGAGGGCTCCCGACTCCTTGCGCCTACGCGCGCTGGAGATGATCGAAGGCGGGGAGCTGTCTCGGCGCGAGGCGAAGACGGCGCCTTGGCGCGGCCCGCCCTCCTGGAAAAATTTCGCCGCCGCGATGGCCGCGACCGTCGTTGTCACGCTTGGGTTGCAGCATCTCATCGCGTCCCGGGACTCGCCCGACGCGCTTCTGCAAGCGATCGTATCGGCGCATATGCGCGGCCAGATTTCGGGCCAGCCCGTCGACGTGGTCTCCACCGACCGCCATACGGTCAAGCCCTGGCTGGCGGGCAAGCTTCCCGTAGCGGCGGTCGTCGTCGATCTCGCGGAGGCGGGATTTCCCTTGGCGGGCGGGCGCATCGACGTCGTGGCGGGCGCCGGCGTTCCGACGCTCGTCTACAAGCGCCGCGACCATCTCGTTTCCGTGACCGAGCTTCGCGCCGAGAGCGGCGACGATCCGGCGACCTTGCGCCATCTCGCTGTGGAAGGTTATCCGGTCGTGCGGTGGTCGGACGGAGAACACGCTTACGCCGCTGTTTCGGATCTCTCGCCGACCGAACTCGACGCATTTGTCGCAGCGTTCCGACAGGCCGTGGTGAAAGAACGAGGCGCGGGCGGAGGAGCGGAAACCGCGAAGTAAAGCGGCGTTCAAGAATTCGTCGTCAGCTTCGCGCCCGCGCGCGGCAGCGGATATGGCCCGCGCTGTCGACGCCGACCTCGTACCCGACGCGCGCGCGCACGTCGATCTCGCTCCTGATCATAAGATCGTTCTTGTCGGGGCGCCATGCGGCGACCGTCGGCCCAAGAAATTCGAGCTTCGGGCACATCGTGTCCAGCGCCCTGTTTGCGGAATGTCACCGAGATTCGCTGCGAAGGCCGGCCGGGCGCCAAAACGAACGGCGGCGACGATCGCTCCGAGGATCGGTCTGTGAAGGCTGAGAAAGTCAGGCGCATCGACGCGAACGCGACGGACATAGCGCGGACTCATGTTTCAAGCGAGGGAAACACGCGCATGGGCGATTGGGCGGAGGGGCGCGCGCAATTTCGTCTTCGCGGCGCAAACTGAACGCCCCGCCGCCCTTACCTAAATCCCCACCACCACATCCAGACTCAAATCCATCGCCCGCGCCGAATGGGTCAGCGCGCCGGCCGAAATCAGGTCGACGCCGGTCTCGGCAATCGCGGCGATGGTGTCCAGCCGCACGCCGCCGGAGGCCTCGCAAATCATGCGGCCGTCGATCATCGCCACTGCCTCGCGCAGCATTTCCGGCGGCATATTGTCGAGCAGCACCGCGTCGGCGCCTTCCGCCAAAACCTCGCGCAGCTGGTCGAGCCTGTCGACCTCGATCTCGATCTTTACGAGATGGCCGGTAAACGCCTTGGCGGCGCGCAGCGCGGGCGCGACGCCGCCGGCGACGGCGATGTGGTTGTCCTTGATCAGAATGGCGTCGTCGAGCCCGAAGCGATGATTGGCGCCCCCGCCGCAGCGCACCGCGTATTTTTCGAATGCACGCAGCAGCGGCGTGGTCTTGCGCGTATCGCAGACCTTGGCCTTGGTGTGGACGATTTTCAAGGCGAAGCGCCGGGTGAGCGTCGCGACGCCGGACAAATGCCCAAGATAGTTCAAGGCGACGCGCTCGGCTGAAAGCATGCCGCGCGCGGAACCTTGCAAGTGCGCGACGATCACCCCCGGCGCGATATGCGCGCCGTCTTCGACGCAAGGCTCGAAGGCGATGCCTGCGTCGATCTGCGCAAAGGCTTCGCGCGCCAGCGCGAGCCCGGCGATCACCCCGTCGTCGCGCGCTTCGATCACCGCCTTGGCGCGAACCCCGGCGGGAATCGTCGCCTGCGTGGTGATGTCGCCGGCGCGGCCAAGGTCTTCCATCAGCGCGGCGCGCACGGCTTCCGCGACGAGAAGTTTTGGAAGGGTAGGGAGGTCGGTCATGTGGTCGCCTTTTGCGCAATGTCTTGCGCCTCGGTTAGCGTGAGGCGAGAGCGGTGGCCCAGTTCGGGAAGGGGCAGCGGAAAATCCGAGCGGAAATGCGCGCCCCGGCTTTCTCGCCGCGCGAAGGCGGCGGCAACGATCAGCAACGCCGTCGTCAGCATGTTTTGCGTGTGAAGGCCCCTTGGCAGGCGCGAGATCGTTCTGACGGCCTTGGCGAGTCCGGCGCCGTCGCGCACGACGCCGACATGCGTCGCCATCGCATCGCGCAGTTCCTCGACTGCCGCCTGTTCGTCGAACCTGTCTTGCCGTTGCGGCGCAGGCGCCGGCGCGGAGTCTGTGGAACTTTCGCCGAGAGGCGTCGCCGCAATATCGGCGGCGACGCGCGCGCCAAAAACAATGGCCTCCAGCAGCGAGTTGGAGGCGAGGCGATTGCCGCCGTGCAGGCCGGTGCAGGCGACCTCGCCGGCGGCCCAGAGTCCGGCCAATGTGGTGCGGCCCCTAGCGTCGGTGGTGACGCCGCCCATGTGATAATGCGCGGCGGGCGCGATGGGGATTGTGGCGGTCGCGGGGTCGATGCCGGCCGCCATGCAGCTGGCGTAGACCGTCGGGAAGCGCGTTGCGAACTCCTTGCCGATAGCGGCGCGCGCGTCGAGAAAGGCGCCTTTGCCCGAGGCGATGCTATTGAAAACGCCGCGCGCCACAATGTCGCGCGGCGCGAGTTCGGCGGCGGGGTCAATGTCGGCGAGAAAGCGATGTCCGTCCCTGTCGACGATCAGCGCGCCCTCGCCGCGCAGCGATTCCGTCGCTAGCGGCGCGGGATCGGCGCCTACGTCGATGGCGGTGGGATGGAATTGCACAAATTCGGCGTCGGCGATCAGCGCCCCGGCGCGCGCCGCCATGGCGACGCCGGCGCCGCAAGCGTCGATGGGATTGGTTGTGACGCGGTAGAGATGGCCGACGCCGCCGGTCGCCAGCACCAGCGCCGCGCAGGGGAAGAAGCGAATGTTCCCGTCCGCGTCATAGGCGCTGACGCCATGCGCGCGGCCCTTCAGCGCGTGAATTTCGTGAGCGGTCAGCCCCTCGATAATCTCGATGGACGGCGTCTCTCGCACCCGTCGCGCCAGCGTCTCCATGATCGCGCGGCCGGCGGCGTCGCCCTTCACCCGCACGATGCGGCGATGCGTATGCGCCGCCTCGCGCGAGGGCTGCAGCACGCCCAGCGCGTCGCGGTCGAAGGGCGCGCCGAAGCCCAGGAGATCGTCGATGCGGGCCCGCGCTTCGAGCGCGACGCCGAGCGCGATGTCGGAATCGACGAGTCCGGCGCCGGCGGCGATCGTGTCGGCGGCGTGAACCTGCGGCGTATCGCCTTCCAAGACAGCCGCCGCGACGCCGCCTTGCGCCCAGGCCGAGGCGCCGCCGACGCCCAACGGCGCCAGGATCGCCACCGGCAGCGGCGCGAGTTTGAGCGCGCAGAAAACTCCGGCGAGGCCGCCGCCGACGATAAGGATAGGTGGCGTCATTTTGTCCATGCGCTTAGTCGACCGCCACGGCGGCGAGGCGCGCGAGGGCGGCGGATTCCTTTTCGATCGCCGCCGCGACCAAAGCGCGGGTGCGCTGGGGCAGGGGAAGTTCGAGCGCCGCCTTGTGGCCGCGCGGCGACATTTTGCACAAGGTCTTGCCCAAAATATCGACGATCTTGTCGTCCTCGTAATCGGCGTATTTGGCCAAAAATTCGGCAAAATAATATTCGAGAAAGACAATCGCCGCGACGTTCTCCAGCGCTTGCGACTCCGGGTCTTTTTTCAGTTGCTCTTTTCGGATGAGACTGCCGACGTGGGCCGCCTCGGTCTCGCTGTAGCCATGCTCCCGCATGATGCTTCCCGCGAGGTCGGCGTGATGGGTGCGGCAACGCTTGCGCCAGTCGTTGTAGCCGTGGCGCCCTTGCGGAAAATCGCCGCGAAAAATCTCCCAGCGGCGAAGGTGCTGAGCATGGGCGGCGATGCGCAATAATGCGGACGGATGCGCGTACATGCGCGTCAGCCGCGCGCTCATGCGCGCCGAATAGAGCTGCTCGAAGGCGATCTCCCGCCCCTCCACGACGCATTTGCGGGGGTCGTCAGCGTTGGCGGCGTCGATGGCCGCCAGCGCCGCGCCCAGCCTCGCGTCGCCGCCGGACGGTTCAGCCGACATCGATCATGCGCTGCACGCTGGCCCGCGCTCGCGCCGCAAGCGACTGATCTACAAGCACTTCGTCGCGCATGTAAATCAGGCTGTCGAGGATTTTCGGCAAGCTGATCCGCTTCATGTGCGGGCAGAAATTGCAGGGGCGGATGAACTCAGTGCCCGTGGTTTCGGCGGCGACATTATCGGCCATCGAACATTCCGTGACCAGCAGCACGCGCGCCGGCTTTTTCGTGCGGACATAGTCGATCATCGCCGCAGTCGAGCCGGCAAAGTCTGAAATTTCAACGACTTCGCGCGGACATTCGGGATGCGCGATGATCTTCACGCCGGGATTGTCGGCGCGGTAGCTCTCGATTTCTTCCGCGGTGAAGCGCTCGTGCACTTCGCAGGCGCCATGCCAGGCGATGATCTTCACCTTGGTCTGCGCGGCGACATTTTGCGCGAGATATCGGTCCGGCAGCATGATGACGCGATCGGACCCCAGGCTCTCGACGATCCTCAACGCGTTGGAAGAGGTGCAGCAGATGTCGACTTCAGCCTTCACCTCGGCAGAGGTGTTGACGTAGGCGACGATCGGAACGCCTGGATATTCGAGGCGAAGCGCGCGAACGTCGGCACCGGTGATCGACGCCGCCAAAGAGCAGCCGGCCTCGCTGTCGGGGATCAGCACGGTCTTTTCGGGGCTGAGAATCTTCGAGGTCTCGGCCATGAAATGCACGCCGCCCTGCACGATAACGTCGGCCGGGGAGGCGGCCGCGAGCTTGGCGAGCTGCAGGCTGTCGCCGACATAGTCGGCGACGCAGTGATAGATTTCCGGCGTCTGGTAGTTATGCGCCAAGATTACCGCGTTGCGCTCGCGCTTCAACTCGTTGATGGCTTTGACGTAAGGCGCATGGAAGGGCCACTCGACCGGCGGCATGACTTTCGAGACGCGCTCGTAAAGATGCGCCGTGGCTGCCTCCACTTCGGGCGTCCAATCGAGATTGGGCCTCGGCAGAACGGGAAAGCGCTGGCGAAGGGCAACGCCGAGCGGCGCGACGCCGGCAAGCTTGCCGGTTTCGCCGATAAGTGACGATATGCTCATGACGCCGCTCCCAATTTACGCCGCGAGGAACATTTGGACTTCGAGGTCCGCGGGGATATTATGCTCGATATGAGCATAAGCCAGCCGACCAAACCCCTTTGGGCGGAACATGCCGACCGCCCTTATAGCATGGCTACCGCGCAGGGGATGTCGGGACAATCCTGCATTAAGCCTTGACGCCTACATATGCTCGTTAAGAGTATATGTCAAGGATCGGTTCGTGCGGCGAATTGTTCCGGTTTGGCCTGGGGCGGGTGGGTGGCGAGTCGGGAATTTTCGCCTTTGCGCGATGAGCGGTTACTGAGCATTGCAATTCGCCCTGTTCTGGAGACGCCATACTAGCTCCACCTATCGTTGCCGAAACAGTTCGGAGTTGATTGATCCTGTTTCGCTAGACTGCGCTGTGGTTTTCAGAATGAAATTGTTTGTTCTCTTTATGTTCCATGCTATAAACTCGCATCTGGTTAGGTGATTCGGACAAATGCCCAAGCAGCAACGGATTCGCGATCCACTACACGACCTCATCGAATTCAATGTCGAGAAGTCGCAATTGGAAGACGTGCTTTGGCGCGTTATCCAGACTCGTCCGTTTCAGCGACTCCGGCGCATTAAGCAACTCGGGTTTTCAGATTTAGTCTATCCGGGGGCTACCCATTCGCGATTGCTTCATAGCGCGGGTGTTTTCCACACTGCTAAGCGGTTGATGAGGGTGATCAAGAAATACCTTCCCGCGAAGGATGCTCGGGTGGACCAAGCGCTTGCCGCAGCGCTTGTGCATGACCTGGGGCATGGACCGTTCAGCCACGCTTTCGAGAAGATCGGAGAGCGCCTCGACCTCAAGATGGCAAGCCATGAGGCCGTCAGCGATATTCTCATCCGCGACAGCGAAGTGTCCAAGGAACTGCGCGACATGGGTAGCGGATTTGCGAATGACGTGGCGGACATGGTGAGCGGCAATGGAGCGCCGACGATTTACTCGGCCGTTGTGTCGAGCCAATTCGACGCGGATCGACTCGACTACATGCGGCGCGACCGTCTCATGACGGGTAGCCAGCACGCAGGGATCGATTTCGAGTGGCTAATGGAGAACCTTGAAGTGGGCGACGTGGAACACAGCGTCGATGAAACGAGGCTGAAGCCTGTTCAGACTTTCGTCCTTGGACCTAAGGCTATCTTCGCTGCGGAGGCTTATGTGCTGGGACTCTTCCAGCTTTATCCGACGGTGTATTTGCACAAGGCGACGCGCGGCGCTGAGAAGATCTTTACGGAACTACTTTTTCGCACCATCGCGCTCATCAAGAATGGCTCCGTCGAGAGAACAGGACTGCCGAAAACGCACCCGCTGGTGAAGTTCGCACAGACGCCTGATGACATCGATTGCGCACTCGCGCTTGATGATACAGTTATATGGGGTAGCCTCTCTCTCATGGCCGACAGTAGCGATGAGTGGGTCAGTGTTTTCGCCAAGCGCATACGGGATCGGAAACTCTATAAGTGCATCGACGCGCGTGCGAGGATCGCGCATGAAAAGGGCGATAGCTCTGCTTTATCGTCCGAGGCTGACACTGTATGCGCCGGCATCCGCGACGAAATAGGTGAATGCCTCGACGAATGGTCGGCTAAATCTCCTGACGCGCCTCCGCGAATACTTCTCGACGAAGTGAAGCGCTCTCCTTACAAAAAGCTGACAGAAGATTCGAAGGGGCCGCTCAATCAGATAAATATTCGCACTGAAGGGGACCACCTCGTCGACCTCTCGAAGCGGTCGAATGTTGTCGCGGAACTCAAGACGTATAAGGCTTTCCGTGTTTATCACGCAGACGGCGACGACGACGCAAAGAGGAAGATAGATGAAATCATCGACGCGAGGATACTAAAATGGCCGGAATAGATTACGCACACCAAGCCGCTGCGATCGTTCGCGACGCAGGAGGCTGCATCGTAGGGCGTACCAAATTCCAAAAGATCGCCTTCTTCCTCGAAGCGGCCGGTGTCGGTTCGGGCTTTCCCTTCCGATACAAGCACTACGGCCCTTATTCGGAACTGCTAGCTGCCGCTGCGCAACACGCTGCTGCGTTGCGACTTATCATCGAAAATGAATCCGTCGCCAGTTGGGGCGGGCGGTATTCGATCTTCCACTCGCAAATGCCCGCCGATCAGTCTCCCAATCCTGCTCGTGCCCGACTCACGCAGGAAATGGTGCGTGCTGACGCTGTGGAGCTTGAACTTGCGGCCACCGCCGCCTTTTTAGCAAACGAGGGATTTTCCGACCCGTGGGTCGAAACGCTGCGACGAAAGCCGGAAAAAGCGGAAGGCGGACGCCTCGAACGGGCTCGGCAACTGTACGGGCGGCTTCTGCAAATACCGACGCCTCGTCCGCTTCCTAGGATATAGCGGTCGCTGAGAGTGGTGTACTTGATGGTTGGCAAGGTCCGCTTCGGGTTTCAAGCGGAAATTCAACCACGGCCCACGGCCGCCGGCGCGGCATTAAAACTGCGGCGCGGTTCAACGGCGAACGAGCTACGGCTTTATCGGTCAGCGTCTGACTGCGCAGCGCGAACACCCCGCGCGGAGGGCGTTCCCGCCAATTGGGAGGGGAAAACCTCGATTCCGCCCCCGCCACAAAGATGTTATCACCCTCCCATGCCGCTGGATCCCTCCCCCAATCACTACCCCCACCGCCATCTGCTCGGGATCGAGGGCCTGTCGCGCCCCGATATCGTGGCGCTTCTCGATCTCGCCGAGGACGCCATCGAGGTGTCCCGCCGCGTCGAAAAAAAGCGGTCCAATCTGCGCGGGCGCACCCAGATAAATCTGTTTTACGAAGCCTCGACCCGCACGCAGGCCTCTTTCGAGATCGCCGGCAAGCGGCTCGGCGCCGATGTGATGAACATGTCAACGGCGAAATCTTCGGAGAGCAAGGGCGAGACGCTGCTCGACACCGCCATGACGCTGAACGCCATGCGGCCCGACATCATCGTCGTGCGCCACGCGCAGGCGGGCGCCGCGCATCTGCTCGCGCGTAAGGTCGATTGCTCGGTCGTCAACGCCGGCGACGGCGCCCATGAACATCCGACGCAAGCGCTGCTCGACGCGCTCACTATCCGCCGCAACAAGGGCCGCATCGAGGGATTGATCGTGGCGATTTGCGGCGACGTGCTGCATTCGCGGGTCGCGCGCTCGAATATTCTCTTGCTCGGAGCACTGGGGGCGCGGCTGCGCGTCGTCGGTCCCTCGACGCTGGTTCCGCGCGAGCTGGAGCGGCTCGGGGTCGAGGTCCACCACGACATGGCGCGCGGACTGGACGGCGCCGATATTGTGATGATGTTGCGCTTGCAGCGCGAGCGGATGAGCGGCGCGCTGGTGCCGAGTTCGCGCGAATATTTCCATTTTTTCGGTCTCGACGAAGAGAAGCTGGCGCGCGCCGCGCCGGGCGCTCTGGTCATGCATCCCGGACCGATGAACAGGGGCGTCGAAATCGATTCATCCGTCGCCGACGGACCGCGTTCGCTGATCCGCGAACAGGTCGAGATGGGGGTCGCCGTGCGCATGGCGGTTCTCGAGGCTCTCGCGCAACACCTGCCAAACGTGTAATCAGGCGTTGCGGTTTCGGCTCCCTATATCGAGAGGTGACCAATGTTGAAGCTTATCCGTTTCGGCGGTCTGGTGTCGCAGGCGATCTTCCTGCAATTCGTCCATCTCGTGGGTTTGGGCGCGTTCCTGGTTTCCGCCGCCATGGGATATTTTCGCGCGCCATCCTGGACGGTGCCGATCGTGGCCGTGGTGTTTGGCGTCGGCGTCGACAAATATGTGGATGTGACCGACGTCACGGGGATGCTCGACAAGGCGCAGAAGGCCACTGAGCGCGGCGGCTTTCTCATTGTGGTCTATTTCGTGATCATGGCCGTCGGCTACATCGTCGGCGCCTATGGCCGTCATCACCACGAAAAATTTAAAGCGAAGGCAGCCGCCGCCCCGCAGCTTCCGCCTAAGAAGTGAGCGGGCTTGCCGAGCGAGGCAAGCCCGAAAGCCCTAGGAGCGCGGCCGACGCGGCGACGCGCGCGCGTCAAAGTCCCTCGAACAGCGCGGTCGACAGATAGCGCTCGGCGAAAGAGGGAATGATCAGCACGATGTTCTTGCCCTCGGCTTCGGGCCGCGCGGCGATTTCCAGCGCCGCCGCCACCGCCGCGCCGGAGGAGATGCCGACGGGAATGCCCTCGATGCGGGCGAGATGGCGGGCGGTCTCAAAAGCGGTCTGGTTGCCGATGGTGATGATTTCGTCGATCACGCCGCGGTCGAGCACCGGCGGCACGAAGCCGGCGCCGATCCCCTGAATCTTGTGCGGTCCCGGCGGACGGCCGGAGAGCACGGCCGAGTCTTCAGGCTCCACCGCGACGATGCGCAATCCGGGCCGGCGCGGCTTCAGCGCCTGGCCGACGCCGGTGATGGTGCCGCCGGTGCCGACGCCCGAGACGAAATAATCCACGACGCCATTGGTGTCGTTCCAGATTTCTTCGGCAGTGGTGAGGCGGTGGATTTCCGGATTGGCCGGGTTCTCGAACTGCTGCGGAATGACCGAGCCGGGATGCTCGGCGGCGAGCTCGTTGGCCTTGGCGACCGCGCCTTTCATGCCCTGCGCCGCCGGCGTCAGCACGAGTTCGGCGCCGAGCAGCGCCAGCATCTTGCGCCGTTCGATCGACATCGACTCGGGCATGACCAGGATCAGCCGATAACCGCGCGCCGCCGCGACGAAGGCGAGCGCGATGCCGGTGTTGCCGGAGGTCGGCTCGATCAGCACCGTTTTGCCCGGCGCGATCTTGCCGCTCTTCTCCAGCTGCTCGATCATGTTGACGCCGATGCGGTCCTTGACGCTAGAGATCGGATTGAAAAATTCGAGCTTGGCCAGGAGATTGGCCTTCACGCCTTTTTCCTTGGCGAGCCGCTCGAGCCGCACGAGCGGGGTGTCGCCGATGGTTTGTGTGATCGAATCATAGATGCGTCCGCGACCGGGTTTGGCCGGGGGCGTATAAAAGGGGCTCTGCGACATTATTGTTGCTCCTCGTTTATTCGCGCGGACTTCGCCAATCCCCGCGTCGTTCGCCTGGCTGCGAAAATACATGATTTGCTGCGTCGGGCGAAATCCGCGCGCGTATGCGCATCGCCAACGTCGGGAAGCAAATGGCGCGCCGCGCATACCGAGGCTGGCGCCTTCGAAGCAGCGTCGTCTTCAAAACGCCACTGCCTCGGCGATGCGGGCGCTTCGCGCCGCCTTCTCCAGGGTCGACGGAAGGGGCAGGGCGGTCGTCGCCTTGATCCGCTCCATCGCAAATCGCGAAACGACGTTGCGCAGCGGGGTGATCGAGATCAGACGTTTGTAGAACTCGTCGAAAGCCGCCATATCTGCGACGACGACGCGCAACATATAGTCCACGTCTCCGGCCATGCGGTGGAACTCGACGACCTCGGGCATTTTGGCGACTTGAACGGTGAAACGTTCGAGCCAGGCGTCAGAATGTTCGCCGGCGACGATCGAAACATAGACGCAGAGACCCAGTCCCAGCTTTTCCGGCGACAGCAGCGCGACGCGGCGCGTAACGACGCCCGTCGCTTCGAGCTTCTGGATGCGCTTCCAGCAAGGCGTTTGCGACAGGCCGACGCGCGCCGCAATTTCGGCGATCGGCAGCGAGGCGTCGTCTTGCAGGATAGAGAGAATCTTGTAGTCCAGGGCGTCCATTGAGCGGCTCGTCGGCGAGGTAAGAGAAATCTCCGGGGCGGTTTTGCGCGCAGAGAGATATTTTCCGCATAGTCCACAAAACTCGTAGATTTTGTCAATAGGTCTTTTGACCCGGTTTTGCCGGCGCAACGCGCGGCAAGCTGTCACAAGGTAGGATAAGTCTATGAACTGTTATGATGTTTCGGTCCTCCACGGTCGCGTCCGCGAAAATCCACAAAATCGCTTGATTAAAGGCGCTAGGGAATATTCATCTATTTTGATATGAAGATGCTGGGCGACGCAGTCGTGACGGGTGGTCGCCCGCGCCGCGCACATCGGCCGGCGCCGTTTGGACGCATGGCGAGGGGGCGGGTCGTCTCGACTTCGATCCCGCCGGCCCGGTCAAAGATTTTAAGGAGAGTTCTTGGGGCCATGTTGACCAAGAAGGCAAAATACGGACTGAAGGCCCTGGTGTTTCTGGCTCGAATCGATCCCGGACAGACGGCGCTCGTCGCCGACATCGCCACGGCCAATCAAATCCCCAAAAAATTTCTCGACGCCATTCTCGGCGAATTGCGCAACGCCGGCTTCGTTCACTCGAAGAAGGGCAAGGGCGGCGGCTATACTTTGGCTCGAACGCCCGAGGAAATCGGCGTCGGCAACGTGATTCGCGTGCTGGACGGACCGCTCGCGCCGATCCAGTGCGCCAGCCGGACCGTGTACCGGCGCTGCGACGACTGCACGGACGAAAAACACTGCGCCGTGCGGCTGGTGATGTTGCAAGCGCGCGAGGCGATCACCGGCGTTCTCGACAAAACGACGCTGGCGCAAATGCGGGATCTCGGAGAGGCCGGAGACACGGCGGAGAGCCGCGAGTAAACGCCGGCTTTCCGCCTGCCGAGCGGCGCGAAGGCATGGACATGGCGCTAGCCGGAACATATAAACGCCCACAGCCGCCCGGCTCCCGCAGCGCGGCGTTTCAATTGCGAGAGGCCGGCCCACGCCGGAAAATCACGAATGGCTCAAGCAGCGACGGCCGAGGCAGCGCCGGCCAACTCCACCGCCGAACCGCCTGCGGCGCAAGAGGCCGGCAAGGCGACGGCGGATTTGCGCACGAAAATGGTGGAGCGCCAGTTGCGGCCGTTCGATGTGACGGACTTGCCCGTGCTGCAACGTTTCCTCGACGTGCCGCGCGAATTGTTCCTTCCTCCCGAGCTTGCGCCTATCGCCTACTCCGATCTCGCGATCCCCGGCAGGGGGAACGTCGGCGCCGCGTCGCGTGCGATCCCCGCGCCGTTGGTCTTGGCCAAGTTTCTGCAATACGCCGAGGTTCGTCCGCACCATAAAGTGCTCGACGTCGCCGGCGGCGCCGGCTATTCGGCCGCGCTGTTGTCGGGACTGGCGGGCCAAGTGGTCGCGCTCGAAAGCGAGGCCGACCTCGCCGCGCTGGCGCGGGCAAACCTCGCCAAAATCGGAGCGACGCAAGTGCGCGTCGAATGCGGTCCGCTCGAACAGGGCGCGCCGGACGCCGCGCCTTTCGACGTGATACTGGTCCACGGCGCCGTCGAGGGTGGGCTCGATGCGCTGTTGCAGCAACTCGCTCCCAATGGACATCTTCTCGCTTTCAAGAGATTCGAACAAGACGCCGGGCTGAAGGTCGTGCGATTCGAACGCTCGGAGGGAAAGCCTGCTGGCGAGCGGGCGCTGTTCGACGCGACGGCGCCTTTGCTCGCAGCCTTCGCCAAAGCGCCCGCGTTCGCGTTCTAGCGTCTTGGCCGCCGCAACGACGGCGGCTTTGCCGAGCCGACAGGGCTCGATGTTTTCGAATTCCGCGACGGAGTCTTGTGACCGTCTGATGGCGTTGGGGTGTTTACGGGGCGGTGCGTAGTCCTTAGCTTGTGACGTCGGAGTTTGAACGCATGCGTGACGCGGCGCCAGTCCAGCGGTCGCACGGGCCATATGGAGCGAGGGGGCCAAGCGGGCCGTCCCGGGCGATCCTCGCCGCCGGGCTCGCGGCGCTGTGCTGGCAGGCCAGCCTTGTTGGCGCGCGCGCCGAGACGTTGAATGGAGCCTTGGCGCTCGCCTATGACGGCAATCCCGATTTGAACCAAAGCCGCGCCAATGTGCGCGCGCGCGATGAAGAGGCGCCCAAGGCGCTCGCCGGCATGCGGCCAAAGGCGAGCATTTCGGCCAATGCCGGGCCCGAATACGCGACCGTCAAAATACCCGCGGGGCGCGACATTTATGGCTCCCGCGCCTATTCCAGCGACGAATTTGTGGGCAAGCCGCGCGGCGCGGCGTTCAATGTCTCGCAGACGCTGTTCGACGGCGGGCGCACCGCCAATTCCGTCCGGCAGGCGGAGTCTTCGGTGCTTTCGGCGCGCGCCGCCTTGCGGCAGACCGAACAGTCGATCCTGCAGAGCGCCGCCACCGCCTATATGAACGTTCTGCGCGACACGGCGATCCTGGGCTTGCGCAAGAGCAATGTCTCGGTGCTTGAGGAGCAGCTGCGCTTGACGCGGGATCGCTTCCAGGTCGGCGAGGTCACGCGCACCGACGTAGCGCAGGCGGAGGCCTCGCTCGCTCAGGCGCATTCGGAAGTCTACGCCGCGCAGGGCGTGTTGAAGATCAGCGTCGCCAGCTACCGGCAGGTCGTGGGCGTCGAGCCCAAGCGGCTTGAGCCCGGGCAGGGCGTGGAAAAGCTGCTGCCGAAGTCGCTCAACGAAGCGATCGCCGTGGCTTTGGTCGAAAACCCGGCTGTTGTCGGCGCGCTGCATCAGGTCGACGTCGCGGCCCTCGCCGTCAAAGTCGCGGAGAGCGCCCTGGCGCCAACCCTCTCGGTCACCGCGCAGGTCGGACCGCAATATGACTCTTTCCTTGGATTTCCTGGAACGCGTCAATTTTCGGCGCAGGCGACCGGCAATTTGAATATTCCGCTCTATCAGGGCGGCTCGGAATATGCCTCGATCCGCCAGGCCAAGGAGCAACTGGGTCAGGCGCGGCTCAGCGCCGACTTGCAGCGCGACAATACGCGCGTCAGCGTTGTGTCGAGCTTCGCGCAGCTCGAAACAGCGAAAGCCTCGATCATCTCCAATGAGGCCTCAGTGCGGGCGGCCGAGATTGCGCTGACGGGCGTGCGCGAGGAGGCGAAAGTCGGTCAGCGGACGACGCTGGACGTGCTCAACGCGCAATTGGCGCTGCTGAACGCCCGCGTTAATCTGGTGATCGCGCAGCATGACAGGGTCGTGGCCTCCTATTCCGCGCTCGCGGCGATCGGACGGCTCTCCACGCGCGAACTGCGGTTGAGCGTCGCGGAATACGACTCCGCCGCGCATTACGAGCAGGTCAAGGACCGATGGCTCGGACTAGACACGCCGGATGGCCGGTGAATTTCTAAAACAACACGCGGCGCGTGACGGCGGACGCGAAAAAGTGTGAAATGCGCACAACTACGGTTGATTCGCGGCGCCTATCCCGTCACAGCTTAGTCATCCCGTCACAGCTTGGAAAGACGAGAGTCTCGTCTGGATCCGCCGGGGGCCTCGAACCTGAAGAGAGCAAATGCGATGAGCGCTTTAAATGCCCAGACCTCGGCCTCTTCGTTGGATGAAGAGCGGCGTGCTCACGAGCCTTCCATGGAAGAGATTCTGGCGTCGATCCGGCGCATCATCGCCGATGACGACATGAGTCTGTCCCAGCGTCGCGACAGGCAGGAACGTCTCAAGAGCAACGATGACCATGCGGAGCGTCGCAAACCGCCGGAGCCTGTCGCGCCGGCGCCGCGCGCCGCCGCGAAAGAAGAAGCGCCAGCGGCGGAACAACGCGCCGATTCACATCCGCCGATCTCCGAACCGCGACGCGACGACGAGAAGCCGCTTCGCGACGCGTCTTCCGCGATCGACGAAGAGGAGCCGGCCCTCTCCCAACATGACGAAGAGGAGCAACCGGAGGCGGACTTTTGCGAAGACTATTCCGCACATGAGCCAGCGGAAAAGGAATATGACGCGGACGCGATAGAGTCATATGCTTCCGCCCAGAGCGCCGCGCCGCTGGTTTCGTCGGATGCGGCCGCCTCCATCGCCGCCCAATTTCAGACGCTCGCGGCCAGCATGGTGATCAACGACTCCGGCCTGCTGCACGATTACGCGCGCGAGATGCTGCGCCCGATGCTCAAGGCTTGGCTCGACGACAATCTGCCGGTTCTGGTCGAGCGGCTCGTGCGCGCGGAAATCGAGAGGGTGGCGCGCGGCGGCAGGCGCTGATTTTGGCGCCGTTAACGGCGCTTATACCCTGTCGCGATTAGACTGGCGCCATGTACCGCTTGCAAGCCATGGTTCGTTCGCTCATTGTCCCGCTGATCCTTTATGGCTTCGCGGGGCTGATTGGCGGTTATTTTGTCTGGCATGGCGTCAACGGCCAGCGCGGCTTGAAGGCCGGCGAAGAATATGAACAGCGCCTCGGGCAATTGCGGCTCGAACGCGATCTGCTGAAACTCGAACGGATGCAATGGGAAAGCCGGATCGCGCTCATTCGCGGGGAGACGGTCGACGCGGATATTCTCGATGAGGAAACGCGGGCGCTGCTCGGCCGCGTGCAAAAGAACGAAGTGGTGATTCTGACTCCGGTCGCCGGCGGCTCCCCGGCGACGCGGTGACCCTCCGCCAGCCTCCCGCCCGAAAAACGTCAAATTCTGACGTAGCGCGCGCCAAAACTTGGCCGTCCGACCGGTTTAACCAGACCGCGCGCGATCAAGTCCTCGATATGCGCGAATACGGTGAGGGCCGCCGCGCCGTGCAGGCGAGCGTCGACGCCCTCGTAGATATGAGCGACCATTTGCGGAATGGTCTCGTCGCCCTCTTCAAGCCGTTGCAGGATCGCCGCCTCGCGCTGGACGCGGTGATGCGCCAGGGCGCGCAAATAGCGCTGCGGATCGCGCACCGGCCCGCCATGCGCCGGCCAATAAAGGGCGTCCTCACGCCGCCGAAGCTTTTCAATCGAGCCCATATAGTCGCGCATAGAACCGTCGGGCGGCGCCACCACGGTGGTCGCCCAAGCCATCACATGATCGCCGGAAAACAGCGTGCGCTCCTCGCGCAGCGCGAAGCACAGATGATTGGCGGTGTGGCCGGGCGTCGTTACGGCCTCGATGGTCGCGCCGCCAGTGCGGAGCAGCTCTCCGTCCTGGAGCACGCGATCCGGCGCATAGTCGCGGTCGTGCGAGGCGTCGAGGCCGCGGCCCGTTTGGTCCTCGCCGGGCGCAAAAGGGGCGCAGCCGAGGATCGGCGCGCCGGTCTTCTCGCGCAAGATCGTCGCGGCGGGCGAGTGGTCGCGATGGGTGTGGGTGACCAGTATCGCAGCGAGTTTTTCGCCGGCGACAGCGCTGAGCAGCGCGTCGATATGGCTGGCGATCGCCGGGCCGGGGTCGACGATCGCCACCTCACCTTCGCCGATAATGTAAGTGCAAGTGCCGGTGAAGGTGTAGGCGCCCGCATTGGGCGCGATCAGCCGGCGCGTCAATGGCGAGACTCGCGCGAGCTCGCCCGCCGGCGCGGCGAAGGAGAGTTCGAAGACGGGGGCGACGCTTTCGGAGGACATCAGCTCCCGGTCCGCAGTTGTCGCGCTGTCAGCTTGGCGCAAAGTGGATGCTGACAGGATTATAAGGCGGCATTAACGAAAAGTCCGATTTGCGGCGCCATTTTGCCCGCCAGATTGTCGTCGATGGAAAGCGCCGCCCGAATCATGATCACTCGCCTCGCCATTTCCGGCTATCGCTCGCTACGCGACGTAAGACTCGCGCTGTCGCCGCTGACCGTCATCACCGGAGCCAACGGCAGCGGCAAATCCAGTCTTTATCGCGCCTTACGGTTGCTCGCCGATGTCGCGCAGGGCCGGGTTGTGCAATCGCTGGCGGCGGAGGGCGGACTGCAATCGACGCTCTGGGCCGGTCCCGAGAATTTTTCGCGCGAGGTGAAGGCGGGCGTTCATCCGGTTCAAGGGCTTGCGCGGAAGAACCCGATAGCCTTGAAACTTGGATTTTCCGGACCCTCTTATGGTTTCGCCATAGAACTGGGACTGCCGCATCCCTCTTCCTCAGCTTTTTCGCTCGACCCGCAGATCAAGATCGAGAGTCTGTGGACCGGCGAGCTTCCTGGCCGGGCCAATATTGTCGCCGAGCGACGCGGTCCTGGCGTTCGCATAAAGGACAGTAATGGGGACTGGCGGCAGGCCATGACCAGCCTCGATCCCTTCGACAGCATGATGACCCATTGCGCCGATCCGCGTGACGGCTTCGAATTGCTGCACTTGCGCGAAACCATGCGCGACTGGCGTTTTTATGATTATTTTCGCACCGACCGCGAGGCTCCAGCGCGCCGGCCCCAAATTGGCACTTATACGCCGGTGCTGGCTAGCGACGGCGGCGACCTCGCGGCGGCAGTGCAGACCATCGAGGAAATCGGCGACGGCGCGGCGCTAGCGGATGCTGTGCTGGACGCTTTTCCGGGCTCCCGACTAGATGTCGCTCAGTCGGACGGCTATTTCGAGCTTGAGATGCGCCAACATGGGCTGCTGCGCGCCTTAAGATCGGCGGAGCTTTCGGACGGCACGTTGCGTTATCTGCTGCTGATCGCCGCTCTGCTGACGCCGAGGCCGGCGAAGGTGACGATTCTCAACGAGCCGGAAGTCAGCCTGCATCCCGATCTTCTCGCGCCGTTGGCTCGCCTTGTCGCGGCCGCCGCGACGCGCACGCAAATCATTCTCGTTTCGCATTCCACGGCTTTGGTGGCGGCCTGTCTGGAGGCGCCGGGAGCGCGGGAAATTCTGCTCGAAAAACAGTTTGGCGAGACGCTTACGCCCGAGGCGAGCGCGAGCAAATGGGTCTGGCCTGCGCGGTGATCTCTTGTTCAATGAAAATTTCGCGCCCTCGGCGTCGCCGCGCTGGCCTTTTCGATCTTGCGCAGATCGGCGGATATATCCTCGACCTTGCGGGCGATGAGATGGACGACGCCTGATTCCACCTGCGCCTCGCCAGCGATGGCGACAAGCCTCGCGCCGAGCACTTCCGCGCGCTGTTTCTCGAACAGTTTGGGCCAGATGATGATATTGGCGGCGCCGGTTTCGTCCTCGATGGTCATGAAGATGACGCCCTTCGCCGTGGCGGGGCGCTGCCGCATCAGCACCAAGCCAGCCACGGTGACGCGCGGTTGCGGCGCGGCGCGCCAGCGCGCCAGCTCGGCGCAAGGGAGAACGCCTTTAGCCGCGAGCCCGGCGCGCAAAAAGGCGACCGGATGGCCTTTGAGCGACAGCGACAGCGCGCGATAATCCTCGATCACCTCTTCGCCCGGCGGCATGGGCGGCAGTCCGGCGTCCGGCTCCAGCGGCGCGAAGGCGAGGGCGCGCAGCAGCGGCAGATCGTCCTTGTCGCCGGTGCGATTGAGACCCGCCACCGCCCACAGCGCTTCGCGACGCGTGAGGCCAAGGCTCGCGAAGGCGTCGGCCTGCGCCAACCTGTCCAGCACGGCCGGGGCGAGCCCGGTGCGCAGCCATAAATCGCGCACGGAGTCATATCCAGAGCCGCGCCGCGCCGCCAGAAGGCGCATGTCCTGCTCGGCCACGCCGTTGATCTGGCGAAAACCCAGCCGCAGCGCGCGGCGACCCAAAACATCGGGCGCCATCTCGGCGTGGCGCGGATGCACAGGCCCGATCTCCCCCGCCGGCTCCAGAGTGCAATCCCATTGGGAGGCGTTCACGTCGACTTCGCGCGCCTCGATCCCGTGTTCGCGCGCGTCGCGCAAAATCTGCGCGGGCGCGTAAAAGCCCATCGGCTGGGAATTCAGCAGCGCGCAGGCGAAGACGTCGGGGTAGCGGCATTTCAGCCAAGCGGAGGCGTAGACCAGCAGCGCGAAAGACGCCGCATGGCTTTCGGGAAAGCCATAGGAGCCAAAGCCCTCGATTTGCTTGAAACAGCGCGCGGCGAAGTCTTCCCCATAGCCGCGCGAAACCATGCCGGAAATCATCTTGTCGCGAAATCCGCCCACCAGCCCCGCGCGTTTAAACGTCGCCATGGCGCGGCGGAGCTGATCGGCCTCGGCGGGTGAAAATCCCGCCGCGACAATGGCGATCTTCATCGCCTGCTCCTGAAACAGCGGCACGCCGAGGGTTTTGCCTAAGACGCTCTCCAGCTCGGGCGAAGGATAGTCGATCCTTTCCTTATTCATGCGGCGGCGCAGATAGGGATGCACCATATCGCCCTGAATGGGGCCAGGCCGCACGATCGCCACTTCGATGACGAGATCGTAAAAACATTGCGGCTTCAGGCGCGGCAGCATCGACATTTGCGCGCGGCTCTCGATCTGGAACACGCCGACCGTATCGGCGCGCGAGACCATTGCGTAAACGCGCGGATCTTCCGCCGGAAGGGTCGAGAGGCGATGGCGCACGCCATAATGCGCAGCCAGAAGGTCGAGCCCCTTGCGCAGACAGGTGAGCATGCCGAGCGCCAGCACGTCGATCTTCAATATGCCGAGCGCGTCGAGATCGTCCTTGTCCCACATGATCGTGGTGCGGCCCTCCATCGCCGCCGGAGCCACCGGAACCACTTCGTCCAGCCGCGCGCGGGTAATGACGAAGCCGCCAGAATGTTGCGTCAGATGGCGCGGAAAGCCGCTCAGTTCCTGCGCCAAAGACATCGCCATCGCGAGGCGCGGCTCGTTTGGGTCGTATCCCGAGCGAGCAAGGTCGGCGCGGCGCTGCTCCTCGTTGGCGCCGCCGCCGGCCATGGCTGAATGGCGCGCCAGAAAATCGTTGGAGAGGCCGAACGCCTTGCCGATCTCGCGCATCGCCGAGCGCGTGCGATAGGTGACGACGGCGGCGGCGAGACCCGCGTGATCGCGGCCAAAGCGCTTATAAATATATTGGATCACCTCCTCGCGCCGTTCATGCTCGAAATCGACGTCGATGTCGGGCGGTTCGTTACGCGCGGCCGAAACGAAGCGCTCGAACAGAAGATCGTGCTTGGTCGGATCGACCTCGGTGACGCCAAGGCAAAAGCACACCGCGCTATTGGCCGCCGAACCGCGCCCCTGCGCGAGAATCCCTTGGGCGTGGGCGAAGCGGACGATGTCGTGGACGGTGAGGAAATAGGCCGCGTAGTTCAATTCGCCGATGAGCTTTAACTCATGCGCGAGCTGCGCCGCCACATGCGCCGGAACGCCCTGCGGATAGCGCGCCTTCGCGCCCTCATGCGTAAAAGCCTCCAGCGCTTCCTGTTCGCTCGCGAAACCTTCGCGCAATTCGCTGGGGTAGTCATAGGCGAGATCGTCGAGCCGAAAGGCGAGGCGCTCTATAAAACGCGCGCTCTCGTCCACGGCCTCCGGCGCCTCGATGAAGAGCCGGGTCATTTCGTCGGCGCTTTTGAGATGGCGCTCGGCGTTGGCGGAGAGGAGGTATCCCGCGTCCTCCAGCGTGACGCCTTCTCTGATGCAGGCCAGCGCGTCGGCGAGCGGGCGGCGCTCCGCGACGTGATAATGCACGTCGTTCACGGCGATGAGCGGCAGGCGGAGTTTGCGCGCCTGCGCGATGCGCCGCTGCAGCTTTTCGCGCATATTGGCGTCAAAGAGCGCGGTTGCGGCGAGCCACAGCCTGCCTTCAAAGGCCGCGCGCAGCGGGGCGGGGGGCGCGGCCTCGCCCAGCGCGATCAGCTGCTGGCCCTCGCCGAATTCGAGGAGATCGTCCAGAACCAGCGCGCAATCGCCCTTTTGCGCGCGCATATTGCCGCGCGTCAGCATAAGGCACAGCCGGCCATAGGCGGCGCGGTCGCGCGGATAGCAGAGAATATCCGGAGTCTTGTCGGCAAAGACCAGCCGCGCGCCCACCGCCAGTTGGAAGTCTTTGTCCGCAACCTTATGCGCGCGCAAAAAAGAGAAGGCGCGCACGACGCCGGCCACGGAATTGCGGTCGGCGAGGCCAATGCCGCAGTGCCCCAGCTCCAGCGCCTTCGCCGCCAGCTCCTCGGGGTGCGAGGCGCCGCGCAGAAACGAGAAATTGGTCGTTGTCGCCAGTTCGGCGTAGCGGGGCAGGGGGATGATCACGGGACGCCGCGGCTGCTTGGATTGCCTATGTGTTCTTCTAATGTTCTTGTTTTATCCTCGCGTGTCAAGCGGGGCTGCGGACTTTTGCACATCACGACCTTGCTTCATATGCGGCCAGTCCGCCTCCAGTCTTCGCCTAGGTGCGCGGCCGCACGGACACAAGCGCGCGCCCGTCATAGGGTCGTAAAGCTCCACATCAGTTGGGTTATTTTTGTGGAGCGCTCCGAATACAGCGGCCCTTTGCGCCGCTCACAAAGAGGTGACTTATGTTGGAACGCGCAATCATATTGCTTGCCTTTGTCAGCGGGGCGAGCGCCGCTCAAGCCGGTGGGACAACGAACGGACTCGCCATGAACGGACTCGCCATGAACGGCCTTGCTATGAACGCGCTCATCGGGAATGGCGTGGCCGCCACGGCGCAGTCCGGGGGGATGCGCGCGACATCCGTTGAGCTGCCCAGCGAGCGGACCCACCAGTGACTGACGGACTACAACAAACGGGCCGGCCTCGCGGCCGGCCCACTGCAATTTTATGAGGACAACATGGCGAACGCATTGCGCGCGAGTCGGCTGGCCTCGCTTGGCGCGGCTTTATTTGTTGTTACGCCTTTCCTAAACGCGGCCGGCCAGGCCGCGGAAATGAAATCGATTAACGTCGAAGGCGCGAGCTTTGTCGTTGTCCTGTCCGATGGCCGCGTGCTCAGATCGCGCGATCTTATCGGCGCGACGCTGAACATCGTCACGGGCGGAGGCGGGACGCTGCGGCTGCGGATCGACGCCGTTGAACCCGACCCGGGCGACGTAGCGCGCAGTGCGTCGGCCTCGAATGAGGTGTTGCTGCACAGTTTTTCCTTCCAGACTCCGGACGGAGACTGGCGCAACCCGTGCGAAGCCGGCCCGGACGGCCGGCGGCAGGGCTTTCCGATCGCCGGCCGCGAGCGCGGTGACGCGACCTTCGAACCCGCCGAGCCGGGCGTCTTCGAACTTACCTGCACCGCCGGCGCGCAAGGAAAATGCGTCCGCTTCGGCTATCATCCGTGGGAGCGAAACGCCGACGGGTCGTCGCGGCTCAATCTTTACAACGCTTGCATCCGCATGGTGCGCGCGGATTACTCGGGCGACGGACGCGGAACGACGCGCAATGGACAGCAAATCGACATTTACGATTTCGCTCAAATTCAGCCGAAGGCCGATGATCCCGCCCATGAATTCGAGGCCGGCTGGTCCCCGGAAGGGGCGGTCTGCGTGCGGCATGTGCGGGTGAAGGAAAATGCGAATCTCGCGGAGCTCGAGGCCAGCGTCCCGCGCCTTAAGGGCCGCACCGGCGAGATTTGCACGGAGGAATTCGCGCGCGGCGCCGGGGCGCTGCTGTACAACCGGTCGCCGCCCTGACGAGCCACGGCGAAATCGACCTCACTCCGGCGCCTCGGGCGGTTCGCCTTTGGGCGTGCGGCGCGCTTCGGTCTTGGCCGCCGCCTCGCGCGCTTCCGCCTCTTCCAGCTTCTTGCGGCGTCTTGCGTTGGGTTCGCGGCGGGGGCCTTCGACGAGGCGCACCACGACTCCCCACAGCGTGCGCACATCCTGTTCGGTCAGGCTCATGCGGTGGAACATATTGCGCAGATTGCGCGCCATCACCGGCTTTTTTGTCTTGGGTCGGAAGAACTCCCGCGCGTCGAGCTGTTCTTCCAGAAAGTCGAAGAAGGCCGCGGTCATTTCGCGCGTCGCCGGCGGCGAGCGCTCGCTCGCGTCGAAGGGCAGGACATCGCCATGGGCGGCGCGAAACCATTCGTAGCCGGTCAGCAGCACCGCCTGCGCAAGGTTTAGCGAGGCATAGGCGGGATTTACCGGAAAGGTCAGAATGGCGTCGGCGAGCGCCACGTCGTCGTTGTCGAGGCCGGTGCGCTCCGGGCCGAACATCACGCCGTGACGCTCCCCGCTGGCGATCCGCTGGGCGGTGATCGGCATGGCCTGGCTCGGGATGTGAACGGGCTTCATCTGCCCGCGCCCGCGCGCCGTCGCGGCATGAACGAAGGAAAGGTCGACGATCGCCGAGGCGACATCGGGGAAAACCCTGGCGCTCTCCAGAAGATGGACGGCCCCGGCGGCGGCGGCGTAGGCGCCCTTGCGATAGGCGCCGGTGCGCGGCCAGCCCTCGCGCGGCGCGACGAGACGCAGATCGGAAAGGCCGAAATTGGCCATGGCGCGCGCGCACATGCCGATATTGACCGCCAGCTGCGGGCGAACCAGGATGATCGCCGGCCCGCCTTCGAGCATGGGCTTGGTGTGGTCTGTGCCGGCGCCGGTCATTGGAAGGCGGCGCTCCGATTTGTCGTTCGCGCCCGGCGCCCCTCATCCGACCTCGCTTCGCGAGGCAGCCTTCTCCCACAAGTGGGAGAAGGACGGGCGCTCCCTTCTCCCGCCTGCGGGAGAAGGTGGCCCGGCGTAGCCGGGTCGGATGAGGGCCCGGCGGTCAACAACATCTGTCCATGGCTCTTCATTCCCGCGCCGCCCGCTCGAGATTGAGCGCCAGCAATCTCGCCAGCGCGTCCTCGGTCGAAATATCCTCCGGCCAGCCATAAGCGGAAGCCACCGCGCGGTCGAGTTCGGCGTGGGCGGTGTCCAGCCAGCTCGGGCGCTCGTTGTAGAGATTGGTCAGCGTGCGCGTCTTCAGCTTTGCGGCGGCTTCGGTCGTTTTGGGCAGGATGCGGTCGGGGTATCCCGGGACGACCTCGGGAACGGTGTCGACGAGATCGGGCGGATTGAGCCAGTTGCGGCGCAAATCGTCGAGCTTTTTCGCGGCTTTCGCGATGCGTTTCGCACGCGGGTCGTCGGCATAGTTTTTGGCGGGGATGTTGGGCGTGAGGCCTTCGGGGAAGGGGAAGGTTTCGAAGGTTGTGGTCGGGGTGTAGCGGGGGTCGTTGCCGACGCCGAGCCAAGTGCAAAGCCGCAGCGACCAGGCTTCGTGAAAGCGCGAGTGCAGGACGCCGAAGGTGGTGTCGTCGTCGCGGGCGATGGCGTCCGCAAGGTTGGCAATCAAGCATCTTGCGTCAAGCCAAACAAATGCGCGGTGTTTCGACACAACGGGTGTTGCGATGAACCGCCGTAAATTGCTCAATTTGTCCCGCAAAGTCGGGCGGTCACGCTCGAATAGCCACCAGTTTTCACGCGTGCGTTTAGCTCGATCATCCTTGCGCACCGGAAGCACTGCGCCTTCGACAAATTTGAAGGGTTCCTCGTAAAACATGGCTTCTTGCAGCGAAAGGCCAGAAAAATCGACTACCCATGTGTCGGAAGGGTTGCGCATCAAATCCATCCCATTGACCCAAGGCTTTAGCACATTCGAGTTTGGCTTTCCGTTGGCGTTCAACGGTTCGCTGAGCCACGCCCGAGCGACTTTGCCTGAGATGTCAAACGGTCCGTATTTCTTCAATCCTTCAAAGCATACATCGCGATTCTCAGAGAGAGATCTCGCCGCAATCAACAATAGACCAGTGGTCAAATCCGCGTTGATCGTCGCCGCCGGGACGCCATCCAAGTGCTTTGCGCCCCCCGCGTCGCCAAAGCACACGATGCTCACCCGCACTGCCGCGCCTTCGACCGTCCAGCCCTCGTCGCTCCAGGCCTCGAAAATCGCGCCGGCGTTCGCGATGGGCTCCAGGACGCGGCGGTTGGCGCCGCCGCGGATCGAATTGGTCGAGACCAGCCCGACGCGCTTCGCCCGGCCCGCGACAATCGCCGCCCAAGCCTTGGCGAACCAGTAGCAGACGAGATCGGCCTCGGCGGGCACGCGCGCTTCATAGGCTCGAAACAGCGTCTCGACATAGGCGTCGCCGAGATTCTTGCGCAGCAGCTTGCCACCCAAAAACGGCGGGTTCCCCACGATAAAATCCGCCTCCGGCCACTCCGCCTCGCTCCCGTCCTCGTTCAAAACGGCGTCGCGCCGCTCGATGGCGTCGAGCTTGCGCAGGATTGGCTGCGGGCGGCTGTAGATGGCGTTTTTGATCGACCATTGAATGTCGCCGATCCAAATGGTGGTGCGCGCCAGTTCGGCGGCGAAGGGGTTTATCTCGATCCCGTGAAGAATCTCCGGCCCGACGCGCGTCACCGGGCGCGCAAGGCCCAGCGTCTCGCAATCGTTGACGGCGCGATATTCGATGTCCTTGACCCCCTGCAGGGCGAGATAAAGAAAATTCCCCGAGCCGCAGGCGGGGTCGAGAATGCGCAGCCGCGTCAGGGAGTCGATAAAGGCGTCGCGCAAGCCTTCGGCCTTGGCGCGCGCGCCGGCGATCTTCTTGTCATGGGCGCTTTGGCCGGCCTTGCCCGCCGGCGCGGCCTCCCTGGCCGGGCGCATGATCTGCTGGATTTTGGAGAACTCCTCCGCCCATTGCGCCCGCAAGGGGCGCAGCACGACCGGATCGACGATCATCATAATTTTTTCGGGATCGGTGTAATGGGCGCCGATCTGCGCGCGCTTGTCGGGGTCGAGAAAACGCTCGAACAGCGTGCCGAAAATGGTCGGGTCGATCAGGCTCCAGTCGAGACTGGTCGCCGAATAGAGCAGGCCGAGTTCACTCGCCTCCAATCCCAGCGGCGCGCGCCCGTCGAACAGCCCGCCGTTGAACCAGGCGATCTCGGTCAAATCGAACTCGCCGCCGCGCTCCATCTCGGCGAATAGTTTCGCGAAATAATCCTTCGACTTATGCGGGCGCTTCTCGGCGGTCAGCAGCAGTTTTTTCAACAGCCCCTCGGGCAGCAGCTTCACGCTGTCGGCGAAAAAGCAGAACACCAGCTGATTGACGAAATGCGCCACCGCCTCGCGGTCGGGATTGCGATGCTGCAGCGCATCGGAAATGCTCTGGAATTTCCTGGCCGCCTCGGCGGTGATCATCGCCCGCGTGCGGGTCGGCTTCAACGCGTCGGGATTATGAAAAACCGCGCGAAGAATGTTGAATTTATCGGGATCGGCGAGGTCTTCGAGCTCGAAGGAATATTTCTTCGTCTCCAGATTGGTCCACGTGGTGAGAATCTGAAAACGAATCGTGTCGCACACGACGAGCAGCGGCGGGTGCTCCAGCGCGGCGGCGTAGCGCGTCAGCTGGACCATCGCCTCGTCGAGGTTTCGCCGGCGCTTTTTATATTCCCAGGCGAAATAGCCCTTCTTCCAAACGTCCGCCCAGCCGTCGCCGCCGCCCGCGATCGCGGCGCCCTTCTCAAAGGTGAAATGGTCGCCCTTGGGGTCGTCTTCGGCTGGAGTGGGGTGGTCGAACAGCCGGCACAGGTCCAGAAAATGCTCCTGCGCCGCCGCGCGCTCGGTCAGCGCATGGGTTTTCCATTTGCGGATAAAGTCTTGCGGCGTCATCGGCGGGGGCGCAGGGGTTGAACGGCGTCGGAAAACGTTGAGCGCCCTCATCCGTCGCGCCTTCGCGCGACACCTTCTCCCACAAGTGGGAGACGGAGGGGCCGCCGACTAATTCAACTTCAATAGGCTAAATAGCAAGGGCGAATCCTTCTCCCACTTGTGGGAGAAGGTGGCCCTTGCGCAGCAAGGGTCGGATGAGGGCCTTGGCGCACACGCGAAAAAAACCAGTGTGTCTCACTCCCGCTTGGTCATCGGCACATAGTCGCGCTGGGCTTCGCCGGTATAGAGCTGGCGCGGGCGGCCGATCTTGGAGCCGGCGTCCTCGATCATTTCCTTCCACTGGGCGATCCAGCCCACCGTGCGCGCCACGGCGAACAGCACGGTGAACATCGTCGTCGGGAAGTTCATCGCCTTCAGGGTGATGCCCGAATAGAAGTCGATGTTGGGATAGAGCTTCTTCTCGATAAAATATTCGTCGTGCAGCGCGATGCGCTCCAGCTCCAGCGCCACGTCGAGCAGCACGTCCTTGACGCCGAGCTCGTTCAGCACCTCGCGCGTCGTGACCTGCATGATTTTCGCGCGAGGATCGTAATTCTTGTAGACGCGATGGCCAAAGCCCATCAGCCGGAAGGGGTCGTCCTTATCCTTGGCCCTGGCGATATAGATCGGAATGCGCTCCGGCGCGCCGATTTCCTCCAGCATTTTGAGCACCGCCTCGTTGGCGCCGCCATGCGCCGGCCCCCACAGCGAGGCGATCCCCGCCGCGATGCAGGCGAAGGGATTGGCGCCCGAAGACCCTGAAAGGCGCACGGTCGAGGTCGAAGCGTTCTGCTCGTGGTCGGCGTGAAGAATAAAGATGCGGTCGAGCGCCCGCGCCAGCACCGGGTTAACCTTATAGTCCTCGCAAGGAACGGCGAAGCACATGCGCAGGAAGTTTGACGAATAGTCGAGATCGTTCTTGGGGTATACGAAAGGCTGGCCCACCGAATATTTGTAGGCCATGGCGGCGATCGTCGGGATCTTGGCGATCATGCGCGTCGAGGCGACCATCCGCTGAGTCGGGTCGTTGATATTGGTCGAGTCGTGATAGAAGGCGGAGAGCGCGCCGACAGAGGCCACCATCACCGCCATCGGATGCGCGTCGCGGCGGAAACCCTGAAAAAACCGCGCCATCTGCTCATGCACCATGGTGTGGCGCGTGATGCGGTAGTCGAAATCCGCCTTCTGCGCGCCGGTCGGCAGTTCGCCGTAAAGCAGCAGGTAGCAGGTCTCTAAAAAGTCGCCGTGCTCGGCCAGTTGCTGAATCGGATAGCCGCGATAGAGCAAAACGCCGTTGTCGCCATCGATGAAAGTGATTTTCGACTCGCAGCTCGCGGTTGAGGTGAAGCCGGGGTCATAGGTGAACATGCCGGTCTCGCCGTAAAGCGAGCGAATGTCCATGACATCTGGCCCTAGCGTGCCCTTCTTGATGGAGAGATCGACCGTCTTGTCGCCGACCGTAATGGAACCCTTGGCTTCCGTCATCGCTCCACCTTTCTTTACCTGCGCGTCCGGGAGCCCATCGAGCGCGCTGTGAAGGCGCGGGCAAGCGCGTTCTCCCACGGCGGCGCGACGAAGAACTATTTTCGCCTATTCGGCCCCATCGGCGAATTGTGCATCGCACAACGCTATAACAACGCCGCGCCTTGTCAAGCGACGCTAGAGGCTCGCAGGCGCCCGAGCCTGATCGGCGAGCCGACCCAGACTCTCCTCGCGGCCCAGAATTTCCATCACCTCGAAAATGCCGGGCGAGGTCGTGCGGCCGGTGAGCGCGGCGCGCAGCGGTTGCGCGAGGTCGCCGAGCTTTACGCCGAGCGCTTCCGCCGTCTCCCGCACCGCGCTCTCGGTCGCGTTCGCGGTCCAGTCCGATATGCCGGCGAGACGCGGCGTCAGCGCTTCGAGGCGCGCGCGTCCGCCCTGCGCGAGCAGCGATTCCGCTTTCGCCTCCATTGCCAGCGGGCGTGCGGCGAACAGGAATTGCGCGCCGTCGAGCAGTTCGTTCAGCGTTTTCGCGCGCGCCTTGAGCCCGGACATCGCGGCGAGCAGCTGCGCCTTCTTTGTCGCGTCGAGCTTTTCGGCAATCTCTGGCCCGCCCTTGAGATAGGGCAGGGTGGCGACGAGCGCCTCCAGCAGCTCGGCGTCGTCCATCGCCCGCATGAAATGGCCGTTCATGTTTTCGAGCTTCACGAAGTCGAAGCGCGCCGGCGAGCGATGCACCTGTGCGAGATCGAAGGCCTCGATCAGTTCTTCGCCGGTGAAAAACTCTTTGTCGCCATGGCTCCAGCCGAGGCGCGCGAGATAATTGCGCAGCGCCGCCGGCAGATAGCCCATCGCGCGATAGGCGTCGACGCCGAGCGCGCCGTGGCGTTTGGACAGCTTGGCGCCGTCCTGGCCGTGGATCAGCGGAATATGCGCGAAGGCCGGCGTCTCCCAGCCAAGCGCCTCGTAGATGTGCTTCTGCCGAGCGGCGTTGGTGAGATGATCGTCGCCTCTGATGATCTGGGTGATGCCCATGTCGTGATCGTCGACGACGACGGCGAGCATATAGGTCGGCGCCCCGTCCGAGCGCAGCAGCACGAAATCGTCGATGTCCTTGTTGGGAAACACCACGCGGCCCTGCACGGCGTCGTCGATGACGGTCTCGCCGCTCTGCGGCGCCTTGAGCCGGATCACCGGAGAAACACCCGGCGGCGCCTCGTCGGGAGAGCGGTCGCGCCAGCGCCCGTCATAGCGCGGCGGACGCCCTTCGGCCTTGGCCTTCTCGCGCATCTCGTCGAGTTCCTGCGCCGAGGCGTAGCAACGATAGGCGGCGCCTTTGGCGAGCAGCTCCTCGGCGACTTCGCGATGCCGCGCGGCGCGTGAAAACTGATAAACGACCTCGTCGTCCCAATCGAGCCCAAGCCATTTGAGCCCGTCAAGGATTTCCTTAATCGCCGCCTCTGTCGAGCGTTCGCGGTCGGTGTCCTCGATGCGCAGCCTGATTTTGCCGCCGCGTTTGCGCGTATAGAGCCAGTTGAACAGCGCAGTGCGGGCGCCGCCGATATGCAGAAAGCCCGTAGGCGAAGGGGCGAAACGTGTGACGACCTGTTGCGACATTATTGAGCCAACCGGAAAGCGAGCGCGAAGTTTGACCGGCGGGAGAGGAGTCGGGCCGGCGCGGCGGGGTGTAACACGGGCCGCGCGGGATTTCATCCCGGGCGGCGGTGTCCGGGAGTTTAATGCGCCTCGTCCCAGTTCCTCGCGGCGCGCGCGTCGACCTGCAAGGGCACGGACAGGACGACCGCCGGATGCGGCGCGTCGACCATCACGCGCTTGACGACCTCTATCGTCGCCTCCGCCTGATCCGCCGGCGCCTCGAACACCAGTTCGTCGTGCACCTGCAACAGCATTTGCGCGTCGAGGCCGGCCTTGGCGAGCGCCGCGTCCATGCGCGTCATGGCGCGGCGGATAATGTCGGCCGCGGCGCCCTGAATCGGCGCGTTGATCGCCGCGCGCTCGAAAAAGGCGCGTTCCGAAGCGTTGGACGAGGCGATCTTCGGGAAGTGGCACTTGCGCCCGAAAATCGTCGTCACGACGCCATGCTCCCGCACTTTGGCGCGGGTAGAATCCATGTAGTCGCGGATGCCCGGAAAGCGCTCGAAGTAGCGTTTGATGTAGGCCCCCGCCTCCTCGCGCGAAATGCCGAGCTGGTTGGCGAGGCCAAAGGCCGAAATGCCGTAGATGATGCCGAAATTTATCGCCTTGGCGCGGCGCCGCACCTCGGAGGGCATGCCCTCCACCGGAACGCCGAACATTTCGCTCGCCGTCATGGCGTGAATGTCGAGACCGGAGGCGAAGGCTTTTTTGAGCTGTGGAATATCGGCGACATGCGCGAGGAGACGCAGCTCGATCTGCGAATAATCCGCCGAGATCAACAGCCGTCCCGGCTCCGCGACAAAGGCCGTGCGGATCTTGCGCCCCATTTCATTGCGCACCGGAATATTTTGCAAATTCGGCTCGGAGGAGGAAAGCCGTCCGGTCGTCGTCGCGGCCAGCGCGTAGGAGGTGTGGACTCGATGCGTCTCATGGTTGACGAAGCCGGGCAGGGCGTCGGTATAGGTCGATTTCAGCTTCGAGAGCTGGCGCCATTCGAGAATGAGCGCCGCAAAACTATTGCCGCCTTCGGCCAGCTCGTCCAGCACGCTGGCGGAGGTCGACCAGGCGCCGGTCGCGGTTTTCTTGGCGCCGGGAAGCCCCATCTTGCCAAATAAAATATCGCCGAGCTGTTTGGGCGAGCCCAGATTAAAGCGCTCGCCGGCCGCTTCGTGAATCTCTCCCTCCAGCCGCGCCATCGCTTGCGCGAATTCGCCGGAAAGACGCGAGAGAATCGCCCGATCAACGGCGACGCCGCGCCGCTCCATCGCCGCGAGCGTCGCCACCATCGGGCGCTCCAGCGTCTCATAGACGCTGGTCATGGCTTCGGCGGGAAGGCGCGGCTTCAAGACGCGCCACAGCCGCAAACAAACGTCGGCGTCCTCGGCGGCGTATTCGGTCGCCTTGTCCAGGGCGACGCGCGCAAAACCGATGAAATTGCGGCCCGTCCCGGCGACATCGCCAAAGCCGATGTTCTTGTGTCCGAGATGTTTTAACGCGAGTTCGTCGAGCCCGTGATTGTTGCGGCCGGTGTCGAGCGCGTAGGAGATCAGCATCGTGTCCTCGATCGGCGCGACATTGATCCCGTAGCGCGAAAGCACTTGAAGATCGTATTTCATATTGTGCGCGATCTTGAGCGTCGCAGCGTCTTCGAGCATTGGTTTTAGGCGTTCGATCGCCGCCGCCAGCGGAATTTGACCCGGCGCGAGACCGCCGCCGCTGCCCAAAAGGTCGTGCGCGCCCGGCTCGATATGGCCAAGCGGAATGTAGCAGGCGCGATCCGGCTCCAGCGCCAACGACACGCCGACTAGGTCGCAGCTCATCGCATCGAGCGAGGTTGTCTCGGTGTCCAGCGCCACGACCCCAACCGCGAGAGCGTCGGCGATCCACTGGTCGAGCCGCTCGAGGGACAGGATCGTCTCATATTTGCTTCGGTCTACGGGTGTCGCGAGGGCTAGCTTCGCGCGCGCGGCGGCGAGCAATCCAGGCGTCTGCGCCGGCGCGCTTCGAGTCGGCGGCGCCTCGGGCGTGGGTAACGGTTCGGCGGCGCGCTCGGTTGCTTGGCCGTTACGCCCGCGCCATCCGCCCGGCCCAACAAATTCGGGGTCGGCTTGGATTTCGCGGGGGTCGACATCGTAAAGCTCCGCGACCCGCCTCGTGATGGTTGTGAACTCCATCGCCTGCAAAAAGGCGATCAGCTTCTTGGCGTCGGGCTCGTACAACGCCAATTCTTCGAGCGGCGTTTCGACAGCCACGTCGCGCACCAGTTCGACCAGCTTTTTCGACACGCGGATCAGTTCGACGCCTTGCGGATCGGTCAGCGCCTCGCGGCGCTTTGGCTGTTTGATCTCGCCCGCGCGCGCCAGCAGCGTGTCGAGATCGCCAAATTCCTTGATGAGCTGCGCGGCCGTCTTGACGCCGACGCCCTTGGCGCCCGGCACATTGTCCGTGCTGTCGCCGGCCAGCGCCTGCACGTCGACGACCTTGGACGGCGGCACGCCGAAATAGTCGACAACCTCCTTCTCGCCGATGAAACGCTCCGCGCGGGCGCCGAATTTGCCCTGCTCGCCGGAGGCGGGGTCGTACATGGCGACGCCTTTTTCGATAAGCTGCATCAGATCCTTGTCGGCCGAGATAATCAGCACATCGGCGCCCTTTTCGCGCGCCTGCCGCGCGTAAGTGGCGATCAGATCATCGGCCTCATAGCGGTCCTGCTCGATCGGCGTCAGCCCAAAGGCGCGCACCGCCGCGCGCATCAGCGGAAATTGCGGGATGAGGTCTTCCGGCGGGTCGGGGCGGTGCGCCTTGTAGGCTGGGTAAAGCTCCTTGCGAAAGGAATTCTCGGACTTGTCGAAAATTATGGCGAGATGCGTCGGCGTCACGCCCGCTGCGCCATCGCGGATAAATTGCAGCAGCTTCGTGCAAAACAGCCGCACCGCTCCGGTCGGCAGTCTGTCCGAGCGGTAATTATATTTCGCGTCCTGCCGAATCGATTGAAAATAGGCGCGAAACACGAAGGACGAGCCGTCGACGAGAAAGACATGGCTTCCGGGGCCGAGTGTGTTTTTTGCAGCTGTCATGCCGAGCCTTCTAGCAGCATGAGGCGTGTTCCGCGAACAAGCGCGGCGGAGAATCCAAACCTTGGGATCGGGCCCTGCGATTTTCAGGCATAACCGATTCGAGAGCGAAGGAATGTCATGATAGAATGATACTGAGATTGCGCGCGCGGTCGGCAGAAGCGCGCACCGTCGGAATTAAGTCATTGAGAATATGTGGTTTACTCCGGCGGTTTGAATAGTTTTGAAATGCGCTATTCGCCGCATTGCCAACCATTTCGAATCGAGCTATCCTGCCGGTGATGCGGCAACTATTTTTGGTGCAGAAAACAAACAACAGGGGGAAAAACAAATGGCATCCGTCCACAGCACCGCCGAGATCGGCAGAACTCTTCTTTGGGTCGCGGGAATCGTCGCTTTCGTCATTGTCGCCTTGACCTGGGTTCCGGATTGGATCTCGCCGGAAGGCACCAACGGCACGGGCAACCGGAACGGCATTCAGGGCGCGGGCGTCGGTTCGACCGCCAGAATGATCCAGTAAGGTTAGCAACCAGCGCCGTCACGCCTGGGGCACCAGCTCCGGCGTGACGCTTTCTTGAGACAAAGTGTCAGCTTCGCGCGGCGGCTCTTGAACGCACGCCGGCTCTTCTCGATTGAAATTCGAGAGGGGCCGGCGTTCGTCGGTCAGGTGGCCGACGCGAGCGGCGTGCGGCTCAGGGCGTTCCCCAAAACTCCGGCCAGGCCTGCGATAAGCGCCCGCCCAGTCGCACGGGCGCGATTTTTTGCGCCAACCCTCCTCCGCCAATCTCCACCGCCACGCCGCACAGCGTCGCCTCGCCTTGCGCCGGCTCGAAGCGGGCGCCCGGCGTCTTGCGGGTGAAGCGGCGCAGCGGCTCCTCCTTGTCCATGCCGATCACTGAGTCATAATCGCCTGTCATCCCAGCGTCCGAAATATAGCCGGTGCCATGCGTCAGAATTTGACTGTCGGCGGTTGGAACATGGGTATGGGTGCCGACGACGACAGAAGCGCGGCCGTCGACAAAATGCGCCATCGCCATTTTTTCGCTGGTGGTTTCGGCGTGCATGTCGATCATGACGGCGTCGCAACCGACGCCGAGCGGACAGGCGCCGAGCTCCCGTTCGATCGCAGCGAAGGGATCGTCGAGCTGCTCCATGAAGACGCGGCCCTGCACATTGACCACCAGAACCTGCTGACCTCGCGCCGCGGCATAGAGATTGGCGCCGCGTCCCGGCGCGCCCGGCGGGTAGTTGACGGGCCGCAGCAGGCGCGGCTGCCGCTCGATGAAAACCAGCGCCTCGCGCTGGTCGAAGGCGTGATTGCCGAGCGTCACGCAATCCGCGCCGGCTTGCAGGAATTCGTCGCAGATCGTCTCGGTGATGCCGAAGCCGCCGGCGGCGTTCTCGCCGTTGACGACGACGAAATCCAGCGCCCAGATCTGGCGCAACCGGGGCAATCGCGCCAGCAGAGCGGCGCGGCCGGCGCGGCCGATCACGTCGCCGATGAACAGCAAGCGGAGCGGGGCGGATGTTGAATCGTTCATGCGATCTTTCGCGCGAGAGGTTGTCCCAAGCCCTTAGCGCGCGCCGTGCGCGCCGGCAATTCGCAACGCCCATCAAGCCATCGCCTTTAAGGGGATTGCTCATCCTATCGGCATTCCTTAGGGGATAGCGGTGTTATAGTGGAAGGTCCAATGTGAGCGCCGCCATAGATGCCTAACGCCGCCGATCTTTCCGGCCCCGCCGTCCGCCCTGCGCGCCCGGCGGCGATCGACCGCCCCTTCGTGCTGTTCGAGGACGGCCGCGATCACGGCCGCGCGCTGCTGTTCGACGCGCCACAGGAGATTATCGTCGCGCGCAACGCCGGCGAGGTTGGGCAGGCTTTCGCCCGCATGGAGGCGGCGTCGCGCGCGGGGCTGCATCTGGCCGGCTATGCGAGCTATGAACTGGGTTACGCGCTGGAGCCCAAGTTCGCCGCGCGCCCCTCGCCCGAGTCGCGCACGCCGCTGCTGTTGTTCGGCGCCTTCGCCGCGCCCCGCGCCTTTGGCGGGGATTTCGGCGCGAGGGTTCCGGAGTCGCGCATTGCGCTTGAGCCGGCCTGGACCCCCGATGAATATGCCGAGAGGTTCCAAAAGTGCCGCGATTACATCTTCGCCGGCGACGTTTACCAGATCAATCTGACCTTTCCGCTTTACGGGCGCTTCGACGGCGACCCGCTGGTGCTGTATCACGCCTTGCGCAAGCGCCAGCCGGTCGCCTATGGCGGAGTCGTGGCGCTCGGCGACGAAACGATCGTGTCGCTCTCGCCGGAAGTGTTTTTCGAGGCTCACAGCCTTCCCTCCGCGACGGGCGCCCCTTTGGGCCGCGCCATCCGCGCCCGCCCGATGAAGGGCACCGCGCAGCGCGGGTTCATGCCGCCCGAAGACATGGCGCGGGCGAAATATCTGGTCGAGGACGAAAAGTCCCGCGCCGAAAATCTGATGATCGTCGACCTCTTGCGCAACGATCTGTCGCGGCTGGCCGAGGTCGGCTCGGTCAAGGTCACCGATCTCTTCACCGTGCAGACCTATCCGACGCTGCACCAAATGACCTCGGGGATCGAGGCGCGGCTGCGCGAAAATGTGACGCTCGCCGAACTGTTTTCGGGGCTGTTCCCCTGCGGCTCGGTGACCGGCGCGCCGAAAATCCGCGCGATGGAGATTATCCGCGATCTCGAGTGCGCGGCGCGCGGCGTCTATTGCGGTTCGCTCGGGGTGATTTCGCCGGACGGCGACATGCGCTTTAGCGTGGCGATCCGCACGCTGACGATTTTCCCCGACAATCAGCTGGTTTGCAACGTCGGCTCCGCCATCGTCGCGGATTCGAGGGCGCGCGAAGAGTATGAGGAATGTCTGATCAAGGCGCGATTCCTGACCGGCGCGTAATCGATTTCGGGTTGATCGAAACGCTGCTGTGGACCAAGAGCGAAGGGTTCTTCCTTCTCGCCGAACATGTCGCGCGCTTGCGCGATTCGTCGGAGAGATTGGGTTTTCTCTTCGACGAGGCGTCTGTCGTGGCGGCCATTACGCGCGCCGTCGAAGATTTTCCCGACGCTGCGTCCCAACGATTGCGCGTGAGACTGGTCTCGCGGGCCGATGGCGCGATCGAGACGGGCGCCACGGTGATAGAACCCGTCGCCGCCAACACGATTTGGACGGTGGCCGTAGCGCGCCAGCGCTTTCTTTCCTCCGAACCCTTGCTGGGGCACAAAACGACGCGCCGCGAGATTTACGAGACGGAACTCGTTTGTTCCGCCGCCGACGAAGTCCTTTTCCTCAACGAACGCGATGAAGTCTGCGAAGGCGCGCGCGCAAATGTATTTTTGGCGCGGGAAGGGGTCTTGCTGACGCCGCCGCTGTCCAGCGGGCTGCTGCCGGGAACCTTGCGCGCGCATTTTTTGCGCGAGGGGCGGGCGCGGGAGGCGCTGCTGAAGCTGGCGGATTTCGAGGGCGCCGAATTTTACATGGGCAATTCGGTGCGCGGGTTGGTGCGGGGCGCGTTGCGCGGGCGATCCTAGTGAGCGCATGCCAGGCAAGACATCCGAAGAGCCGCAGCCATTTGGCGATTGATTTCGTGTCGCCGCAATTTCGATCGAAATGAAGAGCGAGGCGTTACACTTGTTCTATTTTTGCGAATTTAAGCGTTCCAGCCTTTTCTTGTCGGCATTCTCCAATTTTGCGAGCCCATCACATTCTTTGGGATCGCCGTTATTTTCCTTGACGCAAATCTGGTAGGCGCTGACAGATTGAAGTAGTGCATCGCGCGCATAATCGACGTCGTCCGCGCGACCGCCGCTTGAGGCGCAGCCAGCCAAAAAAACCAACGCTATGAAAGGAGAGAGGCGACGCATAAGATACTCAACAGGCGAGACCAGCCAAGTTAACGATAATAAGAGAATAGCTTGAAGAAATGATTACCAATTGACGCATGGGTTAGGGTGGCGTGACGCCAATTACCTATTTTGCTCGACCGCTTTCGGCTTTCCGCCGGGCCGTTTCGGCTGGACGGCTCGTCCCTAGATCGTTTCGGCATTTTCGAATATGCAATTGGTAACATGCTACCGTAACATTCTCGATTTTATCGAGAAGAACGACTCAAGGGCTTCGGCCGCCCGGCGGGCGACATATGTCTTCAGAAATGGGGCGGCGGGAGAGTGGCTCTGCGTGATCGACAACTCATATTAGACCGAACTTTTACAGGCGGAACGGGACGCCGACGCGGTTTATAATCAAAGCGAGACGCCGCCACATTCACAGCGAAGCGCCGGTGCTATCCCATCTCTCGCAAGCCGCGGGAGAGGCCCGGGGAGGGAGCTTCCTTCTCCGCGCTTCCTGGAATAAACGCGTCGAACGCCGCAAAAAACAGTCCGCGCAGCTCGTCGCGCTCCATCATGATTTCGTGGCGCGCGCCGGGGATCGTTAGGAGCGCGGCGAGGTCGAGCCTTTGCGCGAAGCGCTCGACCGCCGGAGTCGAGACGAGCGTGTCGCGACCCGAGGCGATCAGCAGCGTCGGCAAGGTCCAGCGGCGCGCATAGTCGAGGTCGGCGAAGCGGTTCATTTGGCGGAAGGCGGCGTTCGTCCAGCCGATGGTGGGATCGCCGATGCCCAGCTGCGGCGCATGGGCCAGCACCGCCGCGCTCCGGGCGAGCCGCGCTGGGTCCGAGGTGAGTATGTTGCCGTCGAATTTCAGTTCGACTAGCGAGGCTTCGCCGCCGCCGGGAATGAACATCGCGCCGAGCCCAAGCATGTCGAGCGAGTTGGCGAGAGCCCGCGCACCGCGCGGAAAGCGCAGGCCGTGAATGTCGATCATCGGCGCGGTGACGACCAGCCGCGCGAAGTGGCCGCCGCCGCCATGAGCGTGTTCGAGCAAGATCGCGCCGCCCATCGAATGCGCCAGCGCGAACCAGGGTTTCGGGCAGGCGAGCTGCGCCATCTGCGCCAGAAAAGCCGCAAGATCGCGCTGATATTGCGCGAAATCGTCGACATGGCCCTTGCGGGGATTAGCGAGCTCGCGCTCAGAGCCGCCCTGGCCGCGCCAGTCCAGCGTGACGACCTCGAACCCGCGTTGCAGCAGGTCGCCAATGGTCTCGAAATATTTTTCGATAAATTCGGCGCGGCCCTGAAACAGCGCGATCGTCGCGCGCGGCGCGCCGGGCGGCGAGAAGCGCGCCATGCGCAAAGACACATTGTCCGCAGCGTTGAGCGCATAAGTCCGCGCGCGGGGCGGAACGGGGTTTTTCGGCGTCGCTACAAGGTCGAGCATGGAGCGCTTCCTATTCAGGAGGCGGGGCGGCGCGGTTCCGCGTCCGAAGGTTCGATTCTCACCATAGCCCAACCCAACGGCCGGTAAAGTCGGGGCGCCGCCTCTTGCGCGGGAAAAACACCGTTCCTACATCCGGTCTAGCGCGGGCCATAACGGACGCGCTTCGCGCCGCCTCCGCAAAAAGAATGCGGGTTCGGTGGTCAGTCTGACTTCATGTCGCTCAAATGGAGGATATGCTATGCGTGCTTTCGATCTTTCCCCCCTGTTTCGTCAGACGGTCGGTTTCGATCGCCTGATCAATAGCTTGGCGCAGAGCGGGGGCTTGGAGCCCGCGCCGAATTACCCGCCCTATAACATCGAGCGCACCGGCGAGCACGACTATCGAGTGACGCTCGCGGTCGCGGGCTTCTCGCGTGAGGATCTGTCGATCGAGACGCGCGAAAACGCGCTGACGATACGTGGTTCGCAGCAGCCGACCGAGGTGGAGCCGGGTCGCGAATTCCTGCATCAGGGGATTGCGGCGCGGGCCTTCGAGCGGCGGTTCCAGCTTGCCGATCATGTCGTCGTGACGAGCGCGACTCTCGAAAACGGTCTACTTCATGTCGATCTCACGCGCGAGATTCCCGAAGCGCAGAAGCCGCGCCGCATCGACATCGGCGCGCCGGCCGCCGCGACCTCGAAGACCGTCGAGGCCAAGGTCGTCGACGCCAAAGCCGCGTAACCCGCAACGACGATCGTCGATTTTTGAGGCGCCCTTTGGGGCGCCTCTTTTGTTTGCGCTCTCTCTTAAGGTCCTCGTCTCTTGCATTAAAACAAGAAGACAGCAGATTCAATTTATTCTCGCGAATACCTCATGCTTTACACGAAGTAAATTTCGCTTCATCCGAAAGCGTGCTAACCGCCCGCCGGCTTTGCGGCGTCGGGAGCGGGCGCGCTCGGCGCCCGCGGCCCGGTCGATCCGACAACCGGGGCAGCTGGCGGCGCCGACGCGATGGGAGCCGGGGGCGCCGCGGGAGGCGATTGCGGCGGCGTGATCACGGCTTGAGCTGCGCCCGGCGGCGGGACAAGGGCGCGATGCGCCGAGCCATGCGCGACCGGCGAAGCCGCTGGCCGCGGCGCCGCGCGGGGCGGAGCTGAGGCCGGCGTCGGCGACGATTGCGGGACGGAGGCGGGAGGCGACGCATCTTGCGCGACCGGGGTCGCTGGCTGCGGCCGGGCAGGTTGAGGCGACGGCTCCGCTGGCTTGGCGGAGCCTTCGCGATGCGCCAGCTCTTGCTCGGGGCCCGGCGGCGGGACAATGGCGCGATGTTCCGCGCCTTGCGCGACCGGCGCGGCCGCTGGTTGGGCCGAAGAAGCGGGGGGCACGGGCGGTCCTTCAGGACGCGCCGCATCTTGTGCGATCGGAGCCGTCAGCTGCGGCCGCGCGGATTGAGGCGACGGACCTACTGGCTTGGCGGAACCTTGGCGATGCGCCAAATCTTGCTCGGGACCCGGCGGAGGCGGGGGCGCCGCCGATTGACGCAGTCTGCGCGCCTGGACGGGCGGCGCGTCGGCGCCCAAAAGGGGCTCCTTGGGCGGCGTCGCGGCGGGCGTCGGCTTGGACGCCGCGTGCGGCTGGCTTTGAGGGCGCGGCAGGCGCGGTCGTGGGGTCAGATCTTCGTCGGCAAGGTCGGAACGATTGGGTTGCTGGCCCAAGCGGCGCGCGCCGATCACTGCGCCGTCGTCGGGATCGATGATGAAGCGCATCCGCCGGCCGTAATCGTCGACGCCGACCGCGACGATAGCTTCGTCCCGATAGTCGATCGGGCCGACCAGCCGGTAGCCTTCGTCGTAAAGGATGGCGGCGACCTCGCGGCGCGAGACGAAAGGCGCGCCGCGCGGCTGCGCCGGGCCCGGCCAGGAATATGTCTGGACGTAGGGCTGGAAATAGACCTGCGCGCGCGCCGGGCCAGTTGGCGCCGACGCCGCCCCCGCAGTTAGTAAGGCGGCCAAGAGCGACCTCAACAACGCGCCTCTCGAAATGTCTTTGCGAGCGTCGAATCTGAACGTCATGACGCGTGCTCCTTTGATTGCCCGCCCGGGCCGCAGGGAAGCTCTACGCGCAATGCGGCGGGGATTGGACAAAACCTTAACCTTCGCGCGGCAAAGCAGGGTCAATTGCGACCGGTCGCGGCTTGCTTGTGCGGCGTCGGCAAATCTGGCAAGAATGTGCTCCCCCGAATGGTCAGTCTTGCTGACCATTCGGGGGAGCCAGACAAACAAGCTCCGCAGATTTGGACGGCCCTTGCCTCGCGCGACGCGAGGTTGCGGCGCCAGCCGATGGCGTCGTGGCGCGGCTCTTGCCACGACGCCCGGGAAGTTGAGGCCCTGTGCGCGGAGTTCATTGAACCGCCGGGCGGTGCGGTCTCGGCTAATCTTGATCGAGGCGCCGCGCGAAAAATATGCTGAGGACGAGGGACGAGACTATGGCGCGCACAAAAAATCAACAATACGTCGGCCCTCGCGCGGGAGATCTCGCCGTGACCGGTCGCGATCCCCTGGCTCCGGCGGCGCAGGGTCTCTACGATCCCGGCAAGGAGCACGACTCCTGCGGCGTCGGCTTCGTCGCCAATCTGCACAATGCGCCGAGCCATGACATCGTCGAGATGGGCTTGCAAATCCTGTTCAATCTCGATCATCGCGGCGCCGTCGGCGCTGACCCGAAGCTCGGCGACGGCTGCGGCATTCTTGTGCAGATCCCGCATGAGTTTTTCGCGCAGGAAGCCGAAAAGCTGAGCATTTACCTGCCCAAGCCCGGCGATTACGCGATCGGTCAGTTTTTTCTGCCGCGCGACGCCGAAATCCGCGCGCGCGCGCGCTCTCACGTCGAAGCCGCATTCAAGACCGAAGGGCTGACCGTGCTCGGCTGGCGCGACCTGCCGGTCGATTCCAGCGATCTCGGCGACGCCGTGCGCGCAGTTGAGCCTTTTCACGCGCAGGTTTTCGTGGGCCGAGGCGAAAGCGCGGAGGACGAAAGCGATTTCGAGCGCCGCCTCTACCTCGCCCGCAAAACCTCCTCGAACGAGATCTACGCGCTGGGGCCGTTAGGCCGCGAGTATTACGCCGTCTCGCTCTCCTCTCGAACCATCGTTTACAAGGGCATGGTGCTGGTGAAGCAGCTCGGGCGGTATTTTCTCGATCTGCAGGACGCGCGCTTCGTCTCGGCCTTGGCTTTGGTGCATCAGCGTTTCGCCACCAACACTTTCCCGTCATGGCGGCTGGCGCATCCCTATCGTCTTGTCGCGCACAATGGCGAGATCAACACGCTGCGCGGCAATCTGAACTGGATGGCCGCGCGTCAGGCGTCGGTCGCCTCGCCGCTGTTTGGCGACGACATCGGCAAACTCTGGCCGATCTCCTATGAAGGGCAGTCCGACACGGCCTGTTTCGATAATGCGCTGGAGTTTCTGGTGCGCGGCGGCTATTCGCTCGCCCATGCGGTGATGATGCTGATCCCGGAGGCCTGGTCGGGCAATCCGTTGATGGATTCGCATCGCAAGGCCTTTTACGAATATCACGCCGCTTTGATGGAGCCGTGGGACGGCCCGGCGGCGATGGCCTTCACCGACGGGCGCCAGATCGGCGCGACGCTAGACCGCAACGGGCTGCGTCCGGCGCGCTATCTCGTCACCGACGACGGATTGGTGGTGATGGCTTCCGAAATGGGCGTTCTGCCGATTCCGCAGGAAAAAATCATCGCCAAATGGCGCCTTCAGCCCGGCAAGATGCTGCTGGTCGATCTTGAGAAGGGCCGCATCGTTTCGGACGACGAGATCAAGACGTCGTTGACCTCCTCGCATCCCTATCGCCAATGGCTGGCGCGCACGCAAATTGTGCTCGAGGATTTGAAGCCGGTCGAGCCGCGCGCTTCGCGCGCCGACGTTTCCCTGCTCGATCGCCAGCAGGCCTTCGGCTATACGCAGGAGGATCTGGATCTGCTCGTCCTGCCGATGGCTGTCACCGGCCAGGAGGCGGTCGGCTCCATGGGCACGGACACGCCGATCTCGCCGCTCTCCGAGCGGGAGAAGCTGCTCTACACCTATTTCAAGCAGAACTTCGCGCAGGTGACCAACCCGCCGATCGACCCGATCCGCGAAGAATTGGTCATGAGTCTCGTGTCGTTCATCGGCCCGCGCCCCAATATTCTCGACCACGAAGGCTCCGCCAACAAGAAGCGGCTGGAAGTGCGCCAGCCCATCCTGACCGACGAGGATTTGGAGAAAATCCGTTGCATCGGCCATGTCGAGGACAGTTTCGACACCAAGACGCTCGATTTCACCTATGACGCCGCCAAGGGCGCCGACGGGTTGGGCGAGGCGCTGCGGCGGCTGTGCGAACGCGCCGAGGAGGCGGTGAACGGCCGCTACAACATCATCGTATTGTCCGACCGCATGGTCGGCCCGGATCGCGCGCCGATCCCGGCCTTGCTCGCTACCGCCGCCGTGCATCACCATCTCATCCGCAGGGGTCTGCGCACATCGGTCGGGCTCGTCGTCGAGACCGGCGAGGCGCGCGAAGTGCATCATTTCGCATGTCTTGCCGGCTATGGCGCCGAGGCGATCAATCCCTACCTCGTCTTCGAGACGCTGGCGGCCCCCAACGCCGCTCTTCCCGCCGAAATAGACGCGGATACTGCGATCAAGCGCTACATCAAGGCGGTCGACAAGGGACTGCTCAAGGTCATGTCCAAAATGGGCATTTCGACCTATCAGTCCTATTGCGGCGCGCAGATTTTCGACGCCGTGGGCCTGTCGCAGAGCTTCATCGACGAATATTTCGCCGGCACCACGACCCGCGTGGAGGGCGTCGGGCTGAAAGAGATCGCCCGTGAGACCGTCCGCCGCCACCGCCTAGCATTCAGCGACGCGCCGATCTATCGGGACGCCCTGGATGTGGGCGGCGATTACGCCTACCGCATCAGGGGCGAGGCCCACAGCTGGACGCCGCAATCCGTGTCGTTGCTGCAACACGCCGTGCGGGGCAATTCCCGCGATCAATATCGCGCCTTCGCCAAGCTGCTCAACGAGCAGGACGAAAACCTGCTTAATCTGCGCGGGCTGTTTCGCATTAAGGGCGCCGAGGAAGACGGCCGCAAGCCCATTCCGCTGGAGGAGGTGGAATCCGCTAAGGAGATCGTGAAGCGCTTCGCCACCGGAGCGATGTCCTTCGGCTCGATTTCGCGCGAGGCGCACACGACCCTCGCCATTGCGATGAACCGCATCGGCGGCAAATCGAACACCGGCGAAGGCGGCGAGGAGGCGGACCGCTTCAAGCCCGAGCCCAACGGCGACAGCAAGCGTTCGGCGATCAAGCAGGTGGCCTCGGGGCGCTTTGGCGTCACGGCGGAATATCTGGTCAATGGCGACATGATCCAGATCAAGATGGCGCAGGGCGCCAAACCCGGCGAGGGCGGCCAATTGCCGGGCGACAAGGTCGACGCGGTGATCGCCAAGGTGCGCCACTCGACTCCGGGCGTCGGACTGATCTCGCCGCCGCCGCATCACGACATTTATTCGATCGAGGATTTGGCGCAGCTGATCTTCGACCTCAAGAACGTTAACCCGCGCGCCGACGTGTCGGTCAAGCTGGTGTCGGAAGTCGGCGTCGGCACGGTCGCCGCCGGCGTCTCCAAGGGCCGCGCCGACCATGTGACGATCTCGGGCTTCGAGGGCGGCACGGGCGCCTCGCCCTTAACCTCGATCAAACACGCCGGCAGCCCGTGGGAAATCGGCCTCGCCGAAACGCATCAGACGCTGGTTCTGAACGGACTGCGTTCGCGCATCGCCGTGCAGGTCGACGGCGGCTTGCGCACGGGACGAGACGTTGTGGTCGGGGCCTTGCTGGGCGCCGACGAGTTCGGTTTCGCGACGGCGCCGCTCATCGCCGCCGGCTGCATTATGATGCGCAAATGCCATCTCAACACCTGTCCGGTCGGCGTCGCGACGCAAGACCCGGTGCTGCGCAAGCGCTTTGTCGGCTTGCCCGAACATGTCATCAATTTCTTCTTCTTCGTCGCCGAGGAAGTGCGCGAGCTGATGGCCTCCATGGGCTATCGCCGCTTTGACGAGCTGGTCGGGCAGGCGCAAATGCTCGATAAGGACCGTGCGCTGGCGCACTGGAAGGCGCAGGGCCTCGACTTCTCCAAGCTGTTTCACAAGCCGCCGGGCGAGGGCGAGGCCATCCGCCACAGCGCCCGCCAGGACCACGGCCTCGACAAGGTTCTCGACAACAAGCTGATCGCCCAGGCGCGCGCGGCGATCGACCGCGGCGCGAGGATCACGATCGAGACGCCGATCCGCAACGTCGACCGCGCCACCGGCGCCATGCTGTCGGGCGAGATCGCCCGCGTCTACGGACATGCCGGCCTGCCCGAGGATACGATCGACATTCGCGCCTTCGGCACGGCGGGCCAGAGCTTCGGGGCGTTCCTGGCGCGCGGCGTGACGCTGCGGCTGGAGGGCGAGGCGAACGACTATGTCGGCAAAGGCCTCTCGGGCGGCAAGATCATCATCTTTCCCTCGCGCGACGCCAAGAAAATCACGCCGCATCAGTCGATCATCGTCGGCAACACCGTGCTTTACGGGGCGATCGCCGGCGAATGCTATTTCCGCGGCGTCGCCGGCGAGCGTTTCGCGGTGCGCAACTCGGGCGCCATCGCGGTGGTCGAGGGCGTCGGCGATCACGGCTGCGAATATATGACAGGCGGCGTCGTCGTGGTGCTGGGCGCCACCGGCCGCAATTTCGCGGCGGGCATGTCCGGTGGCATCGCCTATGTGCTGGATGAGGACGATAATTTCTCGTCGCGCTGCAATCTCGCCATGGTCGATCTCGAGCCTCTCTCGGAGGAGGAGACCGCCATGACCGAGACGTTCCACCAATCCGGCGATCTCGAAGGACACGGCCGCGTGGACATTATGGGCGACATGACCCGCTTCGACGCGGAGCGGCTGCGCCAGCTTGTCGCCAACCATGCGCGCTACACCGGCTCGACGCGCGCCCGGGAGATCCTGGAGAATTGGGAAGACTATCGGCCGAAGTTCCGCAAGATCATGCCGGTGGAATACCGCCGCGCGCTGACCGAGCTTCTGGCCAAGGGCAAGCCCACGCAGAAGCTGAAAGCGGCGGGGGAGTGAGGCGGCCGCTTTGTCGCGGCGCCTATTGCGCCGCAACGTAAATTCCGTGCGCAAAAAATACGAACACTGTCGCTTTCGCGGCGGGTCCGATGCGTTATAACCCATGCACGGCGGCAGCGCGCCGAACATGGAAGAACCGGTGAGCAGCGAGCGCTATGGGCAAGGTGACGGGTTTTATCGAGATCGACCGGCAGGACCGCAAATATAAGCCGGCCGCCGACCGCATTCGCCATTACGAAGAATTCGTCATTCCTCTGTCGGAGGAAGCCACGCGCAATCAGGCGGCGCGCTGCATGAATTGCGGCATTCCGTTCTGTCACAACGGCTGTCCGGTCAACAACCAGATTCCCGATTGGAACGACCTCGTTTATGAGGGCGACTGGCGCCGTGCGCTGGCTAACCTGCACTCGACCAATAATTTTCCCGAATTCACCGGCAGAGTCTGCCCCGCGCCGTGCGAGGCCTCCTGCACGCTCAATCTCAACGACCAGCCGGTGACGATCAAATCCATCGAATGTGCGATCATCGATCGCGGCTTTCGCGAAGGTTGGGTGGTTCCCGAGCCGCCGCGTCGCAAGAGCAACAAGTTAATCGCGGTGGTCGGCTCCGGCCCGGCGGGCCTTGCTGCGGCGCAGCAACTTGGCCGCGCCGGCCACGGCGTGCATGTCTTCGAGAAGAACGCCAAGGCGGGCGGCTTGCTGCGCTATGGCATTCCCGACTTCAAGATGGAGAAGCATCTGGTCGACCGCCGCGTCGCGCAGATGGAGCAGGAAGGGGTCGTCTTCCACTACGACGTCAATGTCGGCGTCGACATGGACGTGGAGGAACTGGTTTCATCCTACGATGCGGTGTTGCTAGCCGGCGGCGCCGAGGCGCCGCGCGATCTGCCGATCCCTGGGCGCGATCTCCACGGCGTCCATTTCGCGATGGAGTTTCTGCCGCAACAGAACCGAAGGGTTTCGGGGGAGCCGCCGATCGGCAATGCGCCGATCCTGGCCTCCGGCAAGCATGTGGTGGTGATCGGGGGCGGCGACACCGGCTCCGACTGCATCGGCACATCGAAGCGGCAAGGCGCTTTATCGATCACTCAACTCGAAATCATGCCGAGTCCGCCCGAAAGGGAAGACAAGCTGCGCACCTGGCCGAATTGGCCGTTGAAGATGCGCACTTCGTCTTCTCATGAAGAAGGCGCGGAGCGGAAGTTCGCTGTGAGGACGGTGGAGTTCGTCGGCGTCGACGGCGCGGTGAAGGAATTGCGCTGCGTGAATCTCGACGAGAAACTGCAGGACATTCCCGATAGCGGCTTTACGCTGCGGGCGGATCTCGTGCTGCTCGCGATGGGCTTTGTCGCGCCGGTGCGCGACGGGCTCTTGCAAAAACTCGATGTGAAACTTGATCAGCGCGGCAATGTGGCGGCGGACACGCGCTCTTACAAATCTTCGCGGGAGAAGGTTTACGCCTGCGGCGACATGCGGCGAGGCCAGTCGTTGGTCGTGTGGGCGATCCGCGAAGGGCGTCAATGCGCGCACGCGGTTGACGAATTCCTTATGGGCGAAACAAATCTGCCAAGGTGAAAAATCATGTCGAACGGTGGCTTCGAAGTCTGGTACTGCGACAATATTGTCTCCGGTCCCTGGCCATTCCTGCTTTTGCTGCTCCCGCTCGCGGGCGCCTATTTCTATGGGCGTCAACAGCGTAGGCGCGGATGGATATTGATCGGCGTCTGGCTGCCGCTCCAGTTGGCGCTGACCTTCACCAACAATCTCGTGGTGAGCTGTCCGCAGCTCGATATGCCGATCAGCACCGCGCCCCAGCAGTAAAAAAGCCCCGGAGAAATCCGGGGCGGTCTTTGCCGACTTGCTCAGAGCACGACGACCGGCGCGCCGACTTTGACGCGCTTGAACAGATCGGTCACATCTTCGTTCAACATTCTGATGCAGCCCGACGACACCGCATGGCCGATGGTCCAGGGCTCGTTGGAGCCATGAATCCGGAACCCCGTATCGCGCTCGCCGGAGAAAAGATACATCGCGCGCGCGCCGAGCGGATTGTCTTGGCCGCCGGCCATATAGCGCGGCAGATCGGGCCGGCGTTTCAGCATCGCGGCGGGCGGCGTCCAGGCCGGCCAGGCCTCCTTGCGGCCGATCCGCGTGCGCCCGCGCCATTCGAAACCCTCGCGCCCGACGCCGACGCCATAGCGCCAGGCCATGCCGTTGGGCAGCGAGAGGTAGAGCAGGCGCGCGCTCGTATCGATGGTGATCGTGCCGGGCCGCGCACCCGTGGGGTCCGGAACCAATTCCCTGGTCGTATCGGGATATTCGCGCGCCAGCGTCTCGTCTTGCGGAGCGACGGCGGTCGCCTCCGGCTGTCCCTCGAACAGGGCGAGGAAACCGCGATCGTCGGCGCTGGCGGGAGCTGACCCGAACAGCAAAGCCGTCAATGCGAAAACCAGTAGGCCAAGCAGTTGCATGAGCGCCTCCCAAATGTGTCGTAACTGTGACGACCGTTTGGGGTAGAATGCGCGAGCCTGGCCGCTGGTTCCGCCGCTCCGTCAAATCCGCTTTCGCGGCGTTACGGCCTGAGCCTATTGGGCGACTGGCGGTTGAGGCGTCTTGGCCGACGACGAGAAATCATCGGCGCGGCCGGGACGCGCCGGCTGGACGCCGCCCTCGACGAAAACATGCTCCGCCAGCGCTCGTTCGACCGAGGCGCCGGTCGCTTCGCGCGCATGCGTCTTATCGCGCCGTGCGAGATCGTCGGCTCCGCCGGCTGGCCCGGTCAGCGATTGCGCCGGTCCGATGGCCGGACGCTCCGGCGGAAGGCTGGGCGCCGCCGCCGGCGTCGGCGCTCCGGGGGATTGAAACACCGGCGGCGCGGCGGAGGTGGAAAGCGGTTCGCCGCCCCCCTGCGCGGGCGCGCCCGCCGTCGCGGGGGCCGGTTGCTGGCGCGCGTCGAAGATTCGCTTGATTTCGCCCTCGACGAAATGCGCGAGCTTGCGCGCGCCGGCGCTGGTGAAATGCACGCCGTCGGCGGAACGCAGTTTGGCGTTCCGGCCGATGATGTCGGGGCCAAAGGCGCTGTACTGGCCGCGCTCGTCGGCGAAGACGTCCCAGATGTCCACAAAGGGGACGCCGGCCTTGGCGGCGCTGGAGCGATAAATCTCGTTGATTTGGGCCATATCCGCCGAGAAACGCTCCGCCTTCATCACCGGGAGCCCAACCCAGACGAGCGGAATGTCTTTCTCCTTGAAGATGCGGATCATGGCCTCGATGCGGCCGGTGTAAACCTCGCGCCAGCGCGGCGAAAAAGGCTCCAGCGCCTGCGCCCCGTCGCCGAGCGGTTGGTGGTCGTTGCTGCCGAGCATCACGACCGCGACATCGGGCTTGCGCTGGGCGTTGGCGATCTCCTGCGCGGCCTTTGGCCAGTCGTAAAAGTCGTTGCGCACCAGGCCGGAGCTTTCCTTGCCCTTGTGCTGCACGCCGATCTGCGGAGTCTCTTCGAAGGCCTCTTCGAGTCCGTCGGCGAGCATATCACTGAGCGTGTCGCCCATCACCGCCACGAAGAAATCGGCTTCGACCGCAGGTTTTTGATCGTGGCCCGCCGCGGTCGAGGCGCCGGGTTGACGATGCGGCGTTTTAGCGACGCCCGGCGCGGGGCGCCAATAGCTCGGCTCACGCGAGTTGGAATGCGGCACGATACGGCGCATCGGCGCTGCGTCGCGCGGATAGCGCGGCGGCGGCGCGTAGCGTTCGATGATATGTGGATTTCTGCCGCCGCCAAACAGGCCGCCGAAAAAGTCCGAAATGATATTTTCCGCCCGCGCGCCGTTCGGCTGTCCGAATAACATCAGCGCGACGAGCGTCGCGGCGAGGCGCGAACGGGAAAGGCGCAGCTTTAGAAGCCCCTGGAGCATGGCTTGATTATAGCGCATCGGCGCAGTCGCGGAAACAACGCGCTTGCGCGGGCGCGCAACTCGAGGCCCGTTAGCCATTCGCAAAGCCTCGGGACTCGGCGGGCTTGACGCCAGCTCACCCCGGGCGGACGCTCGAAGCGTCAACACAAAGGCGTGAGCGATGTTCGCAATACCAAGGCGCTACAGCCATTATGTCTTCGGCGTCATCCAGTCCGGCCTGACCTGCGCCGTGGCCGCGGCGATCGCCAGTTTTCCTTTCATATCCGACGGAACTTTCGCGAGCCGCTGGTTGCAGTCGTGGGCGCTCGCTTGGCTGACGATGCTGCCGGTCGTGCTATTCGCCGCGCCGTTCATTCAGAAGTTGAGCGACGCTCTGACGCGAGACGAGGGAGCGTTGTGAAGCGGGGTGGACTGCGGGGCGGGGAGTCTAAATTACTCTCAATCCATCCAGAAGCTCGTCCGGAATCGGCGTACAGGCTTGAAGCACCTTTCAAGCCCAGCAGGAGTCCGACGATTCGACGCAATTTTGAATTGCTGAAAGCGCGCAACTTGACTTGACGCGAGCCCGCCATTTGACGTCTTTCTTATGGTAAGCATCGGCGGCGGAGGGGACTATGGTTCGACGCGTCATCGCGATGGCCGCATTGGGTCTTGCTTGCGCATTGGCGCCGCCCGCCGCGGCGGCGAGGCCTTCGCCCGCCGATACGCCGTCGGCCGAGGGGCGCATGCTGCCCTATACGGGCGTCGTTCCGGCCTGCGACGATGTCTTTGCGCTGGCGCGGACACACCGTGATTCGCATGGCTCCACTTACGACCAGCTCAATCGCCTGCTCACGTCGAGCTGGACGCCCACCGCGGCGCAGACCACGCCCACGGCGGCGAGCGTCGCGTTCGGCCAGAGCTACGACGCCACCAACCGGCGCATCGGCCAGACGGTGACGGACACCAGCTGGCGGTATGTTCCGAGCAGCGCCAGCAGCGTCGCTTATACGGTCAACGATCTCAACCAATATACCGCCGTGGGCTCGGCGAGCCCGACCTATGACGGCAACGGCAATCTCACCTTCGACGGGACCTTCACCTATGGCTACGACGCCGAGAGCCGGCTCGTCTCGGCGAGCGGGACGGGCCTGA